>Ga0307433_1001126_pt1 | contig 15816 bp, 23 predicted proteins | sample SalMarWE160210MG_FD_202166 | JGI IMG/M metagenome (GOLD analysis project Ga0307433, IMG submission 202166) | Salt marsh sediment microbial communities from the Plum Island Ecosystem LTER, Massachusetts, United States - WE1603-210 | ecosystem: Environmental > Aquatic > Marine > Intertidal zone >... | reverse complement strand
CGCCCACGTGATTTGTATTACTTGTAAAGTCCAACCACCAATACCAAAAAGCATTAAAGAGCACATCAAGATTATTTTATAATCCTTTCCATCCATTTTTTTAATCAACTCAATTTTTTATATTGGATTTCTCCATGTAGAAATTCCCTTCTATTCTCTTTTAGCCATTTTAAAATTTCCTGGCCTAATTTCTCTGAAATACCCGTGGTCGTGGAGATCCCGAATCTTTTCCAGATTTTAGGCCAGAAATGCCCCCAATGTAATCCCGTTAGTTTTGTACAATTGTTAACGAAATCTTTAATATCTTTTTTTGTTTGAGGTTTTATTCCCTTCTCCTCTTCGTATCTCTGTTCAAACGATTCTACTTTAGATTCTATGAACTTTAGTTTTTCTCTTTGTCTTTCGGTTTCCTCAATGAATTCAATGAACATTTCAGATTGTTTTTTCATCAATTCAAGAATGCTTTTTGGTTTCTCGATGTAATAACCTTTTTCTTCAATTTCTTCAATTATTTGTAATACCCATTTTTGAAAAGGGATTGCTTTAGGAGAATTACTTCTAATGCATATTCCTATAAAACCAATTTTATCGAAGACTCGGACTTCTCTTCTCTTACCATCAACCGATATGATTTTCATATTGGTTGAATATGGTTCTAAAAGTTCTTTATTATTGCCGTAAATTTGAAGGATATTATATTTGTTTATACCTAAACCAAGAGCCATGGTATTTGATGTTAGCCACATTTTTCCTTCTTTTTTAATGAAATCAATTGATTTACTATCATAATGTTTAATAATATGTTGCAATTCCAATGATGCCAATGGCTTTGATATTATATCCTCAACCATTTTTGATTTCAACTCTTTAATTATCCTTTTTTGCTTCACTTTTTAAGAGAAAATTATTTATAATAATATTAATCGCTTCTGCATTGGACCTTGGATTTATACCTTTTTTTCTTAGAGCTTTTTTAAGATTTTTGATTGTTTCTTCAGGTATTTTTATTGTTTGATATTCTATTTGATTTTCAGTCATATTTTTACCTTTTTATAGTTTATGTATGGTTCATTGAAGAACTATAAAATGATTTCATATTTAAGTCTTTGCTTCACCCATAGACCACTTGTAATCCACTAATGCGTATTAGTCTTGAGTCTTATTTATAAATTAATGAGTGATTATAGATCAGTAAAAATACCTAATGAAGTAGTAGAAAAGATCATAAAATTAATTAAGAAACATAAAGAATTAGGATATAGATCGCATTCTGAGTTTGTAAATGAAGCAGTAAGAAGGAGATTAGAAGATATTGAAAAAATTATAAAATAGAATCAATATCATCTAATGTATCATTAATAAAATTATTTAATACTTCCTGTAATGTCTTTATTATATTTTTATCACGGTTTTTATAGACATTTTTTAATTCATTATATTTTTGATCAGGAACATCAAGTTCTAATTTAATTTTTAATTTTCACCTCTTTTTTATTTTTAATTGTTGCTAAACTCAAAATATTTAAATCGAGGGACTAATGGTTCTCTGATTTCTTTCTTTCAAATGGAAGAATTTTTCTTTTAATCGAAATAATTTTATTAACCTCATTGAAAGTAATTTCTTATTATTAAATTTAAAAACCCTTATTTAAACTCCTATAGTTGATTTTTATTACAACAAAACCGTTTTTTTTCATGATCATTGATTTCATTTTACAAACATGTACGAATATATTTAAATTATTACTAAATCAGAAAACTAACGCTATGGGTTGATGTTCTTGGGGGAGGGGGAGGGGAGATTGGAAATAAAATTCAAGATTTGAAAATTTTGTCGATGAAAAAAGTTAATAATTTTATATAATTAAATTATTATATAAATACAAAAAAGAATAATGTCAAGGAGGAATGAATGAAATGGTTTCAGACGAGGAATTATTAATGGATACTTCTTTTGATAGGGAGATCGTGCCGAGAGATCAAGTGGGGGATCTTTTAGTTAGCTTGTTTAAGAACAAAGCGTTTAAGGACGATTCTGCTATCTTGTTATCAAAATATCCAATAAAAATGGAAGAGTTAGAACCTTTAATCAAGAACGGGAGAATTGAGCTAGTTTCACGGAGTCCAATTAAGATTTATTTAACTCGAATTGGAAGATTAGTTGCCTTGGGAGAATTGTCGTTAAGAGAAAGAGAAAAGAAAAAATAACAACGAGGTTTTAAATGCCATCCATCCCCGACGAAGAAAAGGTCCAGATCGTTAGATCGATCTTATCAAATATTGAAATTAAATGCTTGTTGAGGATATATCGTTGGACAAAATCGGAAAGATATCCCGTATTTTTTAAACATATCCTCAAGAGAATACCAAATTATAAAAAAGGTATTAATAAGTTAAGGCAAAAAGGATTTGTTTACGTTTTAAAAAGCAGAGACCCTTGGAAAATTACAGACGATGGCGTTCGTGTGGGTGGGTTGTTATTGGAACTAAAAAACAAGCAATTATTGTAGTTTGTATAATTTCTAAACTTTTGATTATTTTATTTTTTTATTAAGAGAAAAAAATTAAAAATTACCAAGTTTTTCAACGATTGGGATAATATAATTTACAACCCATACTAAAACGATTACAAAAATAATTACGAGACATAAACCACATATTCCCTTACCTTTACTTTTTTTCTTTCTTCTTTTACTTCTATCCTTGCTAAAATCTCTTTTCCTTCTTTTTGTCACATATCATCACTTTTTTTTAATATATATATTATAAAATAATTATTATAAAAATATTTATACAAGATTTTCCATCGATGATTTTTTTGTCGGTTGAGATAAATTTATTAAATATCAGAAGAATGAAATAATTGTTGTATTTTTATTAAAAAATTCAGGCGATAAAATGAATAAAAAATTGTTAGCAGCAGCATTAACAATGATTTTTGCCTTTTCTTTCGTTCCGATAACGGTAAGAGGTTCGGAAACAATTACTTTGGATTATAACTATTATTATTACTGGGACATTGAGGCAGGGGATTTGGATTCAGTTTCTTGGAATTTTAAAAGCACGGGGAATAAAATTGCGGTATATTTAATGAGTTCCGAGGATTACCAAAAATTTAAGTTGTGGCCGAGTAGGTTGTTACTAGAAGGATTAAGCGAATTACTAGCGGGATATAGTTATAAAGCGTCGGGACAATTTAATCCGACATATAGGGACATTTGGTATTTTATTTTTTTTAACGGGGGGATCGTGAAAGATGAAGCGATGGTCACGATCAATGTCGTTAATTTCGCGGGGATCCGTTTCATCCTTCCTGCGGTAGTCGTTTTTATATTGGGTTTTGTAGGCGTTTTTTTAATAATACATTTTTATCCTGAAAAGGAAAAAAATAATGAAGTTAAAGTTCAACCCTCACTTGCAACGATACAAATTCAGCCACCTGCTCCGAAAGAGTCAGATATATCGATAGGGTTCTGTCCCGCTTGTGGCAAGGAATTGAAGGAGAAAAACATGAAGTTTTGCGCTAATTGTGGGCGTGAATTTTAATATATTACTTTTTTTTAATATATTCCTGGTCCAGATCCAGAGATTGGATCCAAAAAAAGATTTTTCATCGATGAAAAAAAGTTAATAGTTTTAAATAATTAAAATATATACATAAAGTGTTAACAAAAAAAATATTTGGACTAGGTGATCTAAATAATAAAATCTAGCTCGTTTTTGGATAATACTAATTTTTTTCTCAAACCTTTTCATCAGATCTCAAATGTAGTTTTAGAGAAGCAGAATCTTAAAGAGGGTTCTGAAGAAGTCGTTAAGATCTTGGTTGATTATTTCAGAAATATTAAGGAATATAGAACTATTGAAGACGTGGATATTGTTTTAGAGTTAATTCGGAAGGAATCAAGATTGTTTCAAGAAATGTCGTCTAACGAGAGAAACATGCAAGAAGAAGTTGAGGGCATGAGAGAAGAGTTAGAGCATTTTATTGAAGATAATAGCGAAGGAATTGAAGATACTTTTTATAATTCCGAAGCAGCCCCATTTATATTAAGTTGGATCTTAACGTTTGACGAGACCACGCAAATACTTTTTGATTTCATGGATGCTTGGAAATCAAGAATTAGATCTAGGAGACGAATAAGTGATGCTACAATAAAGAACAATTTATTGATGTTGTTCAAGGCAGTATTTTTGGTTTTATTTCGAATAATTGAACAGATATACATGATTGTTGAAAAAGAGCCTTACGATGTTGAAAAGGAGAAAAGGTATTTAATTGAAGATGTTGTCTATTTAGATAATATTCAGAAAAGCATATTATATGATGTTTTTAGATAAAAATACCAAGAATCTTTTTTTAGAGTCATGCAGTTATACTTCTTTATAGATACGAGCCTTATAATTGGATATTGTAACCCTAGTGACCGGCTTCACGAGGTTTGTTTGACTTTTTTTAAGGATTTAGAGAGGTTGTATTCGCACGGTTCCAATATCCCGATCTTTTTACTTTATTCCATTCAATGTGAATATAGATATAAGATTCAAAAGGTTTATGACGAATTCATTGCAAGAGTTAAACCATTCTTAATGGGAGGTTCCCATAACGAACGCTCTCTAAGAGATATTAAAAGACACGTGTTAGGCGCAAAAACGGAACAATTTGATAAATATATCATTACACTTTTTAAAGAAAAAAATATTAAGATCGTAAATATAACAAATTTATTTTCTATTTTAAAAAGTTTTAATAGGATTTTGTTAAAAAACTTTTCAGTTTTTACGAAAAAATGGATAAAGAGACCATTAATAAGTCCTTATTGCCAAAGGAAGAATGACCCTATTTATAAAACTAAGAATGACCCTATTTATAAAAAATATCTTACCCTAATTAAGAAACACATCCATCACCCCGATAGCGAACACCTAGCTCTTGCGGCTCACGAAGTATGCGATCGAAATGCTCGCAGAGGCCCCCAGAATTACAGGTATAGGTTCTACACGGATGATAATGGGTGGATTCGTAATGGATTGGAAGGAAAAATAAATATCCTTAATTTTAAGATTAAAAAAATACAATATAGAGAGAAGGATTGGCTTGGATTTAATAAAAATACTAAGAGTTTTAATTTGAAGAAAGTTGTCCTGGAATATTTACCAGGAAAACTCTAATTTTTTTTATAATTTTATGATGAAAATAAAGATTTTTTAATTTATAATTTTTGTCGGTTGAGATAAATTTATTAAACATAAAAAAATGAAATATTTGTTGTAATTTTATCAAAAAATTCAATAATTATTAATTTAATAATAATAGAGGCGAATTGAAATTAAATTTAGGAACATGAAAATAATGATGTTTTTATTGTATGTTATCGTTGCACCCCTTGCGTTTCTCCTTTCGGGTTTCTCTTACATGTTAGGGATGATCCCTTCTCATTTAATGCCTACATTTTTTTTAGTTTATTGTATTATTTTAACAATTTTTTTTACGATAATAGTAATTGTTTTTTATTATCGGGAAAAGAGAAGGCTTAAAAAAACCAAGGAAAAGGCTAAAGAAATAATAGAGGGAATGATAAAGCTCGGTAATAACATGGATTTAACTGAAATTAGCTCTATAAGTGCATATCCTCTAAAATTAGTGAAACAACTCTTTTATGAGTTCATGGGTAGAAATGCGATAGCAGGTAGATTTGAGGGGAATGTATTTATTTTAAAGGACCCGAATAAAGATAAGAAGAAGGAGATAAAAGAAAGCTCAGCTTTGATTTATTGTCCTTCGTGTGGTGCTGAAATACTAGATAAGTCCGGAGAGTTTTGCTCTAAATGTGGAGCAACTATAAAATAATTCTTTTTTTATGCAAATGCACTCGCTGCGTGGGCATTTTTTTTTAATATATTCCTATTCCAGATCCAGAGATTGGATCCACAGGTAAAAAATGCGAAAAAAAATATTTAAATTTATTCGTGAATAATTTCTAAATCCTCACAATAATAAACTGTTCTCGTATCATTTGTTATTAGTTCTTTCATTGATTCATTTAATTCTAAAAGAACATCAATAACTTGATATTGATCGAATGGTTTCTTTAATAAATCTATTATTGTATTTGCTTCTTTATTTATTATATTCCAATGTTTTTGAATTTCTTTTGACCACTCTATTTTTACCATTTTTTTATTTCAACTCTTTTTTTTCCAATTGATCCCCTATATATTGCTCTCGTTCTAATCCTAGTTTTCGAATTTCATTTAGATCTTCTTTAGAAATCTCTAATTCTTTAATCATTGTACCAACAGTATCTAGTACAGACTCAGCAAAAACCTTTCCATTTAATTTCATTCCTTTATCGCTCATTTCTTCTAATTTCGTAAAAAAACCAAATAATAAAGCCATAGTATATCTATTTAATAAAGCCTCATATTGAATAAAGTTTTTAGGAGTATAAAATACCCCGTGATTGAAAAATCCAAAAGGTTTCTTTTCTAACCAGCATTTCTCTAAAAAAGTTTTATATATTTTCTCTTTTGATTCGTCAGGAATCTCTGAAGGGATTTTAAAATTCAACTCGTTAATTGATTCTGCTACCCAAATGTGAATATACCTATAAAGAGTTTGTCTTTCGTTAACATCAGAATAATTAAACTCCATCATTCTGTATACTTCTTCAGTAGGTATGGGAGCGTCTTTGAAACAACAACTCTCCTTAAATTTATTTTTTAGGGCATTTATATCGTCTCTTGTTCGTCTAGTTCTTCTCTGCATCAATTATATCACCTTTTATTTTCAATTCTTTCTGTAAATGAATTAATGTTTCTTTCATGATTTTCAATAATCGAACTTTTGTTTGCTCTGGATACGAATCAGCTAATCTTACAGTCATTTTCATGATTACTTGCTTGTATATCTGAGTGAATTGATTAATTATTTTCCTATCTAAATCAATAATCTTTACTTCTGGTTGCTTTTTCCCTAAACCCACATCCATGATATAATCTTTTGTTAATTTTTGTTGTTCTTTCTGTTTTTTTAAGATTTTTATGGCTTCCTCTCGGAGTTCTTGTTTTGGCATCTCTGCAATGTCTTTTGCCTCTGTTACAGTAATCTCTTCTTTAACTACTCCTTTTATCATCTCTTTTGGTAATGCCATCACTTCTCTTGCTTCTTTAGATGTAATTCTCTTTTCTTCAATCGCTTTTTTAACCCCGGGTTCCGTCTTTTCTAATTTTTTAACAAATTCTTTTTCCCGAACTTTATTATATACGGCACCTATTGTAGTTTTTCCCTTCTTTGCGTTTTCCCATCCTCTTGCTATCTCTGGATCTGTTTTTGATACGATCTTGATCCTCTTAACTCTTTTTATTGTACTAGGTTTAACTCTTACTTTTTTAGCAACTTGTTCAGCAGTAGATGTCCAATCATTTTTTTTAGTTTGAGGAGATTTTTCGCTTGAAACTAAATTTTTAGTCCCGCGTATCCCACTACTTGTTATTTTTCCATCTCTAAAATGTTCTTTCAGTGTTTCACTTTGTTTTTGGTATTGTTCTTTTTTTACTTGTTTTTCAACCTCACCATATAATAGCATTCCAATCTCTCCTCTTTGAGCGTCATTTAAATGCCTTCTCATGATATTTTCACTAATAACATATTGTAAGGGAGACATGCCTGTTGCTTCGCTAGGTTTCCATTCTCTTACTTTTAATTCAATTCCAATCTGTTTGCATGCCCTATATCTATTTCGCCCGTCAAGAAGAGTCCCATTTAAAAGAACTGCGGGTTCAATTTGTCCGAATTGTCTAATATCCTCTACTAACGCATTAAATTCATCTCCTTCTATTAATGGAAGGTACGATGAGATCTCGTGGAATAAATATACTTTTGTTTTAGATTTTTTTACCATCTTTATTCTCTCCATTTTTTTTATTTATCCATTCTGTTAATGCTTCTTCAACAGCAATAGTTAAATTGCCTTTTTTCATGCCAAAACGGTTAAATACAGCTTCTCTAAACTGTTCGTCTAACTCGTCTGGTATGTCCATGTTCAATTTTCCCATTTTTTTCACTTTTTTTATCAATAAATTTTTCAATTATTATGGAAAGAAATACAAGTTCATATTTATAAAGTTTTCTACTTAACAATAAATAAAATATTATTTTCCACGCGTTTTTGGATGTTAATCTAAAAATAATTGCAGGGCGATTAATTAAATAAGGTAAAAAAATATTTGAACCTCAAGAAAAGAAAAATAAAAGTGTATTCTAATAAGGAAATTCATTAGACAGCAATGTTTTTGGGTTGGTTATAAAAGGACCATTTTATTTTTTATTATTTTTCCTCTAATAATAATAATTCAAATGTCTTTTTTCTTGTTTACAATGTATTATTTAGATACAATTGTTCCAATCTTCGAACTTAGTTTCTATAATACTTATACTGCTTGGGTTCTTTGTATAACGCTCTTAATCTGGTTTTTATTTCTCTCGGAATTAATGATTTGCTGGATGATTATAATTTATTAATTATAATTTTGATATTGTTTGAAAAATTAGTTTAAGATTTGAATTTAGGATTCTAAAAAAGAAAAAAAAGGAATGCCAATAGTCCGTTAAGACTAAAAGGCGGGAGCTTCCTACTCACCCGAAGATTTTCGGCGTGCTCTATGGCGCCCCAATTACTGCTCCCTCGTTGGCATGTGTTTGGTTATGTCGCCCGAATCATCGTCCTCTCCTCGGGCGAGTTGATCACTATGAAATATTTATAATTAATAAATTAATTTAAAAATATTTAAATGTGTTGAAATGGATTATTAATGATTTATTATTTTAAAAAACAAGATTTGAAATTTTTGTCGGTTGACTCCGAAAGGAGAAACCAATCCCGAAATCACATCTCAATTTTTTTATTTATAATATTAACCCTTTTTTTTGTAATTTAAAAGTTTTTTCAACTACAGGATCCAGATTTTTGTTTATAAAAAACATTTCCTCGGCGAGTTGAGTTTTTAAAGCTTGAGACGTAGAATTATTGAACACGTTTTCCTTACGAACTAGGATTTGTTGTATTCTTTTTAGCATTGTTAGAATGGCTTTTCCATTCCTGGTATCGTTTTTATTTTTGTGATTATCTATTTTAGAATTTAAAATTTTAAATAAATCTTTTAAATCGTTCAGGTTATATTGTTTCATTTTTCAATCTCTATCGTCAAAGGCCATTCCTGGTTTTTATCGCTAATTTTTTGAAAATCACGCATCCCTTCCAAATAGTAATATAATTGTTTCCTATTACCTTGGACAAGAGTAAAACGATGAATTCTACTTTTATTTTTTAGCGTGGTATATATTTTTCTTTTATTGGCGTGTAAAGTCATTCCTTTTTCTTCTATTTGTTTATTTATGGCATTTAAAAGCGCTTTAAAATCAGTTTTAGTAATCCTATTATTATCGAAACTTATTTTTAATCTCATTTTATTTACATTTTTTATTATTTATTTATTTAATATTAATATATTTCTCTTGTATATAAATGTAAAGAGGCACATTTTATTAAATCGTTAATTAAATTGATTGCTAGCAAATGCAGAAAAGATAAGGAATGTGGAGCTATTAAAATAAATGTAGTTTCGATAAAAACCCTTTCAATTCCCTTTCTAACCGACCACTCCATACATCTCTCCCCTCGATTTTCGCCCTTTTTGACTTTCGCCCGCCCTAACGACGCCCATCGCCCCCCAGAACCCCGCACCACGAGCACCCAAAAAAATAATGATAGAAGAAGAAGAAGATAACAGTAATCGATTGTCGGCGATTTTTACCCCTATTGAGATCTCGCTTTCTAAATGGTGATGATGAGGTATTAGAAACGCCCCACAGCACGCGCTCTAAGTCAGCTCACTTAAAATATAGAAATTAGACCGGTTGATTTTGTCGGATTTTTCACACGTTCAAAAAAATATCGACAAAATAAAGTTAATTTAATAAAGTCCAGAACAAAAATATTTTTTTTAACTTAAGTTTAATTAAATTTTAAACCCCTATAAATCGTTTTTTAAAAAATTTTTCCTTCTAAATCGATTTTATTGAGGAAAAATTTTTAGGCCAAATTTTATCCCGTAAAATTAAATTTTTTTTGTTACCAGGACCATTTCCGATTCAGAAACGAATTTAGTACCTACAAGCTCGAGCCCTTGTTTTTCGAGGTTTTTTCTCAATTTTGAACTTTCTTCAAAAATAGAAATCGTTTCAGCAACGGTCATTAAATAAATAATACCGAAACGATTATTTAAGCTTTTTCCTCCTTTTTTTCCCAAAGTTCTTCGATTTCTTCGAATAATCCTTCAATGGTCCAAATCGTGCCGTCTCTCTGCAAGATTTTTAATCCTGCTTTCGTGAATATTATGCAAAACGCCCAAAAATGGAGAGAGGGGATCCTCTGAGGTTCTTTAGAAAGATGGACATATAACAATAAGAACTGTCCTAAATCAATGAAATGTTCCTCCTTGTAATAATTTATTACGTCATCAAACCAAAATTCTGCTATTTTATCCGTTTTAAATCAGCTCACTTAAGGCGTTTTTTTAATGGATCTTTGAGCTGGCCTTTGCCTTGGGGCCCCGAAAGTAGTTTGCTTGGTTTTTTGGACTTTTTTTCTTGAGCGTCTTTTTTGCCTTTTTTCTTGTCTCCTTCTCGTCCTCTCTTCTTTTCGAGTCCCTTTTTGCTTGATCTCTTCCTTACTCCTACGTCGATTTCGCTTGTGTTTTTTATTTCGATGAGCTTTTTTAGTTCTATTGCGCCAATATCCGCTCACCCAACCCCCGCGCCTTCGATGGGGATTACTTGAGCCTACATCGACCTTCTTGGGCCTACCTTTCTTTTTTTTTGCCATTTTATTTCACTCTTTTTTCTATAAATTTTTTACAATTGCTAATGATGGTCTCCAAACTTTCTTTCAATTCTGTTTTACCGGATGACATTTCGGTATAATTAAATATATCCCAAAACCCATCGTTATCGTATTCTTGAATTGTAATATTCACATTATAAAGCTTTTCCTTCATGTTATTTTTTTATTATATTTTATTTGTTTTAAATTTAAATTTTGAATTCTTAAAAAAATTTATACTCGTAATTCTATCGAGTAGTTCTTATTTAAGACGATTAATTATTTCTTAACTTTACGCTTGCGCTTTTTAGTTGAGCGATAAACATTCCATCCTTTTTTTCTCTTTCTAATTCTGGCATAAAAACCTCCTTGACGCCACGAATGTGCGACAGCACTAGCATTTGCCTTTGATTTGAAGGGTTTTTTGTTTTGTTTTTTCATCCCCAGTTTTTTAAATTCACTCATATTTTTTTCCTCCTTTCTATTTTTATTTTATTTTTAATTTTTAAGATTTTTATTAGATTTTGATTGTTTTATTTTTTTACCTCGATTTTCGGTAATTTGTTATCTTGGAAAAATTCCTCCTGATTAAAGTTAATAAAATTATTAACGTGTTCAGGAGATTCGTCCTTAAATATTAAAATTTTATTTGAACCATCTTTAAGAATAGGAACGGCCATATCGTAATTACCCCAATTTACTACTCTAAAAAATAAAATGTATTTTTCTAAATCGTTTTCCTTGCAATAATTATATCCTGAATTTAATTTTCCGTTGTGTTTTTGCTTGATTTGCTGGAAAAATTCTTGTGAATTTCCCGTGTGAGTCATGTAGAACTTGCATTCTCCTATACCGATTATATCGTCATCAGAATTTTTATAGAAAATATCTGGCTCTCCAACGCCTCCCGCTCTAATTCCTCCAGTTTTTCTTGCGCAATACATTTCGTACACGCTCGCAAACCTGTAATCAGGATTTTTTAAATTCTTGCCGGATTGAAATTTAGTTATTAATTTTTGAATTTGATTATACTTAACGCTTCCGTTAAAAAATCGCTCGGCTTCTCTCAAACCCATAGCTTTAGAAATCACTTGAAAAACAAGGTCTTGAAAGATCTTGTCTTTTCCGTTCCGGGTATAAAAATCCCGAAAAAAGGCAGCGCAAGAGTTGTCGTTTTCTACATTTAATTCTGGAACTATAATTGTTTCGATTAAATCTTTTTCTTGTCGCTCGTTTTGTTGCGCTTGCTGTTCTTGTAGTTCGTCCATCCTGTATGTGGCTACTTTCACGATTATGGGGATGTATTGTTCAAATTCGTCGTATAATTTGATATGCTCGTCAAATAAAAACCCTTGGACCTTTTGGAGCGTCTTAGTTTTGAGCAATCTAGGCCCATATTTCTCGGTTATCAATTGGATTATTTTTTCCATTCGCCTTTTCTTTTTATTAATCTCCCTTAAACCAGCGTCAAAATCCTCCCCTTCAAAACTCCTCGAAATTTTTTTGTTATACCAAGGACAATAATCGTCCAAAGTTAATTCTAAAATCCCCCGTCGAAGTCCTGCTTGTAAAAAATCTATGTGAGTAATTTGAAATAATGTTTGTTCGGGCCTCAGGTTAGTAATGATATCGCCGTAATTTTTAGCGAATTTATCTCTCGTTTCCTCAATGTATCCGTCTGTAATGAGTTTATAGAAACGGAATTGCGCTTTTAAACGATATCCCTTGAGAATGCCGTTATCTAGAGAATTCATTATCGTAAAAATGCTTTTATGTCTCAAGGTTGTAATTGATTTAATAAAATTCGAAGAGTTTTTTCTGAGGGCGTCTTTTGCGTCTGCAGTTAAATAACCTTCGTCGATACCTAGGACGTCATAACTCTCAACTTCGCTCAACCTTTCTACAATCCTGAATTTCTCTCTCATGTATTTTGGAACGGCTTCTAAAATGGCTTTCAATAAACTTGAAGGCGCTTGGTAAAGCGCGATGTTTCGTTTTTCGTAAGCATAAGCTAAAAAAAGATTTGCTAAAATCATTAACAGAGCCGATTTACCGCTCCCCGTGGTACCGACATTCCAAATTATACCCCCGAAACCTGCTTTGCTTGAGCGTTTTTCTAATAATCGTAAAAATGGTGCAGTGAGGTCGTTAATCTCGTCTCGATTAGTAGACGAGCCAGGATTCCTTCTAATGTATTTATCGGGGTCATAATGTTTATAATACGAGATTTACTACTTCACCTTTTTAAATTTTAATTTATTAGAAGGTTCAGTTGTTTTTTGTTCTCCTCCAGGCGCAGGATAAACAGTAGCATAATCTACTATTTTAAATTTCGTGTATATTTGTTCGATCGTATCCTTCAAAAAATTCCAAATTGAAGCAAAATGAGCCCGTTGCGATCCTATGAGTTCCTCTTCGCCTTTATATAGCAGAACTAACAAGAAATCAGGAAGTTTAAAGCGCATTCGTTTATATCTAACGATGAATTGGGAAATTGCTAAAAGTTTGTCGTCGAGAGGTCCTTTTCCGGCGAGAGGATCTGCTTTTGTCAACTCCATTGCTTTATTAAAATAATGCGCAAATTCTACATGAGACGCAACCTCTCCCCGTTCTAACTGGCCAATAAATTTATTAAATTCAAGAGCAAGTAAGTCGTTCGCTTTTGCATTGTTGTCAAACTCGGTTTGAATGTTACTAACCATGTTTAAAACGGCAAGGATTTTCTGTGCTTCCGCATCAAATTTATCTAGGGGCATTTTTCTTATTTACCTCTTGTTTTCTCGCTTGGTTCTGGATAATTTCATCACGCTCCAAAAAATTATCATTAGAACGAGATAAACAACGAACCATAAAATATGATCGTTCAAACCGAGACTCATGAAATCCGCATAATCTATATTTCCAGCGTAAATGGCAACGCTAATTATATTAACGATCCCAAGAACAATGAAAATCATACCAGCCGTGCACACTATGAATCCAATTCCTCCGATGAGAAGCCAAGCATATTTTATTTTATTTGGTTCAATAGAACCTTTATTTTTTGGTGATATTTTTTCTCTTGACATTTTAGATCCTCCAATTTTAATTTTTTATAATTTAATAATTAATTTTTAAATTAGAAATAATAGAATTAACCCAAACGAGACGAAAATCATGATATTGACGAGCATTGCGATTTGAAGGTGTTTTTTCCGTTTTAAATTTTCGAGTCTTAAATCCTCGACAGTTTTATCCCTGATAAAAGACGAATAGATGAGATTATCCATTGCGTTTTGTTGCAATAAAAGAGAATACGCTTCCTCGAATGTGTCGGCTCTTTCCTGATATTTAGTGATTTCTTTAAACAATTTATCTGGAATTGTTGATAAATGATAGATCCATTTTTCAAGCACTTTTAGTTGCATGTAAGTCATGGTAACCGCCCTCATTTGCGTGACTGTATCTATTTCCTGTTCAATCATGTTTTCAGAGAAACGCAAGTATAAACAAGGCATTTTATCAGTCACATATCCCCATAGGATCCAGAATGTCCTACACGTTCTTAGGTCCACGGTCCACCCTTGATATTCACCTTCTCCGGGTTCGGTCCTTAGAACTTTTGATAGATCGTCGTTTGTTACTATTAACAATTTATCAAAACCATTTTCGGAATCTTCAAATTTTTCCTCGGCATATAATTCCAAGTAATAGAATTGTAATTTCTTCAAGTTATTTTTGTCTAGTTCTTTGACCCATTCTAATTTAAACTCCTTGAACGGTTTTAGAGCGTCCATTGCTTCAGTGAATTCTTTTTGTTTTCTATCTAATTCTTTTTTTTCAGCAACAGTAAGTTCCTGTCCAGCGCTCCCTTTTTTTAACGCCTTTGCTTCGAGTTTTAAATATTCCCCGGAGATTTTTTTGATGTATTTTTCATCGAGTTCCCCCGACTCTTCGCGCGCTAGAAATTGTTTAACGCCTTCCTCTCGATTTATTGATTTCGCATACGTCAAGTACAAATTTTTCTTGAACAATTCTTCTAGGGGTTTATCGTCGTCGAAATCAATGTAGATCCTCGTGTAACTCTCAACGCCGAGAAAGAAATCCTCCTTTTTTTTGAGATTTGCGATAATTGGTCCTTCCAAGAAGTCTTTTCCCATCGCCCTTTTATTAGCAGCCTCCCGCATATATAAAGGAATAATGAACATCACTGTGAATATAAATAACGCAAGTCCCACGTAAATGAAAGTCTCCCATACCTGGAATTCGAATCCCGTTAAAAGACGTATGAAAATCCCAAATATCGAGAATATCGTTATGAAGAAGCCCGCCTGTCGATACATGTATTGTTTTGGAATTGTTGATTTTTCGATCATTTTTTATCTCATCCTCTTAATAATGGAATATTAACCCGATAATTAACAAATATAAGGGAATAGACACCATTGTTATTGCCTTAGCCCAATCGATGTATAGCCCCCATAAAAGCGGTATTGGGTCGGGAAAATAATATTCGGTGGTCCCTATTATGATTGCGATAATAGGGACGTATATGAACGTGAACACGATCCATTCTCTAACATCTCTTTTTCTTTTATCGGATAATTCCGTTTTATAATTTTTAGGAGTTATTTTTTCTTTTTGCATTTTAATCGCGTTTTTTATTATATTTTATTTTTGTTCATTTTTATATTATATTTAATAAAATTATTTCATTTTTCTTCGTTATTATTTAAAAAATGTTTATTTAGACTTATATTATTTTTTATTAACATTTAATTATTTTTTGATTATATTGATAATTTGAGAGCTATAGACCAAGCGATGCCTTTTGAGATCGTTGAAATTAGTATCCACGCTAACAAGATGCTGAAATTAATTGGTCCAACTTGGGTAAATGGATAAAGTGCTGCAGATATCAGGACGACTAAGCCGAGGGAATAGATAATTGCTC
>Ga0307433_1001115_pt1 | contig 15936 bp, 17 predicted proteins | sample SalMarWE160210MG_FD_202166 | JGI IMG/M metagenome (GOLD analysis project Ga0307433, IMG submission 202166) | Salt marsh sediment microbial communities from the Plum Island Ecosystem LTER, Massachusetts, United States - WE1603-210 | ecosystem: Environmental > Aquatic > Marine > Intertidal zone >... | reverse complement strand
TATTGTACCTGCTCAGGATGGGTAAGAAGAATCTGAACTTCGTCTATACCGGTGGTTGGGTAGGCAACTTCATGCAGTCCGGCACGCCAGACTTTGTGAAAAAATACCGACCGCTCGCCGAAGATGCAACCAGCGAATACCAAGAGAAGGGATTACTGGTGGACTGCGGCAACGATTCGATGATGGGGTGCGTCGGGTCCATCGGCGGCGGGGGGCAATGCGGGCTGGAGCAGTTCGGTTTTTATGATGTGGCCGATAAGGTATCGACTGCTGCCGCCATAGAGTGGATGAAGCACTGTATACAAGAAGAAGCCAAGCACAATATTCCGCCTGGGAAGGAAGGCATGTACCTTGCTGTGGGTAAAACGCACCAAGAACTGCAGCAAGATCTGGCGAAGCAGCCAGCCATACACACCTGGCAACGTAAGATTAAACAGGCGGTGGACCCCAATGATCTTGGTGACCCGCTGTATCCCACTCTTGACGAGGTAAAATAAGGTAGACGAACTTTTTACCTTGGCAAACGCAATCAAACAATAGAGCGTGTTGTTTAACTCTGGTAACAATCACTTGTTTTGTTCCCTAACTACACAAACCATCGTTTTTTGACCTGATGATCATCCATTTTGCTACTGATTGGGCGACGTACTATCCCACAGCTAGGTGATAAACTACAGTTTGAGAGACCCCAAAACGGGCATTAAGCGTCTGGATGTGCATCCTCCTCATACAAGGATTAGGCTTTTCCCGCCACTCCTTTCATTTGTCAATTAAATTAGATGCAAATTTGAAGGAAAAAGGGGATGTGAGGAGGTAATATTAAATCGATAGACCAATAAAACACCCCGACGGACTCTCCTAACCCTACCCTTCAAATCATAACTGGAAAATCGGCGTTATTTTGGCGTTAAACTGTCTATAACGGTTTGGGACATAACGGGACTTTACGAACAAAACAGGGTTTTGGTAATTGACACAAAGGTTCTATTTTATACGTAAAATGACCTTTTGGGACATCTGGCTTAGAATTACGAAACCGCTGCTCTACCCCTGAGCTACGCTGGCACAGAAGCTAAATTTTAGTTATTACTCAAGCTTATGTCTACTTTTTAGCTCTAAAATGGCGCTTTCTTTCTAGCGCCGTTCCCCTGGTGGTAACACCCCACCCGGGTAACCCCATGGCCATCCCTTTGCATCCCTCCAATTATATGGCCGTAAACATCCATTGTAAAGGCTACCGAGCTTCCCCAATGCCAGCGAAAAGGTGGTAATACCAAATGGACTTTTGGGCTATTTAGGATTATCATAAGAGATGGAATGAGGAAGAAGATAGTCCTCATCAGCCTGATTGCTAGCTTTCTCTTTCTTGGTGTCCTCTGCTACAAGAGTTGGATTGTCACTTTCGTCATCACCAAGTATCTCAGCGGCCGGACAGCCGGTAAACAAGGAATCGTCAGGTCAATAATCATCCCCTGGCGGAACTATCAGCTCCACCTGCACCACTGGTTTCTTGCCCTGATTGTTGGCGGAGTATTTGTGGTAAAGGGCTGTTACATCCTGGCACCGGAGGTCTCTTACGGCTTTCTCTCCGCCATTATCTTCCAGGGAATCTACTGCTACGGAGACTGGTATCGCATCGTAAAAAGAAAAAACGTTCTGCCAACTTTGGCGCAGCAGATGTCATTAGCTGCTGGGAATGACCTGGAACTTTGAACGGTTATGATAGAAGAGATTCGTGACAATAATTTACAGTTATGTAAAGGAGCTCAAATAAGATTCTATGCGCGTTAGACGTGGAGTCTTCATGAAAATCAGTCTTTTCATCGACACATTCCTTCCCTACACAAATGATATTGCTACCGTAATCAAGATAATAAAGCGGGAATTTATCGATGTTAAGAGGGTAAACCCGGAGATTCACGTACCACCAGTTGGCTAATTTCAGTCTCGAAAAGAGGGCCCCCACAAAACCTGAATGTATTCACACCACTTCCCGGCACATGCTGGAGATGACCAACGAATAACAAAGCTAAAGCGCACACGGGTGATAGTTACTTGCTCCGAACGTTGAGTGGTCGGTCTAGCTGCTAATCGCCCGGTCCCTCAAGTTCTTCTTCAGCGAAGCGCCTGACTGTCGTCAAGCCTTTGGACTCAATTCTCACCATATACCAGAAGCGAAAGGTATCCTTAACAGGTTCTTTATCTACGAACCCGGTGTAGCCTCTATACTGTGAAGAACAATTGACACTGATTTTCACTTTGCTGCCTTTCCTGAACTTCGTCAATCTTCTACCATACCCCCGGGGAAGATCATACTCCCTTCGTTTAATCGGGTCAGACAGGATATTATAAGCCTCGTTTATCTCTTTCATCTTTTTATGGGATTCCTCGCTTTCCTGATGCCTGTCTGGGTGGCATTGAAAAGCCATCATGTGATACGCCCTTCTTATTTCCTCTGCGCTGGCATTTGGTGCAATGCCCAAGACTTCATAGTAGCCTCTTTCACTTTGCCTCCCGCACGTAAGTAGTTCCACGGAAACTATTATACGGCTATCTGAGGAACAGTCAATAGTTCTTTTGTACTATGTCTTTTGTACTATGTTCAAGCCATACTGTAGAGTTAAGAAGCAACAATCCATCTTTTGGCGCAACGGAGCAATATCCAAGCTTCTATTGCCCAAGCTGAACAATATGGACTAATGTTCATCTCCTAAGCCTACTTTGGATAGCGTCACTTTCAAGTTCTCTGATGGCATCAGAAGCAACCCAGCGAGCAGCCTTCGAGTCGAGTCGCTTGATTTCCTTTGCAGTATTTATTGCGGCTTCGTTCAAATTGAGGTTCCTTTTCCCAATGTTTCTAAGAGCCCAGTTCACTGCTTTCTTGACGAAGTTACGCTCGTCCGTAGCTCCTCGTATTATCACGGGAAACAATTCGATGAATTTCTCATCGCTCGCCTTCTTATCATGCCATGCCAGACAAGCTATCAGCGAAAAGGCGGTCCTCTTGACAAACTCTTCTTCTCGCTCAGACCAATTGACAATTTTCTTCCAGGCTAAGTGGTTCTTTTCAAAAAGATTCATGCACACCTGGTCGCAAACATCCCACGAATTAATGCCTTTCACCCAGTTCTCCATCTGTTCTTCAGTTAGCCTAGCAGGGTCACCAACCATCGCAGCCAAGATCCTTGCTTCGGCTATTCCAGTTCTCCATAAGTCTAGTGCCAGCTTGTGGTCTCTCCCTAACTCTTTAGCCAGTTTTCTCATATCAGGAACCGAGACGCCTAATCTCTGCTCAACTGTCATCCCGTATTTAGCCATTCTTTTTAATTGCTCTGGCTGAGCCTTGCTCTGGAGTTTGTCCAGCACGTCCTTCACAGAAGCCATTGTTTACTCCTATTTCGTTACTTCGAAATTACTAACATAACATATTGCTGAATTATAAAGGCCCATTAAACCATTATCAATGCGGATGGTTGTAAGTGTTTCTCATTACCTCTTAGGTGTACAACAAAACAACACCCCCGATTGTCACTTTATTGTGAGACAGTGGTTGGAATTACGGGTTCAGATGTCTTTGCCGTTGTTAATTTGTCAGGGCAGTTGGATTCTCGGTTCCTCAATCATTCTATCTATTTATGCAATAAGTTGGCCCAGTTCACCGCATTCGAGAATAGGTAATACGAGCCAGCAGGCACTTCAAACAGACAAGGCCGTTAGCTTAGAATAGACTCTTTTCAATCTTATTCTGTTGTAACGTTGAATTATGATACAGGGCACGTTTACCAGTATTGCGTATATTATCATCACAATGCCGACCCACCAGGGATTCCAAATAAAGAACACCGGGCTTAATAAAAACATCATCCAGTGAGTAAGCTCAGCCCGGCATGTTTCTCTGATAAAATTATCAAGGTAAACATCATCAAGTCCCTTGAGGTGTTTCTTCTGGAACCCTTTTTTGAACAAGGCAGCGCCATCCGGTAACCTTTTCTTCCACTTCTTCAATCTGAATATTCTTACGTAGATCTTGCCGTCTTTCTCCCATTTCTTCTGTTTATACAGCCAGAACCCAGTATCAAATGAACTAAGTGGGATATGTGTCATCGAGTAGGACACACCCATATGAATGATGAGCCAGGCGGCAATATCAAGCAGAATTGTTGGCAGTGTAGGTAAATGAAGCAGCATTATTCATTCACCTTACGCTTCAAATCTATCTCCCTGCCTTTCCATTTGACACTCCTAACTAAAAAGATACAAACAAATGAATAGGTGAAAACTACAACGAAGAATGCCATGGGTATGGGGTAAAACAGTGCAGTATAGAACTTGAAATTGCCAATTCGGACAAGAATCCAGTAGATTTGAGCCGCGTACAAGATATAAAGGCTACCCCAAATAGCTATTTGAACATTATTTGTGGCAACGATTACTTCGATCAAGCTTCTGGTGGTGCCTAAACTACCTGATATCCAGGCAATAATCAGAATGAGCAATGGTAGCGGAGTCTTCGCCGCTCCCATGGCAAACCCCTTGCTCCATCCGTTGATAAGTTCTCTGATGCCGTTTGGGTACATACGGAAGGAAATAGTACTCTTCCCACCTAGACAATAGATTTCCACCCCTTTCTTCTGGAGCTCTGATCCAAAAGCCAAATCCTCTAGAATCTCACCTTTCACCTTATCATGGCCTCCAGAATCGAGGTAAAATTGCCTTTTCATGGCCACCGCTGGCCCAAAAAGTCCTAGAGGCTTAATGCGGCTACCCAAAACCGTGAACGCGCCGATACCAGCCAACATAACTATGTTAAAGAAGGCAGATAATTGCTCATAAGGGTTGCGCAGCTTATGATATGGCTGAATTGAAAGCACGCCATCCTTTTCAACATAGGTTTCTATTATGTTCTTGAGGCCGTTCTTTTCCAGTACCGTATCTGCATCAAGGAAAACAAGGATTTCTCCGGATGCTATCCTGGCCCCTTGATAACAAGCCCACGTTTTGCCAAGCCATCCTTCAGGTGTTGGCAAAGATTCCAACACCTTCACTTTAGTCTTTTCTGCAACCGCTTTGGTTCTGTCTTCTGAATGGTCATCTACTACAATTACCTCATCCTCTGAAGACAACTGGTCTGATAGCGAATTAAGCAAGTTAGGTAGAGTATGTTCCTCGTTTCGCGCTGGGATGATTACCGAGACACTCGGATTATGGATATTTCTATGGGTCGAAACTCTGCAAGAAGATATACGGAATAGAAAGAGGAAAGCAGGTACCCAAAACACCAGGTTGATTATGAAATATATGGATATATCATCGATGTTCATACTGAATTATTCGTGTACCAGCGATATTCCTTATGGTGTTCTAGGCTGATTCACCACTCCAATTCGAAGTTAAAAATAGACCACATATCTTCTTCAGTAAAAAATAGGACGCCCATGGATTAGATTTCGGATTCTCGTGGGTAAGCCTTTACGCTATAATAAATGTTACGGTGTGGTCGCTGTGTCTAATACACCCTTTTCCTTATCAGTTGAGCTATAACTCCGCCGGTAATAAGCACCAGGCCAACAATTGTAACGACTATTACGCTTTGGTCGGGCACCGTTGTGACTGAAAGTCGTTTTAGCAGTATCCCGAGTAATGCCCAATCAACCACAAGGCAATAAAAGATGTCTTTCCGGGTGAAGAGTACGGATAATGCAATAGCGATACCAACGATAATCACTGCCACTGCCCAGAATTGCTCACCGAGCCCCCATGCGTTCCAGTTGATATTCACCAGTAGAGCGGTGACATTGGCAATCGTGGCTATGGTAATCCAACCCAGGTAGACACTGAAAGGAAGATGCACAAAATATTTTTCAGCCTTCGGCGCCTCTGATTTGCCAATATTTAGCCTCAAGTAAATTGCCAGCAGGCATCCCAACAGTATCAACATCAGGACCAGGGATAGGGGGACGATTTTATAATGCCAGGCAAATATCCAGCCGATGTTGGCGAGGCAGGAAATAAAGAATAGCGGCCCGATTCTCTGTACAAAGTCAACCTTCTGGGCGTCTCTTCTAACAGAGGGTATTAATTGGTATATGACGAAGATAGCAAGTAATACGTAGATCAGCCCCCAGATTGCAAAGGTCTGCCCCCACGGCACGAACAAGTTTGGATACAGGTCAGATAACTCGCCGGTCGTTATGTTATTTATGGGTAGTATAACGGCCAGCGCATTAACGACAACAGTACCGAGAAAGCCCAGCAAGTTTAGAATCGACAGGGATAAAACTAGACGACTTTTATTCATAGCTTTTCCTCCAATTATTGATAATAACACTATGATATATTATATGCCAGTCATATTCCACTAGTGTTACAGTTATTAATTTATCAGGATTGAGGCTTTGGCTCCTGTCTCAGCAGCAGGCGTAGAAAATGGACTGCTACTACTTCCACCCAGACTAGCGCGTTGAGTATTATAATTCGCTCATACAGACCGAACCAGCCTCTTTGCTCAGCAAACAAAGCGCCCATTATCAGAGCTAAAGCTAGAACACCGGCAATCAGAGTATAAATAAAGATGTTTTTCCAATTCGGGGTGCTCTTGAGGCTGGGTGCGAGCGATAAAATAGCTATAGGGAATAACAATCCAAGACCATAAGATGCTATTGTGTGGATCGTTCCATCAATGGTCGTAGCTCCAGAGTGGTCCATATGAAAAGCGGCAATCAACATCAGCACGAAGCCACAGAGAGCAAGAAATACGATGCCGGCGTGAAAGCCCCGCGCTCTACGAATATTAAAAAAGAGCCCGGCGACAAAGATCTCCAACAGCAAGCCCATAGCCAGAAAGCAAATTGATTGTAGCCAGCCTATGGAAGTCAGCGCCAGGCTGCTGACCGAATTGCGGACCAGGCTGTAACCTGGAGTGGATAACGATGCCGCGATGTCCCCGACAATTACCACGATGGGTCCCACGATACCGACTAGAGCCGGGACACTGTTGATGTTCAGACGTTTAGACATAGACGTTAGCTCCTATGTACTGAGCGCATTCACTGCAATTCATTTAATCAGCGACCCTATACATAATATTTTTTCATTATTATAGCAAACATATTTATGCTGTAAAGTAGCTAGTGATACAGGCGAGAACTAGAGGGACTACAGAGGGAGCCATACCGAGAAGGTGCTTCCCACCCCTACCTGGCTTTCCACTTCTATCTTTCCTCCATGGGCCTCAGCAATATGCCGGCATATTGCCAGGCCCAGACCACTGCCTCCCTCAGCGCGCGAGCGGGATTTATCGACCCGGTAGAACCGTTCGAAGATGAAAGGTATGTCTTCTGCCGGGATGCCAATCCCGGTGTCCATGATGGCGACGACGGCCATTTGCCCTTCGCGGCGAAATGAGACGGAAACAGTCCCTGGAGCGGGGGTATATTTGATGGCATTATCCAGAAGGTTCATGAACAGTTCTCTCAGTCGGGCTTCATCACCTTTCACCACTAAATCCTGCGACTGACCTAATTGGAAGCTAAGTCCTTTTTCCTGGCAGAGAACCTCTACATCTGTGCTCAGGTTACCGATGAGCTTGCCGAGATCGACTTCCGTAAAGTTCCATTGTTCCTTTCCGGCATCAGCACGAGCGAGTGTGAGCAATTGGTCGATAAGGGAGGACATCTGTCTTGATTCCTGAGAAATAATCTCTAAAGATTGCCGGTAGTCGCTTGACGGTCTTTCCTTCTGGAGTGCCAGAGTAGATTCAGCTTCAATTACCGCCAGGGGAGTACGTAACTCGTGCGAGGCATCACTGGTGAATTGCTTCTGGCGTTGGAACGCTTTTTCCAATCGTCCAATCATTTCGTTCAGCGTCGCTGCGAGCCTCCCCAATTCGTCTTTGGTGTTCACATTAATCCTTCGACTTAAGTCACTTTCCTCGATTTCCTGCGCTGTCTGGGCAATCTTGTCTACTGGCTTAAGCGCTCGGCGGGCCAGAAATATACCGCCCGCGGCAGCTAATGCCAGAGCCAATGGGACAGCTATGATGAGGGTGCGCAGCAAGCCAGCCAATGCCTGGTCTATTTGTTTTGTCGAGCGGGCAATAATCAGTGCAGCTGGCTGGATACCGGGCGGTGGTCCCAGAATGCTAATGTTTATGGGGACAGCCAGGAGACGCAGTCCTTCGCCGTCCTCTGTCTGAATAGTGGTAAACAAACTCGCGCCAGCAATGGCTTGCGAAATGAATTCGTCACTCAGGGGAATACTTATCCCCTGCGGAGACATCTCCATCAATTGGTCACCAGAGTAAAAGTACAATATGACAAATTCCCCCAACTCTTCTTGGAATTCTCCTTGCCTGATGCTTTCCAGAATAGCCGGGATACTACTTAGCTGCGTCGAACGTAGTTCCAGCGAATCATCCAAGCTCCGGTAGAGGCTTCGAGAAAGATAGAAATACACTCCGGCACTGAGGGCAATCAATAGAACTGCCAGCACCAATAGGTACCACATGGTAAATCGGAATTTGATGCTATGAATGAAGCTCATGGCGCTTTCAGCCGATAGCCGGCTCCTCTCACCGTCTGAATCAGGCTGTCCTCCCCCTCGGTGTCAATCTTATGCCGCAATCGGCGGATATAAACATCTACTAGATTAGACAGGCTATCGAAGTCGTAATCCCAGGCATGTTCTTCGATCATAGTCCGCGTAACTACCACGTTGGGATGGCGCATGAAGTACTCCAAGATGACGTATTCCTTGGTAGTTAATTCAACAGGTCTTTGTCCTCGCCAGACTTGGCGGGTAAGAGTGTTCAAAGTTAAGTCTCCCACCCGAAGCTCTGGCGATTTGGACATTCCCTCTCGCCGCAGGAGTGCCCGGACTCGGGCAAGAAGCTCACTGAAGGCAAAAGGTTTGACCAAATAATCATCGGCTCCTGTGTCTAGCCCTCTGACCCGGTCCTCCACAGTGTCTTTAGCCGTCAACATCAGAATTGGGGTATTAACCTTCTTGGCGCGAAGTTCATGACAAACTTCGATGCCATCTTTATTGGGTAGCATGATATCTAAAATGATGAGGTCATATGGATTGACCTCGGCAAGATATTCTCCTTCCTCTCCGTCGTAGGCTAAATCGACAGCGTAGGCTTCTTCCAGAAGCCCGCGCTTGATGACAGCGCAGAGTCGCCGGTCATCATCAACAACCAAAATTCGCATAACAGACTCCCCAAACGAATTATATTACACCAAGATGAACATGAGATGAAATGCTCAATTGTATGTTTTTTCTGCCGTTCACCTCCAGTTCATGGTGGGTTCATGTTGCTGTGATAAGCTTGATTTGCACTGATGGGACTAGCTGGAAAAGGAAATGAGATGTACATATCAAATAAAGGAGACCAATAGCGTCCGAGGAGGAAACATATCCCTACCAGGAGAAAAGGGATAGAAAGGAGGCAAGATGTAGCTATCAAGTAAAAAGAATCGGTAGGACATATAGGGCATATGCCCCTAAAAAGAGAATTTGGATAGGAAGGGGGGATATACCAAGGAGAACGCGATGGAAGAACGAAAAACCGAGTTAGAAAGCTCAATCGGACTGTTGAGACACGAACTTAGCGAATTAAGGGGCAAGTTGAGGACATTACAGTGGTTTCAAATAGGAAGCTTGGTAATATTAATAGCAGTTATCATCATCACCTGGCTTTTTCCCCAGTTCTCATTCAGGGGAGGGGAGATACCAAACATACCATCACAGATCCCGTAGCACCACCTCGCGAGCCATCGGAACTGCGGCGGCCAGTGTCCTTAACATATTGGCTTTCTGTTGAACCGGTTGACATTGAACAAAACCGAGGATTGTTGGGTAACAGAACAGACAAATGTGCAATTTCACAGTCAGCTACATACCTTAAGATGAACATGAGATGGGATGGCTCAATTGTATGATTTTTTTATTGTTAACTCCCAGTTCATGGTGGGTTCATGTTGGTGTGATAAGCTTGATTTGCACTGATGGGGACTAACTGGAAAAGGAAATGAGATGTGCCTATCAAAGAAAGAAGGTTGATATAGCATCTAAGAAGAAAACATGCCCCCAGCAGTAGAAAAAATAGAAAGGAGGTGATATGCCAATGAGGAAACGGAAATGGTTCGTTCCAGTCGTGGTGCTGTCTGTACTGCTGATCGGAGGTATAGCTGGGGGATTGATTGCTGCTGCGGACGATAGCTCAAGCAATATTGAGGACCAGAGCCAAGCTACCGATCGATACCAGGCGCTTCTGGATAGAGCTTGTGCCATCTACGAGGAGAAGACGGGTGTGGCCATAGACTCAGAGCAACTAAAGAATGCTCTGGAACAGGCTCAAAGTGAGATGCAGGACGAAGCTCTAAAAGGCTGGCTGCAGGACCTCGTAGACGAGGGCAAGATAACTCAAGAAGAAGCTGCCCAGTACCTGGAATGGTGGCAGTCCCGGCCCGACATCGCATTACCGGGGCTTGGCGGACATGGTCATGGGGGTGGCATGATGTGGGATGGAGGGTTTCAGCCTTGGGGTGGTCCATGTTCCCCTGATGCTTCCGATGAAGCAGGTGGTTGATAAGATGGTAGGGCAGAACTTGTCTGGGGAGGGGGGGTGAGTCTTCCCCCCTCTCCTTGGTATGGAGGTGAAAAATGTCTAAGCTAAAATATATTTTAATAGCTGTCCTTTTGCTTGTTGGTATCAGCTTAGTTGTTACCAACACCTTAGATAATTCTCCTAGTTCCGCCTCAGAATATCTGTATGTTGATGAAGAAATCGGCTCCGAGCTTAGTACCCAGGAGTTAGTAGCAGAGGTGGCTCCTGCCGTGGTTTCCATTGTCACCGAAACTGTGAGCTACAACTGGTTCTGGCAGGCAGTCCCGCAGACAGGAGCGGGAAGCGGGATAATAATCAGCCCTGACGGTTATATTGTGACCAATAACCATGTGGTAGAAGGTGCCCAAAAAGTGACCGTAACTCTTAGCGACGGAAGTGCTTTTGCGGCAACTGTAATGGGTACAGACGCACAAACTGATTTGGCGGTGGTGAAAATTGACGCCAATAATCTTTCCTACTTACACTTCCTGAGCAACTCTCTGGAGCAGCTTGGCGTCCTTGACCCGGTGGTAGCTGTGGGCAATGCTCTGGCCCTGCCGGGAGGTCCTACCTGGACTACCGGCGTGGTCAGCAATCTGGGACGCTCTATTAAAGAGAACACTGGTGTGGTGCTCAATGACATTATTCAAACCGATACTGCTATCAACGCAGGAAATAGCGGTGGACCGCTACTAGACACGGCAGGGCAGGTAGTCGGCATCAATGTGGCTATCGCCAGCAATGCCGAGAACATTGGCTTCGCCATAAGTACTGATACTGCCATCCCTGTAGTGCAGAGCCTAATAACCGAAGGAAAGGTAGTCCGTCCCTGGCTTGGAGTGGAAGTGACCACCGTTACCTCTACTATCCAGCAGTACTACAACCTGTCAGTTAACGCAGGAGCTCTCATCACCAGTGTAACTAACGGTAGCCCGGCAGACAAGGCTGGACTAAAGGCAAGTGATGTTATCACTAAGATAGACAGCGAAGACATCAGCACAGCCGATGACCTGGTTTCAGCCATAGGTTCTCATCAGGTCGGCGATCAAGTAGAGATTATCTATTACCGTGGGAATGTACAAAAAGTAGCTAATGCCACGCTGGAAGAATCTTCGTCTTAGGCGACAACGAATAGGAAAGAAGGAGGCAAAATATTTAAATGGGTTTATCCAATTTTCGGGGGCAGTCGGATTTGATAATTGCTTAACAATTTCCTGCCACATTGTTGGCATTGGCTAGAAAGGCAAGGGTAAATGCAATGAAAGCGTTAATGAAAAAGAGAGTATCGAAGATAATATTAGCCGTGGTGCTATGTGGGGTCGTTGCCTTCTTGTTAGTTAGTGTTTTTAAACCGGACTCAGCACCAGCACTGCAGTACCAAATAGCAACTGTACAGGGGGGAAACCTGTCAATAGAGATTACTGGCAGTGGCAATCTGGCGCTATCTTCTACCGAGGATCTCACTTTTGAGATGGCAGGAACGGTGCAGGAAGTGTTGGTAGAAGAGGGTGATTCCGTGGAAGAAGGACAGGTGCTAGCTAAACTGGACACGTCAGAATGGGAAACCGAGTTGACGGCACTGGAGCTTGCCCTGCTTCAAGCGAAGATAAACCTGTGGAATGCCGAACTTGCCTTGGACAGGGCTGAGGAAGACACCACTAGTGACTTTCGTGCCTGGGAGATACGGATAAAAAGGCTGCAGGTCAAGCTTGCTGAGGGGCGCTTGAAAGATGCCGAGAAAGCGTTAGAAGAAGCCAGCGAGGTTAGCCCAGAGGTTACTGCTCCCTTCGATGGGTTTATCATTAACGTTAATGTTAGTGGTGGCGACGAGGTGAAGAAAGGGACGGTGGCAGCGATCCTTGCCGACCCCAACAAGTTCGAAGTCGATATTATGGTAAGCGAGATGGATATTTCTCAGGTAGAGAAAGGAGGAAGAGCCGCATTACAGGCGGATGCTATATCTGGGATAAGCTTTCCGTCCAAAGTTACTTACATTGCACCGACGGCCACTATTCAATCAGGGGTGGTGAATTATAAAGTGACGGTCGAGGTAGCATCACTTGAGGCGGTAGTGCAGGGAAGCAACTCAACAAGCCAAGCATCGGCGACGTCTCAAGCCAGCCAGCTCAGGGAGGGGCTAACCGTCACCGTGGGCATAATAGTGGATCAGAGGGTCAATGTGCTGTTGGTACCCAACGGGGCCATTACTACCCAGGGGGGACAGAGCTATGTTCAGGTGCTATCGCCAGATGGCACCATCGGAATGCGAGCTATAAAGACCGGCATCACCGATTATGTAAACACCGAGGTAACCGATGGGCTCAGTGAAGGCGAAAAGGTGGTTGTTTTCCAAGGGACCGATACCCCATCGACGACGCCATCACAATGGCCAGAGATGCCGGATGGAATGATACCGGGCATGCGAGGAATATCGTGATGATTCACTTACAGGATATAACTAAAGTCTATCCCATGGGCAAGAGAGAACTGGTCGTGCTCAGAGGGATAACGCTTAATATCGAGGAGGGTGAACTGGTGGCAATTATGGGGCCTTCCGGTTCGGGCAAGACGACACTTCTCAATCTTCTTGGCTGCCTGGACAAACCGACATCGGGTAGTTACTATTTTGAGGGGAGGGAGGTCAGCCGGCTGAATAGCAACGAACTAGCTGCGATCAGGGGGCAGAAGATTGGCTTTATCTTCCAGACCTTTAATCTGCTGTCCCGGCTCACGGCACTGGCCAATGTGGAACTGGGCATGACCTACGTTGGCGGTGTTGACCGTAGACGCGCCCTAGAGGCGCTGGCTCAGGTAGGCCTCTCTGACCGTGTCAATCATCGTCCGATCGAGCTTTCGGGAGGTGAGCAGCAGCGGGTGGCTATCGCCCGGGCTCTGGTGAAAAACCCTTCCTTCTTTCTGGCCGATGAACCTACCGGCCAGTTAGACAGCCGTTCTGGCGAGGAGGTAATCTCTATTCTTACCTCTTTACATGCCGAGCAGGGAATCACTTTGCTTCTGGTAACCCATGACGCTAACATTGCCCAGCACTGTCAGAGAATAATACACCTCAAGGATGGCGAGGTTGTCGGGGAGGAAAGCGCATGAAGAAGTGGAGTAATTTTTTATCTACTGTCTGGCTTGGACTCAGTACTCACAAGCTGCGCAGCTTTTTGACTATGCTTGGAATCATTATCGGCGTAGCCTCTGTGATTACTCTTATGTCCATCGGCAAGGGTTCTACAGCACAAATCCTCTCCAATATCGAGAGCATGGGAGCAAACCTGGTTACCATCAGCCCCGCAATGAGTTTTGGTGCCGGAGGAGTGAGGGGTGCCGGTGGCAGCACCCAAACCCTAACTATGGAAGACGCAGAGGCAATATCCCAGCAGGTCTCTTATATATCTGCCGTGGCGCCTTCTTCCTCCAGCAACCTCCAATTGGTTGTGGGCAGTGAGAATACGAATTCCCAGGTCATCGGGACAACCCCCGAGTATATGTTAGTGGCTAACCTGAACCTCGCCAGTGGCGCTTTCTTCTCGGAGCAGGAATACGAGCGCGGTGCTAAGGTAGCCGTGCTCGGCTCCGATGTCGCTGAAGCGCTGTTTGGCAGTGCTAATCCCGTAGGACAAAAGATGCGGATGGGCACCATTATTGTAACCGTCATCGGAGTTCTGGAGAGCAAAGGGACCGGGTTTAATTCGCCTGATGATGCTGTTATCATCCCACTGACGGCCCTGCAGCAGACAGTTGCCCTAACGCGAACCGCACAGGGCGAAAAGGTGGTATCATCCATATATCTGACGGTAAGCGATGAAGGACAGGCAGACTATGTCAAGGCGCAAATCACCAGCCTGCTCCGCACTCGCCACCGTCTTGCAGCCTCTGACGAAGACAATTTTAGCATCAGTTCTATGGAGGAGATAGCCAGCAGCCTCGAGGAAACATCGGGGACGCTGACCCTCCTTCTGGGCGCTATTGCTGCTATTTCATTGCTGGTGGGGGGCATCGGCGTGATGAATATCATGCTGGTGTCGGTGCTGGAGAGGACCAGAGAGATAGGCATACGCAAGGCGCTGGGCGCCAGGGAGCAGGATATATGGAGTCAGTTTCTCATAGAGGCCATCTTCCTGACCTTCGCCGGTGGTATCATCGGGGCTATCATAGGCTGGGGAATCTCCATGATTATCAATAGTATAGGGACTATGGCAACCTTGGTTACTCCTGATATAGTCATCCTTGCCGTTTCGGTATCGGTTGGCATTGGCTTATTCTTCGGTTTTTACCCTGCCTGGAATGCCTCCCGCCTCAATCCTATTGAGGCTCTGAGAAGCGAATGATAGCACCCAGCAGGGAAGCTCCACAGATGCTTGGAGCGAGGCACGTGAGGAAGAAGTAACAACAGCTGAGGACTTTGTTTAGCGACATCAGTGTGTTTTCTTGTTTTGCCACTACTTTTCTAGTGACTTTAGAGTTTCTTTCACTATCGCTGTTAGCTCATTGGGGGTAAATGGTTTGGGTAAAAATGGCCTACCGCTTTGCTCTATAAAAGTCATGGTTTGCTCGTCTATCACACTCCCGGTAGTGAATATTACATTGTTTGCCACCTGCGGATAGTTCTTTTGCAGCCATTGGTAGAGTTCTGCACCGCTCATTTTCGGCGTCCTGATATCAATCATACAAATGTGATATTGCTTCTTCTCTATCATATCCTGAGCTAATGTCCCATTGACGGCAATCTCCACCTCAAATCCTTCCCTAGTAAGGACCCTTTGGCACATAATGCCAATCGATGGTTCGTCCTCGACTATTAAGATTCTCTTCGTGGTGCGGTCAAGAGTATTTATTGTACGCCTCCCCCTCTTTACTACTCGCTGATGGGTAATTCTACCACAAAAGTAGCTCCTTCGCCAGGCTCGCTCTCGGCATATAACTTGCCACCATGTTCAGTAACTATCCCGTGACAGATACTTAGACCAAGCCCGGTGCCTTTGCCCACCTCCCTGGTGGTGAAGAATGGAGTAAAGAGTTGCTTCATGTTGTCCGGACTGATTCCCGGGCCGTCATCAGTAAAGGAAACCCGAACTATATTCCCAACCCGTTCTGTAACAATGGTAAGCTTACCTCTCCTGTGGGCTTCAAGCATAGCCTGTTCGGCATTAACGATGATGCTAATGAAGACCTGCTGCAGTTGAGCTCCATTGCCCATAACCTGAGGTAGGGCAGGGGCAAACCGGGCATCGACTTCAATGTTGCTTACTCTTTGTTCGTAGGAGCGTAGCTGCAGTCCCCTTTGAATGCTGCTGTTGATATCCACCAGCGCCTTTTCG
>Ga0307433_1001113_pt1 | contig 15958 bp, 14 predicted proteins | sample SalMarWE160210MG_FD_202166 | JGI IMG/M metagenome (GOLD analysis project Ga0307433, IMG submission 202166) | Salt marsh sediment microbial communities from the Plum Island Ecosystem LTER, Massachusetts, United States - WE1603-210 | ecosystem: Environmental > Aquatic > Marine > Intertidal zone >... | reverse complement strand
AGCGCTGGGGATTCTGCCTGCCGATAGCTTCTTTGTCGAAGACCGGCTCACCTGCCAAGTTTATTTGCGATAAATCAAACAATAAAGGTGGCGGCATAATCGACCTTGATATGCAAACTCCCGGTGCTGCTGTATTGTGTTTGGCCTCGCGTAATAAGGAAACAGCCTGCCCCTACGGCTGCAGGAGCATTACGCACAACACAATGCCAAAGCAGCGATTATGAGTCCTTGTGATAATTTAATCGGTTGATCTGATTTCAAGAATGCGGTTGCGAACGCTTTGAGCAGCTTGTTTAATCTTCTGCATTTCTTTGCGTACTCGTGTACCTGCTGCCTTATTCCCGCCGCTGGCTTTGTCGATATCAGACTCAATTTCAGCAACCAGTGCTTTGAGAGCTTCGTACTCTTGCATCAAAGTAAACCTCCTTATTTACGGTTAAAATTGCTTTTTTTCAGCTTAAAACCGCCAAAAACTTAACTGCCTGCCAACAGTTTGTCAAAGGAAATTGCTTTTTTTTGTAAAAAAACAGTATTTTTTTACCACAAAGGCACAAAAACACAAGTATTCGTCCAATTTTTATTCTTCTAAGTTTAGCACTTAGCAAGACTTATGGTTCTTTGCGGCTATCTTTGATTTCTCCTGCTACGAATGTAGTTTTTTAGTCAATTCTGCGACTCTTTGGCCACGGCGCACGCACTGCTTTTTCACTCTTTGGTCAGGTTTGCCGATAGAGACCGGCCCATAGTGGTCGCCCTGCGGGTCGCCGTGGACTATCATCCCGCTGATGAGCATCGCTTCGATTATGCCCATAATAGTAGTTTCATTACCACCGCCGATATTCGCCGCACTTGAAAAAGCCGCTCCAACTTTGCCGTCGAGCCGGCCGTGGAAACCGACCGCATCATCGAACAACTGCTTGAGCGGCCCAGCCATATGCCCGTAATAAGTAGGCGAGCCGACGACTATCGCATCAAACGTGAGTAAATCATCTGCTTTTACCTTATCAACAGATTTACATTCTGTCTTCAAGCCCGATTCATTCATCGATTTAGCGATAATCTCCGCCATCTCTTTGGTATTACCGCTTCTCGAATAATAAATAACTATCCCTTTCGCCATCTTTAGCCCTTTCTATTTCACTTGCAATTTTCCAATATAGATAATTATCCCTTATTTCCTTTCTCACGCCTCTCGATCACATTAGCATACTGTTCTATCTCAGTTGAATTTTTTACTTTCACAATAGGCTCGGCTGATTCATCTTGATTAGGTCGAACTCTTACGATTATCGCAAATGGTCTTTTTTTCGAATAATGATAGATTTGTTTCCATTTGTGAGCCAAATAACGAGCTGCACCTGATGTTCCCCATTCACCAACTCCAGCACATACAAACCAAACTCGCTTTGGAAACTGTGCAGGGTGAAGTTTCAAAACAAGACCATAGTCAAAACCTTGCTCTCGGCGTAAAACGATTCTTCCTGACTTCTTAGATACAAAATTATTTTGATTATCGAATCTAACAAACTCATTTCCTTTGTTTTCAATAACGTCTTTAGTTTTATAATTTGGTAAGGGACCACCAAAAGAAATGAACGATATATCTACCCGTCCCCTTAACTCATAATCGGAAGATAACATTGGTGCTCGTTTTGATTCAGCACCTATAACTTCTGCGAGATACTTGGCAGCTCTAACTTCACAACTGTTTACTGGCCTATCAATTGAGAAACCTGCTCCGCAACTTTCTTCTCCAGGTTTCACGTAGGGATGAGTCACCACATTTCCTTGCTCGTTCTTAACTGCCCTAAGGCCAAGCTGGGCATACACAAGATGAAAATCTGATCCTTTCAAAACATCTTTTCCAAACAATTGCCTAAATTTATGACGGTTCCATAGAAAGAAAACTTTCTTGCCGATTGCAACTATTACAAGTGTTATTATCCCCGCTATTACCCCGCCAAGAACATTAAACCCTATATTTTTTATACAAATGTTCATTACCTGATACCCCAAATGTAGTAAGTAGCCAATAGTTTCTGTTCCCATTTTAATGGTTTTTCTCTGTGCTTCTCTATGGCTAATTTGTTGTGTTTGTCATTGCGAGCGCAGCGAAGCAATCTCATAACTAAATAGTGATATTGCCATAGTTACCTCTGTAGCTTCGCAATGACAATTTACTTTTCTTTTTTCCTTAACGGTTCTGTTTCAACGCTGAAGCCCCCGGGGATTTTGAACTCAAAGACCTTTTGGTTTATTTTTTGATTAACCTTTGGCTTTAAGAATTCTATTTCGTAAATATCCTCTTCGGTGGAAGTGGCAATTATTTTCATCGGCAGATAAAGTCTTTCGTCAATCCAAAAATCGATGGAAGTGTAGTCATCCTTATAAACTGAATCCGACTTAACCTTCAAATGCAACTGAATAAAATCCTCCGCCTTGCCCCCCTGCTGCTCAGCTATCTTTATCTCAAACTCCTTTTTAAGGTCCTGGACTTTGCTAAAACCAATGATTGGAAAATTTCTGCTGACTAAATCAAAGGCGTCCACGGGTTTATTCGGCTCAGCCAACTCGTAACGTTTAACCGCCTTGATTTGATAGTCGATATGCGTAAGCCAAATGCCGTCGAATATGTAATGCTCGATGTATTTCTGCTGTTTTTCATCGTCCTGTTTGAGCGTTTGAAAATTTATCCTCAGCCGGGACCTTTTGTCATTCTTTACATAATACAACACGCCTTTTCTAACAGTCTCCGATTCCAATAACGGCTGGCTGAACTTGTACTGGATCTGCGCCTCGTAAGATTGAAGCTCTTTTGTTTTTTTGCTTAATTGTTCGAGGATTACCTCAATGCTATTTGCATCCTTTTCCGACTGCTGTATGTCCAAATGATTAGTGCTTGCACAGGCCCAACAAACTTCCACTGTGCCTAAAAACAGAAGGAAAACTTTTATTATTATCTTTTTATTCATTGGTTATTAATGCCCTTATTCTGACTTCTGTCTTCTGATTTCTTTTCTATAATTTGAAGTATCTGGCTGATGTTTTCAACACAAAAATCAGCGTGCTCGGTAAAATCCGGAACCTGGTTGTTATTATTCAGTAGAACAGCGACAGCACCAGCTGATTTTGCACAGAGCAAATCGAAAAGATAATCGCCAACCAGCAGCGTTTCCTGTGGCTTTACACCGAATTGCTCACATATCCGCAACACACCAAATGAATCAGGCTTTACCGGGCCTTCATCTCTTCCTACAACAGCATCAAATTTCAAGCCGTGTTTATCTGCGATGGCAAACGCATTTTCGCGTTTGTTCCGCGTCAATATCCCAATGTAAATACCATCTTTGCGAAGTGCATTGAGCGTTTCTCTCGCACCAGAATTAAGTTTGGATTCTATTACTGCCTTTCTCTCATGAGAATGCAGAATTTTCTCTACGTTTTTACGCTGCTCCGGCGACATTTTCTGCATCGACTCCAGAACCGGCCCGGAATTCCTGCCCAGCCCCATCTCTTCACGAATGGCACCGAAATCAAAATATGGCTGGGTTATCGTGCCATCCAAGTCAAATATCACAGCTTTAATTGACATTTTTCGTGTCTCGTCGCTTCCGCCTTCGCTGAAGCTACGGCGGACAAGCGTGACTCGTTGCTCGTCCGGGGCACGAGTCACAGGTCACGCTTTGTGTTTTTTGCGGAGCAACTCGATAAAGTATCGCCCCGCCTGGCTTAAAATCTTACCCTTGCGAACGACTATACCGGTCGGCCTGACAAATTTTTCATTCGAGAATGGAATCGCCTTTATTGTCCCGGTGCTGACTTCCTGAAGTAACGTCGCCTCAGGCAGTATACATATGCCTGCATTTATTTCTACTGCTCGCTTGGTAGTTTCGACATTATCGAATTCCATCACCGGCTGAACCATAATGTTATAACGCTCTAAAATTCCATCTATCCATACGCGCGTTGGTAAATTTTTCTCAAAAGCAATGAATTTTTCAAATTGCAATTGATGTATATCCACCCGTGACTGGCTGGATAACGGGTGCTTCGGGCTGCAGGCCAAAACGAGCGGCTCTGCTTCAAAATCGTACACATCCAGCCGCTTGTCTCTCTTGGGAACAGCCACAAGGCCGACATCGATATCGCCAGCTAAAACCAATTCATAAATCTTGACGGCGCTAAAGTATTCGATATGGACATTCACATCCGGATAGCTGACCATAAATTTTTTAACATAATCCGGCAGAGTGTGCATACCGATGCTGTAAATGGCTGCAACATTTATTCTGCTACCAGCGGAGGCATTCAAGGCATTTAATTCGCTTTTTAGTTGTTCATATCTATCGAGCATATCCTTGGAGGCCTTGTAAAGTAACTGACCTGCGGTTGTAAGTTCAATTGGGCGTTTCTTGCGGTCGATTAGCTGACACTTGTGAGCAAGCTCTAACTGCGCGAGCTGCTGGGATATTGCCGATTGACTTAGAAGATGCTTTTCGGCGGTTTTTGAAAAACTTCGCAAATCTGCTAAATCGCAGAATATTTTTAGCGTTTCTATATGCATTATAAGCTATCCTGATATATCATATTACTTTTAATCTCTTGTGCTCTACTACCAAGATATGTTATTTTATCAAATTGTCCTTATCAATACAATTATGTAATTTTGTTATTAGTCCTGCTTATTGAAGCAGTCTTGCAAAAGTGAATTATTTAACTTTTTTTTTGGAGGTTACTCAAGTGGCAGTAAATACAACTATTCAGGCCGTTTACGAGCAGGTCTTGAAACGCAACCCGGGCGAGACAGAGTTCCAACAGGCCGTAAAAGAGGTTTTGGACTCTCTGGGGCCGGTGCTGGCAAAACACCCAGAGTATGTCGATGCCAAAATCCTCGACAGAATTGTCGAGCCGGAAAGGCAGATAATGTTTCGGGTGCCCTGGCAGGATGATAAAGGCAACATTCATGTCAACCGCGGATTTCGATTTGAATTTAACAGCGCAATCGGCCCATACAAAGGTGGGTTGAGATTTCACCCCACTGTCAACGCTAGTATCCTAAAATTCCTCGGATTTGAGCAGGTATTCAAAAACGCTCTTACTACTCTTCCGATGGGCGGTAGCAAAGGCGGGTCAGATTTTGACCCCAAGGGCAAGAACGATAATGAAGTTATGCGTTTTTGCCAGAGCTTCATGACTGAGCTTTTCCGCTATATTGGGCCTGATACGGACGTACCAGCAGGTGATATTGGCGTCGGTGGGCGCGAAATCGGCTACCTGTTCGGCCAATACAAACGCCTTCGTAACGAGTTTACCGGCGTCTTCACCGGCAAAGGACTCAATTGGGGCGGCTCACTCATTCGTCCGGAAGCAACCGGATATGGCTGTGTGTACTTCGCTGATGAGATGCTAAAGACCCGTGGCGAAAACTTTGAGGGTAAGGTTTGCACTGTCTCCGGCTCCGGAAATGCGGCGCAGTACACGGTAGAAAAACTCAACCAGCTTGGTGCGAAGGTCGTTAGTCTATCCGACTCCAATGGTACAATCCACGACCCTGATGGTATTGATGATGAGAAACTTGCCTTCGTACTTGAGCTAAAGAACATCCGACGTGGTCGTATTAAAGAATACGCTGAGAAATTCGGCGCTGAATACTCCGAAGGCAAGCGGCCCTGGGGTATAAAATGTGATTGTGCCTTTCCAAGTGCAACACAGAACGAAATCGATGAAAATGACGCTAAAACACTTCTGAAGAATGGATGTAAACTCGTTGCAGAAGGAGCCAACATGCCAAGTACACCAGAGGCCGTTGAACAATACATCTCCAGTAAAATTCTCTATGGCCCTGCCAAGGCCGCAAATGCCGGCGGCGTCGCTACTTCCGGCTTGGAGATGTCGCAGAACTCAATGCGTCTTTCCTGGACACGTGAGGAGGTCGATGAGCGGCTTCACAGTATTATGATTGCCATCCACAAGCAGTGTTTCGATGCGGCCAAAGAATATGGTCAATCCGGCAATCTATTGATGGGTGCGAACATTGCTGGTTTTGTTAAAGTAGCTGACGCAATGCTCGACCAAGGGCTCATATAGGAGTTAGTGTAACTATGCGATATGAAAGGGCAACTCTTGACTAGGTTGCCCTTTTTTGGTTTGTTTATTTGGCTTCAAGGATATGGGTATATATATGACGCAGAAAGGGGGATTGTACAGTGACGTGGGCAAGCACGGGTCTTGACGGACTTGACGAAATATTATCCGGATTATGCAAGGGTGATAATGTAGTTTGGCAGGTGGACCGCATCGAAGATTTCAAAAGCTTCGTTGAGCCGTATGTCAACAGGGCGCTACAGCAAGACCGAAAGGTTGTTTATATGAGGTTCGCCAACCATGAACCGCTGGTGAACTCCGACCTGAATGTTGTCGTTCATCAGTTAGACGCAAACAGCGGCTTTGAGGGCTTTTCATCTGAAGTGCACAATATAATTACGGAGGAGGGCAAGCAGGCCTATTATGTGTTCGACTCTCTCTCGGAACTGCTCAACGCCTGGGCGACGGATTTGATGATAGGCAACTTCTTTCGAATCACCTGCCCTTATCTTTTTGAGCTGGATACCATCGCTTATTTTGCTCTGCTGCGGAACAATCACTCTTACAGAACAATAGCCCGCATCCGTGAGACAACGCAGATACTTCTGGACCTTTACAACTTCGAAGGCAATTTTCACGTTCATCCGCTGAAGGTCTGGAGGCGCTATTCACCCACGATGTTTTTGCCTCACATTCAAAAAGGCGAGCAGTTTGTCCCGATTACAACGAGCGTCGATGCGGCACGCGTGATTTCATATATCTCGCGCAAAGGGCTGGAGCCGGCGCAGAGAGTGTTGGACTACTGGGACCGGATTTTCCTGGGGGCGGAAGAGTTATCAAAAAATCAAAATGCATCGCATCAGCAGAAGCAGCATGCTGCTGAACAACTATGCAGGATAATGATTGGCAGAGAACAGCGTATGCTTGGCCTTGCACACCAGCACTTCTCTCTGGATGACCTGCTTGATATCCAAAAGCGAATGATTGGAACAGGATTTATAGGCGGCAAGGCCGTAGGCATGCTGCTTGCCAATAAGATTGTTTCCAGCGACGAGTCTCTTGGCTTAAGAGGTCATCTTGAGCCACACGACTCATTTTACGTGGGCTCTGACGTTTTCTATACATACCTTGTGGAAAACGGCTGGTGGAACCTGCGAATGGAACAGAAAACACCAGGGGGATATTTTACCGTTGCAACTGAACTGAAGGAAAAACTCCTGAGCGGCAAGTTTCCCGACCAGGTGCGTGAGCAGCTTCAGGAGATGATAGAGTATTTTGGACAGTCGCCCATCATCGTGCGTTCAAGCAGTCTACTGGAAGATGCTTTTGGTAATGCCTTTGCCGGCAAATATGTCAGTCTTTTCTGCGTTAACAGTGGGAGTCCTGAAGAAAGATACGCTAACTTTGAAGAGGCGGTTCGGAAAGTCTATGCCAGTATGATGGGCGAAGATGCCCTTACATATCGTTTGCAAAGAGGTCTGGACAAGGAAGATGAGCAGATGGCCCTGCTTGTGCAGCGTGTCTCGGGTTCATACCGCAACGGTTATTTCTTCCCGGACCTTGCAGGTGTGGGCATTTCACACAATACGTTCGTCTGGAATCCGGAGCTCGACCCAAAAGCAGGGATGGTGAGGTTGGTACTCGGGCTTGGAACCAGGGCAGTTAATCGAGTGGAAGACGATTACCCTCGAATAGTAGCTCTGGATGAACCAATGCTCAGGCCTGTTGCAGGGATGGACGACATCCGAAAGTTCTCTCAACATAGAGTTGATTTACTTGATATGGAGAACAATGTTTTAGTGACGCTGCCTGTCGAACAGCTGCTGAGCAACAAACTGGACATCAAGCTTGACTTTATAGCAGTAAGAGATGCACAGCTGGCCAGAATAGCCAAGCAGGCAGGAAAAGGAGCACGAGACTATTGGGTTTTAACTTTCGAGAAGTTACTTCGCGAAACGTGCTTTGTAGAACATATGCATAAAATCCTCAAGAAGCTCGAAGAGACATATCAGTATCCTGTTGATGTGGAATTTACAGCCAATTTCACTGCTGACGACAGGCTTATAATCAACCTTTTGCAGTGCCGGCCACTGCAGATAAAGGGCTTGCAGCCGCAAGTTAAAATACCCGAGCGCATTGAACCGGACAAGGTACTGTTTAGTACAGAAGGGTACTTCATGGGCGGCAGTATCTCGCAGGATATAACAAAGCTTGTCTATGTGGACCCGAAGGCCTATTTGGAGCTGTCTCTTTCACAAAAATATGACATCGCACGTCTTATAGGAAAAATGAACAGACAGATACAGGACAGAACCTCTGAGCCGGCGATATTCTTTGGGCCAGGCCGCTGGGGTACCTCAACACCTAGTCTGGGTGTACCGGTTAGTTTTCACGAGATTAACAATGTAACGGTTCTTGCAGAAGTCGGGTATGAAGGTGGTAATCTTATGCCGGAGCTTTCCTTCGGAACCCATTTCTTCCAAGATTTGGTGGAAAGCGATATATTCTACGTTGCTATTTTCCCGGATAAACCTGCTGTTGTTTTTAACAAAGACCGTCTTTTGTCGATGCCGAACACATTGATGCAGCTTATACCTGAAGCGGAAAAGTATGCTGATGCGGTGTATGCACACACATTCAATGCGGGTGAGCTGAGAATCATCTGTGATATGGTTTCTCAGCGGCTGGTTTGTTTCTTCAATTAGAAAAGGGTTGTTTTACGCTTGCTTGGGTAGTGAGATTGCCTTATAATCTGTCGCGATGGTAGAGAAAACCGACATAAGTAAGGTCATAAGCCAACATGCGGAGATGGAAAAGTTCTTCACCGGCGGTTTTGCCGTCAAAGGCAAAAGTACTCAGCCTGAACAACAACAAAAAGCCAATAGTGCGGACGCAGTAGAAGCAGCTAAAGAGCTTGAAAAAATCGCTGAAGAAGTTAAGCGCTGCCGAAAATGCCCCTTAGGGTCTTCGCGGACAAATGCCGTGCCGGGTGAGGGCAATCCGAACGCCCGCATAATGTTTGTTGGAGAAGCACCTGGGGCCGATGAAGATGCTCAAGGCCGACCCTTCGTCGGAAGAGCAGGTCAGCTGCTGGATAAGGTAATCGCAGCTTGTGGGCTAAAACGAAGCGATGTCTTTATCGGCAATATCCTCAAGTGCCGCCCTCCGGAAAACCGTGACCCAGCGGCCGAGGAGATAATAAGCTGCCTGCCGTATCTGCAAAGACAGATTGAGATTATAAATCCGGAGATTATCGTCGCTCTGGGTGCCCACGCCGCCAGGACTTTATTAAACACTAATAAGCCAATCGGGCAATTGCGTGGCCAATTCCACGAATATTACGCCGGCCTCGACAGGCCACCTATAAAACTAATGGCCACATATCATACGGCCTATTTATTGCGAAGCTACACGCCAGAGAACCGACAAAGGGTATGGGAGGATATGAAAAAGGTCCTCGCCGAACTCGGCCTGCCTATCCCTGAACATGGCAAAAAATAATCAATTTCACTGCGAAAACGCATTTTTCAAAAAATAATTCACTTGCAAGACACATCTGAAAGCGCATCATCCCAGCGAAGCCTATGCTCTTCGGTTAAAAACAGTAAATTCCTGCAAAAAATAAAAATAATGGGGATTTTTTCGGACTTTTTCTAAGAATTCTCTTGACATAATCAAGATTTCAGTATAGCCTTCGACACACTGGTACTTAAACACATGAAGAAAAGGACGTTTCTTCAACGTTGCACAAGCGTGCACAAAGAGTATGTTGTGTTGCACGTGTGTAATTAACATTCTAAATCCTTCAAGGAGGTGTAAGGATGATGAACAAATTAATAACTATTGCCTGTTTAGCTGTAACCCTGGCGATAGGTTCAATAGCATCAGCACATGATGTGGTCATTCCACCCTGGCGTGGTAGTTCTGGTAGCACCTACCAGATGTGGGAATTCAATTCGGATGTTCACGATCCCGCACCCGATGTTGTCAGCAATCTCTATGGTACCCCTCAATTGAGGGTAACTTCAAACGGAGACTGGATAAACCCACCGGGAGCATGGGCCTTGGGTGAAATAGATGTCCTGATTCCCAATTCGGACGTGCTTAATCCAGAGAAGTGGATCCGAATCCAGTTAACGTGGCAACCAGCAGATAATGACCCCTTCCTACATGGTGACCCATTCATCGCTGTTGGATCATTTGACAGTATGATAATGTCTCGCTATGACGACTACCAAGCCGTGTCCGGCTGGATACACTCGACATACGACATTACTATCTGGCCGAACCCCTACGAAGAGTGGATTGCCATTAAAGGTGATATAACAGTCGATGAGCTGGTGATTGATACCTATTGTATTCCTGAGCCGGCGACGATTTGTCTGCTTGGTTTAGGCACATTGACTCTGTTGAGAAAACGCAGGGTTTAAGCTAAAAGTTTTGATTACAAGCTACAAGCCGGGCTGCGGATTGTTCCGCAGCCCTCTTTTTATTACCACCACCTAATTAAAGCTGCGCCGGCCAAGCTTCTATTGCAACATCAGACAAATCATCGTAATCATCATAAGCACGATTGGCCCATTATCCTTCGACTACGCTCAGTCCCAGGGACTCCTAACGGAGGTTAAGGTGAGCGAAGTCGAAACTTAATGACTACGAAAGTAAAGCCAGAGATTTTTCATGGGATTCAATTCAGATGAATACGCAGGTAAAGGTATAATCGTAAGGTTTTCAGGAATCCTCAAACCTTTTGACTTATGAAAACCAGCTTGACCCCCAACTGAAATGGTATAAACATTTTCAGCCCAAAACTGCCTATTTCAGCGAAAAAATGAAAATTATTGGAGATTTTTTCGGACTTTTCTAATAATTCTCTTGACGTAATCAGAATTTCAGGACAATGTTAATATACTGGTACTTAAAGCACAAAAGAAAAGGGTGTTTCTTCAACGTTGTACATGCGTTCACAAAGGAAGTGCTGTGTGTGTGCAATTAACATTCAGAATCCTTACAGGGAGGTGCAAAGGATGATGAACAAATTAATAATTACTGCGTGTTTGGCTGTAACCTCAGCGATAGGTCCAATAGCGTCAGCTCATGACCTTAATCCTCCAGAGTGGGAAGAGAGTCCAAATACCACCTATCAAATATGGGAATTCTCAACACCAGATACCATACTCCTTCCCGATGATTTCGACAATCCCTATGGCGACCCTAATTTGAGGATAATTCCATTTGGCAATAGCGGCTGGGTCCCAGACCCGGGAGCCTGGGCTTTGGGTGAAATAGATATCCGGATTCCCAATTTGAATAAGCCTAACGAATATAAGATAATCCAGATTCAGTTGACATGGCAGAAGGCATATAATGACGATTTCCTGCTAAGTGAACCGCTCATTGGTATCACTGCGACTCCGCTACCTAATAATACACAGATAGGTTCTCGGAGTGATAACTATCAGGTCGTACCCGGCTGGATACATTCGACATACAACATTCTTATTTCGCCGAATCCTTTTGAAGAGTGGATTGCCATTAAAGGCGATATCCTGATTGACCAGTTGGTAATTGACACAATATGTACTCCTGAGCCGGCGACGATTTGTCTGCTTGGATTAGGCACACTAACTCTATTGAGAAAACGCAGGGTTTAAGCCAAGAAACTAAAGGAGTCTGGTGCTACAAGCTCACAGGGCTGTGGACTCTTTCACAGCCCTCTTTTATATAGCACAAGCGCTCGAAGGTCAGAACATGTAAAGGTTACAAAATTTACAGCCTTTTTGCTTCATAGCCAAGAACCCTGGATGAAGCTGCGAATTTCATAACCTCTTTTATTTCCAAATGTTATCGTCCAATGATTAGCTGATTGCCTGCTTACATATCAAAACTAAAAATGTTCCAAAATGAAACTGCATTGACAAAATTAACATGGTGTATATAATTGGGTTATAATAGCCCGTTCTGGCAGTGGAGTGAACATTATGAAGCGAAGTAGAATAAGTAGAATTATGGAGATTTTAACTACGTTACAAACAGGGAAAAGCTATACTGTCAGCGACCTGTCAAAAATGTTTGGAATAAGCCGTCGGACGATTTTCCGCGACCTAAAAGAGCTGCAGGCTACGGGTGTGCCATACCATTATGATACAAATATTGACGGTTATGTTATAGAGCCTGAATACTTTCTGCCACCCGTAGATTTGAACCCGCAGGAGGCAGTAAGCCTGCTTCTATTGGCCCATAAGTTAAGCAAAGAAATTCAGCTGCCTTTTAAAAGTTCGGCTCTGCTGGCCGCTTCAAAGATAGAAAACAATCTGCCAACCGACGTCAGACAATTTTGCAATGCAGCCCTGCGAAATATCTCTGTAAAAACTGAGTATCAGGAAAAAAAGGGTCTTCTCGACCAAGTATTCAGGCAGCTGCTGAGGGCTATCCTGAAGAAGCGAATCGTGAACATTTGTTATTATTTGCCTCATGAACAGAAGAACATAGTAACTGATTTGCGTCCTTATCATTTGATATATAATGAACACACCTGGTACGTGCTCGGCAAATCAAGTCTTTACGAAGAAGTACGCCCTTTTAGGCTTAACCATATCAAAGAGTTGAACACGCTGGATAAATGCTTCATCAAGGACGAGAGATTTGACGTATCTGAGTATCTCGGCCGGGCCTGGGCAATGATACCGGAGGGCAGACTATATAACGTCAAGCTCAGGTTTCTTCCAGAAATTGCCCATAGTGTCGCCGAGGTTCAATGGCACAGTACACAAAAAGTTACTTTTGAAAACGATGGCTGTGCAATCATTCAATTCCGCGTTGACGGGCTTAATGAGATAATCTGGTGGATTCTGAGCTATGGTGACCAGGTACAGGTTCTTGCGCCAAGAGTTCTGCGGCAGAAAATTGTTGAAATAGCCCAAAATGCTATCAAGCAAAATGAGCTGGTATTGCCTACTTAATGGTACCGTATACCGTTCAGTGGAAGCTGCGAATTCTTGTGGTACACAGCCATATATAAGGGTCGAGGAAATACAACATACCAATTTCGCTTACTGCAAATAATAGCTGCGATTATGTTATAAGTGCTTTCATTCACAATTGTTATGGAGGAAAATTAACTCATCAAAATTTAAATTCTATCGAAAATTTGCGAAGCTACGGATTTAGAAGACTTCCATGGTTTTTGGCCAAATACGAACACAATAGCTGCCCTTTAAATGGACAGAGCCAGCTTATCAGGAGAACTAGTTAGTTGCAATTACTCAGCAATTCTTGTATAATTTATAATGATGACAAAGCAATTTGACCGATATTAATTGCTAATTAACGCTTATTTCACCTTTTTTGCGATTATTGAGGGTCGCTTTGGAGTGAAGCCCAGGTGTCATTACTAAGCGTACATCCTAATAACTATGCGACTCGCGTAAATATTGCGGCTAAGGTTTTTGGCCAATATGGAGATTTTATTCACACTGTTATTCGCTGCAAGGTTAGAAATGAGGCCATGGTAGACGATTTATTTCAGGATTTCTTCCTTTCCATCGTCTCTAAGCCTCCACCACCCTCTCTCCGAAATATCAAAGGCTATCTCTATAGAGCATTAATTCATGACATAATCGATGCAGTGCGCTGTATGGAAAGGTACGAAGGCCACATTCGCAAATATGGCAATAAACTGAATTGTTCTATCAACAAAAATGGTTTTGAAGACGCCTTGATAGAAAAGGAAGAACTTGATAGACTGTTTGCACTTATTAGGGAAAGATTACCGGAGAGCGAATCAGAGGCTATTGCCTTACGGTACAGGGACAGCCATAGTATCAAAGAGGTCGCAAAGAAAATGGGTGTTGAAAAGAGGACTGTCAGCAGTTATATTTCTGTAGGATTGAAAAAAATCCGTCAACTATTAACGATAAAGTGAGGTATTTGAAATGATTGCTCCCAATCCCAAGCTGCTTTGCAATCTGGCTGAATCATACTACTATGATTTTCTCTGCAAAGAAAATATAGAACCTATTCCAGAACCTATCGTTAATCATATCATGCACTGCGCTACATGTCAGGAGCAGGTAAACCGGCTCCGGGCAGTATTATCAGAACCCGAAGAGTACCAGGAAGCTGTTCAAAAAGAAGTCTGCGATGCTGTAACTGAGATGCTGAAACTTCAGTTTGCTTACATCGGCAAGCCTGTAACTTGCGATATCGTAAAGCCTTTCCTGCCGAGTTTGTTAGACACGGCCATAAAAATTAGAATACCAACGCCTATAACAGCACATATAGACAATTGCCAAAAATGCTCTGAAGATTTAGAGACGCTCCGGGAGCTAAATCTTAGCCACAAACAGTTATACCGGCTAAGCCAGCTATTTGCAGAGAAACCCAGTGGCAGTAATATTAACTGCGCAGAAGCCCAAAGTGCTGTTCCATCGGTTGTATCACTGGTTTTTGACAAAACCAACGCAATAATTCTAAAACATTTGTGCATTTGTCCTGATTGCAGGGGGCTGTTATATCAACGTCGGGAAATGGCCCTCAGAGGACTACGTAAAACCGACCTTATGAAAAGCAAATTCCCATGCGAGAAAGTCTCGGCAAGAGATTTTTTTGATTACGTCGTGCCGTACGGACTTAACCTTGCAAAAGACCAGTATGCCAAATTCCGAGACTCTCTTACCTCGCATTTGCGCACCTGCCCATCATGTCTGGCTAAAATGCAACAGTTGCACGACATAGTGTACGGAATCGCTGAACAAATTGAATCTGAAGTTGTTACAACATACTACATAGATGAATCTGCCAAAGCTAAAACACCTGTCGAATCTAACGACCTTTATGCCGGTTTTCCGATAAGGGTAGAAATGACGAATCGCGAAGGTAAAGTAGAGACCGAGGAAACAACTGCAACCGTCAGTTTCAGCGCTGCCCTGAAGCAGAAAGTCTCAGTAAAGAAACTAAAACCTTTGCTCAAAACTGCTATCCCGGTCGCGGCAGTTATATTGATAGGGTTTGCACTACTTCTAAACATACCAACTGCCAAAGCAGTTACTATAGATGAGATTTATAAAGCCATTGAGAAGGTTAAAAATGTCTATATCGCAAAGTTTGCCCCTGACAAAGCAGGACCTATACAAGAGAAGTGGGCGTCACGAGCATTAAATATCTATATGACCAAAACTGCGGAACAATGCGTCTTGTGGGATATTACTGATGGTGTAACAAAGATAAAGCATCTGGATACCGAGGCAGTCGAAACAGCCCGGTTATCCACTGAGAATATTGTTAACGTCGAAGGAAAAATAAGCGGTTCTCTGGGTTTAACGCCATTTTACGATGTAAAAGCAATCCCTGAAGAAGCAGTATGGAGCAGGGTAAACGAGGACGACTTAGAAGCTGTCACCCAGGGTACTGAAGTATATGACCTGGTATGGGCCGAAAAAATTTACGAAGGTAACTCCATACTCAGGAAGCTACGGTTTTTCGTAGACCCGGAAACAATCCTTCCACAGAGGGTCAGTTTCTATCAAAAGTTAAACACCGACAATGAATACATCTTAAAATCGGAAAAGGTAGTTGAATATCTGAACGACAACGAAATGCGGAAAGTTATCGAAGATATGTCTTTTTAAGACAGCACCACTTCACTCAGGCAACCACAAGGGGCTCTGGTTCTTATAGCTGCCGTCTTCCATTTTCTCAACGAGCAAGTAGTCCGCTTTTTTACGACGCACATGGCCATCTGTGAATCCAATGTTGACTGTTTTATTCGGATGGCGGCCCTCTATGACATCCTGCTCCTGGCCAGGCAATAAATCCTTATCTTTATTAATTTTAAGCCCGGGAATATAAGCGGTGTCTTCTATTGGGTCACTAT
>Ga0307433_1001110_pt1 | contig 15971 bp, 11 predicted proteins | sample SalMarWE160210MG_FD_202166 | JGI IMG/M metagenome (GOLD analysis project Ga0307433, IMG submission 202166) | Salt marsh sediment microbial communities from the Plum Island Ecosystem LTER, Massachusetts, United States - WE1603-210 | ecosystem: Environmental > Aquatic > Marine > Intertidal zone >... | reverse complement strand
GTTTAGCGTCCCACGCGCTACCAAGAGGGTGGCACGGCAGCGGCGAAGCCGCGGCCGTGGGTCGCGTCGCGCCGAGGAGCGCACGGTCACGCTGGGCGTGGCCGTCCCAGCCGGCGTGCCGAGTGCGGCTGCACGGCCCAAGGGCCGTGCCACCCTGCTAAACACGTACGGAGCGGAGGCTCCCGGTCACGTGCCATGACGGCTTCTACTTCCCGCCCTTCTGCACGGCCCAGAGACGGTTGGCTGTGGAAATGTAGAGGACGCCGCCCGCGGCGACGGGCGTGCTGCTCATGGCGCTGTCCATCTGGACCGAACAGAGGACGCGCTTCTCTTTGCCGGCCGCAAGGATCCAGAAATCCTTCCGCCGCGTGCCGACGTAGACCTTGCCGTCGGCCACGAGCGTCGAGCCCCACATCTCGCCTTTCGTCTCGTGGGTCCAGTAAGGTTTGCCGGTCTCGGCATCGACGCAGTGGACGGTGCGTCCGCAATCGGCCACGTAGACCAGGCCGCCGGAGATCGACGGCGTGGAGCAGCAGTGCTGCACCAGCGGGTAGGACCACAATTGGCCGGTCGTGGTGATGTCGCCGGCGCCGGCGGCGTCGATGCACTTGAGCCAAGCCCGGTTTTTGCCCCACCAGATGTCGCCGCCGACGGTCACGTAGACGCGTCCTCTGTAAAAGACCGGCATGCCCTTGATGTTGCTGGGTCCCTTGTTGCGGTTTCTCATATACTGGTGGACGTTTTCCTTGGGGGCGGTGGGGTCGCAGTCGAACCACCAGACCTTCTTCAGCAGCGCGAGCGCCTCGGGCGGCCGCGCGGTGTCGAGGGCCTCGAAGGCGTACACAAGGCCGTCGCCTCCGCCGAAGAAGACGAGCCTTCGGCCGCCCACCTCGCCCATCGCCGGCGAGGACCACGTGCAATGGAAGATCCGCCAGCCGATGCGCTCGTCGTCGCGGGCGACGAAGCGGCCGGTCGCCTTGTCGAGCACGATGAGGCTGGGCGCGTTCGGACGCCGGATACGCCGGTGCGTGCTGTCCACGCCCGTGCTCGTGTTCAGATAAAGGAACCGCCCGTCGATGAGGATCGAGGCGTGGGCCGCATCGTGCGGGTAACTGCCCGCTTCGGCATGGGTGTCGAACCGCCAGAGGATGTCGGCGTCACTCTTGCGGACCTCCATCGGGGCACCCCCGTCGGCCATGAGCCGGCCCTCGTCCTTGAACGGGCCGTCGTTGCCGTCGGCCTGGCCCGCGAGGTCGAGGCACAGGACCTCGCCGCGGTTGCTCGCAACGTAAACGCGCTTCCCCTCGACCGTGGCCGGCGAGCAGAGGCCCATGAGGGGCCAGTCCTTGCCCCGGTCGCCGTGAATCTTCGGGACGACCAGTTGCCAGCACAAACGGCCGTCGGCCTCGTCGAAGCACATGAGGACGCCGCGGTCGCCTTCGTGCCGCGGGTCGCGGGGCGCGTCGTTGTTCGTGCCGACCAGGATCTTTCCGCCCGCGACCACGGGGGTCGCATGCGTGTGGGTGCCGAGGCGGACCGACCATTTGATGTTCCTGCCCGTGGCGGGGTCGAAGGTCTCGGGGAGGCCCGTTTCGTCGGAGACCATGTTCCGCGAGTGCCGCTCGCCCCACTGGGGCTGGTCATCCGCCCAGGCGGCGCCGGTCCCAACCAGGGCACACAGCACCGCGCAAGGCGTCCATCGCCCAAACAGCCGTTTCATTGCCAACGTCGCCCTCCTCTTGCGGCTGCGACACCGCCCCCATGGCCCGTCTCTGCCGGGGCATTGAACAGCAGGCCCGGCCCGAAGTAGCGTTCGAGATGTTCGCGCCGTTCGAGCCGGGAGCGGAGGCTCCCGGTCATCCTCAGCCGCCGCGCACCTTTACCGCCCATCGTCTCACCCCCTCCGGCAAAACGGCCACAACGCAAACGGCTGAATGTCGCCTTTTCCCTTAACGAAAGAGACCGATGCGCGTACACTCAGGAAATGGGCCCCAATAGTACTACAGCGCCACTTAGCCCTTTTGCGCGGCGGGTCGGGAGACCCGCCGCGCGGGAAGTGGCGCTGTAGTAATAGTTACGGGCGTGAAGACGCGAGGCGAACGTTGGCTCAACGGGAGGAATGCTGATGACACAGGACCACCACCTGGGTGGCGGGTGTGGGTGCGGGTGCAACCGCCGGGATTTTCTTGCCGGCTCGGCGCTGGCCGCCGGGGCCCTCGCCCTCGGACCGCTGGGTGTTTTGGCCGGCGCCGAACCGTCGAAGCCCTCTCGGCCGAAGGAGCCGCCCCGCGTGAGGGCGGCGTTCGTCTATCCGCCCTCCAAGACCTTCGCCGACAACCCGAAGGGCTGGTGGAGTTGGCCCGGCAACCAGTTCGACGCCGAGGGCCGCCAGAAGCAGTACACGGCCGCCCTGCGAGACATGGGAAAACGCCTCGACCTGAAGATCGACGTGGACAAGGCGCCGGTGGCCAACTCCAAGGACGCCAAACGCCTGGCCGGCGAGGTTCAGGCGCAGAAGCCCGACGGCCTGTTACTGGTCATGTTCTACAACCGTAGCCTGCCCATGGTGGACCTGATTCTGAAGGCTGCGGAAGAAGTCGGCGTCCCGGTTATTCTCTACATCGGGCTTGGCGTCAAGCACGGTACCATCACCCAGTATCGCCGGGCGGGGGTGTACTTCATCCAGTCGCTTGAGAATCTCGAGGCGATCGAGTCAGGCCTGCGGATGATCGCTGCAAAAAAACATCTGGCCCAGAGCCTGCTGCTGAGCATCACCGAAGCGAAGGAGGAGCGGGAGATGACCGAGGGTTTTCTCGGCATCCGTGTCCGCGTGATTCCGTACCGCCGCTACGCCGAGGCCTTCCGCGGCGCGACGATCGAGAAGGCGGCCCGGCGGTGGATCGCCCGTTTCACAGACGTGGCCAGGGAAGTGCGAGGCCTGGAGCAGAAGGCCCTGGAGAATGCCGTCCGGGCCCACCTCGGCCTCACGGCGCTCCTGGCCGAGGAGGAGGCCGACGCCGTGACGATGAATTGCCTTCGCCGTGGCATGGAAAAGCCGTGCCTCAGTTTCGCCGCCCTCAACAATAACCTCATTCCGGCGACCTGCGAGAACGATCTCAACGCCGCCTACACCCAGATGCTCGGGCAACGGCTGATCGGCCGGCCGGGGTTCCAGCACAATCCCGCCTACGAGACCGAGAAGAACCACTACTTCGGGTCGCACTGCACCTGTGCCACCCGGCTCGATGGCCCTGAGGGCCCCGACCGGCCGTTCCTGCTGCGCCGGTTCCTCCATAGCAACGAGGGCAGTTGCGCTATCCAGGTTTTTTGGAAGTGCGACGAACCGGTCACGATGGTCCACTACTATCCGGGCCAACCGCCGACGCTCGACGTGTACGCCGGCCGGGTGGTGACATCGCACGAGATGCCGCCGGTCGGCGGGTGCACCACGAACGTTGAGGTCGAGATCATCGACCGCGCCGACGCGTGCCTGGTGAAGGGGCACCACAATCTGCTCTTCTGCGGCAACTTCGCCCGGCAGTTCCGCCTGTTCGCCGTCCTGTACGGCATGAAACTGGCCGACACCGGCTACGCCGGTCCCTGGCCCGGTTGATCAGCAGGCGGCCTCGGCACATGTCCGCCGGGGCGCGCCCCGGTTTACTTTAACGGCTCTCGGTGAGCGGGCCGTAGGTTTCGGGCATGCGGTCGCGGGGGCCGATGGAGCCCCAATGGCCGACCCAGCGGAGGCGCTGGCGCTGCGCCAGGTCGACCTCGGCCCAGAAGAGGCCGGTCTTGCCGGCGTTGGCGGCGAGGATGCGGCCCATCGGGTCGATGACCATGCTCTGGCCGTCGTAGACACTCGGAACGATGACCAGGCCGTTGTCGCGTGCCCGGACGCGGAAGGTCGTCTCGCCGTCAACGCGCCCGTCTTCATCGGGCAGCGTGTTGCCCCAGGTCGGGGCGAAGAGGACCTCGGCTCCCCGCAGGGCGAACGCCTCGGCCGCCTCCGGGAAGAACCAGTCGTAGCAGATCATCATGGCGACGCGACCGAAGTCCGTCTTGAAGACGGGGTACCCGGTGCCGGGGGTGATGCCCTTCTTCCACTCCTCGCGCGGCAGATGGACCTTGCGGTAGGTGCCTGCGAGGCGTCCCTGGCGGTCGATGAGGGCGGCCGTGTTGTAGAGGCGGTCGCCGTCGCGCTCCGTCAGGCCCGCGACGACCCAGATGGTGTTCCGGCGTGCCGCCTCGCCCAGGCGCTCCGTGTCGGGGCCGGGGATCGGTTTGGCGACGTCGCTCAACCCTGCGTCGGTGCCGACCTTGGTGATGACCTCGCCCAGGCAGACGATGTCGAGGCCGAGTTTGCCGGCGGCGTCGATCTGGGCGCACCACAGGTCGAGGTTCTTCTCAGGCGTCGATCGTCTCGGCCGAAGGTATACCGTGCCGATCTTGACCTTGCGCGGCGCCGGCGGCTCGGACGGCCGCAGGCTCACACGCTTCCACAGGACCGAGCCGGTGCCGGGCCACTTGATTTCGAGCGTCAGTTGCGCGGCGTCGGCCTCCGGGGGCGCGATGAGGACGTCGCTGAACGCGGCGGCGCCCTCCCGAACGAGGGGGCCGCGGACAAGCCACCCGGCCGGGTGCAGTTGCTTCTTCCCCTTGAGCCACTCCAGTCGCACCGTGACACAGCGGCGCGGCGCGCCGATGGCTGTGAGTTTGCAGGCGGCCTCAACGGCGTAGGCTTGGCCGCCTTCGATGCCGTCGATCCGCTGTCGCGCGCCGCCGACGCCGTAGGGCTCGGTGGGCGATGAGACGAGCAGGCCGCCCTCGGCCATGCGAACGGTGCAGGCGGCGCCCGCCCACGCGGGTTTCCAGATGGTCCAGTGCCGGACGGTGTCGCCTTCGCCGAGGGTGAAGGCGGGGTTGCGGACCAGGTTTTCGGCGGTCTCGGCGCCTGCGGCCCCGACGGCCAAGGCGACGACGCCCAGGACGGCGCCGATCACGAATGCGACATAGACGCGCATGGTTGGCTCCTTATCCGTCTGCCGGGGCGCGCCCCGGCAGACGTGCGGCGGGGGCGCGCCCCGGCCTACATCAACGTCCGGCTGGTGGCCTTCCGAGGCCACCAGCACCCCGCTTTCCAGGGCCTTCGCGGCGGCCTGGGAAGGCCGCCGCGCGGAGAGTGTTTCCCCTGCCGGGGCGCGCCCCGGCCTACTCTGCCGGGGCGCGCCCCGGCCTACATGCCGCGCTCCATCTCGATGAGGCAGACCGAGGCCGAGGCGAACGGCTTGTCGATGGTGAGTGAGCGGCCACGGGCGGTGGTCTCCTCGACCGTTTGGAGACGGTGGCGGGCGTCGATCAGCGACCGTTTGACCGTGAAGGGCGTATCCTCGTCCCACGGCAGGTTCCCCACGCGCAGGGCGAAGGCATCGTGGCCGGACTGGAAATCGCTGACCAGGATGCGCACGCGCCGGCCGGCGGAGTCCACCCCGGCGACGACGGCGTAGCCGCGCGCATCGCCCCCGGTGGCGGCCACGCGCACGGGCGTTTCCAGGAGCCGTTTCCAGGCGGCCAAGGCGTCGGCGCAGATCTTCAGCCGTCCGGTCCCCCGTTCGTGCAGGCCGAGGCCGGGATGGGCGTCGGCGCAGTACTGGAAGGCGTGGTCCACGCCGCCGTCGAGCATGGCGGCCAGGGCCGAGGCGTAGAAGGCGGCGCCGGCGGGGGTGTGACTGAAGATGAGGTGCTTGATGCCGGCGTTCCACTCGTCGCAGATGTTCTCGGCCTTGAAGTCCGGAAAGATGGCGTGCCAGTCGGTGGGCCCGTAGAAGTCGTGGGTCCGGATGAAGTCCACGCCGATGGAGCGCAGGCTCTCGGTGTGGTCGGCGGCCACCTCGTCGGTTTTGCGCGCCCACGAGAGCGGCCCGCGGTTGACGCCGAGGAGCGAGCGGATCGTGCCGACCGTCTTGCCGCAGTCCACCTCCAACGTCTTCGTGCCGCTGCCGTAGGGCGTGCCCGGCGGCCGGCCCTCGCGCATCGGGGGCGGCATGCCCGGACGAGGCCGCCTCGGCGGTCGCAGGCCCGGCTGCCGCGGAAGCGGCTGCGCCGGCAGCGCCGATGCGATGAGGACGATAACCGCGGCGCTCACGAGCATTCGGCTCGCGTGACGCATGGTCGGTCTCCCCCTAATCCTATAGCGCGACTTCGCCTTTTTGTCCGCCTGGTGGTCAAGGCCTCGGACTGGAGCACACCGCAGCCCCCTGGGCCGGTCCCTCGTGCCGCCTGCCGACGTGCGCCGCCGCGCTTTCTTGCTTCCTGCAGCCTGTGACGCGGCAGCGCTACGACTATTCGCCGGCCGCTTGGCGGCGGACCTCGTCGAGGCGCGGCAGGATAGTGGAGTCTTCCTTGGCCTCGCACAGCGGATTCATCGGCGCACTTTCTGGAACAGGCGCTGCTGCTCAACCAGGCCGGTCGTCGCCCGAGGACGGGCCAGAGAGACGCCGAGGTCGAACAGGGCGTCGATGGCGGCGGCCGCCTCGTCCTGCGTCAGCGCCCGCAGCCGTCGGCGCCGTTCCTCCTCGAGCATGGGCGCTGCACGCCGCCACGCATCCACCCAGGCGCGGATCTTCTCGTCATCCGAAAGCGGCATTGCTCATCTCCGCCCGCCCGCCCCATCTTATAACACCCGCGCGGCGGGCAGGTCAACTGCCAGGGCAGCCGCAACGCCCTGCCGCTACTCGCCGAAGACCGTCATCTTGTTCAGGTGCAGCGTTCCCCGGCCGGGAAGGCCGACCTTCAGATACGCCCCCCGCACGTCCTTGCCGGCATCGACGAGCCATTCGGGTTCGACCGACTTGGCCTGCCAGATTTCCTTCCACCGCTTGCCGTCGCGCGAGACCCAGACGGTCAGCCCCTTGGCGCGCTCGTGAAAACTCTCCCGGCGGTTGCGGATATGGAGGAAGCGGATGGTGCGTTCCTTGTCCAACTTGACGATGATGTGTGGCCGGTCGGCGCCCTCGGCGGAATGGAAGGCGTGCGGCTTCCGCTTGGGGTCGTCGCCGGAGAGCAGAAAGGCGTTGTCGAGGTTGAAGGCGGCGTTGCCCGGATGACTTACCTGGTAGAGGGCGTCGCGTGAGATCTCCTTGCACCCGCCGTGTTCCTTGAGGGGCGCCTTGGAGGGTTGCGGTTTGATCCAGCCGCCGGCGGCCTTGCGCGTCTGCCGTTTGCCCCTCGGCCGCTTCGACCGCTCGGCATACTCGTGGGAGATGGCCTCGGCCTTCTTGCGGGCCTCCTCGTCGTAGTCCCAGAATTCCTCGACGATGTGCTTGACCTCCGGAAACGCGTGGTCGGTATCCTTGTACTTGCGTCGCAGGTGGGCCAACTGTTTCTTGAGACCCGCGACGACGTCCTTCTGCGCGGGGTCGTCGTACACGTTGTTGACCTCCTTGGGGTCCTTCACCAGGTCGTAGAGTTCCCAACCGGGCGGGGTGCGGTTCCGGCCGTCCGTCGTGCACCCGTAGTAGAAGATGAGTTTATGGGTCTTCGTGCGGATGCCGAAGTGGGCGGGGTTCCAGTGATGGGCCAGGTGCATCCAGTACCGGTAGTAGGCGGCCTTCTTCCAGTCGGCGGGTTCATGGCCGGTTTCGAGGATGGCCTTGAAACTGCGTCCCTGCATGTTGGCGGGTGTCTTGGCGCCGGCGAAGTCGAGCATCGTGGGCCCGTAATCGACGTTCTCGACGATCGCGTTCGTCCGTGAACCGGCCTTGATGGTCTTGGGATAGCGCACGATGAACGGCATCCGCTGCGATTCGTCGTACATCCAGCGTTTGTCCTGGTAATCGTGCTCGCCGAGCATGAACCCCTGGTCGCCGGTGTACATGAGAAGCGTGTCGTCGAGGATGCCCTCGGCCTTCATATAGTCGAGGAACCGCTTGAGGTTGTCGTCAACGCCCTTGACGCACCGCAGATACTTCTTGAGATACGTCTGGTAGGCCTGCCGCTTGGCCTCCTCGCCGGAGAGGTCGGCGTCTTTGGCCCAATTGCGCGCGTAGTTGCGGAAGGCGTGCCGGCGGCCGATGGACGTGCCGATGTACGGGACGAGTTCGTCGTTGTACCCCCGTGTGGCGATGGAGCCGAAGTCCGGCTGTTTCCACATGCTCTCGGGTTCGGGAATGTCCACGTCGACCAGGTACTCGTCGTACCGCTTGGCGTTTTCGAACATGTCGTGGGGCGCTTTGAAGTGGTACATCAGGAAGAAGGGCCTGGTCTTGTCGCGGCCCTTGAGCCACCCGAGAACGCTGTCCGTAATGCAGTCGGAGGAGTGGCCGGTCATCTTGACCAGGTTGTTCGGCCAGGCGCCCTTGCCCTTTTCGCGGAACGAGGGGTCGTAATAACTGCCCTGGCCGGGCAGCACCTTGTAGTAGTCGAAGTTCGGTTCCAGTTTCAGGTGCCACTTGCCGATCATGGCCGTCTGGTACCCGGCCTTCTTCATCTCGATGGCCAGGGCCTGGTTCTCGGGCGCCAGGCGGCCGCCCAGGTCAAGCACCCCGTTCACGTTGCTGTACTGGCCGGTCATGATGCACGCGCGGCTGGGGGTGCAGATGGAGTTGGTGCAGAAGGCGTTCTCGAGGAGCACGCCGTCGGCGGCCAGCGTGTCGATGACCGGCGTCGGATTCAGTTTGGCCAGACGACCCCCGTAGGCCCCGATGGCGTGGGCCGCATGGTCGTCGGACATGATGAAGATGATGTTGGGCCTGGCGGCCGATGCCCTGGCGGCGTTGCTCGCGGACGGCAGCGCCATGGCGGCGGCGCCAAGGCCCATCGCTCGGACGAACTGGCGGCGTGTTTGCACGGTTTCGGTCCTTTATGTTGAGCGTGCCCGCATCTGCCTCGCGGTGGGTACGCTGAGCCCACCCGGCCCGGCGAGTCGACCTTGACCGTCGACTACTCCTACAACGCCACTTCGCCTTTTTGTCCGCCTGGTGGCCTTCCCAGGCCACCAGGAACAGGCATAAACTGCGTTCGCGGCGGCCTCGGAAGGCCGTACGTGTTTAGCGTACTCTCGAAGCGATGTCATTTCGACCGAGCCCTCGCCAAAGGCGAGGGCGAGCGGAGCGCTGTACCCCGAGTGCCCGCAGGAAATCTCGGCCTCTCGACACGGATAACGGCGAGATTCCTCGACTCTTTTGCGCTCGCTCGGAATGACACGCTAAACACGTACGGAAGGCCGCCGCGCGGAACGTAGCGTCGTCGTACTACTTGTCCATCCGCTCAAGGGCAAACAGGTGCCGGCGGCTGACGACGTAGAGGCGACCGTTCGCCGCCGTCGGCGACGCCCACATCGCGCCCGGCAGCCGCGCCTGGCTGATGACGCGCTTCTGCTTTCCGGCGGCCAGGACGTAGAAGTCGCCCTTGATGGAGCCGATGTACACCTTGCCGTCGGCCACGAGCGGCGACGACCAGATCCCCGCCGCCAGTTTGTGGACCCAGTGCGGCTTGCCCGTCCGGGCGTCGACACAGTGGATCTGCCCTGAACTGTCGGCGGCGTAGACCAGACCGTCTGAGATCGCCGGCGTCGACAGACTGTGCCGCGACAGGTCGTACGACCACACTTGGCCGGTGCCCGTGATGTCGCCGCTGCCGGAGGCGTCGATGCACTTCAGCCACGCCTCGCGTTTGCCGTGCCACGGGTCGCCGCCCGCGGTCACGTACACGCGTCCCTGGTGAAAGACGGGCATGCCGATGATGGTGCTGGGCCCTTCGTGGCGATTGTCCTGCCATTTCATGATGTTCTTTTTCGGTGCGCGGGGGTCGCAGTCGAATCGCCATGCGGCCCGTAGTTTGGTGGGCCGGCCGTCGGCCGAGGTGCCCCTGATCGGGTCGAAGGCGTAGACGATGGCGTCGCCTCCCCCGAAGACGATCAGTTCGCGGCCGTTGGCCTTGCCCGCAGCGCACGAGGACCACATGCTGTGGATGATCCGCTCGGCGAGCCCCTCGTCGTCGGTGGCGGCCAGGCGGCCGGACGTCTTGTCGAGCACCACGAGGCTGGGGGCGTCCGGGGCCAGGCCGAGATGCGTGTTGCTCACACCGTTCGACGTGTTCGCGTAGACGAACGGCCCGTGAACGAGCACCGAACAGTGGCACCCGTCGTGCTGGCGGGAACCGACCGAGGCCATCATGTCGAACGTCCAGATGATGTCGGCGTCGGTCTTGAGGACCTTCATCGGTTCCCGTCCGGCCCGGACCATGTGCCTGCCCTCATCGGCGTACGGCCCGTCGTTGCCGTCGGCCTGCCCGTCGAGGTCGAGGCACAGCACCTCGGCCCGGTTGCCGACGACGTAGAGGCGGTCGCCCTGGACGGAGGGGGGCGAGCAGATGCCGATGTTCGTCCAATCCAGGTACGGGTCGCGCCGAAGTTTCGGGCACAACAGTTGCCAGAGGAACCTGCCGTCGGCCTCGCCGAAGCACATCAGGACGCCGCGGTCGCCCTGGTGCCTGGCGTCGCGGGGGTACCCGTTGTTCGTGCCCACCAGCACCTTGCCGCCCGCGATGATCGGTGTGCCGTACGAGACGCTCCCCAACCGGACGGCCCACCGCACGTTCTTCCCCGTGCCGGGAACCATGTCGCCGGTGTCCGAGTCGAACGTGGGCGGCTCGAAGGAATCGGGCAGACCGGTCTCATCCGAGACCAGGTTCCGCGACCACGCCTGCCCCCACTGGGGCTGGTCGGCCGCACCCAGCGGCGCCGGCAGCCCCAGAACGGTCGCTACGGAGAGCAACAGGACGGTCGTTCGGACGGCGATCCGCATGCGTTCCTCCCTCGTCTTGCCCGTGGCCGGTCCATTATAGGGAATCAAGGCCGCGCGTGAAGCGTGCATCACCCGCCGAAGGCCGTCGCCAGGGCGTCAAGGCTCAGTTGCCCTTGGCGGCGCCGATACAGTAGAGGTGCTTCGTGCCGCGGATGAGGATCTGCCCGCGTGAGACGGCCGGCGAGGCGCAGCAGGGTTCGCCGAGGTCGTTGCTGGCGATGACCTCGAACGTCGGTTCCGCCTTCAGGACGTGTGTGACGCCGGCGTCGTCGCAGAAGTACAGCCGCCCCTCGGCCAGGACGGGGCTGGCGCTGTGATGCTTGCCGAGACGCTCCGACCACATCTTCTTGCCGGTCTTTGCCTCCAGGCACGTCGCCATCCCGCCGTCGCTGATCACATAGAAGTACTTGCCCCGGGCGATGGGCGACGGAACGTACGAGACGATCTTGCGATCCCTGAGGTGCCACGCCACGTGCGTCTCGGTGACGTTGCCCGTGCCGTCGGGCCGGATGCCGAGGATGTGCTTCTGGGGCCACCCGCCCGTCATCATGAACAGGCCGTCGGTATAGACGAGGCTGGCGCAGAACTGTTCGGTCGGGCCGTCGATGATCCAGTGCTGCTTGCCGGTGTCGGGGTCATACGAGGCCACGCACTTCGAGCCGGAAAGGACCATCTGCATCTTGCCGGCCGCCTCGAAGACGGCCGGCGGGGTGTACGAACGGATCCGGTTCGGCCGGTCGATGCGCCAGCGCTGCTCGCCCGTCGCCTTGTCGAAGGCCACGATGTAGGCACGCTTCGGCAGTTTGGCGTCCTGGTCGGCGTTCAGAATAACGGTGTCCTTGTACGGGATGAGGGAACTGCAGAACCCGTGGACCGAATGGAGTTCGCCCGGCGTCTTCCGCCAGACCTCCTTGCCCCCGGCGTCGTAGCAGACGACGCGGACGTGCGGTTCATCGAGAAACGTGACCCAGACGTGCCGGCCGTCGGTCGCCGGCGTGCTCGAGGCGTACGAGTTCAGGTGGTTCTTCTTCTCGAGCCGGCTGGTCAGCACAACGCGGTCCCACAGCCGCACACCCGTCCGACGGTCGAAGCAGAGGAGCATCCGTTGCTCCTCGCTTTCGGTGCACGTGGTGACGAACACGCGGTCGCCCCACACGACGGGCGAGGAATGGCCCGTGCCGGGAACCGGCGCCTTCCAGGCGATTGCCTTGCCGGCGCTCCACCTGACGGGTACGCCCGTCTCGGTGCTGGTACCGTCGCCCCTCGGACCGCGCCAGGCGGGCCACTCTTCAGCCAGGCCGTGGGCGGCCAGGATTGCGGCCATCAGAAGGACCAGTGGGGCCTTCAGTGCCATGCGCTGCTCCCACAGGGAAGGTCCTGGGCGGGTTCCCACTTGGTATAGCAGCGAATCGGGGCCGGGGAATCGCAAAAAAGCCCCGCCCCGGCCCAAACCCCTTGCGGTGTGCCGCCCTGCAAGGCAGAATCCACCTCCGGTTACAGACCGGCCACGGTTCTTCTGCACGGTTGGCGATATGGCGCACGATCAGGACACCGGCGGGATGAGCGAACACCTGCGGCACAACTTCGTTGTGCACGCGATGGAGGGGGGACTGTTCCTCGGGGCGCTCTGCTTCATCAATTTCACGACGGTTCTGCCGACCATGGTCCGGAGCCTCGGCGGGCCCGACTGGCTGGTCGCGCGGGTGCCCATCCTCCTGCTCTCGGGCCTGTTGCTGATGCCGGTCTTCACGGCCCACCGCATCGAACGCCTCCGCCGCTATATGCCGCTGCTGCTGACGACCGGCGTCTTCCAGCGGTTGCCGTTTCTCGCCGCGGCGCTCGCGCTGCTGTACCTTGCGGACGTGAGCCGGCCGCTGGTACTCGCCATCGTCGCGCTCGGGCCCGTGGCGGCCGGTGTCGTGATGGGTTTGGGCCTGACGGCGTGGCAGCAACTGCTGCTTCGGACGCTTCCTCCCCATCGTCGAAGTGCGATGCTCGGCATCCGCAGCACCATCGCGTGCGCCATCGGCATCGGCGCCGGATGGGTCGTCAAGCGGGTGCTCGAGGCCCATCCCGGGCCGGACGGATACGCTATTCTGCACCTGTGCACGTTCGCGATGCTGGCGCTCGGATACATTCTGTTCGCCATGGTCCGCGAAACCGCTCCGCCGCCGCCCGACGATGCGCGGCCGCTGAACCTGCGGGAGAACCTGCGCCGGATGCCGGGTCTCGTGCGGACCGAAAAACGCGTCAAACAGTACCTGGTGTCGCGGTCGCTGCTCAGCGGCATCTTCATTATCATGCCCTTTCTGGCGATTCACGCACGCCGGACGCTCGGCGAGACCGAGGGCTTCCTCGGCGAACTCGTCATCGTTCAGACCCTCGGCGCAGCGGCCGGCAACCTCGTGGGCGGTGCGGTGGGTGCACGCGCCGGCGGCAAAGCCGTCCTGATGGCCGGCCAGGTCGCCTTTCTCGTCCTGACGCCGTGGAGCGCTGCGGCGGCGACGCACGTCGAGTTCTACGCCATTTTTCTGCTCTTCGGTTTTGCCCAGACCACGTGGCAGATCGGGACGATGACGCTGACGCTCGAAATCTGCCCCCCGCAGCGGCGGTCGACGTACCTGGCGGTCATCTCGTTTGTGTGCTTTGCGAGCATGCTGGCGGCCTCGGAGATCAGTTCCCTCGTCTGGACGGGCCCCGAGCGGTTCACCCACCTGGCGATTCTGACGACCGTCGCCGTTGCCCTGAGCCTCGTCTTTCTGGCGCCCCTGAGCGAACCCCGTCGCGAAACGCTGCTGGAATCCTGACCCGGCGGGCGAGGCATGTACGTATTTGGCGGGGTGGCACGGCCCTTGGGCCGTGCAGTCGCCCTCGGCACGCCGGGTGGGACCCTGGCACGGGTCCGCCACGGCGGCCCTCGCCGACGGGTACGGCTCGTGCCATGGCCGGCGCCCACGCCCAGCGTGACCGTGTGGTCCTCGGCGCAGCGCGACCCACGGCCGCGGCTTCGCCGCTGCCGTGCCACCCTCTTGGTGGCGCGTGGGCCGGGTGGCATGGTCATCCCGAAGGGTGACCATGTTCCGGAGATAGGCGGGTGGCATGGTCATCCCGAAGGGTGACCATGTTCCGGAGATAGCCGGGTGGCATGGTCATCCCGAAGGGTGACCATGTTCCGGAGATACCATGTAGGGTGGGTCCTATGGCCCCACCCGCTTCGTTGGTGCGCCGGCGACTGTCTGCAGGAGGCCGCGTGGGTGCGGAGCACCCAGCCTATAACTCGACCGGGGCACGGCTTTACTTGCGGGGTGTGGCGACGGTGAGTGTGGTGGGGCCGGCGTTCCAGGTGGCTTCGACGGCGCCGGAGGGGGTCTGGGTGAGCGTGGGGCCGGCGGCGGTGGGAGGCTCATCGGGGATGATCGGCAGCAGGTCGCTGTCGGCCGAGACGAGCCACGCCTTGTCGAATCTGTTGCCGAAGGCATCCTCCATCACCTGCACGGCTATGTTGACGTCGGTTCGCTTCTCCACGTGGGTCGTGTAGAAACGGTGACACAAATGACACTCGGTGCTCTGCTTCTGAAACCGGCCACGGACCACCTTCACGTCAACCGACTTCTGTGCCAAGATGAAGTGTTCGTGTTCGGTGATCGCCTTGCGTGACTTCCACGTTGCCACGGCCGTGAAGTAGTAGATGTCCTGAATTGTTTCCTGAGATTCGGTAAGGACCTCGGCGAGGGCTCGGTAGCTGAGCCAGAGGTACTGCGGGCAGTGTTCCTCGACGCCGTGGTAGACATTAAAGCCGTCGACGTAGATGCTGACACGCATCATCCCGCCCCCCTTCAGTCGGTTTGCGGTCCCGAAAAAAAACCCTGGCCTCACGAGGATGCCAGGGGCCCGACACCATGGTGCCGGGGATGTACTTTGAGTATCGCCTATTCTTGGCGAAAGTCAAGAGAAAAAACGCCCCGGGTTCGCGGCAGGCGCGGCAGCCCCTTCTTCCAGCGGCAGCGGGTATTAGGACCAGTATACTGCCAACCGTCGGGCGCGTCAATGGCGTACCGCCAGGACGATCTGGAAGGCGACGGTGGTGGAGGGCCATTGGAGGCGGGGCCGCCGCGGCGGGTGGCAGTGACGCCACGGCCCTTTAGGCTATGGGCGGGTACGCCCGCACTTGATTCAGATAAAGGAAGAAATCACGCTCTCGCTATGGTTTTGGGCTTTCTTCGCGGCTGGCTGGGGCAGCCGCGTGGGTGCGGAGCACCCACCCTACAACTTGCGGGGTGTGGCGACGGTGAGTGTGGTGGGGCGGGCGTTCCAGGTGGCTTCGACGGCGCCGGAGGGGGTCTGGGCGAGCGTGGGGCCGGCGGCGGTGGGAGGTTCATCGGGGCGGAGGAGTTCGGCGGCGGCGGCGAGGACCGTCTCGGGACCGCGCCGGAAATCGAACCGCCTCGTCTCGCCGTGGTAGCAGACGGCGTCGAGGAAGACGCGGTCGGCGTCGCGGCCGAGTGTCCACGTCACGTCACGGCCGTCGAAGCGGCCCGGTACGACGTGAACGACGACGCGTCGGTCAGCGGCGGCGAGTTCGAACCGGCGGTCGGCCAGCGCCCGCGCCGCAGCGTCGCGGCCGCGCACCTCGTACCGCAGACGGAAGTCGTCGGCGGCGAAGGCGCCGTCGGCCGGCCGGTCGAGCGACGGGTGCCAGTCGCCGCGCCTCTTCAGCGGATAGACGACCGAGAGCGCGCGGGGACCGGTCTGGGCGGTGGCCAGGCCCATCGACGCGAAGTCCTTCCCGTCGTGGAGGAACCGGATGCGGAAGACGGCCGTCTGTTTTCCCCGTCCGCCCCAGTAACCGATGACCGGCCGCCGCTGCGTCCACAGCATCGACCGGTTGATGCTGCCGAGACAGGCGTCGGCGGTGTGCCAGGTCGTGCCGACGGTCGAGGCGTCGGGCGAGGAGCCGCGGATGAACGTCCGGACGAGTTCGAGGGGGTCGCGAGGCAGTTTGCGGAACCGCGGTCGCAGGTCGGCCGGACACCGTTGGGCGAGTTCGCCGGCCGTCTTCTCGGAGAGGGTGTCGGCGTAGGCGCGGCTGTGGGGTCCGGCCCATTGGCGTGTGGCGGGATGGAAACTGTCGGCGATGATCTGCCAGGCGGTTCGCCGCAGGGATTCGGC
>Ga0307433_1001106_pt1 | contig 16072 bp, 6 predicted proteins | sample SalMarWE160210MG_FD_202166 | JGI IMG/M metagenome (GOLD analysis project Ga0307433, IMG submission 202166) | Salt marsh sediment microbial communities from the Plum Island Ecosystem LTER, Massachusetts, United States - WE1603-210 | ecosystem: Environmental > Aquatic > Marine > Intertidal zone >... | reverse complement strand
TGCGATCAAGGTCTGCGTTAGCATTCCACTTCCCATCAGTCGGTGACGTCCGAAAAGCATAACTGAAATCAGCGTAGTCTCCCATGTCAACATAATCGGTGGGATCAACATCACCCTCACGAATGGTAAAATTAACCACCTCAGTTTCACCAGCAGTCAACGTTACACTACTCACCAGCTCGCTCAAGCAGGTAGCATTCTTAATCCCGATGTCATAGGTGTCAGGGGCAAGACCGGGAATGGTGAACACCCCGATATCGTTAGTGGTAGCATTACCGGTCCATATCACATTACTGAGATTACCATGCTCGAATAACTTCACCACAAATGGCTCTACTAAACCACCTACCCTTGCCATTGGGAAGCTAACATGCCCCTCCAGAGTAGCGCCGGTCAGAATCAACGGCAGATAATCCTTGTTTGAATCCCCGGTGATATTGTAAGGAGTGTCTCCAAAGCCGTCTCCGTTGGTATCATTCCCGGCATAATCACTCCAGTAGTTGCCGCCAATATAAGGACCACCAACGATATTCGGCCCGGTAGTATTCGTGGTGTTCCAGGTATTCGCTCCGTTATCCCGAGCGTTAACCGTGTTGCTGAAGTAGTTGTTGTAGATGGTGTTGTTGCTCGAAGAATCCAGGCGGATGCCGTAGTCGTCGTTTGAGTTTGCCGTGTTATTCATGAGCGTGTTGTTACTACTCGAAGAAGAGAGGTAGATGCCATAGTTGTTTGAGTTTGCGGTGTTGTTGTCAAGCGTGTTGTTGCTACTCGAAGTAGACAAGCGGATGCCAGTGCCTTTGTTCGAGTTTGCGGTGTTATGCGTGAGCGTGTTGTAATTACTCGAGGAAGCCAGGTAGATGCCGTAGGAGTTGTTTGAGTTTGCGGTGTTGTCGGCGAGTGTGTTGTTGCTCGAGGAACACAGGTACATGCCGTAGGAGTTGCTTAACTTTACGGTGTTGTCCCTGAGCGTGTTGTCGTTGCTCGAATCCCATAGGTAGATGCCGTACTCGTTACCCGTTGCATCGTTGCCCGTTAGCATGTTGTTGCTCGAAGAATACAGCCGGATACCACAGCGGCTATTCGTTGCATTATTGCTGGAAATATTGCAATGCCCTGCGCTCCAAAGATATATTCCAGCCTCATTGCTTCCAGTGGCATTTTCCACCGTGAACCCGGTGATGTTCACCCAGTTTGCGGTTACATAAAAGACATGGTCATTTGAGTCCGTTGCGTTCACAATTGTATCGGCGGGCTTTCCCGAGGTAGACCTGATGGTTAACCGCTTGGTAACATCGACATTTTCATTGTAGGTCCCGGCATCGACCGTAATCGTATGCCCATCCGCAGTATTAGAGTCATCTATTGCTTCTTGAATAGTGGAGAAATTTTCCCAGGTATCAATGTTGTGGACCGGCAGAACACCGCTAAAGTTGGCCACTATGGTGTAGTTATCATTCATGGTTATATTGGTGTTGGCAGCAGTGGAATTGGCTATAGTGCCAGTATCTCCCGTCCAGTTCACAAAGTGATAGCCTAAATCTGGGGTGGCCACAAGATGTACCACTTCACTTTCATTGTAGCTGTAAGTCCCCTCTCCAGGTGTGGTCACATTACCACCATCAGTGCTTGAGATGGTCAGGTTACATGGCACTGTAGTAACATGCAGGGTTACTGGCACAATGGTGGGGTTCTCATCAGGGTCATTATTAGCGATAACTATCTCGGCGGTGTAATTACTGCCAAGCCCCGTGGTATTTATGGTGACAGTTATGTTATCCGAACTGCCTGGCTCCACGGAGCCGGATGTGGGGGTTTCAGTAAGCCAGAGGCAATCTTCGGCTGCCTCTTCCGTGGTGAAATCCCACACAGGGCCGGTTGTCGATGCCGTATGATTATCAGTGGCAACTATCTTCCAGTAATATTTGGTGTTGGGAATCAGGGTCCCTGGGTCATATGTAGCTCCCGATTGGTCGTCGGAAACCAGGGTCGTTGCTCCCGTAGTGTCAAAATAGACATCGTAGGTTACGGTATCGCCAAGGTCAGGGTCTCCTCCAGTCCAGCTCAAATCAGAATCTATCGACACACCGGTGGCATGATTTGCTGGTGAGGGACTAGAGGGGGTATTCGGTGGGTTGTTAGCACCCACATACTTGCGCAGCTCGATATCATCTACGAAGGCACCGTCATCAAAACTGCTATAATCGCTCTCGAAAATGAAGGCAATCCATACTTGTGTTTGACCACATAAGTTGCCTAGAGTCGTGACATTGGTAAGGTCAAAACTCACATATTGCCAGCCTGAGGAATCACCGCTCTCCATCCAGCCATAGAAATTGCTACCATTGCTGGACGCCAGCCATTTGAAATAGTCGTAGCTTTCTTCTGACTGGAGCCAAAGCCAGAAATTCAGCTCGGCATCGGTGGCATCAGCCAGGCTGAAGGGTCCGTAAATCATCCAGGATTTCATGTCATTGGGGTAATAGTAAAACTCTGGGTCAAGACCGTCAGCTCCTCCACTAGCGCACCACGCACTCCAGGAGCCCCAGTGTGGTTTATAGTCATCGTCATCCCAGTAACGATCGAATCCATCTCCGCCATTATCAAATGCCTCCCATAATCCAGTTGGGAACGCGCCCTCAAAGTCCTCGGTCGTTATGTTCTGCCAGCCATTTGCTCCAATCTCCTCCGGCTCAAGCGCATCGCCTGACAACGGTCTTTCCAGCAGCTCACTGGCTGGCTCTAAAAGCAGGTTCTGAGCTCCCCCCGGGCCGCCCCCGCCTGTTGCCCTGTCGCTGATGCTGTAGTTAAGACTGCCCTCGCCGACATTGCCGATAGTTAGCGTATAGTCCTGGGTTGTATTTGGTGGCAGCGTTACATCGAAGCTGGGGGGGGTAACCGTGATATTTGGTTCACCGCCCTGTGATGATAGGCTTGTTGCGGGGTCGCCATAGAGGTTGAAGTCGTACCAGTTCATTAGAAAGCACTGGTGGTTGGGGGTCATGCTCTGTTTTGCGGAGTACAAAGCTTGTCCTGCTGGGTTGTCTGATACCAATCTACTTACGTACTCATAGCCAATACCCGAATTTGTTTCGCTGTCATCAAAATCACCATATCCGACACCAGTAGAAAACCAAGAAACCCTGGTTGCTGACACTGTGCCGATGCCGCCTTGTTTCAGGATGGCGTATTGCAAGTTGTCACTATTTTCAGGATATCCGTTTGTGCAGGAACATTGATACGTGAAGGAGGGGTGGTCATCGTCTAGTGAGGAACAATAAGGGCTTTGGAATAACATGCCATCCCAGCATCCTTCATAGCCCACCGCTACTTGGGTCGGGTTACCGTGGCCCCACCAGCAAACAATGCCGTAGTCGCTGGCTGCCCAGCGGTTTCTTACTACCGTGTCACCTCTCAACTCCTCCTCACTGGCATAAATGGAATCTAATCCGCAGGCGTCACTGCCCTGCTGATACATCCGCCATGAAGAGAAGCCAGCAGCATTCAGATAATCATCTCTCATTTGCTCGGCCAGTGGCGCTCCATCGTAGCCTTCCTTTTGGAAGCCCATGGGCAGCAGTGCGCTTTCCCGCCAGTCGATGCTTGCCTCTGTCTCGTAGTCAATTATCTTCTGCAATATACTGTCCAAAGTGGTGTAATCGGCACCATATACCGGGATCCTGCCCACGTAGACCTCCGGGGCAAAATCCACCCCCCCCGAAACGGGATAATCATCAGTCCATTCTCCGTAATATCCATCGCCATCATGGTCCCAGTTGCCGGTAAGGTCGGCATAAAAGTAGTCCGTCGGTGTTGGTTCACAATCATATTCAGCTTGATTCATCTCTGGATGGCACATCTTCATGGGAATATCCCCTTCTGTACTCTCGTAGGGGTGAGGATCTCCAACTAGTAGTACATATTCGATTCCCATAGCCGCATAGTTGTCTACCAGCCATTTCCTTATCTTCTCAGCTTTGTGGTTGGGCGCTTGCCCAACCAGGCCACCAAACTCGTCCTCAGTGATAACCAGCACGCTGTGGCCTTTGCTTTCCTTGTGGGATATGAAAGAGGAGAGCTTGGTGCTGTTAGCCTCTATGGCATTGGTAGTGATGATTACGTAGTCGTAAGTAACAGACGGGGCGTCCGATATTGCTCCCGGCTTGTACATACTCTTGACTTGCTGGTAGTTAAAGAAGATTTGAGCAGCAACATCGTCCATCACCGTATCGTCCATGAGGCTTGCCTGCGGCTCGATTCCAGATTGCTCATAGGTTATCTCTATGGTCACGCTCTGTATCAGGGTCAGCTTCTGGGATACCGGGTTATACTGGAGGGGGGTGAAGTCCACCGTAGTGTACTTCCACTTCCTCATCTGAGAGTAGGGAAGCAATTGTAAATAGCTTTCAGGAAAGTCGGCGTCAGTTCCATACACCTCCATGTTCCTGCCGTTTACGATATCCTTCTTTTCTACAGATTCCTCCACCTCCATGTCACTAGTTCCGGGGAGAATAGGCGGTGCTGGCTTGATATCATATGTTCCCTCAAGGACACTGGTTTCGGCCGAGACTATGTTCAATTTCAGGCTTGACCAGACAATATCAGGTGGAACGGCGATATTATAGACTTTGTGAGGCAGCATCGGGTCGCCGGGCGAAGTAGCTGCAGAAAAGCCTTCCATTTGTACAACATCCAGGCTCTCCTTATCCTGAGTTATGGCATATTCCCCAGCGTAGAGGGTAAGCGTCATACTACCAGCATTGTCTTCGCTGAGGACGCGACCATCTGCCCTGGCAGCTCCCACGACCGAAAAGACCAGAGCGAGGCACAAGCCAACACTTAAGATTCCGCCCAACCAGCCATTTCTTCTAAATATTCTCTGATCCATATCCCAAACCCCCTATATTAATTTTCTAGCGTATGTGAAAGCTAACCTTATCACTCCTTGCCTATAGCTAGACTATTCAATTTGCCGTTAAGCTCACTATCTACCCACATTCCCACTTGCTATTTTAGCACCAGCACCAGAGCGACCAGAATCGAAACCAATTTCCCTGCTTTGACCATTTCAGCCTCCTAAGTCACTTACGGCAATTTTTGGCGCAATTATTAGTGTATGTTATACCGCTTACATTATGGCGAAGAGTCGTATTTGTCAATACCCCTTTTGTCATTGTGCGGCACAACACCACCCTGTCATTGCGAGGCACAACGTGCCGAAGCAATCTCAAGGTTGGTAGCTATCAGCTATCAGCCTTCAGCTATCAGTCATTAACTAGCCGCTGATTACCAATTACTGGTTACTGATTATTGACCGCTGACTGCTCTCTCATAGCCCCACCGAGATTGCCACGCGGAGCCTGTCCTGAGCAGAATGAGATTCTTCGCTACGCTCAGAATGACAGGGAGCGAAGGGCTCGCAATGACAGTAGAAAAGGGGCGCAATGACACCCCTTTTGTCACTGCGAGGAGCGTTAGCGGTTGCGAGGCATAGTTTAATAATGTAGTTGCCCAATTTATTGGGCAATTGTGCCTGATGAATCAGGTAACTACAAAATCCGGAGGCGAAGAAGTAATCTCAGAGGGAGCTTACTCACTTTAGGCTCAGAACAGGCATCGCCCTCAAAAGGAAAGGGCGGCTACAAAGCCGCCCCTTGTACTACATAACAACTTAATTTATTCCGGTCTCGTCGTGCCCCTGAGTATGAATATCAGCGCTACGATAAGTGCGATAACAATAACCACAATGGCTACTATGCCACCGGTGCCCAGCTCAAGCCCACCACCAAACCAACCGCCGCCACCCACCACCTCAAACTGCCCGTTCTGTCCCGCCAGGGTAACGTCATAAACGCCTGCCTGCGATTTGCTTACCGTGAATATCACATTCTTGCTCGTGCCCCCGGCAACCGACACCGACTGGCTATCTTCAACCACACCGTTGATATGTAGAACGGCATTATAGCTGCCAGTCTTCCCGCCGGTGTTAGCCACGCTGATGGAGATTGTCACTTCCTGGTCAGGCTGAACCTGCTGCGGCGAGATGCTAAGGGAGGAGGCAGACAGACTCGCTGGCTCCACTTCAATCACTGGCACCTCTGGCGCCCCCGGTATCCCTATTCCTGCTGCCGCTGCCTCTATATGCAAGCTAACCGAGACACTCTGCGGAGTGTTAGTCGCTCCCGGGGCAGTAATAGTGATTGTACCACTGTAATCCCCGACTCCCAGCCCGGTAACATCAACTGATACCGTTACCGATGTCTTATCATTCACACCGGTGGAATTACCGCTTGTGGGACTTTCACTGAGCCAGCCAGCATCATCAGTTAGCGTCCAGTTAAGCGTGGCACTTCCCGAGTTCCATACCTCAAGCGTCTGGTCTGCAGGGTTTTCTCCATCAGTAGTTGTGAAGCTAAGGCTTGTCGGGCTAACCGAGATTGCCGGAACACCAACAGTTAAGGTAACGGAAAGTGGTACACTACTGTTCCCGGTTATATTAATAGTGGCATTGTAAGTAGTTCCTTCCGTCAAACCCGTGGCATTAGCAGTTACCAATACCGTATCAGACACATTGGCAGTAAGGTTACCACTGGTGATGTTCTGGGTAAGCCAGTCGGCGGCACCGGCACCATAGGTTACATTTGAGGAATTCCAGCTCAGCGTACCCCCACCGGAGTTAGTTACGGCGTAAGTCGTGTTACCAGTTGCATCTGGCGCAACTGTCAAGGTCAGGGGAGACGGGCTGACCGAAATCGCTGGCGGCTGCTCCGCAAAGTTGGCGGTTACATTCCTGGTACTAGTGTTCATGGTGACGCTGGTGGGGGTGGTGTTTCCTATTAAGTCTCCAGTCCAGTCAACAAAGCCCCAGCCTGGTGTTGAATTCACCGCCTCCAGAGTTACCACAGCATCCCAGCTCCGTGTAGTGGTGTTGGGATAGGAAGCTGGAGTCACTCCAGCTACCTTTACATCTCCCTTATCAGCCGGGGTTACATTTACCGTCAGGTTGCAGCCAACCATCACCGTGCCATTGACCACATAGTTCCAGTCGAGGATATTCCCGGCCATCTCGTGAAAGACCTTCGTTACCCTCGTTGGCACTATGCTTACAAACTGGATGGTGGCAGTTCCTGCCGCATTTTTACTCTGCATATTTATAGTCATCACCAAGGGAGCAAGCGCAGTGATGTTGGTGCCCGGTGGAGTACCAGCTCCCTGATCAATTGTGCCAGCGTTATTGTCAAACGTCGGGGGAAGCAGCACTTGTGTAAACGGGGTGCCCGTAGTAGTGATGCTAACCACCTCAATCAAATCTTTGGTGAAGTTTATATAGACCCCTTCTGAGGCTAACGGCAGACCAGCGGAATTGTTGACCACGATGTCCACGCTAAAGGCTTCATTAAAGCCTACCTTGGTCATATTGGGCTGAACCTCAATGCCACAATCCAATGCTAGTGCTGAAACTACCGGCACCGACGGTCCTAACACCATCGCTAAACAGACCACACCGACAATCAAAAATGAGAAAATTTTCCAAACTTTAATCATTCTTACCTCCGTAATAAACGTTTACCTTATTATACATACCACATTGACCTTGTCAATAGGTTCGGTTACATCGGGGAGGAATTTCCAGACTTTGCCCATTTTTACCTTCATGATAAACGCCTATTCATTATTATATCACTACGCTAACTTTGTCAATAGACCATAATGGGTTACATGGTTGATGGCCCGGATTGCCCTTTTTGTCATTGCGAGGTTTTTTACGTGTCATTGCGCTATTATAGCACGAGATTGCGGAGCTTGTTCCGAGTGAAACGAGGAAGCTCGCTCTGAGATTGCTTCGTCGCTACCGCTTCCTCGCAATGACAAAGGAGGGGCATTGCGAGCCGAAGCGTGGCAATCTCAGGAAAGCAAAACTCAAAATGAGGAAGATTTTTATCTTTTATAGTATCCCGCATAACTTCGTATAAAAATCCCTCTAAATCCCCCTTTAGAAAAGGGGGAGTAAGGGGGATTTGACATTCCAGGAAAGCAAGTGAGATTATAAATAGTTTTGTGCCTAACTATAATTTGTAATTTTGACTTTTTATCTTTGTTTTTTGCTATTACTCGTAGTAGTAATAGCCCATCCGTCTCTTAATGAACATGCCCACCGCCAGGATGACGACCAGGAGCAGCCCCAGGGCAATGGTAATCGCTGCCCATTGCGGTAGAATTCCAGCGTGGAAGGATTTTGCCTCCGCCCAGTTCCCCCCATTCCCGGCACCATCTATGGCTCTTACCTTCCAATAATAGCTGCCGTAAGATAGGGCATATTTCCCGGGCAAGGCATAGGCAACAATATCGCCATGGAAGCTGACAGCTTCTATTGGGACCGAGATAGAGACTGCGGAATTATCGCCGCCATATATCTCTAAATCGTAGCTGGCGATTCCGCTGGGGTCAGTTACATTTGACCACTTAAATGTCGGGGATGCCCTGCCCAGAAAGCTGCCGAAGAGGCCAGTCCTGGTATCAACGGGCGAGTTGAGTACCGACTCATCGGGTGGAGTCCCTTCCATATAGAAGATCGCCGAGGGAGCAGTCTCGCCGTTATAGCTGGCATTGACATATTGCTCGCCATGCCTTCCCCGGGCAGTGAATGTGACCGCGTGAACATCGCCCACAGCATCAGAGAAGACATTAGATGTCTCGTTTTGATAGCTGATACTTACCGCGACACTGGGGTCGAAAGATTTACCGGTAACATCGAAAGTCTGTCCCACATGACCCGGTGAGTGGGGGGTCGTTGCTGGCTGTAGCGTTATGCCCGCCCCCAGAGTAAACGTAGCTGAGGCAATCGCCGTGAAGGAGCCGCTATGAAAGGCTTCAATAACGTGACTGCCTTTGCTGCCCTCGGGTATGGTAAAGCTTACCGCACCCCAACTGCCATTTTCATCGGCGTAGTATTCGCCCAATTTCTGACCATCATACTTTAACTCGATGTCGTCTACAGCCCCAAAGCCAGTCCCGCTTACGGCAATAATCTCGCCGGCGCAGCCCGAATCCGGATTCAACGTTATTATTGGCTGGACTTCGAAACTGGCTTCTCTAACATCGCTCAAAGTGTGCTTATCATCGTCATAGTAGGCATCTATCATGTGCACCCCTTTTGCTGAAGCAGGCACGGAGAAGCCTTCTTCCCAGCTGCCATCTTCGTCAGCATCAGTGGTGACCGGGAAGTCAACATAGGAATCATCATCGAGGTAATACCTGATGCTAATGCCGGTTGCCTCGGAGGGAAAGCCGCCTCCGCTTACCTCTACACTATCCCCTGTATGCCCCGACTTCGTCTCCAGGGTTATTCCGGGATTAACCACAAAATGTGCCATGGCATTTCTGCCGCTGGCATCTTCAGCATAAACCTCGTGGTATCCCTGGCAGCACTCAGGCACGTTAAAAGATAGGTCAAAGAACCCGTGGGGGCACTGCTGTCCCCAGTATGCACTTGCGCTATCTTGTCGCACGTCATCATAGTAAACGTCAACCCTTTCCCCGGAATGGAAACCTTCGCCGTTAACCGTTAGTTTATCTCCCACGCAGCCCTCGTCTGGTGAAAGGGAGACTTTCTCCGAGGTAGCCTGGACAGGGGTAACCAGCGCCGGGATAGCCACCAGGCAGATGGCGAGGGCGATGATCAGGCAGCGTAGTAACTTCATTCCGTAGTTCTTTTCTCCTTTACCAGGTTCCTGTGTCACACTGAATATGCAGGCAACACGCTGGAATTATAACAACTTCCTCGTCTTATTGCTATCCTGGCGGTCAGCAGTCAGTAATCAGCAATTGGTAATTGGTAATTGGTAATTGGTAACCAGCGGCTAGCTGATGGCTGATGGCTGATAGTTGCTAACTTCGAGATTGCTTCGGCACTAGTGTGCCTCGCAATGACAAGAGGGAGAGTGTCATTGCGGGCCCTCTCCACCTGTCATTGCGGTGAGCTGAAACCCCGAGCGCAGCAAAGGGGGCAGCGCGGCAATCCCAGGAAAAGTAAACTCTAAATCCTAAATCCAAAATACTAAACAATATCAAATGACCAAAACCCAAATGACTAAAACGGTTTTGAGCTTTGAATTTAGATATTGGGATTTGTTCAGGATTTAGTGCTTTGGATTTAGGATTTTCCGGCAGTGGCGGGGAAAGGGGAAGGGGGGCTCGACGCCCCCCTTCTATCTTCACCCTTACCTTATTCCTCTCCCTTCAAGGGCGAGGTCAGGTGGGAAGGGTTATTACACCCTTCGTGTTCGGAAGATAAGCACCAGGGTAACAATCACCAATAAAGCACCAATGGCGATAATCACCCACACCCATGCCGGGGTACTCGGTGCCGGCGGTACAACTCCCTCCGCACCTGTGGTGAAGGTCGCCGTAGCGTCACCAAACGCCGTAGTATCCTTAAACGCCTTTACCGTCCACAAGTAAGAAGTGTCATAGTCAAGCGTGCCAGTATAGGTGTAAGTCGTCCCTGATACTGAAGTCGCTGATACAACATCGGTACCAGTCGCAGCATTCACCAGGCTGAACTCATAGCTTGTGGAATCGGCAACAGCATCCCAGGTGAACGGGATATTGCTCACCGATACGCCAATGGCGCCATTGCTGGGATTGGTCAACGTTACCGCAGCTGAAGGGCCAACGGCAACGGTGAAGCTCCGTACCGCTGACCACGGACTGTGAATTATCTCACCAGTCTCAGCATCAGCAGAGCGAACCCTCCAGTAGAATTTGGTGCCACAGCTGCCTGTGCCCAGCGCCATATTCGCAACAACGTAGCTGGGACTGGTGCCGCTGGGTGGGTCGTAGTCATTCTCAAGGCAACTAGCAGTCTTGCCACTGATGTCGATTAGCACCTCATTGAAGTCCTCATCATAAGCTATCTGCAGGTTGTAGGAGCAGGCATCGCACTGCCTGTCCCACTTCAGCGTGAAAGCATCATTCCAGCAGTAGCACGGGTCGGCATCTACCACAGCATCAGCTGCAGGTGAAAGAAGCGTCGGAGCTGCCTTGGCATAGCAGTCCTCGTAGGTCCACAGACGACCAACACTCTTGTCTTCGGCTATACTGTTGGCGTTGGCAAAGGACTTGTAGTAGTGGTCGTCATCGATGGCCCACAGCTTGGCATTGGTATCCGGAGTAAGGCAGCCACAGATCTTCAAGCTGGAAGGCTCAAGCGTGAATGCTCCATGATGGTCAGCCGTATCCTCAATAAGGTAATCCCAACTTTGCCCACCGCAGGCTACATCCTCGGCGGGATTGAGACACCGAGCTACACCGGTGACATTGCCTGCTGCATCATAGAAGGCAGCATAAAGAACGCCGCCAGTGGTGGCATCGGTCTCAGGATTGCCCTCAGCGCTGCTGAGGACTATGCCGTAGTAGCCAACATGGACCTTAGTGCATGAAGGAGGCGAGTAGCCGAGTTGAGCCTCAGTTGGCGTAGCAGCACCGGCACATGCACCAAGGTCTTCCCAACTGGTGCTTGTGTCAATAGTCCAGCGGTAAATGCTGTTGTCAGCGACATTAGCGGGACTTTCCTGCCCCACCGCAGCATAGACCACGCTGTTGGTGTCAAAGTAGCTGTCAAAGGCAACATGGACGTTGCCAGCGCCAAGACCATCCTCCAGCTTGGTGAAGCTGGCCTCGGCATCATTGAAGGTGTCCAGGTCATCGTCGGAGTAGCTCACCTTGCCGTCAGCACCGCCAACGAGGACATTCCCCTCGCCAAGCACGGCAATGGTATGCCCCACGTCAACCTTGCTGTCCATCGTGCTGCTCCATGAAGCAGTAGCACCATGGTCATCGGAAACTGCTACCTTAGCATCAAAGCCCAGGGCATAGATGGTAGCTTCGTCCTGGACAGCTAGATCGGAAATCTCATCAACGGTCGAGCTTCCTTGTTCCCAGCAGCCCAGACCTTCGTTACCATCGTAGTAAACTGTCTTGTTGCCGCGGTCAACCACGTAAACGGTTAACGCTTCCTCGGTTTCCTCGGGAGCCAGCCTCAGCAGACCCATCTCAGGAGTCTGTGCGCTGTTGAGAGCCGCATTATTGGTAAGCTTATCGCACCACTCCCTTACCCAGGCACCGCTGTATTCCGAAGCCTCGGGCAGTGGGTCAGCATTCAGCCACACGCTGTCGCACTCGCAACCGACCTCTCCCCCCTCGTTATTAACGCTGACCACCCAGGTCTTGTTGCAGTCTGGAGACTTGGCAACATCGGACAGGTAGTTGATATAGGTGTCCACCAGTCCGATCTGGTTCCAGGTATCGCCGTCATCCTTACTGAACGAGACAGCACCTTCCCCAAGGCCAAAGCGACCGAAAACGCCACCGACAAAGGCATAAGCCTTGTTGGGGAGCACATAGCCAACCAGAGCCGCCATGTTCCCTGTGGGCGGCTTGCAGGCCTCGCTCCACCGCTCGCAGCAGATGTCCATATTGGAAATGCCATCGTTGCGGTAAACCTGGACGCCTTCACAGCAGTCGGTATAAGATCCAACACCATTGCCCATCAACCCAGCTATGGCTTTGCCTTCATCAATAGTTCCGTAGTAGGAGATGGTCGCCAGCCAGGGATTGTTGGAAATTTGGCCCATCGGTCCAAGGAGGTGAGCGTCGCCGTTCACCACTCTGTAAATGACACCACCTATGGTTGTGTTAACGTTGTCCACATACACCCAGGCGTAGCGAGTATTGGCATGCCTGCCCTCGTAGTCCGTGGGCAGGGCAAGTCCTGCCGCTGAACCTTTAAAGGCAAACCACATGCCCCCGTCAGCACCAAGTATCTCCACAGCATCTTCAAAGCCAGCGGGGTCATTCCAGTATTTGCTGTTTCCCCAAGTTCCTGACTGAAGATAGGTGTTGGTAGCACTGTGGCTTACCGCCAGTACCGTGTTATCGGCAAGCCAGCTCGGGGCGAACGCTATCCTGGTAACCGCCAGGCTGGTAATGCCACCATTGTCGTCCCAGCCATCATAGGCTGAAGCTTCTACCCAGCGACCGCCGGTTAGACCACCGGTCTCATAGCGGAACACCAGACCAGTCGGGCAAGTTACGTTGGTTCCAACACCACCCAGCGCGATGTTGCGCTTGCCATCAGCCTCATACGACACCTTCATGTCGAGAGCGCAGTTGAGAGTAGCAGCGCCGTCGCTTATGTCCCCGGTCCACGCAAAGTTGTCGCCGCCATCATCCGAGATGACCACTGCCTGAATTATGTTGCAATAATCAGTAGAACCAGAGGCAGAGCTCGTGTCAGCCACGGCAACAGCGACGAAGTCGGAGTCATCGAGACCACAGGCAACATAGTTGAAGTAACTCGTGCCCGAATTGAAGCTTGCCGGCAGACCGTCGGCATCCCAGACGTTGTCGGCCAGGTCATCCCAGCTCACGCCGCTGTCGTCGGACTTCCAGAACCTGGGATTGTAGTCACTCAGGTTCGTCGTAAGCTCGTTGTCGTCCCAACCCGTCCCGACGACATAGATGACAGTACCGCCGGGAATCGAGGCAGGCACGATGATGTCGGAGTACGGGGCAACCGTCCAGTCATCGGTGTACGGCGTGCCAACCTTGTCCCACTCGGCATTCACCTCAGCAGCATTAGCCTGTGGAGCCATTGCTGGCGCTAGAAGCAGGCCTAAAGTCATTAATATAGCGATGACTAAATAAAAGGCTCTTCTAGACCAGTTATCTATTGTTTTATCCATTAATCCTCCTTATTACCTTTCCCCAAAAATTCATCGAACTTTTGGGAACCACTATCTAAACCTCGGCTAAAAGTCGACCCCTTCAGCCGTGGTTTGGTTATCGTGTATTTCCAGTAAACCTTGCTGTACCTCATACACACTTTTTACTTCTCCCTCAGGTACTGCCACCTGTCATTGCTTTCCCGGCGAGATTGCTTCGCCTTCGGCTCGCAATGACGCGCGCACATTCCTTCGGGGCTGCTCCATAGGCATCACCTCCTTTATCTTATTGGGGTAAACTGTAAACATAACTTGAACTCTTGTCAAGCCCACATATTCAATTATTAACGCACACTACGCACAATTATACCAGCTTGCTTCTCGATGTCAATATACCTCTTATTACGATGCAGTGAAGGGTGACAAAATTCCCTTGTCTTTCTAGAACTGTAGTGCTAATATTGCGACGTGATAATCGACCACCTTCCCGTCACCGCAAGGTGCACCCCCCTCCTGTCATTGCGAGGAAGTCCGTCAGTTGACGGACGACGAAGCAATCTCATGCCCCGCCGCGATTACCACGCTTCGCTCGCAATGACAATAAGGAAGCCGCAATGACCATAGAAAAGAGCCGTAATTACATCTAAAAATGAAAAAGGGCTTGCATGACTCCTCTTGTGTCATTGCGAGGAAATCCCGAATGAAGTGAGGGACGACGAAGCAATCTCGGAGCAATTTGAGGACAGAATGACAGAAAGCGAAAGAATCGACACGGAACCACAAAGCATCTGGGATTTATTGCCCGAGGACTTCCCCTACGAAGACGAAGGCTGTGAGCTATGGCCGCATTGTCTTACCTGCCCCTTCCCCTACTGCATCAAGGAAGAGCCGTGGGGAAAGGAGAAATTCCTGAAGACCCAGAGGGCAAGGAGGATGATGGCGCTGAAAAAGAAAGGGAAAAGCAATGAGGAGATTGCCCGAATATTCCAGGTTAGCGTGAGGACGGTGCAGCGAGGGCTCAAAGCGGTCAAGACAGGAATGTCAAATCCCCCTTAGTCCCCCTTTTCTAAAGGGGGATTTTGAGGGATTTTCATATGAACTTATATGGGATACTCTAAATTCAAACTTCAAAACCTTTTTGGTCATGGGGACTTTAGTCATTCCATATTGTTTAGTATTTGCAATTTGTACTCCCCTGCTATTGCGAGGCACATCCCCCTTATGTCATTGCGAGGAAGTCCGTCACTTGACGGACGACGAAGTAATCTCATACCCCGCCGAGATTGCCGCGCTTCGCTCGCAATGACACCTAAAGAGGGGCTCGCAATGGCAATGAGAACAGTAGCAACGACACTCCCCTTTTTGTCATTGCGAGGCACAACGTGCCGAAGCAATCTTCCGGTGAGGCACCTGGGAATTTTCAGAGATGAATGAATTCAATCCTTCACAGCTAGCCCGCATCGATACCGCCAGGCTGGCAGCCTATACCAATAACCTCAATTTCTACAACGGCAGCCAGTGGGAGAAACAAGGCAGGCATCGCCAGCTCGTCTTTAACTATGCCAAGGTGGCCATCGATAAGGTCACCAGCTATCTAATGCAGGGACTGACCTTCGCCTGCTACCCGACAGAGAACACCGACGAGCTCAAGGAGAAGGTTGTCCATGCAGAGCAGCTAATCAGGGACGTCTATCAAGCCAACAACCTCCAGCAGCTCGATTGGGAGACCGAGATTGACGCCGCTATCCTGGGCGACGGATGCTATAAGGTCATCTGGGACCCGGACCAGAAGCGCATCAAAGTCACCGCTCCAGATATCGCCGGCATTTACGCCTGGTGGCTTGGTGATGACCTGTCCAACGTGTGGAGAGTGGCCTCGAGATATACCTTGACCCAGGACGAAGTAAATATGCTCTATGGAGTAGCCATCACCAAGAAGGCAGCCACCATTACCGAGCTGTGGACAAGCAAGGACTTCGAGCTCTTCTTGGATAACCACCGCATACAGTCAAAGCCAAACCCCTACGGCTTCATCCCGTTTATCATCTTCCCTAACTTGAGGGAGCCTAAACAGTTCTGGGGGACTTCGGATATCCCTTCAATCAAGCAGCCGCAGCGGGAGCTGAACCGGGCGGTCAGCCAGTTGTCCCGCATCCTCGAGCTGTCAGGCAACCCCATCGCTGTGCTCGAGAACATCGGCGAAGCAGAGGATATCCAGGTCCAGCCGGGGGCGGTATGGACTATACCCGAGGATGCCAAAGCCTACCTGTTAGACCTGCTCCAGGGCGGCGGCATCAGGCTCCATATCGACTACATCGACATGATCTACCGCTGCCTTCACGATATCTCCG
>Ga0307433_1001101_pt1 | contig 16182 bp, 14 predicted proteins | sample SalMarWE160210MG_FD_202166 | JGI IMG/M metagenome (GOLD analysis project Ga0307433, IMG submission 202166) | Salt marsh sediment microbial communities from the Plum Island Ecosystem LTER, Massachusetts, United States - WE1603-210 | ecosystem: Environmental > Aquatic > Marine > Intertidal zone >... | reverse complement strand
TTACACGGTTGATTTTTTCTTCATACAGAAATTAATTGTTTAATGAAGCTCCGGATATTAGGGTGAAGATAGAAAAGGGTAAAACGCATTTAAAAGCCACCCTGCACGGATTTTAGTGGGTCACATACAGACGACAAAAACGAAGTGGCTATATACGGGAAAAGAAAATGAGTAAACCAGTTTAGGGCTCCGGTAGTATAGTCCGGTTAAGTATGACGGCCTCTCGAGCCGCCGACCCGGGTTCGAATCCCGGCCGGAGCACCATTTACCAGTAGATTATATAACGTTAGACATCTCTCTTATTCTTGGTGTGATGATTGGGGGAAAACGGAAACCATCAAGGAGCGGGCTATTTGTTAAATAAGTTTTTCGATTTATGGAAATACTAACCTAACGCGATTTAGCATAGGCAATAGAAAATTCCCAAGTGAATAAAAGGATTCATGAAATAATGAATTATAGGTGGTTAGCAAAGGTGAATATACGAAAGTTTCGAGATTCAGATGTAAATGAGTTAGTGAAAATACTTGAATCAAATATGCAATATGGCAGTCCTTTGGTTGAAGGTCCTGATGCGATGCGTCGAGTGGCTCGGTGTCAAGCGGCGGTGGTTCTTGTTGCTGAAGAGAATGGTACACCAGTGGGTTTTATTAGAGCAATTTATGATGGATCACGTGCGCTAATTCATTTGTTATCTGTTAACCCCAAGTTTCAGAGAAAGGGTATTGGGAGCCAACTAGTGGATGCTGCTATCTTTGAACTTGTGAAAAGAGGTGCTCCATCAATCAGCGTGACTGTAACAGAAGAAAGTGTGGGTTTCTGGGAAAAGAAAAATTTTAAGAGATTACCTGTTTTTCTCATGCTGAAAACTCTTAAAGAACATTGATTCAGGCAGCTATGTAGCTTCGTAAACTACGTTAAAAACACGTTGTGGCTCTCCGAGGATACCCTGCATTTCACGGTATAACCTGAAGACGCAAAACATATTAGTGTGATTCAACAAAAACCGCTAAAGATCGATATGTCTTTGATACCTTTTACTAAAAATTTTGCTGACAACAGCACTGAGGCGGGGTTCCAATTCACTTTCTTTTGCGACATTTGCGGCGACGGCTACAAGACGAAGTTCATTCAATCCAAGACCCATAAAAAGAGCAGATTCTTCTCGGGACTGGGCAAAGCGGCTGGGCTACTCGGAGAAGCTACTGGTTCACGAATAGGGGTTGGTGAGCGTGCCGGTGATGTGATATCAGAAAGATTTAGCGGCATGACCCCGGAATGGCATAAGGAGCACGAAAAAGCATTTCAGCTGGCACAAAACGAGGCCATGGGTAACTTCAAGCGCTGTCCACGCTGCCACAAATGGGTATGCGAAAACGACTGGAATGAGCAAGAGGGTCTCTGTGTAGAAGACGCGCCGCGCGTTGCTGTTGAGGTGGCGGCAGCCAAGTCAGCAGTGGCGAAGGAGCAGATATGGAAAAAGGCGTCTGAAACCGAAGTGTTTACGGGCGAGATAACCTCAAAGCAGACAATGTGCCCTGCGTGTGGCAAACCAGCGGGAACCGGCAAATTCTGCAATAATTGTGGTGCTCCACTGAGCTTGGTCAGGTGCCCAAAATGTGGTGCCGAGAACCAGGCGGGAGTGAGGTTCTGTGGCAACTGCGGTACGAAGTTAATGTGAAACTTGCAGCAAGGTGAGAATGGCTGGAAGATAAGAGCCCCGTTTCGTTATTGGAAGTACGGATGAATCATTTGTTAGTGGACGATAAGGGAGCTGAGGTTGGGGCTGGCGAATCCGTTGGAAGACTGGAAGAAGAGAAGGTTACTATCCTGCCCAAGTTTGGAGCGGCATTGGCTGTGCCCTACAGAGATATTTTGGATATAGAAGAGAAGGATTATAGAATTAATCTCGCCCTCAGTTCTAAGGAAAAGCTGGTTCTATTCTATCTTGGCGACCATCACGATGATTTCCTGCGTATGCTCATGAGGTTAAGAAACGAGGTTCTTTTGAAAGACCTGCTTATGCATGAGACATTAAAGAAAAAAGATGTGGAAGCCGAGTTTTCATATTTCGATGAGGATGGCAAAGAGAAGAATAGTGGGGAATGCAAGGTTCGGTTGTATGAAACCGGGTTAGTTGTGATTCCTTTAAGGAGCGAAATATTCAGAATACCCTACAGCGACATTCTTGAAGTCAAAGAAGAAGATTATGCCCTTATTATCACAACCGATTTTGGGGAAAGATTAATTCTATCAAAAATGGGTTGGCAACTCGATCCGTTCAAGGAGACGTTAACAACCATAAACAATGAACTCCAATCAAAGGTTCTTGCCCTGCTGCAGGAACTCTTCCCAGATGAAAACCCACTGCAGCTGAGGAAAATCGCCCAATTTATGAAGGAGGGCAAAGCCGCATCGCGAAGTGACATCGAGTCTGTGAACCCGAACCTCTGGCTTCGGCTTGAAAAAAGATTGGAATCGGCTGGAATTAAGGAACAGTATGATTTCCTTAAATCGTTTTCTCAGCAGAAAAAAGCTTGCATCGGCCTGAAGCGTGGGCTTCTTGGGGATTTGACGGGAGAATACATGTGGTTTTTTATTCCTGTTTACAGCACAAATCCGAAAGAGCCTGGGAATGCAATAGCGATGGAGGCTGCCTCTGAGGAAAGTGGCGGAAAAGCGACTTATTTCTTCAGAATAGTGAGCAGAGCAGATTATCCCCATTTTAAGAATATAGAAGATTTGCATGTGGCGGCGGATAACTTCATTAAAAGAATGAGTCGATGCATGCTTGACATAAACTTTAGGCGAGAACCAATTTATTTACCTGACGAACAATTGGAGGAGCCGCAGCATATACGATATAGATTTGCGGTGCAGAAACTGTCCTCCCTCAGAGTCCTGCGCAGCCATTTTATAGGCAGAGTAATTCATGCCTCGCCAGAACAGTGGAAGAACGATGTGATTGATTTGTTGAAATTTAATGTTGCCTCCAAAGATGATTCTGTGAAGTGGAAAAGAGGAAAATAGGAAAACAGCGAAAAAGGAACTTCAGCTAAGAGACGAGGTTACTGTAACTTTTTGCCGCAGTTAACACACTTCTCGCTTGTTATCGGCTGCACTGTATGGCAGTTTTTGCATTCAGTCCATAACGGCGCGCCACAATGTTGACAGTAATCGCCAAAGAAAGTTGTTTTCTTGCAGGATGGGCAAGTAATCTCCAGCGCCTGTCCACATCTGCTGCACGCCTTCCATGTCGTCTCAATGGGTGCACGGCACTTCGGGCACCTGTATGGCCCTAACGGGTTAACTTTTCCGCAAAGGGGACAAACATTAGAGTTTGGCGGAATGAGTTGGTTACAGTATTTGCAGGGATGTTTATAGCCAAGCATGACTATGCTTAAGTTAAATAGAGTATAAAAATTTTCGTCAAGTTTAACGGTTTCAAGGAGTTCTGTTTTGGTTGCAAATAACAGACGCCCGTTTCACACATCTTCGTATTCCTGTGTTTTCAGTGTGCTGTACGCGTTACTGATCGAGTCAGTAAATTTGAAACCGAAAAATTTTCCGTCAACTAATAGTTTTGGTGCGGAGGGTGGGTGGGATTTATACCGTCGTTTAAAACTGTCAAGTTTAATCAGTCCCTTTGGAAAATTCTTTATTAACAATGTGCATAGGAAGAAAAGGAAGATAAATGTTCAAGAGTCTTGCTGAAAGGATAGCCTACAAAAATTGGAAGACTGCAACATTTTTATTTGCTTTAATTGGTAGTGTCCATTTCACTGCTGCCTTTCTGAAATCTCTCTCACTGAACTTGTTTGGAATGCTGCTTTATGCCTTACTTCCATTGATTTTCGTGAAGCGAAAAGATTGGAAAGAAATAAGGATAAAGAAACCGATTTTTTCTACGTACATCCTTTACGGAAGCTTACTCGTGGCATTGTTTGTCGTTGTCTCCTACATCCTTCATTTCTGCATTGTCGATTTCAGCGCCGCGAATTTCATGGCGCTTATGGCAAAACAACAAATAGGTTATGGTGTGATTACAAGGTTTAACGAGTGGCAGTATTTTCCAGTCGCCGCTCTTGGCTTTGTTGCTCTCAGCCCTTTAACTGAGGAATTCTTCTTCAGAGGGCTTCTGCTGAAATCTTTTGAAAACAAACTTACGGTTTTGCGTGCAAACTTGCTTCAGGCTTTTCTGTTCAGTTTCGTTCACCTAGCGTATTTTTGGCTCATAGAATTCAATTTGGAGATAGTCATTCCAACTTTTCTCGGAATGCCCATTGGAGTTCTTTTCGGTTGGACAGTTCAGAAAACAGATTCGTTGATTTCTTCGATTATAATTCACGGTGTGCACAATTTCTTCACAATCTTTTTGGTTTATGCTCTCATAATTCCAGTTATTGGATAAAATGGAATTGTCTACGAGTTCGCCAGCCTTAATCACTCAATCGAGGGTAAAGTGCGGGGGGTGGGATTCGAACCCACGAACCCCTACGGGACAGGGTCCTAAGCCCTGCGCCTTTGACCTGGCTCGGCGACCCCCGCTGCATACCCACATAGAGCCAGAACATGAATTAAATATTTCTTTGTAATCGGTGGCTTTTAGTGGTTCACATGTAGGATTGAGGGATTGGGGGTTTGGCTCTGGGCTGTTTTGTTAGAGCTTGTTATGTTTGTGGGTCGTAACTTTGCAGATGTGTGTAGCAAAACATATATGAAAGCATACGATATACGATATGATTAACATGAAACCAAAACTTGTTTTATCAACTTTTATTTCGGCATTCTTGTTGTCTGCGATGATTGTAACTGGGGCAGCAGCTCAGGAGAGAACAGTTGGTGTTGCTGAGGGTGACTGGTTTACCTATGAAATGTATGCCAACTGGAACTCCACCGACCCGGATACACCTTTTCCTCCTTCTGAATACGGAGATTGGGAAATAATGAATGGGACAGAATGGGTAAAGATGACGATTACAGGCGTTTCTGGCACAAACATATCATTTCAGTATTTGACCCATTACAAAAATGGAAGTGAGGAACTTGGGTATGGCTACATTGACGTCGATACGGGAGAGGAAGCGGAAGGAGCTCTTGCAGTTATCTCAGCTAATCTGGGCGTAAATGAGGGCATTTACTCTTCCGGCGATTATTCTACGTGGGCAATAAACGAGACAGTAACCAGAACGTATCCAGACGGTGTAAGGGTGACAAATCACATAAACATGACGTATGAGTTTTCATGGACAACAAATGAACTTCACTATTATCTCTATCATTCCATTAATCTCTACTGGGACAAGGGAACTGGAGTCCTTGTTGAAGACTCCTTCGAAATAACTAATCAAACAGGACCGTATCTAACAACTTGGGCAGTTACGTCAAGAATTGCAGACTCAAGTGCGGGAGTAATACCGGAGTTTCCAGCAGGGTCATCAATGCTAGCCATAGCCGTTATAGTCACAGTCATCGCAATCAGCATCAAACGAAGACTAACCAAAAACCAATCCACTAACCACAATTAATACCGAGTTTCTTCTTTTTTCATCACATTTTTTCCAAAAACAGTTAGATAAGCAGCACAAACACTCAATGGTACATCTACCACAACAGATCAAAAAGAACCGAACAAAGATGATACTGCACATCAAAGAATTCCTAAAACTAACAGAAACAAGAACCCATCCAGAAAGAACATGCGCAAAACAACGGTGAACTAGAAAACCTTAATTTAACAGTTATCCAACAAATTAGCCGAAACAACCTCAAGCCTCGGTGGCCTAGCCTGGTTGGGCATTGCCTTGGTAAGGCAGAGGTCGCGGGTTCAAAGCCCGCCCGAGGCTCCACGGACAAACCCAAGACATTTTTTAGGGAGCAGATTTTCAACACTGTTTGGCAGATGAAGAAGGGCGGCTACGCCGAGGCTACAATCAAAGCAAAAGGTCGAAGACTCAAAATGCTCGCAAAAAACCAACAACCTAATTCATAGGCTTTCTTTAAAGCGTCTTCAATTAATACCTCATCATAAGCATCAATAAAAGGGTTTTTAACTCTATCAGACAAGCAATTAAACGTTTCAAACGTTGCTGCCAAATTACAATGTCAGGGTAACGTCTAATCCTAAAAGGAGTAGAAATTTCTTGGGAAAAAATCTAATATTAGAAAATACAATTAGAAAAAATCCAAAGAAAAGATGGACATGATCTCAGATTGGATATTGAAGGACAACTCGAAACAATGCGCGCGCAATTATAGTCTATCCGCAATATACAACGCAAAAGCAGTTCCTAAGTTTCCTTGAAGTGTATCACCGCTATTAAGCTGTGCTTGCGTTGGGTTTTGCCTTCCAAGTGCAGATGATAAACCCAAGTGAATAAACCATCCGCGACCAATTCTCACTGCAGATGCCCCATAAAGAACGTTATTCCTCATAAAATCGATCTTTTGTGTAACTCCTGTCCATCGTGCACATCTATCCACTCCTATAGTTTGTGGTAATGCAGTCATATTACCTCGTCGCAAGACATTTCTTCCATCCTCAGTGAATGTTGTTGCTGTAACATTCATACAATTTGCACTATAATTAACCACTGAAAGAAATGTATTTAACCCGTCTTGTCCGACAGCAATACCTGGTCTTTGGTAATAAAATGGGTAACCGCCAACATTAACTAATATCCAACCAAAATCTCTTACCATTTTACCAAGATCTCGATAGTAATTTCTCCAGTTTCTTCCTCGTGGAACAGGCATTATTTCTCCATGTGTATTTGCAAATATTATGTTTCTCGGCGGATTTTGAAGAAAAGTTCGCAAAGCGGCATAGGTTGAAATTGTATTAACTGTAAAATTATATCTCTGGACAAAGTTAGATATTGCAGTTTCAACGGCATTTTTATTACCTATAAACGAAGAACCAACATTTCTAATGTTCAGGATATATATATTCTGCCAGGTGGTAGCAAAATCTGTTTCCAATTCCGAGAGAGTTTGCCTAGTTGCTTGCAAAGCTCGTAAGCCCTTGTTTGATTTGCATCAATTAATAAGCGTCGAGTAACAGCAGGATGAATCAGATTGCGATAATTACGCAAAAGGTTACAGAGTTGATAGGTTTCTAAGGATAGAAAATTTTGTTGTCTTGCTACCTGCAACATTTCATCAAGAGACCAATTTCTTATTTTTGGAGCACGTTTGTGAAATAGTGCAACATAAGTTGTTCTTGCCGTACGAGAATCTACTGATAAACGATCAAGCAAAGCAAGTTCCAATACACTTCCACATAAAACCATTGTTGCTTTATAAGAACCATTTCTAAAGCATCGTCTTGCTTCGGTAAGATCTTTATTTAGAGCTACAACTGCTTCTCCAGAAACTGCATAATTATATTTGAGCCTTGGAAAGCGAAACATTGTAATGTCTCGACAATTAGTTCATGATATAGAGATTTAAAATTTTTGAACATCTACCTTTTCGTTTGCTAATTTATAATCTGAAATTTTAATTAGGTGATTTTTCAATTATTTTCTAAAAAAGACGCAAAATCTCTGCTAGCCATTCTTTCAGTTATAGTATACTATAATGTAATTATTATATTTCTCACAATTTCGAAATCGTCGGAGATCGGAAGACCTTAATGTATCTTTGTATGATTAAAGTTAATATCAACCAAAAACTCTTAGATTGAAAATACAACTAGTTATTAGAAATCATTCAAACTGTGATCACCGATGACTTTTATTAAATCCTATTTCGGGAAAACTCAAAATCAAGTTACAGAAAAGGATGTTGAACTTTTTATCGCAAAAAAAATTGAAGAAAGTAAAAATCTGGAGTATAAACAGATCAATATTTTGAGAGATGCAAAAAACCTTTGTAAACATGTTTGTGCTTTCGCAAATAGTGAAGGCGGATTATTGCTTGTTGGGATAAGTGAGAAAAAAGAATCTCATAGAATATATCCTGATAAGATCACATGGGGTGATCCATCATATACAAAGGAACAGCTCGAAAATATATTGCTTGGAAATATATCACCTCATGTAAACACTGACATCGTTCCTATTCGGAAATCTGACGATGATCAGAGTGTTATTTTTCTTATCGATGTCCCAAAAAGCAATGAACTACATATGACAAAAGACCGGTTCTACAAACGAGTTAATTTTCAGAGTTTACCAATGAGTCGTGAAGAAATAATCTCTTTCATACGAGACAGGTTGAAATTTGATGAATGTGCCATGTTTCGATTTCAATTGAAAGCTTTTATTTTTGAAGTGGTCGACGAAATGTTTTATCGAATTATTCCAGGTTTTTCTTCAGAAGAGAAAAGAAAACAACTTGAAAAAGAAATGATAACAACAATTGAACAAACATTAGAAAACTGGAAGGAAATAAAATATTCAATCTTTGAAAAAACTCCTATTATCAACATAATCCGTTTTGGAGACAGTTTAGAAACAGTTTATACTCATGACATAACACGAATTGAGCGTTATCCCAAGGAAGACATAACAATTGAAGAAAAAATTCTCTTGATAGAATTAAAAGACAATTGGGATGAGTCAGCTTTATCGTATCTAAGGAAATTCTTTATTGACGATTCTGAATTCCACAAAATAGAATGTGATTGGAGACAATCACCTTTAGAATTCGAAAAAAAGACGAATCATAAAGATCATGTAAGAGATGCATTAAGAGGTGGTTTATTTCATTTGAGAGTAATGTTAGAAAACTTTCTAAAGATACTAAAAAAACATTATGAATTAGAATCGCGTTATGGGCTTTTCCGACAAAGTACATCCGTAAAAACTTATTTTGATTATGATTGATTGTGCCCAGCAACCTTGAAATACGGCTTTTCCGATCTTATTTCGTGAAACAGACTGTTTTATGGAGAGTTTTAAATTGGAAAACCAAACTAAAAAACAAAAAACTGTGGTTTTTCCTGTAAGGCAGAGGTCGCGGGTTCAAAGCCCGCCCGAGGCTCCATTCTTGCTGTGGATATTTGTCGTCTGTTCAATAAAATGGTAGAGTTTGATGTTGTTTGAGGATAGAAAAGTTTTCAGGGCACGAAGAGTATATATGGTTTCGTAAGGAACCATTTTGGTGATTTGGAGGAAATGTGCAATGGTTGAGAAGAAACTTGTAGTACTTGGTTTGATTTGTGTTGTTCTATCGGTTGTGGTTGTTGGAGCCATACTGATGCTTAACCAGAAAGAAACTGAAATGCGGATGAAAGCTAATCAAATCTCTGGGCTTGAGAATGAAAATCTTGCTTTAGAAGCGCAGGTAGCAACTTTACAGTTTAACATTTCAGGTCTCCAATCTGAAATAGTTTCATTAAACAACGATAAGAATGTCTTGGAAGCTCAAGCGGCAACTCTCCAATCTGAAATCTCTTCACTAAATAACGAAAAAGCCGCTCTTGAAAGTCAGGTTTCAAGCCTCCAAACTGAGATTATGTCTTTAGAGGGTGCGGTGATTGAAAGCTACCAAGTGGGCTATGAGGCGGGTTATGAGCAGGGTGTGGAGGATGGGGCTGGAAGCGGCTGGTACATTAGGGATCCGACGTATGCTGAGGCAATTGCTTTCATAAGTTTAGATGAAACGGACAAAAACGACTGGACTGAAGATTATGTTTGTTACGATTTCACAGCCGACTTCGAGGGCAACGCCTTTCAGATGGGCTACAGATGCGGTTTCGTTTACATCGAATTTTCTGAAACAGCCCATGCGATAGCCTGCTTCAACACTACTGACAGTGGGCTGATTTATGTGGAGCCGCAAACCGATGAGATTGTTGATGTGGCTGTGGGTCAACTATATGATGGGGAGGTTATAGTGAGGATGGATATAATTTGGTGAGCTGGAAACAAAAATCTTTAAGCTGCACGTCTATTGCTGATCCAGAATGGAAGGTTTACTCTGTTAGTGCTTTCTTGACGGGGTCTTCAGGTTTGTCTTTGACGGTGCTGTGAACTATGAAAGTTTCCGTCTCTTTGACACCGTTCAAGTCGTGAATTTTTTTAACCAATTCACTTAGCTCTCTGTTATCTTTCACTAACACTTTTGCTACGCTATCGTACTTGCCGAAGAGTCTCTGAAATTCAGCCACCTGAGGGAAACTTTTCACAATTTCTTCAGTCTCTTTTCTGAGATCACTCCGCGGATCTTCCCGCATCAATATGTACGCTTGAATAGACAGCCCTAGAATTTCTGGTTCCATTTTCGGAAAAAAAGAGAGCATCAAACCGGAGGCGTGCATTTGCTCAATCTTTTTTGCTACGGTTTGCCTTGTGACGCCTAAATCTTCTGCTATTTTAACGATTGGGCGTTGCCCCTTCTCTAGCAGGTTGAGCAGAATCTTTTTTTCCAAATCTTTGATAGTTAACATTTTGTTAACATAAAGTTTAAAAGTGTTGGCAGTTTTTAAACCTTTCCAACCGTTAATAAACATGGAGTAAAAGAGTGTAAAATGATGATTACCCCCTACGTTGAGGCGTTGCGGCCTAAACTGAGCAAATCGGACTACAGGAAACTGTGTGCGATATCTATTCCGAAAGTCCACGAGTTCATCGCCAAGTCGGCTGACCTCTGCAACGCAGAGCGCATATTTATCTGTAGCGATTCTGAGGAGGACAAAGATTACATCCGTCAGCAGGCGATTGCTGCCAGAGAAGAGGCTCCTTTGAACATTCCGGGGCACACTGTTCATTTTGATGGTTATTATGATCAGGGGCGGGACCGTGAAGCCACGAAGTATCTTGTGCCAAAGAGTGTTCATTTGAGTAAGGCTCTTAACCAGATTGACAGGCAGGAGGGTCTGGCAGAGGTTAAGGGTTTGCTTAGGGACTCGATGAGTGGGCGCACGATGATTGCCCGTTTTCTCTCTTTGGGGCCCACCGATTCGGTGTTCACGATTCTTGGGCTGCAGTGCACTGATTCGTGGTATGTAGCCCACTCAGAGGATCTCTTGTACAGGCCTGGGTACAAGGTTTTCGTTGAGTCAAGTCCGTTTACAGACTTTTTGCGTGTTGTGCATTCGTCGGGGAAACTGACCGAGAGGATGGTCAGCGCGGAGCCTGACAAGAAGCGTATCTACATTGACTACATGGATAACACCATCTACAGCGTCAACACGCAGTATGCGGGCAACTCGATAGGCTTCAAGAAGCTTGCTTTTCGTTTGGCCATCAGAAAGGCGAACAGTGAGGGTTGGCTGGCTGAGCATATGATGCTGATGGGGGTGCATGGTCCCGGCGGTCGCAAAACATATTTTGCTGGTGCGTTTCCCAGTGCTTGCGGCAAGACGTCTACGGCTATGCTGCCCGGCGAAACTATCGTGGGGGATGACATTGCGTATATTCGGGCGTTTGATTCGGTTGCTAGGGCGGTGAATGTTGAGGCGGGCATTTTCGGTATAATAAAGGATGTTAACCCTGATGATGATGCTTTGATTTTTAAGGTGCTTCACAGCCCATGTGAAATCATCTTTTCTAATGTGTTGGTGAAGGATGGTAAGCCGTACTGGCTGGGTATGGGCAGTGAGCTTCCTAAGGAGGGGGTCAACTTTTCGGGAGAATGGTATGAAGGCAAGAAGGATGAGGCGGGTAACGAGATTCCTGCTGCCCACAAGAATGCGCGGTATGCGGTGAATCTTAGGGCGGTGGAGAACTGTGACCCGGAGTTGAATAATCCGCTGGGTGTTGAGTTGAGGGGCATAATGTATGGGGGGCGGGATGCTAAGGCGTATGTTCCGGTGCAGCAGAGCTTTGATTGGGAGCATGGAGTTGTTGCGTATGGGGCGTCTTTGGAGACGGAGACAACTTTTGCTACGGTCGGCAAGGAGGGAATTCCGGAGATTAACATGATGAGCATTCAGGACTTCATTTCTATTCCGTTGGGGAAGAACGTTCGGAACAACTTGGATTTCGGGAAGAAGCTGGAGAAGCCGCCTGTAATCTTTGGGGTCAACTATTTCTTGAAGGATAGGGAAGGAAGAGATTATCTTAATGAGCCCTTGGATAAGCATGTTTGGGTGAAGTGGATGGAGCTGCGTGTCCACGGTGAGGTGGATGCGATAAAGACGCCTACGGGCTATGTTCCGGAGTATGAGGATTTGCGGAGGCTCTTCAGGCAGGTGCGCGGCAAGGACTACAGCAGGGAGGATTACGTTAAGCAGTTCAGCATCCGAGTAGAGGAGAACATGGCTAAGATTAAGCGGGTGAGGCGATTCTACAAGAAGAAGGTCACCTACACGCCTGAGGCGGTGTTTTGGGTGCTGAATCAGCAGTACGAGAGGCTTCTTACTGCCAAAGAAAAGTTTGGCAACTACATAGCGCCAGAAAAGTTCATCGAATAAACGGGGGACGCCACTTTTTTTCTCTGCGTTCCACTTTTTGGGAACGGAAAATCTATAGGCTAGTCCAATATAGAACATTAACCAACCCTTTAAACAGGGGTGCGCCTCGGTGGCTCAGCCCGGTAGAGCGGCAGCCTTGTAAGCTGTTGGTCGCGGGATCAAATCCCGCCCGAGGCTCCACACAAACACACAAAAAGATTTCAAGGAAATAATCACTTAGGAGACAACTTCAAAGAATGAAAATAATTCTTCAGGATTAGCCAAGTTAGGGTTATCTTTTTGCATGACATAAATATATATTTCAAGTCGTCAGAAGAATAAAACGGAGGTACTCTCATGGCATGGTCTTCTGATGTAAGAGAAGAATCGCTGAACGTCACTTTAGCTGAACTCTTTGCCGAGCGTGGATTGAAGGCTTTAGGAGAGGTCATATTGAAGAAGAGACCAGATGTCCTACTTGACGTAAATGGTGTCAGAATTATCCTAGAAGGAAAGAAGCCGGGACATCGGAAAGAATTACTAAGACAGGCAGAAAGCAGATTGGATGAGGGGTTGTGCGACATTTGTGTTATGGTGGAATACGCTCGAGTCAGCATCAGAACTTTGGGAGCTACTCAGAAAGATGTGAAAGAAGCACTCGTCAGAGGACGATTTAACGTGGCATCTATGACTTTTGCGGATCGAGTTGGTCTTGAAAAATGGATTGAAGGCCTAGAAACTAAGCCAAAAAGCTTCCAAGAAGATGTAGACTTCCAAGACCTCGTTACATATTTGATGACAGTATATGAACAGGCAGTAAGGGAAGATGTTCTGGGTCCGGTGGTGAAAAGGCTCGACGATAGTGTCCACGCTTTTGCTAGAAAAATTTCATCTGGCAATGTTAATATTGAAAGAATCAAAGAAGCTTTGGATTTAAGAGGAAAAAAGTGAGGAATGCTCAATTATGCCTAAAGCTTTACAAGAAGACCTGAAAGTTTTGGCGACCGCTGGTCTAATTCTAACAGATGCTATGATTTTCCATGAGGTTCTGGCGAATCTAAAAACAGAAATAGAAACATTATCTCAGGTCAAAGCTCAAAGCAACGTTAAAAAGGCCTTCGAGGATGAATGGGAAAAAATACTAAAGATAGATTACGAACCTGTCTTTGAGTTAGCGCTTAAAATTCTTAGAAATCTTCCAGCTTCTCCTCTTCTTAATCGTGAGTTGCGCAGATTGCTGGACGTAGCTTATGATATAGCTTCATCGCATGCCCTTCTAAAACATGACTTAATGGGAAGGGTTTATCACCAACTGCTTTTGGGCAAACTAGTCAAGTACTACGCCACATACTACACGTCTGTCCCTGCAGCACGCCTTCTAGCAAGACTCTTGGTCACGCTTCCTTCTCCGCTAAAAGTCAACGAAATTCCTCCAAAATATGGAGAGCAGCCATTTAAAGCGGTAGATTTTGCTTGCGGATCTGGGACTCTACTTTCTGCATTATATAAGGAGTTGGAGGCTAGGCATCGAATAAAAGCTGATGAACCCACCGTAGGAAAACTACACGAATATATGATTGAGGAAGGGCTTTGGGGCTTTGATGTTCTTCAGCACGCAACACACTTGGCTATGACTACCCTATCTCTCCACAACCCATCCACATCGGTTGACCTATCTCGAATATATGCTCTAAAACTGGGAAAATTCGATAAAAAGGCGTTTTTAGGAAGCCCAGATTTTTTCAAGTCACCGGACATCTCGCCTGTTAAACTCCAAAGTGGAGGCGTGGGGGCAGAAAGAGTGGGTGTAAGCCAAAGAAGAGAGGCAGAGGGCGAGAAGGTGCCGAACTTCCACATGGGCATAATGAATCCTCCATTCACTAGAAGTGTTGGAGGCAATCTTCTTTTTGGCGATTTGCCCTCGAAGGAAAGAAAAGAGTTGCAGAAGGTTCTCTCTGGTCTTCTAAAAGAAGAAGAACTAACAGGGATAGGGCAAGCAGGTTTAGGCGCTGTTTTTGTTCATTTAGCCGATAAATACCTTAATGAAGGCGGACGACTAGGTCTGGTCCTTCCAAAAACTGTCCTTGCCGGTGTCTCTTGGACAAAGATTCGAGAACTCTTCCTAGAAAAATACCACCTTGAATATATAATTTCCAGCTTCCAAGGTCCAAACGACTGGAACTTCAGCGAAAATACTAGCCTAAGCGAGGTATTATTAGTTGCTCGGAAGCGATATCCTGACGAAAATAGTGACTACACAGTTTTTGTCAATTTGTTCAGGAAGCCTGAAAATGAGATAGAATCAGTCTATATAGGTTCCCAATTGGCAGAATTGTATGGAGCCGTCACTCCAGCTGATATTGAAAATGCAAATGGCTCTCCATTCTTGGTTAAACTTCATGGGAAAAAAGTCGCTGATGTTTATTCGGCCCGGTTGGTTGAAGAGGCATTTGGTCACTACAACCTTTTCGGCCAAGCCGAGTTGAACAGGATATCAACACTTATTCGAGGGGGGACCTTATATCTTCCGACTAAAGGGATTGTGGGCAGGATTCCTCTGACTACTCTTGACTCTTTTATAGATGACATAGGGCCTGATAGACGTCAAGTTCATTCTGCATTCCGACAGGTTAGATACTTGGCTCAGGCCCCCTTCAAATCGTTGTGGGGTCACGAACCAGATAGAATGCGATGTTTGGAACAAGACCCAAACGCTTCTCTAGAACCTAAGAATGCAAAAGATGCCAGAAATCTTTGGACACGAAAAGGTAACTTGGTGATTGTTGACAGAGCACGCCTTTCGACTTATAGAGTGCTTGCGGCATTTCTTACACATGATGTATTATCAAACGTTTGGTGGCCCATAAAAACTACCTCAAGCGTGAAATGCCGAAACTACATTTTATCGGCTGACGAAACGGCAAAAATAATAGTTTTATGGATCAACTCAACTCTCGGAACTCTCTGTCTACTGACTCTATCGGAGGTAACAGAGGGTCCATGGGTAGCCTTCAAGAAAACGCCTCTATGGAAATTACCTGTACTTGATATTAGGAAGTTGAGTAAAAAACAAGTAAAGGAGTTGCTGGATATTTATTCCCAAGTCCGAAATAGTGAATTGCAACCTTTACCTAAAGAATTCAAAGCGCCAAAAGTGAGAAAAAAAATCGACGACAAATTTAATGAAATCCTCGGTTTGAATGTAGACTTGAATACTCTTTATGGTCTTCTCTCAAAAGATCCTACCATTACAGGAGAAGCTTTAGAAGTATAATCATCAAGATAAAATTTCATATTAATACACTAATAACAGCGCATTATTGAAATTAGGCCTTTTTCTAAAAAACCAAATCAAGTAATGAGAATAAGTTTAACTGATTAATGAATTGGTTATATAAGCTGTGATGGAAGAAATTGAGTGATGTGGTAGGGTTAGTCTTCGGCGATTATTTTGCCTTTCTTGATTATGATGTCTTTGTTTTTTTCTATCCACACTATTTTGTCTCCAGTCTTCAGTTTGAGGCGCTTCATGATTTCTTTTGGGATTGTTACTTGTCGGTTGGATGTGATTTTGCTTACTTGGATTATTTGGTTTGACATGTTGAGTTACCTTACGATATTTTGAAGGAATCACAGTTATGAAAGGTTGGAAGGAAAGAAGGAAAGAATATAAACGAGAGCCGCCAACTAAAACAGGGGACAAAAGATGCCAGTTAAGGGTTATGATTCTGTGAATGTTCCGTCGGGCTTGTACGAGAAGATAAAGGCGCTGATTAGGAGCAGAAGCGATCTGGGCTATAGAAGCGTAACCGAGTTTGTGGCAGAGGCGGTCAGAACCA
>Ga0307433_1001100_pt1 | contig 16206 bp, 10 predicted proteins | sample SalMarWE160210MG_FD_202166 | JGI IMG/M metagenome (GOLD analysis project Ga0307433, IMG submission 202166) | Salt marsh sediment microbial communities from the Plum Island Ecosystem LTER, Massachusetts, United States - WE1603-210 | ecosystem: Environmental > Aquatic > Marine > Intertidal zone >... | reverse complement strand
GCACTCCGAGCTTGCGGTAACTGCTGCCCGGAGCAAGGATTACCGCTTTGGCTGTATATTTATCCTGGTCGCAGAAAATAGTAATATTGCCATTTTTTAATTTCTCAAGTTTGGTAACTTCAGAACCATTTTTTATCTCTGCGCCAAAATTTTGAACCTGTTTTTGCATCTGCCCGACGAGGCCCGGGCCTTCGATTCGTTCGATGCCGGGATAGTTTTCGATTCTGTTTGTGGTGTTGATTTGTCCGCCGGGCATAAGTTTTTCCAGCATCAAGGTTTTTAATCTATCGCGTGAGGCATAAAGTGCTGCTGCCAGGCCTGCCGGCCCGGCACCGACAATAATAACATCATATAAATTATTTGTTGTTTCCACCTTGTTACACCTTCGATACATAAAAAGATTAAATATAATTTGTATTATTTGGCCAAGTGTTTCATCCCTTGCTTAGACTTTTACAAAATAGGGTATGTTTACAATTTTCCATTCAGGAGGATCGGGGATATCTATCTTAGTTAGCTCAAAAGTGCCAGAATTCTCTACAAAATGTTTCAGGCAATCTCCAAGAAAGTCCAAGAACCATTTCGTGACATTACCCACCTCATCTTGCAATTTTTCCAATGCGTTCCTGAAATCTTCAGGGTAATTCTCCCACTGCACAACAATAAAGCTAATAATGTCTTCTGATGCTTGATAAAAGCAATTCAAATGATTTTCAGAGATAATTACATCTAATTTCTCTGAATCTGATAGTTTGGGGAGAATCTCCTCTATACGTTTATTCTGCTCCTTTGAGTAATGGAAAGCATATTCGTTGCGAATTTTTTGTATGTTGTTAGTTCTACTTAAATATTTCTTCAGTTTTTTGAGACTTTTTTTACCTATATCGGTTAGCTTCTCCTCATAATCCTTAGATAGCCTACTCTTGAAGAAATCTTTTTGAAGAAATTGCCAGCCCTCCCAGAGTTTTCCAGCAAGGATTCGCATAAAGAAAAGAGCTTGCGATGATTGTGCATGTTTTAAAATTCTGTCATCAGTTTTTACTGTCATTGAAAAATAAATGAACTTCCGCAATATAACCAATTCATTATATAAAATCCCCCACTTGCAAAAGAACACACGTTCGGCTTCGGACAAGGACATAAATTGTTTCTTATTTATACTACACCTAGTGAGTTTCATCCTGTTGCCCTTTTTTCTTTTGCGTTTACACGGCATAACTAAGGACTTCAAGCTCTGCGGTTTTGTCAATTCTGTTGAGGATGGTATCTACCTTTTCCATAACCTCATCCTCAATCAAATATTCGCTACAATTTCGGCACTGTAAGACAGGAAGCCCTTTGATAATAACAATGGAGTTGTAATTAATCTTAAAGGGTAAATTCGTCACCAGATTTTCTAATTTCCCCCCACAGTTATGGCAAATCATGTTTTTCTCCTCTTTTTAAACCCTTTTTCCCACTTATCCAAAGTCGGCCTGTAAGTTGTAATAATTGTTACGCTATCGTTTTCTACATCGGTTGCTATATGAATATGAATAATATGTCCTTTGTCTTTTGCATAAACAAGATAGCTTGGAAGATATTTATCTTTGGGGTATTTTTCGATTATTTCATAACGATCTACCGAAGATAAAATAACTTCCCTCGGTATAAAACGCCCTTTTAATCGCATATTAACATGATACGTCCAGCATATTCTGCGACCCCTAATACAAGACTTTATAAAATTCAAAATATCGTTGCTCATCCTTGATTATTCCAAAAGCGGCTCGATCTTCTTTTTAAGGTCGGACTCATACCTCGGTGTAACCCCGACAATTTGGTCTACTACCTGGCCATCTTTGAAAATATTCAACGTTGGTATACTCATAATGCTGTGTTCGATAGCCGTCTGGCGCGCCTGGTCAACGTCCAACTTGCAGACCTTTAATCTTCCTTTATACTGCTCAGCTATTTTTTGCAGCACCGGTGCAGCCATTATGCAGGGTCCACACCACGGCGCCCAGAAGTCCACCAATACCGGCACCTGCGATTTGAGAACCTCGTTTTCAAATGTGTCATCTTCGATGTCGATTGTTATATTTGTTTCCATGCCTGTTCTCCTTCACGTTAAAAAAAATCAATATATTGGACTCAAAACCAGATACTAAAGTGCAAAATAATTCATGTCAACTACTATTTGTGAAAGTCCGCTCTTCTGGCGTGACTAAACTTTGTTCGCAAGCTCGTTTTTCATCCGCCTGTAGGTAAATCAACACCATTGGCTGATTCAATCAGGGCTTGATATTGGAAACGAACAGCCGGACATGCAAGAGTCAGGTCTTTACGACTATTATACCCGGTACTATAATCCATAATACATCCGTCAATCCGGCTCCGGACAGTTTGGCCGATTTTGGGCGGGTTTTTAAGTGTTTATAAAAGCAGGATGCTTAAATAATGGGCTATAGATGTTTTTTCTTTGCCGGCGGAGGAACAGGCGGTCATATATATCCCGCTATCGCTGTGGCAGAACAGATAGCTAAACTTGAGCCGACAGCAAAGATACATTTTTTCTGCAGCACCCGCAGCATGGATGCACAAATCCTTCAACAGGCTGGCTTCGAATATACTCCGCTTCCTGCTAAAGGTTTGAGTTTTCAGCCCAGCAAATTCATTGGCTTTTGCACTTCATTCTGGAAAAGTTATCGAATGGCGAAAAAAATAATCGCTGCAAGTGATAGCCCTGTAATTACCGGCATCGGCGGATTTGTGGCGGCGCCGGCCTGTAAAGCTGCACATAAATTAAAAGCGCCCGTTGTGCTGTTGAATGTGGACATCCTGCCGGGCCGGGCAAACAAGATGATAGCACGCTTCGCAAATGAAATTTACGTACAGTTCGAGGATACGATTCAACATCTTGCCAAATACAAGGAGAAGATAAACGTTGTCGGCTGTCCCCTGCGAAGCAGCTTTTTACATTCAGAGCCGGATAAAGCCATCGAGCAATTAGGTCTTGATAAAAATAAAAAGATTTTACTCATAACCGGTGCATCGAGCGGCTCAGAGAATATTAATGACGCCGTGTGCTCGCTGCTGGAAAAGTTAAATACTTTCGCTGATAGCTGGCAGATTGTGCATCTGACGGGGCGGGCTAACATCGAAAAAATCAGGCAGAGGTATGTCAACACCAAAATCGGTTACAAGGTCCTGGGATATTACGATGATATGTCGAATCTGTTAGCTGCTGCTGATTTAGTGGTCGGAAGAAGTGGTGCGGTTAGCGTGGCTGAATATGCCGCGGCGGAAGTGCCGAGTATCTGTATGCCTTATCCGTACCATAGGGACAGGCATCAGTACCTAAATGCAGACAAGCTCGTTGAGGCCGGAGCGGCGATTATCGTTGACGACCTGCCGGACGCAACGGAGAGAGCCGAGTGGCTGTGGCAGGAGCTGGAAATGTTGATGAAAGATGAAAAACAACGACAAGAGATGGCTAGGGCCTGCAGGGCAGTCGCGAGTTTGGACGCCGGCTGTAAGGTTGCAGAGAAGCTCGTAAAAATCGCCGTTTAGAAATCGCATATAAACTGCTTTTATAGATGACGAATCGTAGTACTTGAAAATTTCAGGCTTGGCTTATAGGGTTCCAGCAGGTAGTTTTAAGCATTATATTATAGAGCATTTTTGGAGACAGAGCAATGTGCCAAAGTTGTGGATGTTCGCCATGCAAGACATGTGGTCGGCCCATAGAGAATGGAGTTTGCTCAGGTTGCGGTGAACCCCCCGATGAATGCTTTTGCGAACCTGATGAGCAAGAGTAGGACGACCACAATCTTCATTGTGTTTGTTCTGTAGAGAAGCTGCAGTTCGTTTCGGCCAAAGATAGGAACAGACCGCAACCAGAGCAGACTTCGACGAGCCTACCTCGATCTGCCGCGGCAGCTATTGATACCTGTATAAGTAATGTTCAATACCTAAATCTAATAGAAAGTCCGGTTGCGTGAATAAAAGAAGGGAGCAGAGACTGTTGGCTCGCAGTTTTTTCGGCTGCAACCACAACCTTCGCATACAGTTGATTAACATCCCATCGGCAGTAGTTCGCCAAAGGATTGGTCTTAAGATAGGCCCATCCATACTCGTTGGGATTAAGCTCAGGAGCATACACCGGCAGATATTCCACATGAACCCGACGGCACCGACGCAACCACTTACGAAAAGCACGACCTTGGTGAGCTCCCAGATGATCCCAGACAACAATTATCTCGCCCGACAGATGCCGCATAAGATGACGCAGAAAGGCAATGACCTGTTCCTGTCGGATTGTGCCGTCCATAAGGAACTGCATGTATCATCCCAGCCGGTAATGGCGGGGCGAGATGGACAATTCGCCAATCGCACCAGATGCACCGATGATGCCGAGTCCGCTGCCGCAGCACCGGTGTCTGGCCGCGAGGCGCCCATGTCCGCCTGACCAGTGGGTACCCGTCTCGTCGATGAAAACCAAGCTTGTGGTGAGCTTGCCAAATCCATGGGCACGTATTTGTGTGGCCCAACGCTTGATCCTCGGCCAGCTATGCCCCAGCCACCGCTGGATGGCCGCTTCGTCTGTCCTGAGCAAGACCGAGGGAAGCGTTAGCTGAGGGGCCGTAGGCGAAGTGGAGAAAGCTGTTTAAATAGATTCCTCCGATACGTCCCAACAATGTTGGGACTCCGGTCGGAATGACGTGGCCGGCCATTGAAAATCATACAAACTTTTAGAAACGGTACTATATCCGGCTTTGCGGGTTGCGTACTTAAGCTTCATTCAGGAAAAGCTTAGAGCTCTTTATACCTGCTACCCACTTTTCAAAACGAGGAAAAAAGGGGATAGATAATGAATGACGTGTGTCCGCCGCAAGCGCAGATTAAGGATGGGTATGTGTCTTGTGGAAAATTGGTGCTAAAGGTAGAATAAAATCTATCTACAAACTCGACACGCAATTACTCTCTTTGGTGCTCGAAATTCTGGTTTGACCACGTTAGAAATCCAAACTCCATCGTCGATAATTTATCCGAACATCCTGAGATTTCTAGCGGGGTTGACCTATTAACAACCTTGTGATAGACTTCTAAGGCTTAAACGCCGTCCTGAGCAAAGCGAAAGATCGACTTACTGTGAGAATAATCTTAGATGTTTTGAATTGAACTGTGTCGTAAGGCATCTTGACGATTTTCAGTAGCTTGCCTCGGCGTAGGTCTTCGCCGTAGCGGGAGAAGGAGTTTAAAATGCAGCTTTCAGCTATTGATATTGGTATCATCGTTATATACCTGGTGGTAACAGTTATAGCGGGCCTAATTCTAACCAAATTTGCCTCCAGAAACATAGACTCGTACTTTCTCGGTGGTAAAAGTATCCCATGGTACTTTCTCGGTGTAGCCAATGCCTCGGGCATGTTCGATATCACAGGAACAATGCTGTTGGTGACATGGCTGTTCGTCTATGGACTCAAGGGAGCATGGATACCGTGGATATGGCCGACATTTAATCAGGTTATACTTATGGTGTATTTGGGAATCTGGCTGCGCCGGTCAAATGTTATGACCGGAGCTGAGTGGATTCGGACACGATTCGGTAACGATCTGGGGGCGAAACTCTCCGATATCAGCGTTGTAGTTTTTGCACTGCTGAGTACCATTGCGTTTTTGGCCTATGCGTTTCAGGGTATAGGAAAATTCAGCGCCGTGTTCCTTCCGTGGAATCTCAGGCCTGAAACTTACGCAATCATCATCATGGGTGTAACAAGCATCTATATCGTGTTAGGCGGTATGTTAGGTGTGCTCGTGACCAACCTCATTCAATTCGCGATCTTGACAGTGGCATCGGTGTGCATAGCAATCATCGCTATGTCACGAACAAGTGCCGGACAAATCACCGCTGCGACGCCGGCCGGCTGGAAGAGTCTGTTCTTTGGCTGGCACCTTGACCTCGACTGGTCGGGACTTATTGCTTCGGTCAATGACAAGATTGCCCAAGACGGCTGGTCACTTTTCGGTATTTTCTTCGTTATGATGCTTGCCAAAGGCGTCTTAGTAAGTGCCGCTGGACCTGCACCTAATTACGACATGCAGCGCGTGTTATCAGGCCGCAATCCCAGAGAGTCTGCCCTTATGAGCTGGTTTGTATCGGTCGTGCTGTTCTTTCCTCGGTACTTGATGATAACAGGTATATGCGTGCTCGGCCTGGTGTTCTTCAGCGGCCAGCTTAACGAGATGGGTAGCGATGTGGATTTCGAACAGATTTTGCCCTTCGTCATCAATAGCTTCATTCCAATAGGCCTGGTAGGCGTAATACTTGCTGGTTTACTGGCGGCTTTTATGAGCACTTACAGCGGTACCGTTAACTGTGGAGCTTCGTACATTGTCAACGACATCTATAAACGATACATCAATTCAAAAGCGCCGGTTAAGAAATATGTCTGGATGAGCTATGTCAGCTCTATCGTATTAGTTGTGTTGGGTATCGTCTTCGGTGTCTGCAGCAAGTCGATAAATAGTGTAACCCAATGGATCGTCGCAGGGCTGTGGGGTGGTTACACCGCGCCGAATATCCTGAAATGGTACTGGTGGCGACTAAACGGTTACGGTTACTTCGGTGGCATGGTCGTTGGGATGGCCGCCGCTTTGCTCTTCCCACAGATGTTTGGCGGTCAGAATGTGCTGTTTGGCCTTGAGTTTAATATTGCTGTGTTTCCATTCATACTGGCTTTAAGTGCGGCTGCATCTGTCATTATCAGTCTTCTAACCAAACCCGACGATGAGCAGATACTTAAGGGATTCTACAAAAAGGTACGTCCATGGGGATTTTGGAAGCCTATTCACGAGAAGGTTGCGCAGGAGAATCCCAGTTTTAGGGCGAACACGGCTTTCAAGCGAGATGCGGTCAACGTGGCGGTAGGTATCGTCTGGCAGATCACGCTGACTTTGATTCCTATCTATTTAGTGATTCGCCAGTTCAGGTCCATGTTGGTTACGATTGCCGTTTTAGTCATCACATCGATTTTCCTAAAAAAGAACTGGTATGACAAACTGGAGAGGGCTTAGGTACGATTGTCGTCTTCCTCGATCGGATGAAAACCCCCAAATAAACCCGTCCCGAGCCGGGTCGAGGGATTTGGGGGCTAAACCCGACTCTGCAAGGCGCCGCTTCGCAGGGTAGTATAAATAAGGTTATAAAGGAAAATCAGAAATGAGAATTCTAAAATCAAACATTTTGATATTTGATTTTTTATTTTTAATTTTTTTTCTTTGTAGCATAGCAAAGGGATTTGAATATTTTGTAACACGTCAAGGTGATAAGCTAATGGAGGGACAAAGGAAGTTTTGCTTCATATCCTTCAACATTCCGAATCTGCACTACATCGAAGACAATTTGCCCTTCAAAGAGACGAATCCTTGGCGCCTACCCAGCGAGTTCGAAATTGCCGATGCGCTGACAGCAATCAAGCAGGCTGGCGGAAGAGTCACTCGGATATATACACTCTCGGTGCGAAAGCCGGACGATGACCCGGCGATACCACGTCATGTATTGGGACCCGGACAGTTTAATGAAGAGGCCTTTCGCGCCTTGGATAAGGTGCTTGAAGTGGCAAACAAAACCGGCGTCCGCATTATTATCCCTTTTGTAGATAATTGGATATGGTGGGGAGGGATTGCCGAATACGCCACTTTTAGGGGAAAAAGCAAGCAAGCCTTCTGGACCGATCCGCAAGTTATAGAAGATTTCAAGCGGACCATCGAATATGTAATCAACCGTACAAACACCTATACCGGCATTAAGTACAAGGACGACAAGGCGATTCTGGCCTGGGAAACCGGTAATGAGCTGCAATGCCCGGCTGAGTGGACTCATAATATAGCCGCTTATATAAAGAGCCTCGATGCGAATCATCTTCTTATCGATGGCTTCTTTACGAGTGTTCTTCGTGATGAATCGCTCGATGAGCCGTTTGTTGACATTGTAACCACCCATCACTACCCAAAAGATCCTCGAGAGATGCTCGATCAGGTCAAGGCAAGCCGTGCGCGGGCCAAAGGAAAGAAGCCATACTTCATTGGAGAGTTCGGATTTATCGAGACCGATGCTGTCCGCGAGCTGCTTGATATCGTGATTGACGAGGGTATATCAGGGGCGTTGATCTGGAGTCTGCGGTTTCGTAATCGCGATGGCGGTTTCTACTGGCACTCGGAACCTTCCGGAGGTGACAAATACAAGGCTTACCACTGGCCGGGATTCGACTCGGGCGACGCATACGATGAGCGCAATCTAATGAAGCTTATGTGTAAAAATGCTTATGAAATCCAGGGATTGCCGGTTCCACAGCTTGATATTCCTCAACCGCCGCGGTTGCTGCCGATAGATGATGCGGCGGCTATTTCGTGGCAAGGCTCAGCGGGAGCAACATCATACACAGTGGAACGATCCTTTAGTGATCAAGGTCCTTGGACCGGTGTCGGCCGGGGTATCTCAGACGCCGCGATGCCATATCGGCCGCTCTTCAATGATATAGATGTCGAAATCGGACAGCGATATTTCTACAGGGTCAAGGCAAAGAATGTCAGTGGAATTTCCGAGCCGTCCAACGTCGTTGGGCCGGTGGTAGTGCAGCATTTGACGTTGATAGATGAAATGAAGGATTTTTCGTTGATTAACCAGCGAGGCGGTTTGATGTCGCTTGAAAGCAAACAGGCACGCAGAACCAAAGAAGATATGCACAGACTGAAGTTGAGCCGTGAGGCATATATTGTTTACAAGGTACCACTTGAGATTAACCAGATGAGGGTATATTCATTCATTTCTGGTGAGGCCGCAGAAATTAAAGTTGCTGTTTCAACAAATGGTGAGAGCTTCGAAGAAATATCGGCACAGAGAAAAGATTTGGTAAGTGGGGCGGGTGAATCGGATGCGTATGGATACCTTCGGCCGGTAAGTTTCACCGCTGAAAATCGCATTTCCGATGCTAAATATCTTAAGATAGAATCGGCTGGAGATGTGCAAATCTCAAGGATCGAAATAAATTATGGAGGTCCACGTACAATGGTTGACAAAGAACAAGTCGACAGTTTCTTAAAAGCTGCACAAAATGAATTAGAACAGGATATACTGCCCTTCTGGATAAAGTACTGCCGGGATGATGACTATGGTGGCTTTATCGGCAGGATGTCTAATGACGGAACCATTGTAAAGGATGCTCCTAAGGGGTTGGTGCTAAATGCACGTATTTTATGGACATTTTCGGCAGCCTATCGATTTGAGAAAAAAGACGAGTATCTCAAGATGGCTAAGCGCACTTATGATTATTTAATGCAATTCTTTTGGGATAAGCAGTTTGGTGGTGCATATTGGCTGCTCGACCACACAGGCAAAGCGATAGATGACAGCAAAGAGCTGTACGGCCAGTCATTTCTCATTTACGGCCTGGCGGAGTATTACCTTGCCACGGCAGACAGCGCCGCGCTTGATAAGGCAAAGGAGCTTTTTTACCTGATTGAGAAGCACTGTCACGATGACGCAAACAAAGGCTACTTTGAAACGTTCGACCGACATTGGAAAGTCGCTGAAAAGGCAAGGCTGGCAACGGGCGATGTGCGAGAGAAAAAAACTATGAATACGCATCTACACCTGCTGGAGGCATATACAAATCTGTATCGTGCCTGGAAAAACCCAAAGCTAAGAGCAAGATTGATAGAGCTTATCGAGATTTTCCAAAAACATATCATCAACTCAAAAACCGATTCCTTCGAGCTGTTCTTCGACGAACAGTGGCACTCGACCAAGGATATAATTTCTTTTGGCCATGATATTGAAGGTAGCTGGCTGCTCTGTGAAGCGGCAGAGGTCCTGGCGCAAGACGAGAGGAACAAGACAGAGCCACGAGCGTCAGCGAGTGGTTACGGACGAGAAACAAGGGACGAAATTAAGGATATCGCTCTTAAAATGGCACAGGCTGTGTACGAACAGGGACTTGATGAAGATGGCGGCCTTTTCTATGAAGGCCAGGCCCTTCGACCCGGCTCAGGACAGGCTGGGAAAATCATCGATACAAACAAAGAGTGGTGGCCCCAGGCTGAGGCGGTCGTTGGATTTCTTAATGCCTACCAGCTCTCCGGCCAAGAGTATTTCTTCAAAGCAGCGTTGGAGTGTTGGAAATTCATCGAGCAGCACATCGTTGACCATAAGCACGGCGAATGGTTCTGGCGTGTAGCTCGCGATGGCACAGCCGATTTACAACAGCCCAAGGTCTCAGAATGGAAATGCCCATATCACAATAGCCGGGTCTGTCTGGAGACGATCCGAAGGTTAAAGGCTATAAGCGAAGGAGGTTAAGACGCATGCAGAAAAAAGTATTTGAAAAAAAAGTAAAGGCTCTTTTCGACAATCACAAAAAGCTCATCACACGCAAAAATGTTATAATCGAAGGCGGGGATGGTATTCTCGATAGGTATAAATATCCTGTTTTGACGGGTGAGCACACCCCGATTTTCTGGCGATATGATTTGAACCGCCGAAACAATCCGCACCTGATGACTCGATTGGGTATCAATAGCGCCTTCAACGCCGGAGCAATCGAGCTGGATGGCAAGATTTGTCTGATAGCCCGTGTAGAGGGCTATGACCGCAAGAGCTTCTTTGCTGTAGCCGAAAGTAAGAACGGCATTGACAACTTCCGGTTCTGGGATTTTCCAGTTGTGATGCCTGAGATCCGCCTTGGGCGGAAGCCGGAGACAAACGTTTATGACATGCGACTGACTAAACACGAAGATGGTTATATTTACGGCCTTTTTTGTGCTGAGCGAAAGGATCCAAACGCTGCCAGAGGGGATTTATCATCGGCGATTGCACAATGTGGTATCGCACGCACGAAGGACCTCAAGACGTGGGAGAGGCTCGATGATCTGAAGACCAAATCGCCACAGCAGCGAAACGTTGTGCTGCATCCTGAGCTCGTTGACGGCAAGTACGCCTTCTACACACGCCCACAGGAAGGCTTCATAAAGGCCGGCTCGGGCGGCGGCATCGGCTGGGGACTTGCTGATGATATAGAACACGCCATTATTGACCACGAAACAATTGTCGATGACCGAAAATATCATACCATAAAGGAAGTCAAGAACGGACTGGGACCAGCTCCCATCAAGACCGACCAAGGTTGGCTGCAACTGGCCCATGGTGTGCGGGCGTGTGCCGCCGGCTTACGATATGTCCTATACGCTTTTCTGACAAAGCTCGATGAGCCTTGGAAAGTCACGCACGCGCCGGGCGGCTATCTGTTGGCGCCGCAAGGCGAAGAACGCATCGGCGACGTCTCGAATGTGGTCTTCAGCAATGGCTGGGTGGTCCGAAATAACAGAGAACTGTTCATATATTACGGCTCGTCGGACACACGGATGCATGTGGCCACGACAACAGTTGAAAAGATGCTCAACTACGTGATTCATACACCGCAAGATCCCTTGCAGTCCGCAGATTGCGTAGCCCAGAGAATAGAACTTATCAACAAGAATCTAAAAGTAATGAAGGAGCTCGGTACCTGACAGCAATTCGCCTGATTCCTATTTTTGCGGAAGGATTTCTGATCCGGAAATCGTACGAGAGTTTCATAAACACAGCAAGTCTGAGTATAATCCAACAATTTGAGCGAGTTGAAGACACATAGTGCAAAAACAGTCGGAGCCTATACCGAATCAGCTCGCGCTACGAAGGAAAACTTCGCAGAGTAGCATCGGTATAGGCCCCGCATTGTTGCAATACTATCAGCAATTCAGCCTACAAGTGGCCAAACACTATTCCGCTGGCGGAGGAGGATACAGTCTAATATCATCAACGTACAGCATACCTTCGTCACCAGCCTGTGGGTCCGCCGGATTACCAACGCCAATATATATTGTATTGACCGCAGTCAGGTCCACACCGGCATCGCTAAAAACAGTAAGCGGGATATCCCACTGCTGCCAGTCGGTTGCCAGCACCGCATCGGGATTGTCGGGGTGGTTGACTATCTTAACATTACCGGCACTATCTTCCACAGCCACATACAACTGCTCAGCTTCATTGCCGCCTTGAGCGACGCCGACGTCGGCCAACTGCCATTGTCCAGTGACGTTGCCTGTCGTTGAGACCTCGGAGAATTCAGCCTTACATAATATGCCGCTCTCGTGGCTGGTCACGGCCAGGCCGATATAAACGGTAGCAGGCATCTGCAGCTCTATGGAAGAGGATGTGGGATCGCCCTCTGTTATGCTGGACCAGTTGAGTCCATCAGCAGAGTGCTCGCCGATGAATGTGTTACCCTGACGCGTGAGCCTGACCCAATGAGGTAACGGTGTCGAATTCACATCCGTAGCGATCTCCGTGGTTATCGCTCCAGCCATAGGGCGATACATCCACTCAACCCTGTTGCTGGGCGAGCCGATCATTTGTGCCTGCATGGTAAGTGGCTCCAGACGCGGACGAATCATCACTCCAGCCTTTGCCCATTCGTTGGTGTATTGTATGCTTTCAATCCTGGCCGTGATTGAGCCATCTCCGTCAAGACGCTTGTAGGCATATCGGAACTCGTCGGTCGTTTGGTAGATATCCTCCCCGGTACCGCTCATCACGATGTTGCCGGGCGATAACTCTACGAAGGCCTGTGGATTGCCCCTAAAGAACAGCGTCAGAACCTCGGCGTTATCTCTGGTCCAATCCTGCGGAACCGCCCACTCACGTTCAGCTTCAGAATAATACATTGTTCCAGCTTGTTCGTAGGTGGTACCCTCGTTCACAGTACCATCGTTGTCGTAACGAAAAGGCATGGATTGCAAGCCCTCGTGAACTATACTTCGCTCGGCAAACGGAGCCTCAAGGTAACCCACAGTAGCGCCGGTATTATTCACAGCATAATCCGCCCACACATTATATATTATATTATTAGTGTCGTTGTACTGCTCAAAGTCATCCACGACAGAGTACTCTAATGTAGAAAAGCTCCATACATCGCCTTGCCAAGACGTGGGGCTCTCAACGTCATTGACCTCATTAATCTTCCAATAGTAAGTCTTTCGTAATTCAAGTGGGCCGGGATCGTAGCTGTTTTCATTTACTGTATCGACAAGGGCCGAACCATCTATTACAGCCTGTCTATCGGTACTAAAGTACACTTCGTGTGAGGCTGCCTCTCTTGCCTCTCGCCAGCTAAGGACTACATTCTGAGCCACATCTGCTTGTCCGGAAGCCGGCTGAGGCCCTCTTGCACGGACGGGCTTATATAAGAACCGGACTTCGCTTAAACCGTATTGGCTCATTCCGCCCCAACTGCTGTTAGCGGTAATCTTGACATATTTTGCTACTACACCGCTTAAATCAATGGGAGCATTGTGAGCGTAACCGTTTGTTCCCAGTCCCTGAGCGAATTCCGATACGCTGCTCAATATCGTCCAGTCACTGCCGTTGGTCGAGTACTCAACCGTAACGTCCTTCATTCCCAAACCGAAAAGAGGCTCAATCGCCATATTAGAGTTCCACACCCACATCTCATGCAGCTTGTAAGCTCTATCGAACTCATATTGTATCCATGTCGGCTGCGGCCCACCGGTACCGCTTAGCCACATAGCTGCATTCTCTGTCGAGTGCAGGTCATTATCATCCAATCCGGAGCCGTTGACCGTATTTTCGGGTTCCATTCCAGTTTGCCAACTGGAAGCTGTAGCGGTAATGTTCTCAATTGGATAAACAAAAGGCTCAGCAGTAAAACTCCAGACGTCGCCTTTCCACGGGCTGTCCGGGTTAAGGTTGTTGACCTCATCAATCCGCCAGTAATAGGTCTGTCCGAAGTCGAGCAGACTGTCCGGCACAAACGTATTGGCGGTCTGGCCCCGGCTGACCAGCACATCTGCCGGATTGTTTCTGTCGGCTGTGTTAACATCCTCGAAGATGGTCCCGAAGTACACATCATGTGTGTTGGCAGATTCACCCGATGCCCAACTCAGTGTCGTATCGCGAGGTACGTCAACAGCGCCTTTTTCAGGATTGGGCCTCGCAGACATAAATTTTTTTCTAAGAACAGGTGGGGCATAGTCGCCTTCATAAAATCTTACGCCATCTACCCAGAAATCACCCGCTGTATAAGCTATGTGGAATGTGATATTCCCAGGCTCCGTGTCCACAGCAAAAACAGGAGTTGTTACGCTATATTCTGCCCATTCTTCTGTGATGGTGATGACCTGCTCACCATATCCCGTATATGGATTTTCTCCCAGTTCCGGCTTGAAATTAATCTGTAGTGTACCTTCATTGCACTTGAAAAAGGCGGAAAGGGTGTAATGCTTGCCTTGTTCAAAGACATATCCTGGGTTTACCAAATGACTGTCCCAGAAGTTTGCACCTGCTGAATGAACCTCAAGGTGTAGGCAATAGTCTCCCTCAATCGGATTTTCGGTAACCGCTGCGCCCACCAATTCTTCAACCACTTCTGCGGTAACATCACCATATACGTACCACGGCTCAAGAACACCATCCTCAAAGCCGCCGTTAACCAGTATGTTGGTTCCGTCTTGCGCGTGAACTGGAGTCAATCCTATGAATCCTATCAGCAAAGCAGCTGTTAAACAAACTAATCGATTTCTCATAATACTTGCTCCTTACTATCAGTCGCATTGCGACTTAACTCAATCGGGTTCTGCTCGTCTCGGCACAGGCACTTCGTCGGAGCAGACCGCCGGACAAGCACTCAACTTTATGCTGAAAAGGAAAAGTTTTTATTTGGCCTGATTTTCTACCTCCTTCCTTCATATATATATTTATACTAAATCAACCACCTCAATTGCAAGCAGAATTTTCAACAGACTTACAGTGAAATCTGCGAGCATGACGATAAACAAGCTCTGGGAGGCATTTAAAAAGTATTGCAGGCGCGCCGCCATTGAGTTTGAGGTAGTATAGATCATATAAATTAAGTATGCTTTGTCGTATTTTATTCTGCCGCGTATGTATGAACCTATGAACAGACTGCATCTGTGGATTCCTATCCACGACCCATTGATAACCTTCGAAAAATGTGCGCAGCTTTCTTGAGACTACCACCAGGAGATTGTTACTTAGCCAAATCCTCCTAACAAAAAAACCTGGATTTATCTCCGGGGCTTAAAAGCGGGGGGCAGGATTCAAACCTGCGACCTCCGGGTTATGGACTCGACGAGCTACCAAACTGCTCTACTCCGCGATCAATTAACTATAACGCTGTGTACACGTTTACACCGTTACCAATTTAGAAAAACGTAAAGGCTTTACATCTTCTCTAAGATAAAAAAGAACACAAAAAGTATGAGCCGGAATTTACCGGCAAATTCGATTCATCAAATATCGCATGTCACAAGACTGTATCTTCTTCATATGAAGATTATTGATAATCTGGTTGCCGATTGTCTCGATCAAACGATGTATATGCTTACGAAACCTCAACTGCTTTGGATTAAGCTCAGTAGGGCTACCGTACTTTGTCGGAACAGAAAGCTCAAGTCATTGAAACTCGAGTAGTTCGTTTCCAGCAGCTAAGAAATATAGTCCCTGCTCGGTTTTCTCGCCGCGGTGTGCTTAATGTGTATTACCTATTTATGAGATTCAAGACGTAAACCGCTATTTGAGGATATCCATATTAAGCCTTCTTTCTTCGATGTGCTGTCTGTGTTTTTGTAAAATCAGAAATCCTTTTTATGAACGTATTTTTGTATTTAAAATTTGAATGGAAAATGTTTTGTCTTTTTTGTTATATTCAATTTTTGCACTGTAAATATGAGAAAAATCTGTCTTTGCATCATTTTTAGGAAGTTTTATATTGACCCGAAAATGCCTGATATGGTATAAATTATAATATAGGAGTTTATGGATTTTAATTCCCTGGGCACTCAATTAATGCGGAGTATAAAATAGCAGGACATTCTTCGTTCTGCGGAGGAAAGGAGTTTGTATTTAACCATTAGCTCATATCGGGCTTTTGAAGGAAGGAGGTATAACATCAGATCAAGTAAAAATTCTCTTCTTTAGTACCGAGTTGAGTGAGGGTGTAAGATTTTAATGTATTTATCAGGGAAGTTGTTATAGACAAGCATAACCAAGGCCTACTCGTCTTGGCGTAGGCGTCAAGCCATAGACAGAAAGTCCAAATGCTTGAGCCTTAGGGGCTTGTTGAAGACAACTGGTATTTTGGTGTGTAG
>Ga0307433_1001098_pt1 | contig 16244 bp, 20 predicted proteins | sample SalMarWE160210MG_FD_202166 | JGI IMG/M metagenome (GOLD analysis project Ga0307433, IMG submission 202166) | Salt marsh sediment microbial communities from the Plum Island Ecosystem LTER, Massachusetts, United States - WE1603-210 | ecosystem: Environmental > Aquatic > Marine > Intertidal zone >... | reverse complement strand
GGCAAAGATTGGCGAATACTGGCTTCAGGATGTTGTTTGGCCGTAATATTCGATATAAGACAATAGTGAAGGAACGGTGCGTCCCGATGTTGGGACGCGCCTCATAGATTATTACCGGATTTTGGATATATGGAGCCAAAGGTAGTGATAACGACTCATGTGATTCGTAAATTGAATTTCGGCAAAAGAAAAGGCCTCGCCTTCACGCTGATTGAGCTGCTTGTTGTGATTGCGATAATTGCCCTGCTGATGGCAATTCTTATACCGGCTCTTGGAAGAGCCAAAGACCAGGCCAAAAATGTCGTGTGCCTCTCCAGACTCAAGCAATTCAGTCTTATGTATGAAATGTATGCTCAGGATAATGACGATAGTCTGCCGGGCGGCTGGACCAGTAAGAAAATGTGGATGACTGACTTGCTTCCATATTACGGGGGCACAGATGATGTTCGACTCTGCCCAAAAGCCACGAAGTTCCTTCATCTAATACCCCTAAATAAGCCCGGAGTTTTTACTGCGTGGGGAATAATGGGTAATCCGGATTATTTAGGTGGTAATATTCCTGATTGGGGCCAAGAAGGATTGTATGGCAGTTATGGTGTTAATGGGTGGGCCTTTAATCCCCCGGATGTAAGTCTCTCTAAAGATGATTATATTGATCCGGATGAACTTCCGCTTTTCTGGCGGAAAAAAACAAACGTTAAAAGACCGGATACTGTCCCGTTAATGGGTGGTTCTATGTATGACGGAAGTCGCCCAAAGGTTAGTAATACGCCTCCTCCTGAGGAGGGTATGCAGACTAACGAAATGTCTGATTTCTGTCTGCCTCGCCATAATGGCAAGGTGAATATGATGTTTATTGATACCTCTGCGCGAAGTGTCGGCTTAAAGGAATTATGGTCTCTGAAATGGCACACTGAATGGAAAACACCACGCATAAATTGGTCTAGATATGAATGGATAAATAAATATCCTGATTGATAGTTAAATTGGACTGTCAGCCAACCTCCGGTTTGAAGGATTACATTACTCGGTTCTGCCTGTTTTCCGGCCCATCGAATGCAAAAGGCGATTTTATAGCAGAATACCATAGTTTTTCAGATATCCTGCCTTATTTGTGGTATAATATAATAGGGTCATACGTAGTGGAGCAGGGCCATTTGAAGAAATTTGAACCCGGACTCAAGGAAGAGCTTCCTTATTAAAGAGGCGTTTGGTTTTTCTAAAGTACGATATTAACCAGAGCAGATACGGCCTTGAAATCGAAAAGACAATGCATAATAAATCAATAAAAAGGGTATTTGTGCTGATACTCCTGGGATTAGGCATTACAGCCCGAAACGGCGTTTGTGCTCAGTTTATGAGGGGAGTGGATATATCCACCCTGACGCTACAGGAAGCCGATGAAGTCATCTATAAGGAATATGGCATACCTGAAGATGCTCTCATCATCTTAAAAAATCACGACATCAACTGGATTCGAATACGATTATTTCATAGCCCGAGTAGCTGGAATTACGGTGCGAGTATGGACCTCGATTATGTAACCGAGCTCGCCGCCCGTGTCAAAGCCGAGGGGTTCAAATTTCTTCTGGATATCCATTATTCTGATACGTGGGCCGACCCGACGCATCAAACTCCTCCCGACGCCTGGCAGGGAATGAATCATTCGCAACTTGTTACCGCGGTTTACGAATATACGCGTGATACTATCGAGCACCTGCGGACGAATAATGCTATGCCGGATATGGTTCAGATTGGCAATGAGATTACCTGTGGTATGCTCTGGACGGACGGAGAAATCTGCGATAACGGCAACTGGTCGAATCTTGCCGACCTTATCAACGCCGGCATAAATGGTGTAGATGCCGGCAGAGGGGCCGAACCTATGCCGGAAATAATGATTCATATTGACCGAGGCGGTGACCAGGGAGGTACCGAATGGTTCTTCGACAACCTCCTTGCACGAGGTGTGCAATTCGACGTCATCGGGCAATCTTTCTATCCACAATGGCATGGAACTCTTGATGACCTGACCACAAACCTGAACTTTATGGCGCAAAATTATTCTCAGGATATCGTCATCGTGGAGACAGCCGAGTATTACACGGGTTCTTCAGGAGCATCACCTGAAAATCAAAAGGCATTTCTGGAAGAATTAATCCAGCGGATCCAGGCCACGCCCAATGGAAAGGGAAGAGGCGTGTGCTACTGGGAGCCGGCGTGGGTCTGGAGTTCGCCGGTCGGCTACAAGGCATTATTCGAGCCGGCTCCGACCTGGGATAATGTCGATATGCTAATGGCGCTGGAGGCCTTCGATAATCAGGTATATGGAGATACTACCGGAGAAGGCATAGTTAATTTTGAGGACTTACCCGGCTTTTGTGAATCCTGGCTGGTGGATGATTGTGTCGCAGCCGCTGAGCTGGATTTGAACGGTGACTGTTTAATCAATTTCTATGAGTTGTCCGTGCTGGCCCAAAATTGGCTTGAGGAAATTGAGTGATTTGTTTATTTCGTCAGGATGCGTGAGAGATGCTTTTATTTTAGGCCTTTATAGGATGGTCTGACGTTGTTGGTGATTCGTCGGCAATTCGAAGAATCCCATCTCAGCAGTTCGTTTAAGCAGGTCAACTAGGTTGTTGGCGCCGAGCTTGCGCATAATGTGGCTTCGGTGTGCTTCAATAGTCCTTACAGAACGGTGTCGCAAATGGGCTATTTCTTTGTTGCTCTTGCCGTCCAGGATTAAACGCAAGACCCTCATTTCTGTTTTGGTAAGTGTCTTATTAAGAAGTGGATTAGCTGGAATGGTTCGTTTTAGTATGGACTCAACGGTCGATAGAAATCCTTCTCTGTCCAGGGGTTTTTCGATAAAGTCCGATGCGCCTAACTTCAGGGCTCTTACAGCCATCTGTATATCGCCGTAGCCGGTTATAACCAGAACCAGCAGTAATGGATTAAAACGTTTTGCCTCAGCTAAAAGCTCAATGCCATCCATTTCAGGCATTTTCACATCAGTAATAAGTAGATCGCAGGTTTGGTAGCGCAGATGTTCGAGGCAATCGGCAGCTTTTGAGAAACAGCTGACTTTATAACCGGCCCGTTCAAGAGTCCTGCCAACCATTTTGAGCACCTCTGGCTCGTCATCGACAAAAAATACATATTGTCCAATATTGCTTTCCATTGCCATTTATTTAAAACCTCTCACTTGAGTTGATTGGCAAGGTGACTAAAAAAGTCGAACCTTCACCAATTTTACTCTCAACACAAATCTTACCGCCGGCCCGCGAAACAATACGCTGCACGATGCAAAGGCCCAGCCCGGTTCCTTCACCCTGGGGCCTGGTGCTAAAAAACGGTTCAAAAATTCTATCTATATTTTCCGGTGCGATGCCGCCACAATTGTCGGAAAATCGCAATTCAACATAATTGTCCCTGAATTTGCCGTTGATAATCAGCTTATGATTATTTTTGCCGTCGGCCGACTGTATTGCATTATCTACCAGTGTGAAAAATAGCTGCTCCATATCTTTCTCGTTTGCATAAATAGGCGGAAGTTTGCCTATTTCTTTAACCTCTAAGGTTACTTTTGCACGCCGTGCACGTTCATTCAATAAATTCTTGATTCTTTCAGCAATTACTTTCAAGTCGGTTTTGCTGATTGCCTTGTCGGGGGATTCTCTTGCAAAATTGCGAAATCGGTTCACAATTGAAGTCGCATGAGAAACCTCAGACAGACCCTTTTTGAGGTCTTGCATCATAGAATCCGGGCATGACTTTTTTTTCAGCTCTGCCAGTGAATTCTCAATAGCCAGACTAATGACTGTCAGAGGTTGAGTCAATTCATGAGCCACAGTGGCACTTAATGTCCCGAGAGAAGCAAGCTGTTCGGCACGTGTCATTTTTTCACGGTACATATCGAGTTCCTCTTCTGTTTGTTTTTGCCTGGTGATATCCCGGAAAATGCCTAAAATTCCAATAACGTTTTCCTGCTCATCTCTGACAGGCGTTTTGATTGTATGGACAATCACTTCCTGCCCATATTTAATGTATGTTTCCTCGATATCTTTTGTCTGCCCTGATTCTATAATTTTTTTATCGTCTGCTCTGTATTTTTCAGCTAATTCCCTGGGGTAAAAGTCGTAATCTGTCTTTCCGGCGATTTCCTCGGCCTTAATCTTCAAATCTGCAGCGTAATTCTCGTTGCAGGATATATATACAGAGTTTTTGTCTTTGAGGAATATCTTTTGGGGAAGATTTTCAAGGAGCGTTCTATACTTAACCTCACTTTGCCGCAGGGCCTCCTCTGCCAGTTTGCGCCCGGTGACGTCTCTAAAGATACCCAACAGATACCTATTGCCCTCCAATGTCATAGGAATTGCATTGATGTCGGCGTAAAAGACGCTGTCGTCTTTCTTTTTTACTGGTGAATCTTTAGTGAGTGTAAACTCGCCTTGTGTTTGCCTCTCAAACTGGTCTATTATATGCGGCAGGTATTCCTTAGGATGGATATCAGCTACTCCTATGTTTTTTATCTCTTCCTCACTATAACCCAGCATTTCACAAAACTTTTTGTTACAGGTGTGGAATCTCCTGCTTTCCACATTAGCTAAGACAATCCCATCGGCTGCATTATCAAAAATATATCTAAATCTTTGCTCAGATTCCTTTGCCATTTCCTCTGTCTTTTTGCGTTCGGTGATATTCCTCGCAATTGCCAGAATTCCATTGGGTTTGCCTTTATCATTTTTCAATAAAGTGACAGACATGTATGTGGGGAAGGTTGTGCCGTCTTTTCTGATATGGCTTATCTCGCCGAGCCAAAATCCTTTTGTTTTAACTTTAGCTATATCTTTTTTGTATTCCTCTATCTGTTCTTCATTATGCAGGTCAGCGACCTTCATCCCAATCATTTCTTCGCGGGAATAACCGTGCATTTCTGCATAAGCGCGATTAACATATATTAGTTTGGGCTCCGAATCACCTATTGCTATGCCGTCTGTCGATTGCTCTACAGCCAAACCAAGTCTTTTGATTTCTTCTTCTGCTTTTTTGCGATCAGTGATGTTTCTAAAGATGCTCACGATGCGTTCCGCTTTGCCATCTTTTTTGATAAATCTTGTAAACACTTCCACATCGATGCTGCTGCCATCTTTATGATTAATCGTTAGTTCAATAGGAGTTGAGGGCTTGCCGCTTTTGACAGTATCTCTGAAGAGCTTGACTATCTTTGGTGTGTCTTTAAGACGAACGATGCCAAGTTTACTAAAGTGCTTTCCTATTACTTCAGATGGTTTGTAACCCAAGAGGTCTTGAACCCTCTCATTTACATCGAGTATCTTGCCATATTTATCTACATAGGCAACCATGTCTGTTATGTTTTCAAAAATTGTTTGAAGCTTATCTGTAGTTTCTTTGATTTCTTTTTCTGCTTTTTTGCGCTCAGTTATATCTCTGGTGATTATGCTCGCAGCAACTACTTGTCCATCGTGTTTAACAGGTCCAATGCGGCTCCAGTACCAGGAAGATGTTCCATCAGGCCCGGCCCCTATAAGCTCGTAATCACTGCCCACGCCGGTTTGAAAGACCTGCTCAATGAGCTTTTTTGCTGTCTCGTGATATTCGGGTGATATATAATCATAGAGTTTTTTTCCAATTACCTGTTCCGGGGTCATACCTGACACGGTGTGATTGATGAATTGAATTGTACCGTCACGATCCGAAACCGTAATTATATCGGGTACATTTTCTATAAGTGAACGCCACTTTTCCTCCGGCTTCATAAAAGTCTCCCTCGTTGCTTTGATATAAGAAAGAAACTCTGCAATATGCTTAATTTGTGAAATAAATCGGTTTTGCCGATTTGGATATTATACATAGTTTTATGCTTTCACCCAGCTGGTATGTCCTTTACTCCTCACTCCGTCCGCATTTAATGCGGCGCTATAACTTGTAAGTTCAGGTGATTTGGTCGTTCGCAGTAAATCTTTCATTTTATCCATTGCTTTTTGCCTATTTTTTATGGATTCTTTTTTTCTTTATTACTGCCGAATTTTGGAATTGTCAAGAAAAAATACTAAGAAAGTCAGCTTTTAGCGATGAGAGAAAAGATGTTATAAGTTCATAGGCAGTATTTGCGGATTTTTTATGTTTTGTGCTTTGGATGGGTAGGGTGCGAAAAGTAGTAGTTAAAGAGATGTTCTGAAGCAATTATTTTAATGCGTAGCAGGTAATTGTTAGCTTTGATTCATTTTGCTTATCATTTATATATGGTTTTGGATTCAAGGGGGAGGGCAAGGAATACGTTCTATGCGGCGGTGCCAAAAAGTGTATCGAGTGGCAAATTTTTGCCCGTTGATTATTTTCTCCTTGAGAACCGTGAGAAAGCTGCGGAAAACGGTTCTTTGTTGCTGTGAGTTTTTTTTCAATACGCCCGACAGGATTCGAACCTGCGACCTCCGGTTTAGGAAACCGATGCTCTATCCTACTGAGCTACGGGCGCATCATTTTTAAGTCATTGACATTAAACAACTTCTCGCACCTGCTGTCAAATATTTGGTTAAGCAAAAAGGCAAAAATCACCAAATGGTGTCAATTTAGTGTTAGTCGTTTCGAATTTTTGCCAATATGCTATTCAATACCTTATTTGCACTTCAGACCTTACAGCCAAGTAGTATTTCCTCGTTGTTTCAATACTTGAATGACCAGCAAGCTGCTGAACTACCTATATCGGAAGTTTCTTAGCCCAATTGATAATAGCTGTACGTCGAAGGTCTTGCAACACGCATTTGGCGACACCTACATTTCGTCTAATGATGCTGAAATCCCTATCAAGGTTATTTATAAACTGCGACTTTGGATCCCACCGTTCAATTCTCTGCGGGTCTTGTCTTGCCCGGTGTATATGTTAAAATCATGTTGTTTTTCGATATGCTTGGAATACTGCTGCGCATTATTTTCTTAGAGGCACTGATATTCAAAGCCCTACAGCCGACAACGAAAGCATTGCCCGCAATACCTTGCGTATAACAGGCGTGGACATGGCTGATGGCACTACCATTTTAGATATAAAACCCTATATTCCAGAATTGAATACAATAAATGACATTAGAATCGGCTGATTGACCGATAAGATTGAAGGAATGAACAAAAGTAAACCAGGTGATAGTTAACTTGCACAGTTAAATTTTCGAGATGTTTTATGACATGTAAATGGTATAGCTTGTGCCCATTAAGAAAGTTCGAAAAAGAAGGGAAGTTAGATAACTTCTGGGCACAAAATTATTGTAAATCTGACAATAATTGGAAAAACTGTAAGAGATACCAATTAGAGGAGAAAGGAATTGCTCACCCTGATAACATGCTGCCTGATGGAAGAATGGATGAGAATTTATAAGCTTTTTGCCACAACCTTAGTTGTTCTTATGAATGGATAAGCTATAGGCAGCACGGTGAGCAATGGATGTGCTTCAATCTGAGCTGTTAGAATAGAATTTATACTCATTCTATTTTGAACAACAAGCCCGATAAGATTTGTCAGAGCGCCAACACTACAATTTCTTTTCTGAATTCCTTAGCCTTAATAAATAGAAAAACCAACCGCTGCTTATATTATGGGCCAGAATTATTCTATAGCGATATAGTAGAGCTGATTATTTTGCGGCTTTGCTTCAATTTTACCTTCAGAGGATAATTCCTCAACGTATTTGATTGCTTCATTTCGGTGAAGGCCAAGACCTGCGGCAATATCTTCTATAGAGCAAGGCCTGCGTTTCAAAAGCGTCAGGACATCTTCACGTTGGGCGACAAAATCCTGTTGTTTATGAACGTCTTTGTAGTCAGCAATAACTTCCGCTCTTTCATATAGTTTGGCGGTTATTGTTTCTAATTGCTTTTTTGGCACTGGCTCGGCAAAACTCTCGGCTGGTGGGCGAGTAACGGTGTTTACCTGAACTCTGTCGGGCTGTATAGCAGCTATACATGTTTTTAATCTGTTAATTTCTGCTTCTGTTGTTGTTACTCCTGCCAGTAGGAATACTTCCAACCAGTATTGGCCGCTATAATCTTTGCGAAAATCCACAAGACCTTGAAGCATTTTGCTGAATGTAATATCCGGGTGAGGCCTGTTGACATATTGAAATATCTGGATGCTTCCGGCATCGAGTGAGGGAACAACCACATCTGCAGATTTCAAAGCGTTTCTTACTTCTGGCAGCCACAACAGCGAACCATTGGTAAGCACCGCTACAGGGATATCAGTAATTTCTTTAATCCCCAAAATAAGCTCATCGAGCCTGGAAAATAGGGTCGGTTCGCCGGAACCGGAAAGGGTAATGTAATCAGGTTTTAAGTGTAGATGGTCTTTGATTTGCTCGATAACATCCTGCAAAGGCACCCATTCTTTTCTTTCTAGGGTTTTGTTTGTGGTTCTGCCCAGTTGACAGTATATACAGTCATAACTGCAGGTTTTAAATGGCACAAGATCAACCCCTAATGAACGCCCAAGCCGTCTTGAAGGAACAGGTCCAAAGATATATTTGGTTTTATTTGTAGGGTCATTTTTGCCAATCATGACTTTCACACCTTTCTATGCGTTATTGCCGTGATTCTTCAACGCTTTGACCTGTTTTTCCAAATTATTCATTTCTTATAACAAAAGTTCTATCCAAAGGATTATATCTGCTTGATTTTCCTCGAGTACCAATAATCCCGTAGATTTGTATCTCTGCCTGAGAGGTGTTTTGTATATCAAGCCAGGTTTTCACTCTTACATAACAATTATAATAGCCGGGTAATTCTTCTTGGGTAAACCTTCGAATCTCCTCACTGCTAATGCCAGAATATCTTGATTTTTTGTTTCGGCACTTGAATGTCCTTTCGTTGAATCCTTCGACAGTTTGGACCGCCAAGTTTAGTCCTTTGCCTTCGCTATATCCCACAGATTTTTTTCTTGCTAACCGGCCAATAAGATCTGCCATGCTGCTTTTCCTGCTTTCAAATTTCGATAATGCTACCTGCTTTTATTTCCCTAAATTGAGCAGGGTACCTTTGTTTTATTTCCTGCTTGTGTTGTGTGCAATGACACGGAGCAATTAGTTCAATTTCTTGAAGCCTTTCCAATTTCGAAAATCCGTGGAAGCCTCCCACAACTCCATAGATTGCTCCGAGTTGTCCTGCTTTTTCAATTATTTTTTCCAGGCCCGGATGGGCACAGCCGGTTATAACCAAGTTCCCTTTCTCGGTATTTACTACCAGAGACTGCTCCTTGATAAGTCCTCCAAGTGCACCGGTGGAATAAACTCCCGGTGATATCTCGGTTGGCTTTGAGAAGGATTTTGGATGAAAAACTTTAGCATTGTTGTTCAATTTTAAAAATTCTTTTAACCCGCCGGTGTGATCCCAGTGATTGTGTGAGATGACAACTTTATCTATAGTTTCAGGCACAATATTTAGTTGTTTCATATTGTAAATCAGCTTTTTACCACTATTGCCCGTATCAAATAAAAGTCTTTCTTTGCCTTCTATCAGGCAGGAGAAACCCCATCCCGATTTTAAGTCGGCACTTGCTTCGTTGTCATATACAATTGTTATTTTCATTCTAAATCTTCTCTGATATTTCAATTTCTTTCATATTTCTTCATTTACTGACACTTGCTAAAATTTAGAACACAGCCCTGGTTAAGACCGTCATCATGGCTTATAAGGCCGCTATATTTCCGTTTAAAAACAAAATTTGAACCTCCGATTTCTTGTTTAATGCCACTTAGACTTAAACTTCTGAATTCCTGTATGGGGTCATCTTCCAGAGTGTGCTTGGGATAAACGGAAAGTAAACCGTCTTGTTTCATAACACGATGAGCTTCCTGGTAGAGCTTTTTCCTATCGCTTTTGGCAAGATAATGAAGGACATCATAGAATAAAACTACATCGATTGATTCCCTTTTGAAATCCAGTGTTGCTTGGCCCGAGGTTTTTATTATCTTTACGTTTTTTAAATTATTGGCTGCGGCTTTTTGCTGCAGTTCGTTTAGTGCTCGTTGTTCTTTGTCCACCGCATAAACTATGCCTTTGCTTCCTACAATTTGTGCTGCGGGAACTGTATAATGTCCTACCCGACAGCCGAAATCCAATACAGTATTACCCTTTTTCACTCCAACCTGTTTTAGGAACTCAACTCCTTTTTCGGTTTCCCAGTTTCCCATTTTCCCAAGTCACACTTTCTTTCTCCAAAAATAGCAGTACCGATTCTAACCATGTTGGAACCTTCCTCTATAGCAACTTTGTATGAGTTGGTCATTCCCATCGAAAGATATTTCATACTTACATTCGGTAAAGCCAGGCCTTTTATCCTGTCAAATATCTTTTTTGTTCTTCTAAAATATGGCCTGACGTCTTCGGGATTGCCAAAGCGGGGCCCCATAGTCATCAAACCTTCGATTCGTAAATACCCAAACTGGGATATGTCTCTAATTAAATTCTCCATGTAGTCTTCAAAAGGCTCGTGTTCATCGGGCCTTATACCTACCTTGGAATCTTCGCTACCGATATTAATCTCTATGAAAACTGGCATTACCTGCTCTTTGGCTTTTATACCCCTTTTATTAATGGCCTCTGCTTTTTCCGGGGAGTCAACAGTTTGAATAACATCGAAAATTCTTAGTGCCTTATTTATTTTGTTTGTCTGTAAATGACCTATCATGTGCCATCTGACTTTAGCTGCTTTCTTCCGCAAGGCACTGTGCATTTGCCCGGCTTCCTGAACGTAATTTTCACCAATATCTGTGGCCCCTGCGTTTATGGCTTCTTCTACCTCGTCTGCTGATCGGACCTTAGCGGCCAAGACAATAGTTACATTCTCCGGGATTTCTTCCCTGAGTTTTGTATAATTTTCTGTAATGCTCATATTCAGTGTCACGCCATCAGTACTTGCTATAGTTGTTAATTGTTATTTGGGATTCGCATGGCTTCTTATCGCAGGGCGTATCACGGCCACAGCAAGGTCTTTCTCGACCACAAGTTAGGGAAGTACTGCTGCCGTAATCTGTCGCATAGAAGCCCGAATTTTTGAAAATTATGCTCCCTCCGCCGCTGATTAAACGCTGAACTCTGCTGTCGCACTTCGGGCATTTCTCATCAGATTTGTAGCCACAATCCTCGCAGTTATATTCGTGCGTCGGCATAGTCGCCTCCTCTTTTTTCTGGACCCTTTTTTGCAACATCAATCCCGGTTTTTGGCTCAGGTTTGATTTCTAATTTGTCCAGTGCCTGTTCCAAATCTTCTATAATTATCTCTTTTTTCTCAATTCCGGCGGAGAGACGAACAGTGTTAGGACTAACCCCGAAAACAGTCCTACGTTCCGGCGGCATATAAAGAAGCGTTGTAAGGTGTGGTATACAAACCAGTGATTCAGTTGCCCCTAAACTGACAGCATGATATGTAACTTTAAGCTCGCTTATGAACTTTTTAGCATCTTCCTGGTTTCTGCCAACATCAAATGCCAGAACTCCTCCAAAACCATTTTGCATTTGTTTTGAGGCAATTGAGTAACCTGGATCAGTTTTCAATCCAGGATATCGCACTTGCGATACTTTGGGGTGGCCAGCTAAATATTCTGCTATAGTCATTGCATTAGCTGACATCTTTTCGGCTCGCAGCTCGAATGTCTTAAGCCCTCTTTCCAGCAGAGAACCCGAATAAGCATCCAGAGTAGTCCCTATAGCCTGACGGGTAAACCATAATTTATCATAATGGCTTTTTGAACCAGCTATAGCACCTGCCATAAGATCGTTGTGACCGCCTAATCCCTTTGTGGCGCTATGTACTACAATATCAGCACCAAGCGAGAGCGGTTTTTGATGGTAGGGAGTAGCAAAAGTATTATCTACTACTAAAAGAGCATTTACCTTATCAGCCTCCTTGCGCAAGGCAGCTATATCCAAAACTTTGCATAAAGGATTACTTGGACTTTCACAAAATATCATTTTGGTATTAACTTTGATATGCTCTGCGATTTTATGGCCTTCACGAGCATCAAGCCATGTTATATCGATACCCAACCGTTCGAGAATAAGCGAAACCTTATAATGAGCGCCATAAATATCATAAAACAGAATTAGATGGTCGCCAGCACTTAGATAGGTTAAATAAACCATTGTGCAGGCGGCCATGCCGGAGGTGCAAATAATGCAATCTTCAGCTTCCTCAAGGGCTGCTATTTTTTTCTCCACTGCTCGGACAGTTGGATTGTCATCTCTGTGATAGGTATAGCCGTCTATTTCACCATCTGTAATCTGTCTTAAGACTTCAAATGAACTGTAGTGATAATTAACAGCATTTACGATTGGGGTAACCATTGGCTTGTTACCATATGGTGTTAGTGGATCACTCATAACTATTCTCCATAAACTGTCAATCCAGTAATAACATTGCAATTGCGACAGTTGTAGTCCAGAGATGCTTCTGACCCCTGGCCGTCTGCGTAATATTAGAGGTTCTGATAATCAGGCCGCTGGCTTTATAGACCTGTTCTTTTTCAGACCAGGCCTGATTTGGGTCAACTTCAAGGCCAAGTGTCGTTCCAAGCATATCTGCTGCCAAATCTTCAGACATGTCGGCAGCTTCTTGCTGATTCATCCCATGACCATGAACCTCGCTGATATATCCCCAGTTATTTCTATCTTTGGGAACGGCAATACCTATTGAGGATGCTATTAGACGGCCATGTTCATCTGTATCTGATCTTGCCATTACACAATAAGTTATTTGACCAGGAACGAGCGATTTCAATCCATTTTCACGGGCGATAATTTTACACTTCGGCGGAAGTATTGATGAGACTTGAACCAGGTTCTGCTGAGCTACGCCAGCTTGTCTTAATGCTTCTTCGAAGGATTTCAATTGATATCTATGTCTGCCTACCCCTTTTGTCAAAAAAACTCTTACCGGAACCAAATTGTCCATGCTAATCTCCAAAGACTCTTTATATATTCGCTTCAACTATTAATAACACATATACGTAATGCAACTTTGTGCGGAAGACCAATAACCAGTTGCTCTTTTTCGATGCCGCCATATTCTCTGGAATCAGGACAACCAAAAGAAATACTAATTTTCTGGTCAATATAGCTTTTGACCGCAACGTTTCCGCAGACAGACATTATGCCTGAAATTTTTGTATCGAGATTACACCCGGTTATCTTCTGCCAAGACCTAATCAGTTTCATCGCTGATTCCGAGCTGGCATAACTTATATAGACATCGCCATCGATATCCCTGCCGAGAGAGATCCCAGAGAATTTTTCATTCAGAACAGGCACACTTCTTATCAATCCACGGGCTACATCCTGATTGATACCTGTTTTTTCAGAAAGTCTTTGAGCCAGCTTCACATCATTGTTTTTAAGCCAACCAAAGCATCTTCTGGCACCATCACAGCATACGTTAAGAGGGGATAAGGATATATGCTTGTTTTGAGCCCTATATACGGCTTCACAGAACCTGATGTGAGCGATGTTATTTGCAGATATTTGTTTCTCAAACTTAACCGCTATCCAGTCGGAAGTGCTGATATGCGACAAGTTTTTGCATATCTGATCCAGATCTTTATCTGACATACTCTACATTAATCTCCGTTAGAAACCGATTTGTCCGCCGGCACCCAAACACAGGCATTTGTCACCAAAAGCTTTTTCCATAGCATCCATCGCTTTTTTACCAGTGCAATGCAAAGGGAAAATTTTTTGAATTTCGTATTTTTTGAAGGCCTCTATCGTATTGGCAATTCGAATCCGACTTGCATTTAATAGGTGCATACCGCCGATAACAGTATATATTTTATTACAGCTCGTTAATTTACTGATATAGTCGAGTATATTTACAACACCTGCATGAGCACAGCCAAGAACAACAACCAATCCCTTTGATGATTCGATAAATAATGTCTGGTCGTCTAAGAGTTCATCGGGCTTCTGGCAATCTTCATCAACAAAAAAGGTTCCCCCGACATCTTCGTAATCGTTCAAGCGCGGTACTTGCCCAGTTACTGACATTCCAGGAAATATTTGGGCAGGTGTTACTGTCCAGATCATATGCTGGTCTTGAATAGCCTCCTTTGCAGAAGCAGACATACCAATCGATTTTATTTCTGATGCTTTCTGGCTAAATTTCATTTCAGTTGCTGCAGGATGTAAATAAATCATTACCTTAGAAGCAATATTAAGAACAGAAGGCAAACCACCCGTATGGTCATAATGGCCATGGCTCAGTATGATTGCATCTGTCCGTGAAATATCAATTCCTAAAGTTCGTGCATTGTGTAAAATCAAGTCACTCTGGCCGGTATCAAAGAGTATCTTTTTATTGCCGTATTCAATCCAGAAGGATAGGCCGTGTTTAGCTTTTAATCCAGCTTTAAGTGCCGTGTTTTCAGTCAGAATTGTTATTCGAATATCTTCTTTCATAACTTTATGTATCCTGCCTATCCGCCAGGTCAGGCTTGCTCACAAACTTACCGATAGCAGAAGATTTAATCTGTTCATCCTGAGCTATCTCAGCATCCAGTATATATAACGTATTCGAACTGTTTTTGATGCATGCCTTGACTATTGCTTTTTTCCAGTATGATTCTGAATTTTAGTGATCACAGATATTATCTCCTGTCTCAAGTGTGTCTTCCAGATAAGCTGACACAAGCTCTTCAGGTGAGCCGTTCGATGCACCAATAATTACTTTAATGTCATCCTGCTCAAAAAGCTGCTGTGCTCGCTGTCCCATGCCGCCGGCAATAATAACGCTGATGTTGTTTTGATGTAGCCATTTCGGCAATGCTCCGGGAGCATGGGATGGAGGTATGGCCTCTTTTCTGTTTATAACCTTACTTATTTTGTCATCAATATCAAAGATTGCAAACTGGTCGCAATGACCAAAGTGAAGGCTTAATTTACCCTGTGCTAATGGAACTGCTATGCGCATTTTCTTATCTCCTTTTTCTAAAGATTGTGTCTCATTTGATTACTAATCATTGTTGTTAAGTTCAAGAATCGGATTCAGCACTTGCTCAAAATCCTTTGCCGTTTGACTTTGGTTGTAGTGATATACAAACGGTCTGCCGGAATCGCAGGCTTCTACAATTTGCGGGTCTATGGGAATCCGGCTCAAGAAGCGTACGTGCATCTCGTTAGCCATAATTTCACCACCGCCGGATTTGAACAAATCAGTTCTCTGGCCGCACTTAGGACAGACAAATCCACTCATATTCTCCACTACACCAAGAACAGGTAGATTAAGATTGTGGCAAAAGGTGATGCATCTGCGAACGTCTGACAGTGCTACTTCCTGAGGGGTGGTAACTATAATTGCGCCATCGGCATTTTCCAAAAGCTGGACAATCGAAAGCGGCTCATCTCCAGTACCGGGAGGCGAATCGACAATCAAAAAGTCTAAATTGCCCCAATCTACATCTTTTAAGAATTGCTTTATCATCTGATATTTCATCGGGCCTCTCCATATCACAGCGTCGTTACCTCCTCGCAACAGAAACCCTATGGACATAACTTTTAAGTTTTCCAACATTTCAAGGGGCAAGATCACATCTCCTGTCGCATGGATTTCCTTTCCTTCAAGGTTTAGAATCTTCGGGATGCTTGGACCGTGTATATCAATGTCAAGCAGTCCCACTTTCTTGCCGGCAAGTGCGAGTGAAACCGCAAGGTTTGCCGCCACCGTGCTTTTGCCAACGCCTCCTTTGCCACTGAGCACAAGTATCTGGTGCTTTATCTGTTTTACTTTTTTGCGAATTTGCTCCTGTTCAGCTTGAATTTTTTTTTGCTTATTTTCATCAATCTGAAAAGTGCTATTATTTTTCGCCATAGTATATCTCCGTTCCTTTAAAAAATCTATTTTTCCTGATTAACTTCGGGGCATGCATTGGAAATCTTTGCGGTCAGTACTATCTCATATCTTTGAGCAAGTTTCTCAAAGGCCTTTTGCAGCTTTTCGAAAACCACCTGGCTTTCTCCTGCAATGAGGCTACTCATTGCTCCAGTTTTAATTTTTAGCTTGTCGTTCTCCATGACTTGGACAAACTGTCGGATCGGTTTGGTTAAATCGTTTTGGCGCAGTGGATATAAACTTACTTCTGCTTGGATTTTCATAATCTTACTCCTGCTGCAATAAAAGCACCATATGGCATATGAAGCAACCGGCCAACTGTGTCAGTTAATGGTGATAATGATAAAAGATGTTTTTG
>Ga0307433_1001096_pt1 | contig 16277 bp, 11 predicted proteins | sample SalMarWE160210MG_FD_202166 | JGI IMG/M metagenome (GOLD analysis project Ga0307433, IMG submission 202166) | Salt marsh sediment microbial communities from the Plum Island Ecosystem LTER, Massachusetts, United States - WE1603-210 | ecosystem: Environmental > Aquatic > Marine > Intertidal zone >... | reverse complement strand
ATGTTGATGAGATTGACTTCGTAGAAGATACTTTTCTAGGCGTCCGGAAATATATACTGATTTGTGAAAACTTTAACAAGTAAAGAAAAGGAGGCTATCATAAAATCCAATAGATTAAAGAAAGAACCGAATACGTTTTTTAATCACTTATCGAATGTCTTTTTGAGTGTAGTTTTGCTAAGTATAATTTTAATTTTTATGCCTAAAACCGCCCGTGCTCAGTCTCAAGTAGAAAAAAAGTATACAATAACTTTAAAGCCGCGAAAATTCACACCCGAGGCCGGTATAGCCCGATTACTACAAGATAGTTTATCCCTCCAACTACAGCGTGGAAGGGAACGACACGTTCTTTTGCAGCTAAAAAGGTATCTGGACAAAACTGAGCGGGCAATGTTAGAAGAACAGGGGATAAAATTGCTTGGTTACATTGGGTCTTACACATGGTATGCAACGTTAACTGACCAAAAAGCATTAGGATTTACCATACCTGATGCTATCATAAGCACACCAATACTCGGAGAAATACGTTGGATTGGCGCGATCCAACCGGAAGATCGCATAGAGCCCGGTATCATAGAAAATAAATTGAATAAATGGATTAAAACCGAGGATAACCGTGAGCGTTACTCCGTATACTTTTTTAAGGACGTCCCAATGGATAACGCCCGGGAAATAATCACCCGTCTTGGCGGTGAGATTGAAGCAGAAGAAATCCTTACAAAAGGTTTTTTTGTCACATTACCTCCGGGTGTTCGTGATAGCTTTATTAACGAAGATAAGATAAAATTCATTGATCTTTTTCCACCACCAGCAATTGATGAGAATGATGGAGCAAGAGTCTGGTGTAATACCGATGTAGTACTTGGTGCAGGCATTACAGGAACAGGAGTTATACTGGGTTTATGGGAAGCAACCGGAAGACCTCGCAACAATCATATCGATCTAACAGTAGGCCGCTGTCACCTGGAAGACGGTGTAGGAGTTTCAGGGCACGCTACTCACGTTTGCGGAATTATTATGGGAACAGGAGCCGGAAACGCAACACGCATGGGCCATGCTCCCGGTATCCCTGACATTCATTGTTATGTAGTTGATGCGGCTTCGCCAACCAATGAGGTAGTAACAGCCTTTAATACTTTTGACATTGTCGCTTCAAACAACTCTTGGGGATATAGTATTGGCTGGGTAGAGTATGATCCTCCGGGAGTAGATCCGTTCGGCTGGTACTTTGAGCCTTTTGACCCTCAAACAATTTTCGGAGACTACCGCTGGTCATGTCCTGGTTTCGACCAACTGGTCTGCGATTCAGGATTGGTCGTTGTCTTTGCATCGGGCAACGAACGTAACGATCCTAATGACGGTAGCGCGACTAACGCACAACCGGGCGACTGGGATCAAATTGCTGGCGCAGACGCTGATAGTTGGGATGGTTATCACACTATAGCTCCAGTAAAAACCGCTAAAAATGTAATTACAGTAGGAGCAATAAATGACGCTACCAGTGCTATGGCAAATTTCAGCAGCTGGGGACCGACTGATGACGGACGTATAAAACCTGATATTGTAGCACCGGGAGTCAGTATAAACTCCTGTAATGACACAGATTCAGATGTCGACGGAAGTTTTGATGATTACACATTAATGGGCGGTACCTCAATGGCAGCTCCGGCAGTTACGGGTATCGCAGCATTATTAATTCAGAGTTATCGTGAGGAATACCTCGGAACCGCCGGAACAATAGAAACACCATATCCTTCAACCATAAAGGCAATCCTTTGCCAGTCTGCTCAGGATATGGGCGACGACGGACCGGATTACCAATTCGGTTACGGCGGCGTAAGAGCGGATGAGGCAAGGCAATTAATTCTCGATGAACAATTCCGTGAAGGGGTAATTGCTTCAATGGACGATAAGGATGTCTATGAGTTCACTGTTGCGGCAGGTGACCCGGAAATCAGGGTTACCATTGCCTGGGACGACCGCGAGGCAGGTGCCGCCAACCCCAACCCAACAATCATAAATGACCTTGACCTCGTAATAGAAGACCCCGCGGGTAACTATTACACACCCTGGCATCTCCATATAACCGCGCACAATCAAGCGGTAAATCCCGCGACAAGAAACTCTCATGCCGTAGCTTCAACCGATTTAATTCCTGAAGCTGATCGCGACCGCTGGAATAATGTTGAACAGGTTTATGTCGATCCGGCTCTGACAGGAGGACCCCTGCAGGCAGGGACCTGGAAGGTTATTGTAGAACCACACGCACTTCCTGAACCAACGCAGAGATACTCACTTGCGGCAAACTATGTCCTTGAAGGAACAGTCGAGGTTGTTCAAGTATTGGATAACTCGGGAAGTATGTCGGGCTCCGCTACTTCACTTCCGGGAAGCGACAGCAAAATTGAGGCCCTCAGGGATGCGGCTAATCTGGTTGTGGATATTATGAACGCCGACGCGGGGCATAAACTTGGACTGGTTAAATTTTCCACAAACGCAACAACGATTATGGATCTCCAGTCTTTCACTACAGATGCAAGAGATACGGCTCATTCAAGGATAAATGCGCTCACCGCCACATACGCGACTTCAATAGGCGATGGCTTAAAGAATGCACTCACAGAGTTCAATACCAGTGGGGATGTGGATAACCGACAGGTTATAATACTTATGACAGACGGCAAAGGGAATAGAGCACTTGGTGTTAGCGACCTATGGTTAGATCCCGCCTGGGCGAATAGTCAGGCAATCATTTACACGCTGGGACTGGGTCACGATGGAGGAATTTGTTCGGATACACTCGCCTGGCTTGCCGACAGTACAGACGGCGACTATCGTCAGACCACCGATCCAATGGAACTTACTAAATTCTTCATTGAGGCTCTGGCAAGCGCCGTAGGCTGGGGACCAGCCACCGATCCTACAGAAGAACTTGCTCCGGGAGGCAAAAAGTCTTTCCCTGTAGTTGTAACAGAATATGACAGAAGTGTTACTTTTACTGTCTACTGGTCACAAATTGATAACGCTATCGACCTAACAATTTACAATCCCAACAACGATGTCATAAGCCCATCCAGTTCAGGGGTATATTATGCTGACGGCAATCGCTATATAATTTACAATGTGGAACGTAACGGATCCAACTGGATCGGCGAATGGAATATGGAAGTCGAATCTAAGGCGAATCAGACAGTTACCTATTCTACAACCTCCTTAGTCGAATCGTCGCTTAAATTGGAAACCGGCTTTGACAAACTCTACTATAAGACAGGGGATCGCGTTCGTACATGGGCCAGGGTTGCCTCCCCCACTCTTCCACTACCACCTCCAAAACCTGAAATTACAGCATATTGCAATAGACCTTTGGAGGGTGTTGGCAATGTACTGCATTCCTTCCAATATGACCCAAACAAACTAAGATCAGACGCGGCTGACTACGACCCGATTTCACATAAACTCGAAATACTGCGTAAACAGACAGGTAAAGAAATTCTACCGCGCGGCACGAATACACTCGTTCTTTATGATGACGGAGCTCACGAAGACGGGGCTGCCGGTGACGGCTTGTATGCCAATACTTTTACCGATACCAAGGTTCAAGGTTCATACACATTTCGTTTCGTGGCTTCGAACATTACCAGTGGCAGCGGGGTCCAAACCACCCGCGAGTGGACAAAATCATTCTACAACGAAGTCAATATAGACCCTGACCACTCTAACATCGATGTCGGATTACTTAAGAAGACTGCAGACGGTCATTTATATAAAGTTACAATTGCGTCCAAAGACAAATTCGGGAACTATATCGGAGCAGGACATCCGGTTGCGGTAACTATTACTTACCAGGGCGGAAGCCGCCGAGTACAGCTCAATGATAACATTGACGGAACATACACAAAAGAAATACTTATAACTCCCAGCGAGCTTAAAGCTGGTGCAAAATTAAAAATCGAAGTCGATGGAAAAGAGTTTACAACCGCCTCAATCAAGTCCCATCGCAAATGGTCTATTAGCACTCACGGCGGCATCACTACTCCATTGGAACCCTTATCTAACACCTCTGATATAAGCTACAATTTACTCTTTGATATAGACTACCATCTTTCACCAAAGCTGGCACTTATCGGACTTTTTGGTTACAATAATTTCAAATCAGCAATAGCAGGTGTTGAAGATACCTATATGCTTAACCTATCCCTCAATTTGAGATATTATACACCCCTTATACAGACGTCCACGTCTTTATATGTTGGCGGAGGACCCGGAATATACATAGATGAAGACGGAAATACAGAATTCGGAGTCAATGCAGGCTTAGGCTTAAATTACCAACTGATCCCATCTATTGCTCTTGAAATAGGCACCGATTATCACAACATAATCAGTCCGGATATTCAGTTTATCCAGAGCCACGCCGGGGTAGTTTTTAGGTTTTAACAGTATACTTGTAAATTAGCGTACATGCTATTCGGGTCGTAGGATAGTTGGGATTTAAAACACCCAACAAACCTACGACCCAACCACCTAACCAAGTCAAATCCTTGACAAATCAGTGTAAATATTTTAAAATCTAAAAGGAGGGCTGCATGAAGTCAAAAAATTTAATAATATTTGCATGGATTTATAGAACCGACTAACGTTAATCAGTTATAATATGAAAAGCTCAAACGTAAAATATTCTGTAAACGATATAGTTGCAAAACTGAAAAGTAAAGCCAATCCTGATAATTTGAAAGGAATGGCTCGTTACGGAATCAGTACGACAAATAGACTGGGAGTCTCCATACCGGAATTAAGAAAAACGGCAAAGGAGCTCGGCAAAAATCATAAACTTGCCTCACAGTTATGGGCAAAAGGGATTGATGAAACAAAAATTTTAGCCTCCATGATTGGTGAAGAGGATAAACTTACGGAAGTCCAGTGCGAAAAATGGGTAGTTGATTTTAATTCCTGGGATGTCTGCGACCAGGTTTGTATGAATCTCTTCAGAAAAATGCCGTTTGCAGGAAAAAAGATCAAAGAATGGTCTAAAAGAAAGGAAGAATTCGTTAAACGAGCGGCATTTTCATTGATCGCCTGCATTGCCGTATACTATAAAGAAATGCCGGATGGCGAATTTATAAAATTCTTCTCCGTAATAAAAAAAGCCTCAACGGATGAGCGAAACTATGTCAAGAAAGCTGTAAGCTGGGCACTCAGGAATATTGGGAAAAAGAATAAAAATTTGAACAAAGAAGTAATAAAGTTCGCACAAGAAATGGAACGGGTGGACTGCAAATCCGCTAAGTGGATAGCAAGAAATACACTAAAAGATATACAAAGGAAAACAGTTACGAAAAAATTGTGATAGGTATTAGAAAAACAAATAAATAATTGGGAGGTGGTTGGGTAATCTTGTGATAATCTGCCTGCCCTGCTTGCCCCGTAAGGAAGAATGACTGTATCGGGGTAGGGAGGTTTATCCTGTGAAATGCGAAGCGATATTTAACAGGGAACGACTGTACCAGGGTGTTCTCTGTGGTTAAATTAGTTTTTTCTTATTGATTTTTAATTTTATATTTCCCTATCTTATATCTTATTGTTCGTTCGGAGAGACCTAACTCTTTTGCAGCCTTGCTCTGATTCCAGTCGTGCTTATTCAGTGCCTTAGTTATCATCTCTCTCTCCATACTTTCGACCGTATCTTTTAACTTACCGCTATACTTGATTTTTTTATTAACTGAAACAGGAATATCTTCTCCACTCAGGTAATTACTCCTGGAAAAAACAATAGCCCTCTTAATTATGTTCTCTAACTCCCGTACATTACCGGGAAAATCATATTTAAGAAGTTGTTTAATCGCTCCATCCGTAATTCCTTCAATTTTTTTTCCCTCTTTCTTCGCTTGATTCTTTATAAAGTGAGATACAAGTAAAGGAATATCTTCTTTTCTGTTTCTAAGAGGTGGGATATGTATTCTTATTACATTCAACCTATAATATAAATCTTCTCTGAAATTCTCCTTCTCCACCTCTTTTTCGATATCCCGATTGGTTGCACAAATCAATCTTAAATCTATAGAAATCTCCTCGTTAGAACCTATTCTAATTATTTTTTTCTCTTCTATTACTCTTAACAATTTTACCTGGATACTTTTAGGCAATTCTCCTATCTCATCGAGAAATATTGTGCCACCTGATGCAAACTCGAATTTACCTATTCTTCTTTTATCGGCTCCGGTAAAAGCCCCTTTTTCATGTCCGAATAATTCCGATTCCACAAGTGTCTCTGCAAGAGATGCAATATGCGCGGTAACAAAAAGCTTTTCATTCCGATTCGAAAGATTATGTATGGCACCGGCAATAAGCTCCTTACCTGTTCCGCTCTCCCCTGTTACCAAAGCATTTGCATCACTCTTGGATGCCCTGAAAATAAGGGACATCATATCTTCCATAACCCCCGAATTATAGATTATCTTATCATATTGAAATTTTTCTTTTAAAGATTCTCTTAATTCTATATTCTCTCTCTTTAAATTGAGATTATCGAACGCCTTTTTTATAATCAGTGTCAGCTCATCCGGATCAATAGGTTTCGTCAAATAATGAAAAGCACCCTGCTTCATAGCTTCCACGGCATTATCGACATTCGCAAAGGCAGTAATAATTATAATTGGAATAATGGGATTTATTTTCTTTATATCCCTTAAAACTTCAATACCTGTTTTATCGGGCAGCCTTCTGTCCAGGAGAACCAGATCAAAATTTTTCCTGAAAAACAGCTCGACACCTTCTTCCCCACTGCCTGCCTCTTCAACCCTATACCCTTCTTTTGTAAGTATATTTTTTAATAATTTTCTTTGATTTGCCTCATCCTCGACGATTAAAATATTCAAATTAATCCTTTATAGGCAAAAGTATATCTACCTTCGTCTCTTTGCCGCTCTCAAGCTTTATACTTCCACCATGGTATTCAATAATCTTACGGGCTAAATACAAACCCAATCCGCTCTGTCTTTTATTTGAATAAAACGGTTCAAAGACCTTGGTAACTTTATCTTTTTCTATTCCCTTTCCATTATCAATAATTATAACTCTTATCACATTTCCAGCTTTTCTTATCTGAACATTTATCTTATTAGCATCCGCTTCAACTGCGTTTTTAATGATGTTTGAAAACGCGGATACTAACAGGGCTCGATTTCCCCGTATTTTTAAATTGGTTACAGACTCTAATTTTATCTCCACAGAATTATTTCTATTATCAACCAGTGATATGGATTCTCCAATCGTATTGTCAACATCGATAGTTTTTTTATCAATTTCAGATAATATCAATAATTTAATAGAATCCATAACAAGATTCATTCTTTTTACTTCCTCTTTAAGAATTCCACCTTGCTCTCCTTTCATGTTACGGGCAAGCAGCGAAAGGGTGTTAAGTGAATTCCTGATTTCATGGGAAAAGCCCGAAGACAGAGCTCCAATTTCTTCAAGGTGACGAATTTCTCTTTCTTTATCAATTCTATATCTATCGGATTTTGATAGATTATATAAAAGAAAACCCAGAAAGACTGTAAAACCAGCTACAGTAAATATAAGGAACAACCTATTTATCGCGATAATCCGTTCAAGAAGCTCCATAGAAAATCCGGCTACAATACTTCCTCCGTTCCTTTTTTCTTCAAGCTGAAATATTTTACCCCGGGGAGTTGTAATAATATGACTTCCTTCCCCTTCAATTGGCAGGAAACCTTCATAGAGAGAACTGTAAACAATAGGAGATCCATTCTCGTCAAGAATCGAAAAATAAACCAGATTCGAAGAAAGTACCAGAGAATCGAGAACCCGTGTAATTCCGCCTGCCTCACCATAAGTACTCTTAGATAAAAGGAGAACATTGTAATCCAGATTAATTACATTAACCAGATAAAAAGACTTGCCCTCTATATTTATTAGGGTTCCGTAATCCTTCCCTTTCAATTCACTATCGTAAAAATCAAGTATAATTTCTTCGAGCTCAGGAAATCCGTTTAATCCTTTTATAAGAGAATCACCAAAAATCCAAATACCATCAAGGTCGGTATTGAAGGGGGCATTAATGTTTTCGAGGTAATCTTGAAGAAGATTATTTCCTCTGTCCTTTAGATTGTTAATTTCTATTCTGTTAAGCTCTATATCTCTTTTAATATAATTATCGGTAATCTCAGATAACAACTGAAACGTCGTTCTGTATCCCTTTTTATATACTTCTTCAATATTCTTATTTGTTATCTTGACTGTAAAAAAAGCCAGAATTCCTATTACAGTAAATATAGAAAATATTATTACTAATTTCGATTTCATTATAGTAATCTAACAAATTTTTTCAGAAAATCAATTGGATTCCTCCACCAATGCTGTTTTTTGTATAGTTTAAGTTTTCTATTGTGGAACTATTAATGGTTGAACTTAAATCGAAAAACAATGATAAGTTATTATTGAGTATTCTTGTAAATTGTAGCCCTGCAAAAAGTCCCGAATCATTTCTTCGAATATCTCCTATTTCAAAGAAATCCTTTTCGAAGAGTGTTAAATATAAATTGAGAAAAGATTTATACTTGACAAAAGTTTTTTCTATCGAGAGATTCAGATTTGTATTTCTTACTATACCATCCTTCTCGAAAAACGGGTCTAAAAGAAGTGAAACCGAGATAGGGTAATTGTTTTTTGGCTCCGATAAACTGAAGTAAGAACCCGAAACAAACAAAGTAAAGTCACCCGTAAGCGGGAAATCAAAAGAAAGGGAAATGTTGTAATAAGGCAACCTTTCATTCTCATATAACATCAAACCCGCATCAATACCGGGAATAAGATAAAAGTAAGGCATCGGAATCGATATATGAGTTTTTATTTCCGGTCTAATATAGTCTTCCATTGATTCAAAATCAAAAGTAACATAACCAATCTTCATTCCCGCGGACAACAAAAATCTGGCCATATACAAAGATAAGGAATCACCCGCATATAACTCGTTCAATCCATAATTCCGGTAAGTAAGAGGGGTAAAATTGTAACCGTCCAGATATAGATAATTCCTGTTGCCAAGACCGGGAAGATTAAATGTTTTTTGAATAGCTATTCTATTACCGAAGAAGACATCTTCCTCATTGAAGTCAATTATAGACATATTTCCCGAATAATCGATATCCAACAGTCCGGAATAACTAAAAAAAGGAGAAACATCCGATCTGTTACCCCCTTTTTCAATTTCCCCTATAAAATATAAATTATCGGTATACGAATTAGATACCGAAACACCACCATAACCACTTGAGAACAAAAGAAAGGGGAGGAGCAATATAATTGCTCCTCCTGCTATCTTGCTATTTTTAATTGTCACGGCTACTTGCCTCCGCCCGGTTCTTTCTGTTCTTTCGATTTCTTCTGCTGCATTTCTCCGGTATGGCTTCCATCTCTTAATCTTTCTTGAGTTCTCCCACGCAGTTGTTCTCCTTCTTTGCCTGCCCACTGCGGAAATCCCTGTCTGTTTCTAAGGGTTACTTCTTCTTTATTTCTAAGATTTCTCATCTCACGTACAAGCAGCATCTGCCCGCCATCAAAATTGACATCAGAGCCTCTTACTTCTATCTCATCACCGACTCTAACTCTGTTTCTGAGAAACCACTCGGGACCCAGTTGAACTTTCACCCTCTCATTCTCTCTAATTCGCACCTGAGCTTCGAAATTAAGCGTTTCCCCTGTTAGGTATAACTCTTCAATCTTACCTTTCATGGTTTTCTCTTTAACGGGATTATAAATACACTTCTTCTCCTGAAGTCTTGCCCTTATCCATAAAGGCTCACCTACTTCATTTCTAATATTATATCGATGGGTATTCCTCTCCATAATTCTCACCTTGAGTTTATTTTCTTCAAGCGCACCCTGAAGCTTCAACTTGTCCCCCACTTCAATATCTTCATCCAAAAACCACGCGGGACCAAGCTGAGCCTGCAGCATTTCCTTATTCTGCAATCTAATCTTTGCCTGAACTATATTCACTTCACCATAAGGCGGTAAGACTTCCTCCACCTCAACAACTTCACCTTCAACAATAACTTCTTCATCGGTAACACCCGTATCCGTCTGCGCTAAGATGAACAATGGTACAATCAACATAAGTAAGGTTAACGGCTTTTTCATTTTTGCCTCCTTTTTTATTTTAACCTTTTCTTTTACAATTTCAACCTTTATCATTTTTAAACCTCTCATTTTTAACTCCTACTTTACTAAGTACAAATTCCGTGCCACTTTATCGCTCGTTTCTCAGACAAAAAAAAATAATACCAATAAGACCATGAATATCAATCAGATATAACTATGAGCCCTAATCCTGCCTTCTTGCTTTAAAACGGTATTTTTTCGACAATCTTGTAATATTCGACAATTTTGTCGAATACACCCCCTACCCTAACATTTTTTACCACAGAGACCACAGAGAAAAAAATAACTCACAGAGAACACAGAGAAAAAAAATATTTAACCACGAAACATACTAAAGACACTAAACTTTATATTGTAATTTACTAATCCCACTTTCATCCCAATAGAGAGTAAAAAGAAATTACAAAATTATTTTTCTTTGTGCCTTTGTGACTTAGTGGCTAATTTAAAAAAAACAAACAGGCTCTTGAAGTTTTACGAAAAATGAATAAGTTACATTCCGAGGCAATTGATGTTAAAAGCTGTAATTTTTGATATGGATGGAGTACTTATAGATAGCGAACCGTTTCACCTGGTCGTAAACGAAAAAATCTTTGCAAATTTAGGTATAAATTTAAGCGAAGATGAATATCAAAGTTTTATAGGAACTACACATAAAGACATGTGGAGTATAATAAAGGAAAAATACAGGTTACCGCAATCAGTTCCGGAACTCGTAGATATGCAGGTAAGCGGAAATATCAACTATATTAAAAACGAAGAGATTGAAGCAATAAAAGGAGTTAACAATTTGCTTTCCGAGATTGCCTGCGAAAACATTAAAATTGGGATTGCCTCTTCGTCGCCTACTGAAGTAATAGAGCTGGTAACAAACAAACTGGGCATCAGTGATTACTTCTCGGCAATCGTTGGAGGTGAAAAAATAGAAAAAGGAAAACCTGCGCCCGATATTTTCCTCGAAGCAGCAAAGCTTCTAAACGCGAACCCGTCTGATTGCGTTGTAATCGAAGATTCGGAAAACGGTGCTTTAGCTGCAAAAGCTGCCGGAATGAAATGCATAGGCTTTAAAAACCCTAACAGCGGAAACCAGGACTTGAGAAAAGCCGATTTAATAGTTGACAAATACGATTCGTTAAACGTCAACGTTTTAAGAAATCTTTTCTAAATCCAAAGAACTTTCAACTCAGTTAAATCTGCGTAAATCGGCGTCCTAATATCTTTGTGTCCTCGTAGCTAATTATAGTTTTGAGTTTTAGGTTTCGTGTTTCGAGTTAATAAAACAACAAAATCTTTCGTGTGTTTTATGGAACTTGACCCAAAAAGTTGTACCAGTGGGTAATGTGGGACTTGAATATCCTCAGGGATTCTGTAAGTTAAAAGATACAGAAGAAAGGAGGAGAAATGCCAAAGAGACATTCCCCAAAATTCAGATTTCAAGTAGTAATGGAAGTAATGTCTGAAGGTAAAAGTATCGTGGAAGTAGGAAGGTCTTATAAAATCCATCCGAATACTATACAGAACTGGATAAAGAGATTCAAGAATAATGGCAGTGAAATATTTTCACAGGATGGAGAGGCGAATGAATTAGAAAAGAAGATAGCCCAGCTTGAGAGGTTGTTGGGTCAGAAAGAAAGGGAGATAGCCCTTCTTAAAAATTTTTTAGGGAGTGTAGATTGAGTACAGAGGATAAAGTAAAACTTATTTCAGAGGTAAAACAAGAATATGGCTTAAATATGGCTTTAAGTGCTATCGATTTACCAAAATCAACCTGGTATTACCGAAAAAAGAATAAACAGTGTTATGAGGAAAAATACAGCTATTTAAAACCAACTATAGAAAAGATAATAGGAGAGCATCCGGAATACGGATATCCTCGGATCAAAGTAGAGCTGGAAGAGGAGTATAAGAAAGTAATAAATCACAAGGTAATACTTAAGCTTTTAAACATCTGGGATTTAAAGATGTTGAGAGTGATTAGGCCCAAAGAGAGGAGTACCGCCAGGAAGGTTATCGAAGAAGCGGGATCTGATGCTAATCTGGTAAAAAAGAAGCAGGATATTGGTCTTTTTGAAGTAGCTTATACTGATTTCACTAAAGTTCCCTATGATGGGGGTAAAAGGGAGGCATGGTTAATTCCGATAATTGGACATACTTCAAAGATAATTCTTGGATGGGCAGTAGGTAAAAACGCGAATACCGAATTAGCGCTCACAGCCTTAGAACAAATGAAGGAAACATTTAACAGGCTTAATATTTCCTTTAACGATATGATTCTTCATCAAGATAAGGATTCGGTGTTCACCAGTAATATATGGATCGATAAAGTTTTAAGAAAAAATAAAATACGACTGTCATATTCGGGAAACGGCGCCAGAGGTAATACAGAAATGGAGTCCTTTAATGGACATTTTAAGTGTCCAAATTTATCGCTTTTCTATGAAGCTAAAGATTTAGGCGAATTAAGAATTGTAATAAAAGAAAGAGTTCGATACTGGAACAGAAAAAGAAGACATTCAACGCTTGACTATAAAGCACCGCTTACCTATCTTAAAGAAAGAGGAATAAATGTTAATTGAAAAGTTAAATATGGAAAGAATCCCTGAATTCCACAATAAAATCAAAAAAAGTGGTACAACTTTTCGGTACAACCTCGTATAGTTAAAAATACGATTTTATAGGTGTGGTGGTGTTTCGTGTATTTTGTGTGTTTCGTGGTTAAATAAATTGTCTTTTTCTCTGCGTTCTCTGCCTGCCCTGTAGGGAGGAACAACCGTATCAGGGTGCCTCTGTGGTTAAATTATTTTTTTTGGGGTTTTGGAGATTAGTGTTTTTCGTGTATTTAGTGGTTAAAATTTAAGTTTCTTGTTTTTCTTTGTGTCTTAGTGCCTTTGTGGCTAAAAATAAAAAAAGGGGTTGACAAATTTAGGAAAATCATTATTATACTTTATATAACAAAGTACTTTGTATAAAGGAGGATAAAAATGGATGATAAAGTAAGTGTAAAATCTTTATTGGTGTCAAAAAAAGGAGGTATTGTGAAAAAGTTGGCATTGCTCAGTATTGTTGTGTTTTCGTTAAATGTTAGAGCTTATAATACAGTTGGAAAATTTGGTATGGGTATCCGATTTTGGGGATCTCCCATAATCACGTTTTCAAATGTAAAATACGGTATCAATAACTTAATTGAAATCGAGCCTTCTGTTGGGTATTACAATACGCAAAGAAGTTCTGATTATTATAGATCTAAAGATAATCTTTTCTTTGCCGTATTATTGACAAATTTTAAACCCATAAGAACCGAGAGAGCGAATCTTTTGATAAAAATAGGGGGACTGTACGCCAAGAATTCTTCCTCTTACTCATATGAATCGCCATATGACGATTACGATTATTCGTATACAACTAACAACTATGCGGTTTTGTTCGGGATTGGAATAGAGCATTTTGTTAACGATAATTTTTCTGTTAATGTTGGAGCCTTATCAGGTTACTGGCGCAGGAAACCTGAAGATTCCGAAGTAAATTACTCCTTTACGGGCATAGGCAGCCAGCTTGTAGACTTCTCGCTGGTATGGCATCTTTAATAGCGATTATTATAACTTATAGTAAAAGGAACTTAAACTAAAACACCACCAATAGAGAACAAAAAAGGCGGAGAAAATTCCGCCTTTTTTTTGTTATAAATTCGAATAAAAACAATCTTTTTAAATCTACGTTAATCTGCGTTCTAATATCTTTATGTTTTCGTCTCTTTGTGGCCAATTATAGTTTTAAGTTTTAGGTTTCGTATTTCGAGTTAACAAAACAAATCTTTCGTGTGTTTTATAGTTAAAAATACGATTTTATAGGTGTGGTGGTGTTTCGTGTATTTTGTGTGTTTCGCGGTTAAATAAATTGTCTTTTTCTCTGCGTTCTCTGCCTGCCCTGTAGGGAGGAACAACCGTATCAGGGTGCCTCTGCGGTTAATTAAACAGTTGACTTTTTCTAAGAGGATTTTTATAATATTATTAAATGAAGAACCTTGAGGTTTCAGATTCGTTATTCAAAATCGCTGACGGCTTAGACCTGTTGGGTGAAAATTTTTTCAAAATCCGCGCTTACAGAAGAGCCGCCAGAGCAATAAAGGATTTATCCGAAGATATAGAAAAAATTTACAAAAATGGCAATCTTAATAAGATAGAAGGTGTTGGCGAAGGCATCGCAAAAAAAATAGAAGAATATTTAAAGAAAGGAAAAATGACAAAACTTGAAGAAATATCAAAAAACGTCCCCGAATCTCTTTTCGATCTTCTGCACATCAGAGACTTAGGTCCCAGAACCCTTCACAATCTTAACAAAGAATTAGGAGTCGAGAATTTACAGGATTTAAAAAAGGTAATTGAAAACGGAGCTTTTTCCCGAATAGAAGGTCTGGGAGACAAAAAATCGGAAAAGATTCTTGAGAATATCAAATTCTATGAAGAAAAAAAAGGTGATAATCGACGTTTCACTATTGGAGAAGTAACTCCAATAGTAGAAAAAGTATTAAAAAATTTAGGAAAATTAAAATCAGTAAAAAAAGTCTCTCCAGCCGGTTCCTTGCGAAGAATGAAGGAAACAGTCGGAGATATCGATATTCTTGTCGAAACTGAAAAACCCGAAAAAGTAATCGAGGAATTTATTTCTTTTCCGGAAATAAAAAAAGTTTTAGAATCAGGAAAAACCAAAGTCTCGGTTATGCTAAAAGGAATCGATATACAAATGGATCTCAGAATTCTCCCTCCTGAATCTTACGGTGCAGCTCTTTTATATTTTACAGGTTCAAAAGACCATAATGTTAAAATAAGGGGTCTGGCAATAAAGAAAGGATTGAAAATTAACGAGTACGGAGTTTTCAAAAAAGAGAAAATGATTGCAGGGAAAAGCGAGGAAGAGATATACAATCTTCTGGGTATAGACTTTATCCCTCCCGAACTCAGAGAAGATAGAGGGGAAATCGAACTGGGTCTTACGGGAAAACTGCCGGATTTAATTGAATATGATGATATTAAAGGAAATTTACACACTCATACAAAATATTCGGATGGTAATAACAGCATCAAAGAACTCACCTTATTTGCCAGAAATCTTGGTTACTCCTACATTGGTATAACGGATCACTCCAGATCAGCCACCTACGCAAATGGTTTAAAAGAAGACGATTTAAAAAAACAAATAAACGAAATAGACACTTTAAATGAAAACTCGGAAGATTTTAGAATACTAAAAGGAACAGAAAGTGACATTTTGCCAAACGGGGCTCTCGACTTCAAAGATAAAGTCTTAGAAAAACTCGATTTCGTGATTGGTGCAATACATACGGGCTTCACAAAAAACGTCACCGAAAGAATGGAAAAGGCATTAGAAAATCCTTACCTTACAATACTGGCTCATCCTACGGGACGATTAATATCAAGCAGAGTTGGGTATGAGGTTGATTTAGATAGGGTAATGAGTAAAGCAAAAGAAGAAGAAAAGATACTTGAAATTAACGCTTATTATGATAGATTAGACCTTGATGAGTTCAATGCAAGAGAAGCAAATAAAAGAGGCGTTAAATTCTGCATAAGTACGGATGCTCATAATCCCGATATGTTCAAATGGATGGACTTAGGTGTAGGGATAGCAAGAAGGGCGTGGATTTCACGTAATTCGGTAATAAATACTTATGTTCTTAGCGACCTCTTAAAAGTTTTAAAAAAAAATGGATAAATTTGTTATTGAAGGCGGACATAGCTTAAAGGGCGAAGTGAAAATCAAGGGCTCAAAGAATTCTGCGCTTCCAATTCTTGCAGCAACTTTACTTTGCGAAGATGAATTTGTAATAGAAAACGTACCGTTACTCCGGGATATTTTTACAATAAAAAAAGTTCTTGAAGTTCTGGGGGTTACGGTAACCTTTGATGGAAATAAAGCAATAGTTGACACAAGGGGCGCCGTAGGCTATGAAGCTCCCTACGAACTGGTAAAACAGATGAGGGCAAGTTATTACGTACTCGGTCCTCTCCTTGCCAGAGTCGGTAGGGCATTAGTTTCATTACCCGGAGGATGCGCAATAGGGACAAGACCGATAAATC
>Ga0307433_1001095_pt1 | contig 16279 bp, 11 predicted proteins | sample SalMarWE160210MG_FD_202166 | JGI IMG/M metagenome (GOLD analysis project Ga0307433, IMG submission 202166) | Salt marsh sediment microbial communities from the Plum Island Ecosystem LTER, Massachusetts, United States - WE1603-210 | ecosystem: Environmental > Aquatic > Marine > Intertidal zone >... | reverse complement strand
GGGCACTGGTTTGAGATGAAATCGATTATGGCTGCCCCGTCTGCCCTGGAAGAGATGGCTAAGCTTACAATTCAAAGTCGGGGTGAGAGGATTTGAACCTCCGACCACCTGAACCCCATTTAGCCTAGAAAAAAGGCAGGAACCGCTTGCCTCCTTTCGTAGCAAGGATAGCAGTTATGAATTGAGGAAGTCAAGCAGCTCAATTCTCGCATAATAGTGACCGAATTTCACCAGTCATGCTTCTTCGTGCAAAGTCACTTAACAAAACAAGTTAATGTGCCGTATGTGTTATTAAGTCTCTACGAGGCTGAGCATATCGCTACCTTCCCTCAAACAATCGTGATATGGGCACTTTTAATATTTTTGCAATAGCAGCAACTTCGATATCTGTAACCGGTCTATCACCACTTTCAAGTTTTGACAGTCCGGCTTGGTCTATCTTTATGCCCGAGACTTGTAACTGAGCTGCCAAGTCTATTTGAGTAATCTTTGCTTCCTTCCTCTCTTCACGAACGCGGGATCCAATTATGTTCTTCCTCTGCACATTGGGAATAATAGTAAATATTCCCTTGTAAAATATGCTCTGTGAGCATATTTTATGTTACAATTAGATTCCTATGCGGAAGTAAAGGTAACTAGGTGGAGTTAATGGCAAGTGCATATGCAAGAGAATAATCTGGAGGTGGCGAAATGGCGAGGAAATCAATTCTAATTGTAGCGATAGTACTAGCTATCTGCGTTGGTTTAGTCGGGGGCTATGTTCTTTGGGGTCGTGGGCAGGAAGAGTCCCCACAAGCCTCATCTGAAGAATGGGTTACCTGGGTTCACCAAACTATCGTTGTTTCACCTGCTTCGCGACAGTATCTTGAGTTGACGGGAGAGAGCCGTGTTATATCCGTAAAGTGTTCAGTGGAAAGCACAAGTAAAGTTGATTTGTATTGGAAATCGTCGAGAGATGTAACTACGTATAAGCCCGATATTTCTGTTGAAAATGTCCTTCAATACGATAGTCACGAAATGCAGATGCTAGGCAGTGATGTATTGGCAATAATAAATAGAGGGCCGGAACTAGCAACTGTAAAGATTTTCATTGAAATCAAGATATGACCAATTATTGACAGGTGAACATGAACAGGAAGACAAAAGAGACTGATTACGAGCTATGTAATGTGAAAGCTAAGGCGAATACAGACATGGGATGGGCCATCAGCATTTTGGGTGTGTGTAGCTTATACTTGTGGCATGCTTGGATAAAACTTGACTGATGATTATCGGGTCATAAAACGATGGTCTGTGTAGTTAGTTAACAAAACAGGCTTTTGTGTTCCCAGTCGACCAACCTCACGGTTACGCTAATACATTGCGAAAGGCAATAATAACAAGTAAAATGAAAGCAGGCTTGCAATGTTGCCCAAGGTATGCCGGTTCTCAACTTTCGTTGTCTTAGGCACGGATGGCTCTATGCCAAACCTTGCTAGATAGGCGCGGCAGGTAACGAGAGCCATATGGTGGAGGGGGTGATTTGGGATGCCCTTTTGGGTTGTGGAGAACATAAAGCATGATTATACCATGATACACAGGGCAGAGTGTTGGTGCTGCCAGAGTGGGCGAGACCCCTGGCTTGGCCGATCGAGGCGTTGGCACGGACCCTTTGCAACGTATAAAGAAGCAGAAGTTCAAGCTAAGAAGACCGGCAGATTTATTGACAGTTGTGGGCGGTGCAATCCACAGTCTCCTAAATAGACCAAAGTTCTTCTCACTACACTGCTAATCTGGTCGCTTGTTCAAGTTTTCCGCACGGTCCTGCTTGTCTGGCGAAAAAGAGTTCGCGAAGCTCAATTTGAATAGCCCCATCAGTAGTCTTCTGCACGCTGCTAGGCGAAGTTCTATTATGCACCTGTTATGTTTGGTCGCTGGCTACCAGGAACGTCGTTCATCGCGGCCATAGCCTCTGCCACCTCATCGCTCTTCACGGCGAGGCCGAGCCTCATTAACGGTGAGCGTCCGTCCCTTCAACTCCTTGCCGTTCAGGTCCATGATTGCTTTTTGGGCTTCTGCTTTGTTAGGCATCTCCAAAAATCCGAACCCTCTCGATTCTCCGCTGAACTTGTCTTTAATAATGCTGACAGATGTGACCTGCCCAAAGCTTTGGAAAGCTTGTCGCAAATCCTCTTCAGTGACATCCCGTGATAAATTGCCTACGTAGATATTCATTTCGTCCTCCTCCCTGCCTTTCTCTGAGATTAACGGCAGAATTTTGTCTAAGCGGCTATCCTAAGTTAATTGTAGCATCTACCGCAGTGACTGTAAAATTGGGTGTGGCAACCCCATTGTCTGTCAAAACGAACAGGTCAGAGCCTCCAAAGCACACATCGGATGTCGTTAAACAAATCGCCCTTTTGTTATGTTTGAATAGCGGCCTAAGTAATGGCCAACAACCGCCCTACATCACTCGCAAAGCCATTATGCACACCGACACTTCGGCGTGAGAAGCTGCTAGGCAAATATAGATATCAGTATGGAGATAATCGCTATAATGAGTGAGAAACCGGCAATAACAGTAGTGATTAGGTATTTTCTGTTCTTATGCTGAAGGTCAGCCAGAACTGATGCAAGATAAGGAAAATTGACGCAATGACGGTCATCACCAGCAGAGAGCGCAAAGAACTCAACTCTTGAACCGTCATCACGTTTGTAGCTGAATCTTTCGTTGAGGTGATAATACAATCTCCCAAAGACGATATCGACATCTACGTCTAGGTTCTCTGCTATTTCTTTGACATCTATAGGTACAAAGATCTTAGAGCTTCTTCCTCTGCTTCCATCAGGGTAGGCCCTGAAGGTGTCGTAATAACGATCGTAAATTGCCTGAAGTATCTTGAGATCAGTCGGAATCCTGGCCATTGCAGAACCGCCTAGCATCCCAGCTTGCTATTTGATTCATTATATCATAATCGTGACCAAAGAGCATGGAAAAGCAGATCGCCTATTCAATCTAGGTTGAACGAAACGCTAAAAGGTGCAACAACGTGGGCTTAAAGATCTACTACCTCGCTAGGTCAAGATTCAGAATAACCAGAACTGAAAGCTCCTGGGGTCCCACAGTTGAGTTCGGCTAGTAAGAATGAACTGTCACCTTCACCCTTCGTTGACACTACTTCGGGCATATTGTACGCTAGGTGTCGAAATGTACGGGTATTACAGAAGATCGCTATTGAGAATGTGTAGCCTTCTCCACGAAGTGCGGCTTGACCCAGTGGGCGAAAAGCAGAAATGCCTGGTACTGCAGGAACAATTGTTAGCCACTCTGATGCGCATTGAGAAGAACGTACGTAGGCATCGAAGTGAGCTTGAAGAAATCCGCAGATATCTGAGTATGGGAAGGGAGGTCTCAATTGATAAGCCTGAAGCTAACCGGGCAAAGCGAGCCATTGCACTACATAGAACTAGAATTAAAGAGTATCAACTTCTTCTGGTTACGTTTCGAGGCATCGGTGATGGTCTTGCCTTTACTTACCTCGACAAATGGGATATCAAGCAGTTGGCATTGAAAGAACGCTCAGGTTTCATCTCCGGCAAGTCCGGACTGAAGTTCGAACTCAAGATTCTGCGCCTAGCGTTTTCATTAGGCAATGTTGCCTTGCTGAATGACCTGACAAATTGCCTGCGACATGGGGACATAACGATTCTGTCGAAAGGCAGACGACTGTTCGTAGAAGCCAAGTCTGGTCGGCGACAAGATACAAGGGCCAAAAGGCAAGAGTCCAAGTTGAAGGATATTGTGCACTACCTTACATCCGGCAAATCCGACAAGTTCCATGCTGTTGGAGGGCACGAGGGTGAGTTCACTCGTTTGCCGATTCACGGCCCTGAGTTGAATCGCAGAGATGAACTAAACTCCGTAATCGCTTCCGCGAGCCATAGCCCAGATTCCTGCAGTATGGTCGAGGTGGAGCCGGGCTTGCATTACTTGGCCAGTTATACTGCTCATCCGAAAGCGCTTAGCACTCTGGGTAGCAAACCACCGGGATCGCTTATCATCTCCTTGATAAATGAACTGAAGTATGATGGAATGGGATACTACCCGTTCGCACTTTCGATATACGAACCGAGAGATTGGTATGATTTCTACTCGGGCAAACTCATGCTGGTTGTTGTCGTTGAAACGAAAGCTATCGAAGATAAGCTCTCTCGCCACGGAATTTCGGTCGACATAAGAGAAGACTGGGGAAATTACCCAATCACGCTAACTAGCAAGGGCTCCGGTAGGGAGTCCAGTAAAAGTCTGGTCGGTGGCCATTTTTTTGGCAGATTATTCTACGAATTTCTCAGCCTCGATTGGATGCTGGAAGAGTTAGTCTACCTCCGTCACCATGAGTCTGGTTAATGCCCGGTACAACTAGCCCGTTTGTCGCAGAGGGTGCTTTGGGGGGTAGATTCATTTGAACAGTTCCAGACCGCCATGGAACGTCATCTCTACTCGTGTGTCATACCCACAGGCAGACTGCTAACAAAATGAGTAATTGTTGCCTGCACTTCTATTCAGGACGTGGAAAATCCGCCATTGTAATCTGAGTCAAAGTATTATTGTCACAACAGCCACTATATTCACCTACGCGATATATCAGTCCTTTTATGACAGACTCAATCCAGGCATGCTCTGTCCCGGTTAAAGGCAAGAACTGCGCTAAGTGTTTTCGAGCATTGGTTTTGTCTCCCCTCGTGGAAGTCAATTCGCCTAAAGTGTTAAGCACTTCAAAATCTATTTTTATGGTGTGAGCTGCAGCTTGACGACGCTTATTTCCTTTTTTCTCTTGCCGCCCGCAAATTCCCTCAACCGTATTAAGACAAAAGAATGCCATAGCCTGTAAGTGCTCTTTGCCGTCAAGATAGCCCTCGTATCTACCCCAGAGCGTTTCTACATCAGGAGATACTATGAAATTTTTTGGCGGCGGTGGATACCTCTTTCGGATTATCTGGACGCTAGCAGCCATGGTTCCAGTGCCGGTTATCACTCCCCCAATTTCCACAACGCCGCGGCCAGTCTTTGGAGGTGCCAAATCGATTACATTTGCATCTTGGTAAACAAATTTGATTGTACCTTTTCCCTGCTTCAGGTTGGCATTAACTTCCCAAGCTCGTAGATAGCTCTCAATCTCCTTTCGAGCATCAGAGATTGAGGCATAGTGTGTCTTCATGCGGCAGGTTAAGATACCGTTTTCTAAACAGCCCTCCCATTTGTCGATATCAACCTCTACCGGTGGAGGGTCATCATAGATAATGTCTTTCGCTGACTCAGCTCTGTAAACTAACGATTCAACATGCGGCTCTTTCATAAGCAATCACCAAGGCTTAGTCTGTAAGCTTCCTACTTGAGTATCCTTCTTATTATGCGTCCGTTAACTTTGCCGTCGTCTGACCACTATCTAGTGTACCTTGGACTGATAGGACAAACAAGCTTCCAGATTTTAGCCAACATTTCCGAGGGTTGTTCAGTAGAAGTCAACCTAAATCGTAGATAGGTATCAGAATACACATTTTTATATTTATACTGGCTGGGGAGTTCTAAAACAGGCATCAAGGCGTCGATGTAGATATGATGCAATAGTAAGCAAATCCAGCGCATCTCGTTCCGAAACGGGCCACTTTGCCTTGGGGGCGTGCGCTGTGACGTTGCGAAAGATCCCGAACATCCCCTTCATCAACTGTATCAGGCCGTTATGCTCGCTGCGTTCGGTCTCAGTCTGAAGACTATTGAATGCCAAAAGCGGTATTCCTCTCTTTCCGATGCCGAAAGCACGGTCAACGAGTTCAGAGCCGTCTCCATCTACTTCGGCCTTTTCCCTTATCTTGTCCGCCACGCTCTTTGTCGCCTCGAAGACTGCGTGGAAGTAGTTGTCCTGGAGTAATTCTGGCTGGCAGAAATTTAGTACGTCGGGATGTACTCCCCGGCGGGCCAACTCCGAGCGAAGACGTCCAGCAGCCTCTTCGGCCTCGGTGAGTGTACGCGCTGGTTCAGTACGCAAGCGCAACTTACCATCTTCACCTAAAGAGTAGCCACAAAAGGCTAGGATCGTGTTCAGAGTATCTCGGCGCGAGTCAAAGAGCATACGGTTGCTTGTGTACCGCACAGGGTTCATCGCTTCTTGAACAAATGCACAAACGATATTACCCGAATGCGTTTGTTCTTGGTGCTCAGCGAGGGCTTGAAAAAGACGATGTCGCTTGGTCATAGTAGGCATTGGGTCAGGAATACCCAGTTGTGATAAGATGCTACCTATCTCGCTACCAGTGAGACCAGTATTTGTATCAGCAAGTACACGACAGATACTTTCTAGTTCTGTCTGCGAAAACTGAGCAACGGCTGGCATTCAACTACCAAATGACTTGCTTATTACAGAATCATTCTGTAATGTAATTATAACACGTTCATACTATATCATCCCATCTAACAAGCACTACTACACAATTGTCAGTATTGTTTAATGCAAAGAACACCGGTCTTCGGAGGATGAGCCCGATACCCCGTCCGATGGTGTCTGAGATGGTCCAGACTAATCACCCGAGTACCCGTCCTGCGATTGACCACAACCGACCACAACTGACACTGTCCGCGGGGAGCGTCACCGGGAGCGTCAAAATCGGGAGTGGAAGCTTCGAGCTTCCCCTCTTTCTTTACCTTAGATCTGTGTAATCTACCTTGACTTCCTTTGTCTAACGGCGTTATATTTGTAACAAACCTGCTGCTTGATGGGAGGGATATGGAAAGCAAGAACCCAAAAGGTGAAAAGGAGCGAATGATTCATGTTCGTTTGCCCGAAGCTATGCATAAAAAGGTACGTATCCGCGCAGCCGAAACCGACCAGACTATCCAAGATTGGGTTTTTGAAGCTATCAAGCATGAGCTGGAGCGCCAGGGATATCCAGATGGTGAGATATCTAAAGGCGAGAACTAAATATGCCAACTGAATCTCAAAGGTGGGAAAATGCCTGATCCTAAAAATTCAAGCACATTTATTAACAATACCGGAAATAAAATTCTAAAAGAGCGTATCTCGCAGCTTATCGGTATCAGCAAAGAGTTAAAATTCTTAGTAGGATTTTTCTATTTCTCCGGCATCAGAGAGTTATATGAATCCTTAAAGCAAAACCCGGATGTTGTGTTGAAAGTTTTGGTTGGTCTTAATGTCGATAGACAGGTTTATGGACTGAATGAATATGGCATTTCTGCTAAGCTAGACGGGAACAGACACCAACTTCTATTCAAAGATTCTGTAATAAAATCGATAAACTCCGATGAGTTTGACAACCAAGAGTTCTACGAACAAGCCAAATTTTTCATACAACTTATCACAGACAACAAGCTGATAATACGGAAGACCAGAGAACCGAACCACGCGAAGCTGTATTTTTTCAAATTTCAGGATGCTCATGCTGTGCACAAACCCTGTTGTTTTATCACCGGGAGCAGTAATCTCACACGCGCTGGGCTAGGTCAGCAGAATGAACTAAACGTTGAAATCAGTGATTACGGCTCACCGGAAGCTGAGGGTTACTTCGACGAACTCTGGGATACATCCAAATCCGTTAAGATAACCGAGGACGACGCCTTTAGAATTGAATTGATCAAAGTGCTTACCGAAGCGACGTTAATCGCTGATATTACCCCATATGAAGCCTTTGCTTACGTCCTAAAAACCTATCAGGAATTACACAAGCCTAGGGATATCAAAGAATACGTATTCCAGTTATTAGAGAAAAGCGGCTATAAAAAGTATGCCTATCAGGTGGACGCGGTAGCTCAAGCCCTCAGTGTTATCGAGAAAGAGCATGGTGTCATTATCTCTGATGTGGTGGGGTTGGGCAAGAGCGTTATTGCTGGAATGGTTGCCAAGTGCTTGTACAGCCGTGGATTGATTATCTGCCCACCAGCACTAATTGGGGGCATTACTGAAGGAGTTCGGACTGGATGGGAGAAATATAAACATGACTTCGAACTTTCCGGTTGGGAGATCCGTAGCTGCGGGCTCGAGACTCTGAAAGAGACTTTTAAGTTAATACAGAATGAAAATGATTTCGAGGTCGTTATCATTGATGAAGCCCACCGATTCCGCAACCAGGATACAGAAGCATATCAGGTGCTACAGAACATCTGCCGTAATAGGATCGTCATACTTCTCACCGCCACGCCTTTTAATAATACCCCTGCCGATATCTTTGCGATGCTGAAGCTGTTCATCGTGCCGGGTAAATCAAACCTAACCCTATCTAATAACCTGGATGAGCGGTTCCGTCAGTATAATCAAACCTTTAAGCGTTTAGCCAACATCAAGAAAAACTATAATTCTCCAGACGCAGCCAAACGGAATAGCGCTTTAACGGATTACAAAACACTGTTTGGCGAGGATAAAATCGACCTGAAAAAGGTAACTGCGCGCTCTAAGTACCTGGCAGCGGACATTCGGTCGGTTATATCTCCGGTCACTATCCGCCGTAATCGTATCGACTTGAAAACGGACCCTGTTTACTCCAAAGAGATTCACGAATTGTCTGAAGTCAAAGACCCCTGTGAGGCGTTCTTTGAATTGACTCTGGAACAGAATGACTTCTATGACCGGGTGATATCGAAGTACTTCGGTGAAGGGGGAGACTTTAAAGGTGCTATTTATCGTCCCTTTGAATATGAGGCCGGTATCGTCGGGCTGGATGAGGAAGAGCTTAATCGGGAAGAGAACCGTGAAGCCTTAATCCAGAAAAACCTGTACGACTTCATGCGCCGATTGCTCGTAAAAAGATTCGAGAGCTCCTTCGGTGCTTTTCGCCAGAGTATTGAGAATTTCAAGCGTATCACAGAGATCGTGCTGAAATTCATAGATAACAGCAAGGGACAATACGTACTCGATCGTGGTTTTATTACAGATATGTATGACGCTGAAGGTGACGAGATTCTAGAGGCATTAGAGAAGTTTGAAAAAGAACTATTAACTTACAATGTCAACCCGAAGAAAAACAAGGTCTATAAACTCAACGAGAAATCCTTCAAGCAAAAGGACATATTCTTGACGGATATAAAGTCGGATCAGAAGCTATTTGAGAAAATCCTCGAAGAACTGGACGATTTAAAACTTGTAGATAATGACCCCAAACTAAAATCTCTGGAAGAAAAACTGATCGAAGTTTTGAAGTCAAAAGACAAAGCCAGCGAACCTAACAGAAAAGTCATTGTGTTCTCCGAATATATAGATACCGTTAAATACGTGGAAGAACATCTAGAAAAGACACACGGCGGACAGATCATTAGTGTCAAGGGTGACTTAAATAAAGCCAGGGTGGTCGACATCTTGGCGAATTTCGACACCACCTTTAAGAAACAGGTAAACGAGTTCCAGATTCTCCTTACGACGGATAAAATGTCAGAAGGCGTGAACCTGAACCGCGCCGGCGCTGTCATCAACATGGACATTCCTTGGAATCCCACTCGGGTGATTCAACGCGTCGGGAGAATCAACCGCATTAGTAAAAAAGTGTTCGACAATCTTTATATCTATAACTTCTTTCCCACCGTCAAGGGAGCAAACTTCGTGAAAAGCCGGCAGATCGCGGCTGAGAAGATGTTCATGATTCACAATACCCTTGGCGAAGACTCTAAGATATTTGACCCGGAAGAAGAACCCACCGCCTCCAAGCTGTTTGAAAAGGTACAGCAGAATCCGGAAGCCACAGAGCGGGAGACTCTGCAGACCACTATCCGCCGTATGTATGCCGAGGTAGATGATGCCACCAGACAACGCATCGCGAATCTGCCATCACGCATCAAAGCCGCCAAAAAGCACCAAAAATATGGGCTCACTGTATTTATCAAAAAAGGTATGGGCCTATTTATTCGGCACATCACTAGCGAAGACAAGGAGCCAAGCGAAATATTGATGGAAGAAGCCTTGCCATTGATTCAATGCGCTAAGGACGAGCCAGCGTTACCCAGGAGCGATAAATTCTGGGATTACTATCCCGCTATCAAAGAATTGAAGGAAAAAACCGGTGTTCCCTCCAGTGAACTAAGCGTGGAGAAAAAGGCGTTTACCATGGTGAAGGCGCTACTGGTAGGCACCACGGAAGCTTACCGTCCCTTCCACCAGTTGCTGGTGAATCTGCGGGAGGACATTGAGGACTACAAGACCCTCCCTGATTATACATTAAGACGCATCGCTGCCCTGGACATTAAGAGCACCGACGCTAAGAGAATTGCGGCTAACATAGAGGAACTTACCAGGTTACAGGATGAGTTGGGGTTTGATTACTTAACACGGATAAAACAGAAAGTTGGGCAGTTAGAAAAAGAGGTAATTGTGGCCATCGAAAACATCAGGGAAGAGAAGTGAGTAAAGTCTTACTGCAGAAAGTCATTACCGATGGTGTGGATGGGAACCTGAATGATTTCTTTTTGAGCGTTAGCAACTTCTACACCGAGAAGGATGATGATCTGGCTGATTATAACGACGAACGTTTTGCTCACTTTAGAGGCATCGGCGAAATTAACTTTGAAGATGGTCAGAAACTGGTGGTAGTTACCGCTGATGCCACCCGTGACCTGACGGAACGTAGCGGCAAAAAAGACCAATACGATAAAGCGAAGAGGATTCTGAAATTTTATACCCGGTATGACGCCGGGATTTTTGTCTTCAGCGATGCTAACGATAATTTCCGATTGAGCTTGGTTTACGGCACACCGGATGCCACCCGCACAGTCTGGAGTAACTTCCGTCGCTTTACCTATTACGCTAGTCCGACCCTCACGAACAAAACCTTTCTGGATAGAGTGGGCAATTGCAGCTTTGCCAATCTGGATATAATCAAAGATGCTTTCTCCGTGGAGAAGGTTAATAAACTGTTTTATGAAGAGATAGCACAATATTTTTACCGTTTGACCGGTAAAAATGGCAATGAACGAGAATTGGTTCTACCATATAAGGGTGATGATGGCAAACCTTACGAGGAGTTCGCGATTCGTCTTATCGGTCGCTCAATATTTTGTTGGTTTTTAAAGCACAAGAAGTCAACTAAAGACATCCCTCTAATTTCGGAAGAAGCCTTATCTTCAAATGCCGCAGTGAAACACGAGAATTACTATCATTCTGTTTTGGAACCTATATTCTTTGAACTAATGAATAAACCAATCAAAGATAGAAAACCGGTTACCGTACCGGAAGCAAACAACGTGCCTTTCTTAAATGGTGGTCTATTTGAGCCGCACGTAAATGACTATTATCCCAATATAGCTAATTATGGATTGAAAATACCCGATAAATGGTTTATAGAGATCCTGACAGTTCTAGAACAATACAACTTTACTATCGATGAAAACAGCACGGTGGATGCTGATGTCTCCGTTGACCCTGAGATGTTAGGAAGAATATTTGAGAACCTATTAGCCGAAGTGGATCCCTTTACCGGTGAAACCGCCCGTAAAGCCACCGGCAGTTATTACACTCCTCGTACTATCGTAGATTATATGGTAGAGCAGTCTCTGAAACAGTATTTACATGATAAGACCGGTTTGTCAGAAGAGACGCTCATTTCATTACTATCCCATGAAGACGACACGATCAACTTTAATGAAAAAGATAAGAATATTGTTGTAACCGCACTCAAGGAGATCAGAATCATCGACCCAGCTTCTGGTTCTGGAGCTTTTCCGATGGGTCTCTTACATCGCATATTATTGGTGCTAGAAAAAGTTGACCCCAAGCTGGAGCTGTGGAGAAAGCAATATCTTGTTACCCTTGACCCGATGGTGCTCAAAACAGTGGAAAAGAATATCCGTAAGGAAAACTGGGCATATATCCGCAAACTTATGATTATCCGGGACTCCATTTATGGCGTGGATATACAACCTATTGCTGTGGAGATTGCCAAACTGAGGTGTTTTCTTTCCCTGGTGGTGGATGAGATAGTTTTTGATGATGAAGATAATCGTGGTATTGAACCCCTACCAAACTTAGAATTCAAGTTTGTAGCTGCTAACTCCCTAATTGGGCTACCGGAAGTCGCAAGCCAGAGTGGATTTGGTGTTACAGAAACAGTACAGAAACTTAAAGATTTAAGAGATAGTTATCTAAATAGTTACGCCGAAGACAAAAAACAAATCGAAAAAGACTTCCGGGCTACGCAACGAAAACTCTTTGAAGAAAACGTTGCATGGGCAGTTTCGGATGTTTTGGTGAGACAGCTTACTGAATGGGATCCATTTTCTTATGATTCCAGTAAATGGTTCGACCCTGGTTGGATGTTTGGAATAGAAAGTGGATTTGATATTGTCATCGCTAACCCACCCTATATTGGAGAAAAAAAGCACAAGGAAATATTCCGGGAGATAAAACTAGGCACATTAAAAGGATATTATCAGGGGAAGATGGATTTATTCTATTTCTTCTTCCATCTGGCATTAAATGTTGGTAAATCAGATTCTCAGATTGCCTTTATCACTACTAATTACTATCCAACTGCTTCTGGTGCCACAAAACTTAGAAAGGATGTTAAAGGGCGGTCGATAATTCGAGAGTTAATCAACTTCAATGAGTTAAAGATATTTGAATCGGCCTTAGGTCAGCATAATATGGTAACAATCATGTCTAAAGGGCAAGATGAAAACATGAATGCCCGGACTTGTATTACACAAAGAACCGGATTAGCAACAAATACAGTTTTACAAAGTATTTTAACTTGGACAGATAGCGAAACCTCGTATTTTAAGGTGCCACAAAGTACCCTTTATGAAGGGGACGAATGTTATATCCGACTCACCGGTACTGCTGAATCAGAGGATGACCCTCTACAAGGAATTTTAAACAAACTGAAAGCTCAAGGGCAAGAACTCATTAAATTCTGTAATGTCAATCAAGGCATCGTAACCGGAGCGGATAAGGTATCAAGAAAGCACATTGAAAAGTATCGCATCAATGCGAACATCGGCGACGGTATTTTTGTGCTTTCCGATAGTGAAATCAAGGGTTTGAAATTAGACAAGAAAGAGAAAGAGATACTAAAACCGTGGTTTAAAAATAGTAATATAAAACAATATACCGCAAATAAAAGCACAAATGAATGGTTGATTGACCTGAATTACACATCAAGGTTAGATATAGATGAATATCCTTCAATAAAGACACACCTCTCAAAATTCAAGTTATTACTGGAAGATAGACCAACTCCAGGCACTTTAATGTCTGCATTTAGCAAGGGAATGTGGTGGGTACTTACGACAAGCAGAAGACAAGACTTCAATGGTCCCAAAATCGTTGCTCCTCAACGCAGCCCAATAAACACTTTTGGATACAACGAGATTCCATGGTACGCGGCTTCAGACGTCTTTTTCATTACCGAAAAAGACCATGATGTTTCACTAAAATATATTTTAACACTTCTTAATTCTAAGTTATACTATATTTGGCTTTACCATAAAGGTAAACGAAAGGGAGAGACATTAGAGCTTATCGCTACCCCGCTTTCTGAAATCCCCATAAAGAAGATCTCAACTGCTGAGCAAAAGCCTTTCATAGATATTGGAGACCAAATCATTGCTATTACCAAAGACGGAGATTATCTTTCTAATCCATCCAAGCAGGCTAAAGTAGGAGTACTGGAATCTCAAATAGACCAGTTAATTTACCAACTTTATGGATTGACTGAGGAGGAGAAAGCGGTGGTGGAGGGCAAAGTCATCGAGGGCAATAAAGACACTATCGCCATAACACCAGACATTAACCCCACGGAGGAAGTGGAGTTGATTGACCAAGAAGAAAATATAGAGGAGGAAACACGAGTGGAAATAATACTAATCAAAGATAAAGAGACACCAGGAACTTGGAGATATAAAGAGAAAAAGGAAGACCACCCGCTGACAATATATTTAACTAAAGAACAGGTCAAAGAATTAGGCAATCCTGAATCCATCAAAATTACGGTTACGGCAGCATAGTATGCTGATAAAGCCCCGGTCTCCCAGGCCGGTGTCTATAGTTGTTGCACATTCCGTCAAATTGTTGGATTAGGTAACAAATCTCTACTCAATTGAACTTGTATATGGACGTTTAGGATGTTGGTATCCATATCTGAGATGCCAAGGATACAGAAGAGTCGAGCTTTACCCCTACAACACCACTGGTGGCTCGGGTAACAGGTTTTCCATCAATCTGAATATCGATGACCCGTACTTTGCGAAAATGGTGAGGCTCGGTAATAATGAGGCCTGCACCTTTGCTAATCTGGAGATTATCTAGCTTTAGGATTACAACTGTACCACCGTAGTGTATTTCAAGAGGAGAACCAATCAATATTGCATTTGACGGAGTGAAAGATACGAGCCCGTATTCAAGTAGAGAGGCTTTCGCAGCTTCCTTGGTTATAAAATTATTCTGTATATAGAAATAAAGCTTGAATAGCTCGTATGTCGTGAGAAGGCCTCTTTCGTCACTTTTGGCATCTTCAATTTGCTGCTCAGAAAATGGTGGATGATCCCTGTCTTGCGGTCGTAAATGAAGTTGGTGATTTACAATGTAAAGACCATACACATCATAAGTGCCTCTCTCCTTGCCCCTGCGATATCTTATCTTGCTTATTTGAGAGCAATCACTATCAGTTGATGTCCCTCCAATACCCTTGACTTCAACAACCAACAAGCCTTTTTCAAGTTCAACACGTAAGTCTTCTTCTTTAAGTTCGGGATTCTCTTCATCAACGTTAATGACTTTGGGAAAACCTAGCCAATTGAAGTAACGCTCAACTGTTTTAACTAATGGATCACCCGACTTGGTCAGTAAGTCATGTAACCAAGAGTACTTTTGGTAGTTATCGTGTAGTTTCTTATCTAATTCCTCTAGCTTTTTCGAATACTCTTCTTCAACCAGGCGTTTTTTGGCCTTCAGTGATTCTTCGTTTGGCAGTTGATACTCGGCCTCTGCGAGCCAGGCAAATCGAGTAGAATATGGAAAAAGCCTTGGGAAATCGGCTGGCAACACGGTTTCAAAAAGCTCAAAGAGGAATTCACCTTTTCTTCTAATATCGGGAAAGACGAATATGGATGTTTTTGGGTCATAATCTGCATAAGACACAATACGATCATCCAAAGAAAGCATCAGCGGAACAAACGTGTTTCGGTTTACTTGTCTTTGCGTTCCATTATCCCATTCTGTAGGGTGCTTAAAGGTGATATGATAACGTGCCTCTTCGTTGTGTCTGGCAATCAATCTTCCGAAATCTGTGCTGATACCAGGTGCTACGTGTATTTCTTTGCCAAATACATTGGTGCTCAAGGGAAAACGTAGATCTTCTATGAAGGAGTAGGTATTATAGGTTGATTCGCGCATAGATTCTATACCTCGTTCGGTTATTTGAACAAAGTCGTATGACATCTCCTCTTTCGTAGCTGCGAAAACAATGATTATGGCAGTTTTGTCGATGAAGCCAGACAGAGCCGGTGCTAGAAGAGCGCCAGAGAATGAGCGGGGATCAAATATTGTTTGAGGATAGCGACTACGCATTGCGAGTGCTTCTTTACCCCTCACGTATGTAGGCAGATGGTCCGAGGAGTCATATGGCACTGCCTCAACATTCAGTAAATTCACTACCAGAATATTGAATTCGTGCAGATTGCGAGGGAAATCGTAATTCAACTGGCAAATATGTTCGTCTTTTCTAGATTCTTTAGGTACTTCGACTTGCTTCCCAAGGGTCCCGAAAGTACAATTAAATCCTCTTGAACGAAGGAGTGAACTATCTAGTTCCTCCAGGTCAAGCAGTAGTATTCTTGGGATTTCTTGGAAGTTAGACTGAAGTTCGTGGTTGCCTTCGTTTGTTGACCCAACTTTGCCCTCAGGTGAGAAGGATTGTATCGGTACGTGAGAGGGATCAACACGCTTTTTGAGCTTTTGTTTACTTAAGTACCTTAATAACCTCATGATTTCATACCGACGAATTGTAGTTACTGTAATTATACCATTAAGTAGCTACTGGCACACATAATTCCCTACAATCCTTGCTCGCGGATCTGTAGCTTCACAGCACGCTACATGCAGTAAGTAAGGGAATTACACAATAAGCCAGATTGTGACTTCAGGATCTGTCTCCCGGTTTCCGCTTTGATTTCCGCCTCAGTTACCCCTCTGTTCCGCCTCGGTTACCGCTCCATTCCGCCTCGGTTACCGCTCTGCACGCTCCGGTCCTTACAGCAGTGTGGCACGGAGCAAGGCACCTCCCAATCAATGGAGCGGCAGAGCGGGGGGAG
>Ga0307433_1001090_pt1 | contig 16332 bp, 7 predicted proteins | sample SalMarWE160210MG_FD_202166 | JGI IMG/M metagenome (GOLD analysis project Ga0307433, IMG submission 202166) | Salt marsh sediment microbial communities from the Plum Island Ecosystem LTER, Massachusetts, United States - WE1603-210 | ecosystem: Environmental > Aquatic > Marine > Intertidal zone >... | reverse complement strand
ACGACATGTACTACTTCTACCCGGGCAAAGGCGTCTGGAGCACGCCGTTCCCCGGAGGCAGTCATGAGTTCCTTGATAACGGCGCCCGCGTGCTCGACGCTCGCGCCTACTTCCACTTCTATGCGACGGGTATCACACCGGCGATGACAAGGAAGATGGTGGGTAAGGGCTCGCAATATGCCATGGCCTATGTCGACACCAAGGGCAAGGCCTTCGACGGCGGCAAGACCTACAAGGTGCACCTGCCGCCCAACGTGCCCGGCAAGGCCCAGGTGAGGCCAGGCCACAAATGAAAACGTGCAATCGCAAGTCTCGGAAAGCCGTCGAACTCCACCCACCTGTCAAGGGCATCTCTCATCGCAATCAGTCTCGGGTCGGTTACTGGTCCTATCTGCCTATTGCGGTTTTGGGGTGCGCTAGCGAAGATCCTGCGCCATCGTTCCCGGTCGGCCGGTTCTACGTTCCGCATGAGAGGAGCATCATCGGATGGATCCAAAGGGGCGTGTTTCTGGAAGAGTACAGATACGGCGTCTCGGACCCGATCCCTTGTCGCCCACTTGTCCCAGTCCGACTTCTTCGCGAACATATTGCAGATAAAGTCGCCGCTTAAAGAAAAACTCAAGTGGCGATGCACCTCAAGCTTGGGCCACTTGCGCACGAGGCTTACAAGAGCGTCATATGCTGCATTCTCGCCTGCTCCGCAAGGAAACTCGGCCTCCGGCGACGCGTCCTTCGCTTGCGATAGGGCGAGGAGCGTCTCCAGATCTGCCTGGATAACCTCCCTTGTGCCGGGGGGTTCAGCGCGAGATTCCCGAAGTGCGGTCTGTAACAGCGCACGGATGGCGAGCTCCCCATGAGTCCGGTCTATGATTGCCCTAAACCTGCGTTCCAGATCGGAGACCACGCTGGTGCTGAACCGGCCTTGCGCGGTCGGCCTCGGGCGGAAACTACTGCGCGAGACAAGACTTCGGTCAGGCGTAGGAGCTTCTCCAGAACGTGTTGGCGTTGCCGGATTCGGAGAGCGAGCCCGTCGTCGGCGGTTCTGCAGCAGGTCTTCTGACAGAAGAAAGACTGCGACGCTGGCAAGAAGCAACACGTTGAGGCACACCCCCAACCAGAACTCCCTTGTAGCGTCCGCTTCCATCGCTGCTTCCACCTCGTCAATCGTGTTAGCAGGAGGACGGTCTGGGGTAGGGTAGATGAAGCCAGAAAGAATGAAGGCAGCGCTTGCCAGGAAGAGGGCCATGGAGAGAACTAGTAAGGCGACCTTTAACGTCAGCCAACCTGGCCAAGGCCGGCCTGGAGGCTCTCGCCAAGGCAGCGGGGCTTTCTGTTCTTCCACCTTGGCTGGCATGATACATTCTCTCTCAGGCGCTTCAGACCATTCGTCACCCCTTGTTGTCACGAAGGTCTGGCAGAGCGAGGATCTCGATGTTGATAGCGCGCGGGTTGTTCCCTTGAACCCAGTCGTTCACCCCAACACTCAATAGGCCCCGGCATTGGCACCAGGTAAGGACCCCTCGATCCAGATCCGATCTTTCACGCCGAGCACGACCGCACCCGCGTGCCGTACCGGGGCTGGCAACACTCGTTGGCAAGTGACTTCAAGCTAACCGGGAGGCAGAACCTGCGTCAACCAAGTTCTGCGGGGCTTGGGCCGACGTGAAGGCGTGTCAGAGGTTAGACTCCGGAAACGGAGGCTGGCCCTTCTTGCTGCGCGGGAGGCCGACGCTCCGGAAGCTGCCAAGCGCGAGAAGACGCAGAAATGCTGTTTCTCGAGGCCCGCGAACCGGCCAACCCTCAGCAGGTTCTCCCCGAGTGGCCCTCGCGGCCGCCCGTTCTTGCACACATCGTGGCTCGCCGTCAGACCGCCTGTTGTCACCCGCGGCAAACGCCCGGTGGCGGCTCAGAGACGAGATCACCCTCCACCTACCAGTTGTTGTGGTCCCAGTCGGTGTTCCCGGTGGCGGCTCAGAGACGAGATCACCCTCCACCAAAGGCATGACCCCAAAGTGACCCCAAACCAGCCCCAAATGAGCCCAATCTGACCCCTAAATGACCCCCAAACGATCCCCAATGACCCCAATATGACCCCCAAAGCAGTTCCCCAATCGGCGGCGCCGGCCCCTGAATCAGGCGGACTGGCGCCAGACTCGGGTCGCACCGACAACATGGGGCTCCGGCGGCTCGAGGAAGGCGGCCACGAGTGGTCGAAGGTCTCGTTTGGTCGGTTCAAACTCTGTACAGTCGCCCCGACCAAAACGCGAAGGGGGCCGTTTGGCAAGATGTCGCAGAACGGGTACGTCTCGGGACGATCGAAGGTCCTCTTCTGATGATCGCGCATGGAGTCCGCAGCGCCCTGTCACACATGGCAGGGGCGTCATGGCCGAGGGTTCCACTTGCCGGGATGCAGCCGCCGGCTGCCCGTTCGCGCCTTCCCGCACGGCGAATCAGATCTTCTCAATCAGCACGATCTTGTAGATGCAAATCTTCGGCACCGTGAGACCGGCGGCGCCGGCGGCGACGGCGCAGGACACGGTGACCGGCGCCGCGTCGGGATCGAAGCACGTGGCCTTGGCAGCGGCCCAACCGTCGGGAAGCGGCACGCGGACCGGCGTTGGTTCGACCTCAAGCACCTTCCTGGCCTTGTCCAACAGGCAGACGTTGTAGTTGACGACGTGCAGCGCCAGGCGCTCGTCCTTCCGGTAGAGAGCGAATCGCAGGTTTCCGGCGCGGCCGTCGGCCCGGGCCACGGGGGGCGTCGGGGCAAGGCGACGTTGCGGCAGGGTGCTGCGCTTGGAATCGAGCGGCCCGCCCCGCCGCATCTTCGACCAGTTCCAGACGTGGACCCCGTCGGCGCCGAGGAGCCCCGAAGCCGCCCTGCCGTTGATGGTGACTTCCTCATCGCCGAGAGCGATCCTGCCGCCCGTTTTCAGGTAACCGCGAAGTGCGGCAACCTGGGTGTCGTCCATCTCGTACGCGGGCGACGGCAGGTAGAGGACGCGGAAGCGGGCCAGGTCGCCGGCCCGTTCGGGCAGGGCCGCGTCGATCAGCGCGACCGTCAGGCGATGCGTAGCCGCAAGGTGCTCGTGGATCGTCGGCTCGGGCAACGGATGCTGAGTGTTCAGCGGGTTCCGTCCCCAAGAGGCATAGAGGACGGCGGCGGTGGCGGTCGGCTGCCAGCCATCAAAGAGGTCGCCGTGCTTCTTGAAGAACGCACGGTACGTCGCCTGCGGCGTCCCGCGTGCGGAGAACCCGCCGCCTCCGCTGAAGGCGGCCATTTCCGCGAGCGCCAGTTGCTGGACGTTGTCGTTGCGGCGGGCGTCATAGCCCAGGTAAATCGAACGGGCGGGCATATGCTGCGAGAAGAGGAGTTCCGCCAGATGGGTGCGGCAGATACGCCCCCGCGACAGCGGCACGACGTGCAACCGCCGGTTCGCCACGTCGAGGTGGCTCTCGTCGGTGTAACGGAAACCGAAGTGGACGGCGTACCGGCCGGGTTCGCGCGGCGTCCAGGTTCCCTTGAGCGTCACGGGCGGCCGGACCGGCTTGCGGGACGAGCCTGACCCGCCGACGGCGCCGGGCGGTTCCAGGTCCACCCGCACCCGCTTCGCGTCGCCAGACACAAGGAGCAGGTGGAAGTCCTCGGCCGCATCGCCGTCCTGGAGGCTGGCGCCGACGCTTGCGACTTTGACGTCGAAGCGGGCGGGCTTGCCCACCGAGATCGTCGCCGGAAGCGAGAGGTCAGCCTCGATCTCCACGAACGTGTTGGGGTTGCGGCGTTCGTAGCGGTGGGTGATCCGCTTCGGCTCGGCCGGCTCGCGCGAGACGGTTATGGTAATGGCGTCGGTTTCGGGCGGCTCATCCGCGGCCTGGATGCCCGGCGAGAAGGTGCTCTCGAACATCAGGCGGTCGCACTTGCCGCCCACCTGGAGATACTCGTTGATCCGCCCGCTGTTCGGGAAGATCGTGAAGCCCGGCCGCACCCTTCGGCCGACCTCGCGGAGCATTCCCAGGTGGTCCCGGGTGCGCAAGAGGCGCCAGCGGCGAACGAGTTCGGCGGGCACGTCGCGCGCATCGAGGGCCAAACGCTCCGGCGCGAGTCCTTCCGTCAGGCGGCGGACCCACGCCAAGTCGCGGTTCTCATTGAGAAACCGGCGAAAACCGGCCTTGCAGTAGCGGCAGTAGCAGGCATCGGGATGGGCGTTGTCCACAAAGCACCCGTCGTAGCCCACCTTGGCGACCATCCGGACGAGCCGGCGGTGCCATTCGGCCCAGTCCGGATGGTTGATGCACGCGCGGTACCGATGGAGCGGAGCGTAGTAGGCGGGCGAGTAGCCGCCGCACGAACCGCCGACGAACTTGCCGTCGATGTCCACCACCAGCCAGTCGAAAGGGTCGCGCGGCGGGGGCGGCCCGGCCCACGTCGCATAGGCGTTCCAGTTATCGTAGAACTTCCAGAAGCCGAGGCGTCTCTCGTGGTCCCCGGCGACGGTATGGTACGAGATGTACGGCGCAATCTCGCGGATGCCGATGGCGTGACCGCGGCGAAGCGTCTTGCGAATCGTCTCGATGCGCGTCGCGAGCGCTTCGGGCGTCAGCAGCGCGATGTTCTCCCACGAGAGCGTGTGGCCGGGGCCGCCGGTGTACTGGTTCTCACCCTGGTAGAGGCGTGTCGGCCCCCAGTGGTGCGAGATGGGCACGGCCTTTCCGACGTGCAGCAGATCGGGCGGCGCGGCCTTGAACTGGTTGATGTAGTCGGGCTTCGTGAAGTAATCGCCCGAGTAGTTGATGTGGTAGACGATGGGCGGCGTTGTCCTCGGCAGCACGGGCGCGCGCGCTCCGCCCCGGGCGGCCGCCCCTGCCGCACCGGCACGTCCGGCCAGGGCCCCCACCAGGAAGGCCGAAAGACACAGGCATCGAAGTAGCAACAGCACTCAAAATTTCCTGGGATCGTGGGCCAGTCTGGGCGTCCAGGGCACGGCCTTCAGAGAATCCCAGACATTCACCTCGGTCAACTGGAAACCAGAACCAGGCCGGGCCTGAATCAAGAACTTGACGTAGCGAGCCCGGACGGGCTTCTCAAAGGGCACGAAGACGTAATTCGCCTTCAGCCCGAAGTCCGGGAACCGCCCCGATTCGGGGGCATCGTGGCGGGGGTGCAGCGGCCAGTTGGCCGGCCAGCCGTTGTGCGCGTAGCGGGCACTCTTGTAGTGGTCGCGGCCCCGGTTGGTGAACGTGCGGCCGTCGGCGGAAGTCCGGATTTCGACCGAGTTGGGGAACCGCACACCGCCCCACATGATGTAACCATCCACCCGCCCGCCTCCCACGTTGCGGACCTCCCCCAGATCCACCGTGACCTCCAGCGTGTCCACTCCCCGGGGCCAGTGGGCCAGGCCCGTGTCCGTGGTGCCCGAGGACTGTGGCTCCTTGATGTAGCCGTCGGTCAGTTCCTGCTCGTCGCCTTCGACGCGGAAGGCCCCCTTCCGTGGAGACACGGACACCGTGTACGGCTTGTTCAGTGAGAGCAATCTCCCCCAAGTATAGCGAACCGGCGGAATGGCGTCGCGGCTGCCCACGTCTTTGCCGTCCGAGTAGCCCAAGGTCACCGGCTCCGGTGAAGAGCCTTCGAGGTTGATCCTTACCCAGTTGACGTGGGGACGGACGTGACCGCCGACATGGATCCGGTAGCGATGGGGAAGCCTGCTGATCCGCTCGGTGTGGCTCCGCACGGTCCCGCCCGACTCGTCTTCGGGCAGGGGCTCGTAGTACTCGGTCCAGTTGTAGGTGACCTCGATGGGACGGAAGGTCGTATCGGGGGCCTGGTAGTCCAACTCCATCCGCAAGAGACTGGCTCCCGTGCGGTGGTACTTGCTCGTGTGGCGGGTGCGGAAGACGTACCGGAACTGGACGCTGGTAACATCCGCCTGGCTGACCGGAACCTCGAGGTACTTGTTCTGATTTCGCCGCTGGTGGTAGTTGTCGCGGGTGTGTTCGAAGTCGAAGGCGCCGGCAGTCTGCCAGGGATTCCATTGCCCGCCGGGGCCGCGCAGCCGGTACTCGTAGCGCACGTAGTTCGACTCCGCCCGGCCGCTGAGCCAGATGCTGCCTCCCATGCGGAATCTGAGGACGGGGCGCGGGGCGTCCAGTTGGAACGTGACATGGGCCTCGTCAGTGGTGCTGTCGGCAAAGACGACCGGGAGCGTGCCCTGGCGCTGGCTGCTGCCGATATTGGCCGAATCGACGGCGTACCGCCGGTAGAGGTCGTTCTTCAGCAGCGGCCTTACTGAGAGGGTCTCGTACTGCATCCGGGGATCGTAGTCGACGGTGATGCAGTTCGTGCCCAGGTCAAGTCTGGGAAGTGCCTGGCGGTTGCACTGGGTGACGGTGGTAACGGTGATGGCCTTCAGAGCGGCGTCGCTGGGGCTTTGGGACGCCTTCATTCGCACCCGCACCAGGTAGTTGAGCACGACTCGAAGGTCGCCGGCCTGGTGGGTGCCGCACAGGGCATCGCTGATGTTCTGCTTGACGTGAAGTTCGCCGGTCCCGCGTGCCTCCCATACCGGGAACCAGGAGTGGCCGGCGTCGCAGGAAGCCTCGATGTCGACCGCGTCTTTTTCGCTCCGCCGATAGAGGTGGGCCTCGACGATTGCCCCTGTCGTGATGTTGGCCGACTGCACCTTGAAGACAACCTCGGCTTCCTCTCCTGCCCGAGCCGGGTGCACAGGCAACTGGGAACTCCGGGCGGTGTTGCGGGCGGACTCAAAGGCAGCGTCGCGTTTGAGGTCGGGAGTGAAAATCCAGCGGCCGTTCGAGCGGCCCCGGTCCTTCAGGTAACTGTTCGGATCCTTGCCCTGACCGTTCGGGTAGTAGTAGTCGGAGGTCGTCCCCAGGGGCTGCCAGTACCGCGTGTAACTTTCACCGGACCGCAGGCCCAGGCGGTAGCGGTAGATGGAGTGGCATCCCTGGGTGTTCCACTCGTTCCAGTGGCGTTTGACCCACGCTTCATCGAGCGTTTGGGCAAAATAGGCCCGGCCGGCGGCGTCCCTGGGAAGCCATGAACCGGTCAGCCAGCCGCGGATCCGCGTGGTGTCGTCCCCGATCAGTTCGGCCTGTCCGGCCTTGCCGGGCGCGTAGCCGTCGCGGTCCCGGGTAATGGCCTGCGGCGTGTGGTAACAGAGCCAGTGGTATCTGCCCTCGGGTCCTTTCGCGCACGGCCCGGCCGCCTCATCCATCTCCGTAATGCCCAGGATGGTCCGGCCGTCGCACTTGACGGGAAAGAACTTGTAGGTGTTGTCCAGGTAGTGTCGGCCGCCGTCGTATTCGAGTTCGGGCACGGTGTGGTCGCCGACTTCGTAGTGCCGGCCGACCCATCCCAAGCCGCCTTCGCCCACGGCCGCGTACAGGGCGGTCCAATACGCGCAGTTGGCGTTCATGAAGTTGTTGAAGTGGAGGATCGGCTCGACCGGTATCCAGTCGCAAGGCGGGTCGCTCTGATTGCCCATCACGCCGAACCAATGGGCCAGGGCCGCGGCCTTCTCGTCGTTGGTCGCCCAACGGGAAGTGGCACTGGCGCAGAAACTCTCCAGGTCGGTCAGGTCCGGGGCGTGATTGCTCAGCAGCCTCAGGTTAAAGACATCCGCCCCCGCCCCGGCGGCCGACAGGCACACGAACATCGCAGCAAACGACACGACCAGGCCGAAACGCGGGAATTGCATTTCTGCTCCTTCCCTTTCTCACGGTGCCTTCTGCCGTCCCTGCCCAGAACTCCGTCCCCGTTCACCTCCAGATTTGGCAAAGAACGCCGCGAATCCACCTTCTCGGGACTCAACGTCACAGGGGATTGTGCCAAGGGCTGTAGTTCCAGTTCTGCAACAGATTCATCGCGGCGCGGTCGACGACCGGGTTTTGGGGCAAGAGCAGTACCGCATCGAAGCAGGCACCCGCGCTCGCGACGAGAGTCAGCCGATGCGTACTCGCCGCGAGCGTGACGTCCGGGATCCGATACCAAGCCCAGTGGCCGTATTGCTCACCGGAGTGGGCGAACATCTTGGTGTGCGCGCGTCTCGGATTCGTCCAGTCGGTGAACCCGATCATGGCGGTCGGCCGAATCTCGCGGACCTTGCCGTCATCGAGTGCAAGCGTCATGGCCGTGCGGCTCTCCGGCTCCCACCGCGCCCGCAACCATAGGGCGTACTTGCCCTCGCTCGGCGCCCTAAGGTTAAACACCAAACGGCCGTCCCCGCGGAAAAGCATCCCGCGCGCGCCGCTGAGTTCGGCGATGTCCGTCGCCGCCACGTCCCCATCGGTCCCGTCGGCCTGCTCGGCCTCGCGGACCAGCGCGCCCCGGGCGACCAGGACTTGGGCCGTCACCCGGCGCGGCGGGTCCGATGCGTCCACGACCACGTCAAACGCCTCGACGTCGCCCTCGCCTGCCCCGGCCGGCCGAAGCACAAACTCCGCATCGGCAAACCCCGCCGGACCACGCTCGACAGCCTTCCTCCCGGGTTGACTTGTCCAGCCGTCCGGCAGGTTCTCCAGCGACACCTCGCCGCGCAAAGGCCGGCCCTCCAGCGTTACCTTCACCGGAACCTCGTCTCCCGGCGCCACGACGATAAGATTCCGGTGCGCCTCGTCGCCGTTGAGGTAGTAGCCGATCGCGCCCAGCGACACGCCCAAGTCACTCTGGTGACGCTCGGTCCACCGGCAGGTCGCCCGGACGGGCACGGTCGGCGGTCCGCCCACAAAGGTGATGCGGTTCTCTCCCCGCGAGAGATTCCCCGGCAGCGCCAGGGGCGACGCGACCAGCGTGCTCCGGACCTTCAGCCCGCTAACCGTCGCGCGGCTGCCCGCGGCCAATTCAACCTTCAGCCAGTAGGCGTAACGGCCGGTCATCTCCTTGAGCAGGCTCGCGCTGATCTGGCCGCTTCGCTGGGCACTCCGCCATACCTCGGTCCAGCCCTTGCCCTCATCGAAGGACAGAGACAGCCTGGCCGCACCGGCCGCCTCGGCAGCGTAGGCGCCACTGACCGTGGCGTCGGAGAGAATGTAGGGACAGTAAGCCCGATAGATCAAAGCGGCGTCCTCGGCCGGGTTTTTCGCGCGCAGCACGGAAACATCGCCGGCCGTCCTTTGAACCTCTGCGTTCTCCAGCACCGTGGCCTCACCTCCGGCGGTCGGCTCGTATACGATGGCCCCGTTGCCAAAGTAAGGTGGCACCTTCCCCAGGGGAATCGAGGCCCGATCGCCCGTGATCTCGAACCACCGGCCCTCGTTGTGCCAGCAGACGCTCGCGCGCTCGCCCGGCCGCAGGGGGAAGGCCATCGAGTGTGGTCGCTCGGCCGAGCCGAATCGCGCCCGGCTGACGCGCCCCCGGATCCCCGAGGTCACGCCGTCGCCCTGACGGAGTTTCAGGTAGAGGTCGTCTTCAAACCTTCGCCGGCCGGCCACGGTGGCATTGTCGCGATTGAGCCAGTACTTGCGCGGCGACAGGTCGAACAGCCGCCAACTTCCGCCGTAGAACGCCTGCTCAAACTGATGGTGTGTCCCCGAAGCATCGTTGGATGAGATTCCGGCGGCCAGAAACATCTTCCGTAGCGTGTAGTTCAGCGGTCCGCATTGGTCGAACGCATAGATGTTGACCGCCTTCAGAAGCGTGTAGGAGACACGGCTGCGATGCCTCGTGGGCAGCGTTTCGCAGAAGTGCGCGTCGTAGTAGTTGCTGATCGCCAGCGCATACCGCATCACTTCGAATGCCTTCTCCTCGTCATCCGTCACGTCGGCGGTCAGGGTGGCGGCGAGGCTTGCGACGCTGAAGGGCACCACGTTGTCGTTGGCCCGCCAGCGGGGCAGCAAAGTCGTCTTCTCAGACGAGCCCTCCGCCCGCTCGAACGTGACCGACCGCATCGCCGGCTCGTAGTCGCCCCCCACCTCCAGCAGAAACCCCTTGTCTTCCGCCGTGACGGTCCGCTGGTGCTGCCGCGGGCGATACTCAACGAACCGCGGGTTGGGCAACTCGCCAGCGGGACGCGTCACCACGAGACGATTCTCCACCCGGTTCTTCTCAAACGTCTCGTCCGAGGCATGTGCCTTGACCAGCACCATGCGCCGTTCGATCTTGCCGCCCTGCAACGTCTCCAGCGGTGCCTTCTCCTCGTGCCGCGGCAACTCGCAGGCAAGGTGCCCACGCACAAACCGGTCGTCGGAATCATGCACCCCGTGACGCTCGTTCTCGAAATGAAACAGCGCCCGGGTATGCCGATCCACCGAGAACTCGTGGCGGCTGGGGACGAAATCGCCGGTGTAACGGACGACGTCCGAAATGCGAAACTCGTCCAGCACCGCTTCCGCCCCGCGGTCTTCGCTGCAATCGGTGTCTCCGCCGATAAACGCCTGCATGGGTATGCTCCGGCGGTCGGCTTCCATGATGCCGATGCCGGGCCCCTTCTCCTTATCCTCCGGCACCAGGCTGCTCGGCCACGGGCGATCGTGGGGGCCTTCGGCGGCAATGGGCTTCCCGTCCACGAAGAGACGAAGATGGGCCTTGGGAAAATCCCAGGTGGCGGCAACGTGATGACCCCGGCCGGGCTGCAATCGCGCCGGCCCGCGCACAGAGCGCCGTTTGCAGCCCGCGTCGGCGATCGTGAACTCAAGATGGCTCTTGCCGCCGATGAGCAGTCTCCGCAAGCGAGATTGCAGACGGTGCCCGTAGGCGACCGAATCGAAGAAGACCCGCTCGCCAGGATCCTCGGCGTCCCAGATGGGGCGGCACCAGAACTCCAGCGTCCCCGCCTCCAGGGCCCAGTGGACCGATCTTGCGTCCTGGTTGTACTTGCCGGCGGTCAGCGTACCCTCCGAAGCGCCGTTGAAGGCCAGACGCCGCCGGCCGGTGAACTGGAATCCGCGGTTCAACGGCGCCTCTTCCATCGCTCCCTCGACGAAACCGGCCCCCGTCTCCGCCGGCCAGGACCAGCGCTCGCCCGGGCGAAACACCACGCGGTCCAGCCAGATCGTGAAGAAAGACTCGGGGCCGGTCACGGTCCGGCGCGTGTCCGCATCGCGCACGGTGCATCGCATCCGCACCTTCACGTTCACGCTGGCAGCCTCCGGGTTCAATCGCCCCCGCTCCGAGAACTGCACAAGTTGACCCTCGGCCAGTTCAATCGTCAGCCAGCGGGACTGGACGGCGTATTCCAGGATCCGCGAGCCGTCCGCGCGGAACTGCTCCAGTTCGATCGAGACGGGGGCACCGTAGGCGGCACGCTCCGCCAACAGGTCGCACTCAAAAACCACCTCCTGCCCGGCGAACTTGCCCACGTCGATCCTCTGCGAGACGGTCACCTCGCGCCCGGCATTCTCCGGCGTCTTCTCGTCGACCACCACCGCAAGGGACCGCCGGCCGGCGGTGTGAGCGAATCGCCCCAGGCGGACCCGTTCCTTCGGCGCCACCGTCCAACCGTCCGGCAGGCCGTCGGCCTCGTCCTCGAAACCCTGGTTGGCCAGCAAGTTCTCAGGCGGCAGGAGATTCGCCTCGTACTCCCGAGCCTCCAAACGCCGGCCTCTGGTATCAAAATAGATGTCATACGCCCCAACCTCCCCGATCTTTGGCCGGGCGATCCAGGTCAGATAACTCTGCTGGCGCCCCGCACGGGCGTCGAACTCGGCCCGGCACGCAAAGGGCACCTCGCGTCCGGACCCATCGTCGGCCCGCTCGACGACCCGCAGCGACCCCGGATCGAACCGGCCGGCGACGCCCCCCCGTTCCGCCAGCAAAGGGAAGTCGATGGCAACTTCCACCGGCCGCGGCGCGTCATCACGCCAAGGAGTCGCGCGTGCGACCGTGGTGCGAAAATGCCAGCCTGGGTTCCACCAACCGCCCTCGTCGGCAGCGGCCGCCACCGAGCAAGCCGTTAGGGCGCAGAGAATCGCAGTCGTGATTCTGGCACTCATCGCCTCATTCCTTGAACTAATACGTTTCCTCAGGATGCACTGCCGTCTGTCGTCATCGTGCCTTCGTTAAGCGCGCGATAGGGACGACCTGCAATCAGCCTGCCGCCTTCGGAGAAGCCTTCGGGCCTGTCTGCAAGGCGCTGAATGAGGCGTGCCCGCCAGGCTTCAAGTGTGGCACGATGCGAGGCGTCTTTCGACAGGTCGTGCTCCTCCCTCGGGTCCTTGTCGAGGTCGAACAACTGCTCCGTGCCTTCTGCAGGTCGCCAGATGTACTTGAAGCGGCAACCAGCCAGTGCATGAAACGCTTGTGCCTTGCTGTAGCAAGGTGCATGCTCGAAGTGCAGCCATTCACGAATGGCCTCTTTCCGTCCACGCAGTGTCGGCACCAGATTGACACCGTCGATTCGGGTGGGGCTTTTCGTTCCGGCCAAGGCCAGCAACGTGGGCATGATATCTGCCAGACAGACCGGCTGCTTGACACGCAGACCCGGCTTGAAGCCCAGTGCGGGCGAACCGCAGATGATGAACGGGATATTGGCCGATCCCTCATACGGCTCGCACTTGCGGAAATAGCCATGGTCTCCCAGCATCTCGCCGTGGTCGCTGGTGACCACGATAACCCACGGCCGCCCGGCTTTCTCGCTTCGTGCCGTGAAGTCGGCGATCAGTGACGAAATCCGGCTGTCGATATGTTCGATGAGGCCAAAGTAGCCGGCCTGGGCGGCGCGCAGGGCTTCGCCTTCCAGCAGGACCCGGTGGCCGCTCCGGTCGCCCTTTGGCGACAGTGCCTTCCAGTCCACCCAGTCGCCGTGTGAAGGTGGCGGCAGTTTCTGCTTTGCGTACGTCTCGAAGTGCGTCTTTGGAGGGAAGAGCGGCGGGTGTGGGGCGTAGAACGAGGTTGTCAGAAAGAGCGGTTGGGCCGCATCCGTCTCATCCACCACCTTGCGCGACTGGGCGACCACCCATGCGGTAGGATGCAAGTTATCCGCCAGCGGCCACGGGTTTGCCTGCCAATGGTTGTAGGTGAGGCCCAGAGTCTTGACGAGTGTCCTGATGCCACCGGTTCCCGGGGCCGACCGTTTCAGAAACGTGTCGTATTCATCGTTGGCAACGTAGGTGGACCCAAGGATTCGCTTCTGATATCCACAGGATCCGCTGGCGCGGTTTTGGTGCATGTTGCGGCCGACCAGAACGGTGGCGTAGCCGGCCTTGCCCAGCAACTCAGGCAAAGGCGGCGTGGAGAGTGGTTTCGCGGCAAAGCCCACCACACCGCTTGTCTGAGGGTAGAGGCCGGTAAGCAGCGCGTAGCGAGCAGGGATGCAGGATGCAACAGGGGTGTAGGCCCGCCGGAACAGCACGCCTCGTTTGGCGAGCCTGTCCAACTGCGGAGTCCGTACTGCCGGATGACCGAGGGCGGACAGGCAGTCTCCTCGCATCTGGTCCGGCATGATCAGAAGCATGTCAGGCTTGGCGGGGGCCTCGGCGGCAGAAACTTCCGAGGCGCGACGGAACAGGGATGCCGTTCCCGCGATGGCTGTCTTCTTCAGGAACTCACGTCTCCCTACGTTACCGTTCATGGTGCTCCCTTACCCCTCGTGAGATCGAACCCGGAATCCGCAGACGGACTCCGGCCCACGACCATCGCGGGCCGCCTCGATGATTCTACCTTCCCTTCAGACTCTGGCAAGGCCCTGCTCGCCCCTCACAAGGCTCCATCTGCCCGCCGTAGAACGTGCCGCGGCGGGGAAGGACTCCGGATGCTGCCGCAGCCGACTCGAAAGACCTTGTAGCCGTGACCCGCGGCCGACGCGGCGGCTACCCTTTTTTGTTGACACTCAGGCACGGGCGCGATAGCGTCAGAGGTTGGACGCGGGATGGACAGGCGGTGTGGTTGCGCGCCTTTCCGGGCCTTTTCCAATGCGTCAGGAAGGAGTGGTTTCGATGGGCCGGACACGACTGGTCTTCGGGAGCCTGTTAAGCATCGTCCTGGCGGGGCTGCCGCTCGCGGCGTCGGCCCAGATGGGGCCTGGTGTGTTGCCTGCGGCGGCTGGGGCGCCGGTGCCGGCCGTCACCACCACGCCGGCCCCGACGCCGCCCACACCCACCTACCCCTACACCGGATACATCAGTGCCGACCTCGTGAACATCCGGTGCGGCCCGGCCCTGTATTACTACACGCTGCAGACGATGAGCAAGGGCGCTCCGGTGACCGTTGAAGGGGCCAAGGGCGGCTGGCTGGCCCTTCGGCCGCCCGACGGCATCCACGGCCTGATCCGCAAGAGCGATCTGACGGTCGGCGCCGCCGGCGCCAGCGCGACCGTCTCGGCCCCCAGCGCACGGGTCTACGCCCCCAGCGCCACGGCCAAACGCCGCTGGTGCGTTGCCGCCACCCTCAAGCAGGACGACACGGTCCAGGTGCTCGGCCCCGCCGAGGGCGATTTCGTCAAGGTGGCTATGCCCGAGGACGCACGCGTGTACGTGGTCGATGAGTACGTGGCGGCAACCGGCCCAACGGCCCAGCCGCAGGGGGATCAACACACGGTCGCTCCGGGCGACATCAAACCGCCCACGACCGACCCGCTCGTCGAGACATTCAAGGAGGCCGAGAGCGAACTGAGGACCGAACTCGCCAAGGACATACCCGACCGGAACTTCGACGACATAGCCGCCAAGTTCACCGAGGTCGCCGAGAAGGCCGAGAAGGCCTACCTCAAGAACGCCGCCAAGCGACGCCTTGTCTACGTCACCGCCCTTGCCGAGCAGAAAACCGAGTTGGTCCGCGTCGCCTCGCTTGCGGATAAACTCGACGAGCGGCTGGCCGACATCAAGACCGACTGGGCCATGAAGCAGGTCGAGGCCCAAGCGGACAGGAGATTGCTGAAGCCCGGTTTCCTCGCCACCGGCTGCCTCGCCAGAATGGAGAGTCTGGCGGAGGTCGATCATCCCATCAAGTTCAAACTCGTCGACCAGAACAACCGGCCGCTGGTCGTCCTGAAATCAACCGCCTACGACCTGACCAAGTACCTCGGCAAGATCGTCGGCATCCGCGGCACCAAGACCTACCTGAAGGAATGGCAGATTCACCTGGTTACGGTGGACGACTTGCAGGTGATTGAACAGTAGTCCAAGGTTCCGTCAGCCGAACCTGGCCCATTTCAGGAACCGGCGCAGGAGGTCGCGGTTGGCGACGGCGGCCGTTCCGAAGACGCCTCTCCAGAACAGGACCTGCATGGCTTGGCTGAATCCCCCCGTGCCGATGCGTTTGCGCGGGATGCGCCGGACCTTGTCGGGGTTGGCAAGCCCCCACGTGATGAAGGCCGACATCTCGGCGATCATGCGGCGGCGATGGTCCTCGAGTTCAAGCATGATGTTCGATTGTAAGCGACCGCCAGCGTGAAGTCACCCCCCTCCTCACCCGGAGTGCCGACGCGCCGGGCGCCAAGGTCACCTTCGACACGAACCTCGGCATGCTGATAGCGTGGGAAGACCCGCCGCGCGGGAAGTCTCGTTGTAGTGCTAACACGACAGCGCCACTTCGTGCGCGGCGGGTCTCCGTACCCGCCGCGTACATGAGCGGCCCAGCCGACCAACTGTCCACCCAGGCGTTCTGCTCCCGCGTTTACGGCCGTGCCGTGGCGAGGACCAGCCGCGGGGCCGCCAGGCTGTTGACGAGCACGACAACGCTTCCGTCGAGCGGCTGGTCGCCGAGGATACTGCGGGATTCGGCGCGGAAGGTATCCCACGCGCTTCCGCCCGCCCGCCGACAGGCCAGGGCCGTCAGGACAACCATGTCGTTGCCGCGAAGCGGCTGCGTCAGGAGCCCGGTCAGCGCCTCGGAGTCGATCTGGCCGGCCGGGGCAAGCAGCGACGCCGCCACCACGCGGAACTGAGCCAGGCGGGCGTTCTTCGCCTTGCCCGCCGCCAGCGCCGCCCGCGCCCGTGAACGGAAGTCGGCGTCGTCGGCGATGGCGAGCGCGGCATAGAGCACCTTGTAGAACGCCGGCGCGTCGTCAGGCGACTCTTCGAGCGCCTTCAGTGCGTCCCGGGCAGCCGACTCCGACCGGCGCCGGGCCGCCTTCGCCAGACTCGCAAGTTCCGTCTCGTTCGGCAGCGCGCCGGAGGCCTCCGTCACGGCCCAGAGCGACCGCAGGGCCACGCCGGCGCCCGGCCCCTTCAGAAGCCGGTCGGCCGAGGCATCTTTCCAGGCCACTTCGAGTTCCGTCAGCGCCTCCAGGTCCAATGTGCCGCGCGCGGCAGCGGCCAGCAGTTGCCAACTGAACCGGGCGAGGACACCCGCGACGCGGGCCGTCTCGCTTGCTTCGAGGATCTTGGCGGCGGCGTCCTTGCGGTCAACGGCCCGCTTACTGGTGACCGCGTGAAGCG
>Ga0307433_1001089_pt1 | contig 16342 bp, 16 predicted proteins | sample SalMarWE160210MG_FD_202166 | JGI IMG/M metagenome (GOLD analysis project Ga0307433, IMG submission 202166) | Salt marsh sediment microbial communities from the Plum Island Ecosystem LTER, Massachusetts, United States - WE1603-210 | ecosystem: Environmental > Aquatic > Marine > Intertidal zone >... | reverse complement strand
GGGGTAACTAAAGCAGTATTCGGACCTAAGGCTTTCATCGCCCATCTAAGGGCTATTTCCAATCCACAACCAGCACAACAAGAATTTCCTGGAAGAAAATATTCTTCTTGACAACTCTCCAATGCTTCTTTTAATTTAACCATGATTATTTTACCTCCAATAATCCATCCCAATATGTTCCATAAATAAGGTTTTCTGGAGTCTCTCCTGTTTCACTTAATTTAACCAATGTCCTTAATTGTCGTTTTTGTTGTTCCAAAGTCACTTCTCTACCACCTAAACCATTTATAATAGGTAATATTTTAGCAGTACCTTCTGTACCATGGAGAGCAGATTTAACTTCGCAACTAACAGGTCCACCAGTTGATGAACCAAAAGCAGTAGCTCTATCAACTACACCAAGAAGATTTACTTTTTTCGCTATATGAATAATATCTTCTGTCGGAAAAGGTCGAAAGTGTCTTAATTTCAGTATTCCAACTTTAAAACCTTCTTCTCTTACCTGATCCACAGCATCCTCCATTTGGAGCGCTAAATCACCATAAATAACCATACCAACTTTTGCGTCATCCATTTTATATTCTTGAACTAAACCATTTCCATAATTTCTGCCAAAGCTATTTTCAAATTCCTTCGCTACTTTAATAATCTTAGCTTTTGCTCTCATGTGGGCGTCATGAATTTTTAAACGAAATTCTTGATAAAATCCCGAGGGCATAATGAGATTTCCGAACATCATTGGTCTTTTAGGATCAATCCATATATGAGGCCATCCTTCCTCATCTGGTAATGGAGGTAAAAATCTATCTACTTTATCTTGGTCTTCAATAATCACAGGTTTTGAAGTATGTGATAATATAAAACCTCCATACGCTACAAATTTAGGTAATAAAATTTCTGGATCCTCACATACTTTATATGACATAAGAATTTCATCATATATCTCTTGATGTGAAGAAGTAAATGCTGTCATCCATCCTGTGTCTCTTTGACTTAATACATCGGTAAAGTCTGCCCAAATATTCCAAGGAGGTGCTGGTCCTCGTGATGCTATTGTCATAACAATAGGTAATCGTGAACCTGCTGCCCAATGAACCATTTCATGCATATAAAAAAGGCCCTGACCTGAGGTAGCTGTAAATGTACGAGTCCCAGCTATACTAGCACCTATTATTGATGCTAAAACGCTATGTTCAGATTCAACCTTAATATATTGAGTGCCTGGCATTAAGCTATTATCAACAAATTCAGAGAGTTTTTCAACTACAGTTGTTTGTGGTGTTATTGGGTATGCACTTATAACTTGAACTCTTGCTGATTTAGCTGCATATGCCGCAGCGACATTACCTTTAATAATAATATGTTCTTCATTCTGATAATATTCTTTAGGTGTTTCAACCATTTTTTACATCACTTTCTCTTACCATTTCTATATTATGTGTGGGACATTCTTTAGCACATATACCACATCCTTTACAGTATTTTAAATCAATTTCAAAAGAACCATCCTCTTTCCTTTCTATAACTCCTTCAGGACAGTACATCCAGCAGATTCCGCATTTAGTGCATCCTTCCTTAATGATCGGTCGAAAAGTCCTCCAATCACCTGTTTCCCCTATACTCCCTTTTATTGGCAGAGATATTGGAATTGGAGACAATTCTTTCCAGTTTTTATATTCTTGAACTTCTGGTCGTTCTTTTTTTGATTTATTTATCTTTTTCCACTTATCTGAGTTTGATTCTGTCAAGGTTATACCTCTTTTACTAATTTATAAGCATCTCTAGCAACACTCATGTTTTTTTCTAATCTATTTTCACCAAATTCCTTTCTTATAACCTTTTCGATGATCTTGAGATCATAATAGCCAGTGACTTTTCCAAAAGCTCCCAACATGGGGATGTTTAATATTGGACCACTAGAATGCATAAAATTTCTTTCAATACAAATACTGGTTGCATCTACAATAAATAATCGAATATTCTTACCAAATTTATTAGTGTCAAACGGTTCTTTACTATTTGCGAGTATTGTGACACCATCATGAATTGTATCTTGAATTCTTGGTATATCTAACAATGAAGTATCAAAAACCATTATATAATGAGGATTAACTACACTATCATAAGTCTTTATGGGTTTATTCATAGATAATTTAGTGAAAGCCTGAATTGGGGCACCTCTTCTCTCAGCACCGATTATAGGAATTGAGATCGTATCTTTAAAACCCTTTTCGTAAGCTAATTGAGCTAACAATTGACTGGCGGTAATAGCGGTTTGACCTCCCCGCCCATGCAGTGTAACTTCAATAATTTCATTCTCCGACAAATTCTTCCATCTTTTTTTTGCTAAATTTTATGTTCGAATTTAAAATCACTTACAATATAAGCAATAATATGCTATTTTTATTAAATACATTGCATATTTAATTAAATCTGAACTTTTAAAAGTATTATAGATATTAGTACATCGTAATTTTCATGAAAAAATTTATAAGTAGCCCGTTTATTGCGCAATAAATTAATTATATCCAATATTTTTCAATTTATCAAATTAAAATACAATTTGATCAATTAAAATATTTCAAAATTTCTAAAATAATGTCAGAAAAAGCAAAAAATAGTGAGGAAGAATATTATTTTCAATGTCCTGCATGTAAAAAAGGAAAAATCTCCATTAAAAAAACAACCTATGATCTCCCCGATAAAGATAAAATGCTGATTATTAAATTTGAATGTGATAAATGTAATTTTTCTAATAATGATATTATCCCATTAACTACTAATTTTAAACCAGGAATTATATCTTTAAAAGTTACTAATGAAGAAGACCTTAAATCTAAAATCTATCGTTCTCCTATTGGAAAATTAGAAATCCCCGAATTAGAATTAGTCGCTGAGCCCGGTCCTAATGCAGATTTTTATTATACGAATGTTGAAGGCATATTATTAAGGTTTGAAAATGCAGTTTCAATATACAGAAAAAATTTAATGAAGGATGATGCACAAATTAATGAAATTGAAGATATATTAAATAATATTCAAAAAGCTATAAGCGGAGAATATAAATTTACTCTAAAAATAACAGATACTGGTGGTGGTAGTTATATAATCCCCCAGGATGAATCAAAATATTCTTTTAAAGCTATTGACACCAAGAAATTAAATAGAATTTAAAATTCTCTTTATCAAAATTTTTTAATAATAAAGGGCGTTATAATAAAATCAGTTATTAATAAAAGTGATAACATATGGTTATAAAAAAAGTAGGCATATTAACTGGTGGAGGAGACTGCCCTGGTTTAAATTCAGTAATATATGGTATTATGTTAAAAGCGTATGATGCTGGTGTGTCATGTTTAGGAATTCTAAAAGGATGGAAAGGATTTGTTGAGAATCTAACAATTCCCTTAGATATAGCAGAACATGACGATTTGCACACTGTTGGGGGAACCATTTTATACACAAGTAGGACGAATCCCTTTAAAGGAGTAGAATCAAAAGAAAAAACAGCTAAAATATTGGCAGAAAAATTCAACGAACTTGGCATAGATGCATTAATTGCTATAGGTGGTGATGATACCTTAGGAGTTGCAGATCTTTTATGCAAATATGCTAATTTAAAAATAGTAGGTGTGCCAAAAACCATTGATAATGATTTAGCAGGAACTCATTATACCTTTGGATTCTGGAGTGCTGTTCAACTTGCTTCAAATGCTATGGATAATCTCACAACTACCGCAAGGTCCCATCAAAGAGTCTTTGTTGTAGAAATTATGGGAAGAGATGCGGGGTTCTTAACCATGTATAGTGGAATATCTGCTGGTGCTGATATTATCCTTATTCCTGAAACACCATTTGATTTAGAAAAAGATGTTATTCAAGTATTAAAAAATAGAGTAAATGCTGGTTATAAATATCATATAATTGCTATTTCTGAAGGAGCATATCCAAAACATGAATCATTAGAACGAGATTTTAAAACTATTTCAAAAGAGACTCTTCATAAATTACCAAAAGATACTTTCGGAAACCCTTTATTAGTTAAATTAAATATTTCTCAAACGATAGTTGATGAATTAAGTTTAAGAAAAGATTTAAAAGAGGAATTTTTAAAAAATGATGTTGAATTTGAATGTAGAAGTGTAGTATTAGGACATACTATGCGTGCAGGAACACCAAATTCGTTTGACAGAATTTTAGGATTACGATTTGGATTAGCTGCTATGAAAATGGTTTTAGAGGGCAAATTTGGATATATGGTCTGTTTGCAGGGTAATCAAATAAGATCAGTTTCTCTTGCTGAAGGGGCTAAGAAAAAATACATCACATCCCATAATGATAAAATGGAATTGAGAGATTTATTAGTTAAAATACGCTATTTGTCAAAACAAAAATAAATTTAAACATAATTTTAAAAACAGAAACAAGTAAATATTTGTTTTTATCTTAGCTTTTACTTTTTTACGTTATTCTTGCCGTTAGTGAATAAATTTTGTAATTTTTTTCTCATAAATTTCGTATTTTTTATTTATATATAACCATAATAATTTGATTTTATGAATCATATTAGCAACAGTTTGTATAATTTACATGAAATATCTAAGGAACCTTTCCTTTTAGAATATGAAGAGGATAAGGATTTTCTTGACTGGTGTATATTAGAAGGATCTGATAAAATAAGTGAGCTTTCAAGACAATTACGTTCCTACTTAAATTATAAATGCGCTATAATTCGTGTTAGATATTCAGAATCATGTGGATGCCTCAATACCCCCAAAAGGGCTTCAATACTGAAATGGGAGAATGAATTGTCTTCTCTTTTTTCTCGATTGGTACCTTTATTGAATTCAATTGGAGTAGAAGAAAGAACAATTACAGAAAAAATACAAATTCTAATGAGAAAAATTACCACTAATTCAAATAATTTTGAGATAGACCTCTTGAAAGATATTAAACATCTCAGTGCTGATATTTGGAAAAGATTACATATTCTTTCAGAATTTCCGGAAATCCACCGCCATCCCAAATTAATAAATGTTCTAATTCAAGTAGGAGGAGTTTTGTGCAGCGCTCAAGGAGCGTTTTTTTTACCTTATATAAAATTTTATCAAGAGTTGAAAAAAAACTATAAACAATTAGAGGAAGAACTTTCATATTTACTCCATTTCAACAATAATACTCATTTAAGTGAGGAGAAGGATAAAATAAGGGTGAAAATTACTGGATGATAGAGAATACCATTCAAGTGAACAGGAAAAAAGTTGAAGAGGATAGAATAGCAATATGTCCTAAATTTGGATGTAAACATCTCGAAAAGGTTAAACCTTTAAAATTTGGTGTCTTTGGCTTCCGAAAATATCCAAAATGTTCTAAACACAAATTATCCTTAGTTTTTGTAGATGAATTTATAGAGAATTTTATTCAAGCAATAAATGCATGCTTATTTGATATCTCTGGACTTCCACCAGAAAGTTTACTAAAATTACTCAAGGAAAAAGCTTCTGATGATGTTAAGACTTTTATTAAAGGATGGATATATTGTAATCCTATAGGTAGGGGTACTCAAATTGTATCAGTGTACATGGACGGGCTTTCAAGGAGTTATATAAAACTACTAAATAGAAAGCAGAGAAAATCACTTCAAGATGAAATAACTTCAAAAAAACGTCATCATATGTTACGATCGGGTTTGAATAAGATTGCTGAGGAATACACTGATTTTCTTCAAAATCTTCGTGAAAAATCTGAGTTAATTAACCAACAAGAATGCTATAAACTTTCAAAGCATGTACGTAATCTTCTCAATGGATGGCTAAAATCACAATTAGATGATATTCATATTTCAAAAAAAGGAAGTGATTGGTTCTTACAAAATAATCCATTGAGTAGCGTAAAATCTGAATATGACAAAATTTTGTGCTTGGGAACTTGTATGCTACTATTAGGTAAATCTCCTACTATAATAACAAAGGGTTTATCAGCTTTTGAGCTTTTTTCTGCTTATAAAAACTTCTTAGAAGCTGGTTTATGCAAAGAAATAAAAAAGGATGATGTAGAAGTTTTATTAGCAAAATCCAATACACCATATAATAAAAAATCTAAGATTTCAAAATTTGATGAGGAATACAAGAAAAAGATGCTTAAGTTTATTGAAGTTATTTATAAATCTATCGCTCTCTCTGATAAAGTTACTATAGAGGATTTAATTTTAAATGTGGAAAGAATTTTTAACGATGCATGTGAAAATGGATTGACTTTAAAAATTGTACATAATCAAGATCTGAGATATCCTGAAAAATTAGCTATAATTCTTGCTTATTATTCTTTATTATTGATCGGTGTTGATCATATCGAAGAAACTTATTTAAAACCTGCCTTGATTTATAATAAGGTAAAAAATTCCTTAGCAAAGAGAGGAATTTCACCAAAAGCCAAAAGACCTAGTCTTTTAAGCGGATTTCTTTATGATTTCTTATACTCACATGATCAAGAAAAGCTCAATCAAAATCCTTTTTTCAAAAACAGAAACAAGAACTCTATACCCTTCAAGGAAAATATTCAAAAAGAATTAGAGGAATTGATTAAAAATCATAAAAATCTTGCTAATCTAGATAAAATAACAAACCTAATTATGGAAGATCTATTCAGAAATAATTTTAAAAGAATCAATATTCCTTCTACATGTAGAAATCCTAAGAATTTAACCCGTGTTATATTATTTCTAGCATTAAGACATAATAAATATAGGGGAAGCGAATATTATTCAAAAGCTAAAGATTTTTTAAATTTTTATTCTGATACGGATTTGAGCAATGTGTGTTTTTATGAAGTAATTCGTATAGCTTATCAGTTCTTATCTGCTGGTCTTAAAAGAGAAATCAATTATTTACCTCAAGATTTAAATCTTGCAGATTTGACTGTTTTAGAAACCCATTTATTAAAAATTTTTTCAGAAATCGCAAATTCTTTAAATTTAAAGGCTACTGATAAATTAAAAGCGATTGCTTCAAATTTAATTCGAGATACTATTCAAAAAGGCTTTTCTTTTCAGGATTTACCATCTAATCATATTCCTTCTTTAGCTTTAGCATTCTTATTCTTAACTTTACAAATTAGTGAAGACCATAACAATCTGTCTCGGAGGTTAATGATAATCAATTTAAATAAAGTGGGTTATTCATTCTCTGAACATTCTTTAGGACCTATTCTCCAATATATTGGAAATTTCATAAATGAAGATGTAGATTTCAATTTTAAAGCTAAAATAGACTCTGATTACTTTCAGAATGAATTAACAAAAATTTCATTAAAACATGAATCTTTTGGAAGGAATTGTGCTTCAAACTTCGTGAATCTTATTTTAGATTTATATAAATTATCCTATTTTGAACCTCAGGAATTTGCAAGAAAGTTAGGGATATATAGCGGTGATCCTTCATTAATATTAATAAGAATAGGGGAATCTAGAATCTTAACTCGAGTAGATATATTCTTTGAAATGGAAAAAAAAATCAGTGATTTTATTAAAACGTACATTTCAGATAAAAACTCTAGAAGATTGCAGATTCAATTATCAGAAATAGTTGATTATTTTAAAAGTTCGAAAAAAGTTTCCAAACATCAATCTTACTTAAAAGTCAACAAAAGACGAGCTCTTTACGGAAATAATTATAAATCCACTATTGTGAGACTTAAAAGATTCATAATCATGTTAGGTTTCAGTTCCTATGATGGTTATGACTTTATTGAAAATAAATATATTGACATACATAATAAGACACGACTGAATGCTCATTTTCACCATTTAGATTATGATTCTAAAAATGATGCTGAAGAGAACCTTATTTTTTTGCCTTCAAAACATCCTCGAGATAGAAAAAAAAAGATAGAATATATGACTCATGACAAAATTAGCGGAATGGAAGCAATATGTAAAGATGAAAGGACAAGTATAAGTGTAAAAGAAAAAACTCAAAAAAAGTTGGCAGACATAAAGAAAAGAATGAAAATTAATGCTAAAATAGTTTCTCAAGTATTCTTTTCCCATAATATGGAATTATTAGACGAATTAATTGGATGGAGCCAACAATCCATTATGAAGATAAAAAATAGATTAGAAGATAATACTTTAAATTGGACTGCAGGCCTAAATGATATTATACCAAAAGAAAAATATGGTAAAAAGGTCTCAAAGTTAGAATTTAATAATTTAAAAAAAAAAAAGTTGAAGTTACCTAAATAATTTCAACCATAATGTTTTTCTTCATCTTTATCTCCATCAATAGCATCTAACTCAACGTTTCTCTCTTGCCACTTCTCACTCAATAGTTCTTTATAGTATTCATGTTGGATAATCAAGGACATTATTTCACTTATACATATGTGGGAGCTCCACATGATTTTGTACCTGTCCATATTTCCCCAATACGTGCATCTCTCAAAATGCGTTCTATTGGATACACAGTAGTATAACCAATTCCTCCCATAACTTGCATCGCATTATTAATAACTTTCCAACAAGCTTTAGTTGAGAATTTCTTAGATTCTGAAACCAATCGTCTCTGTAAAGCGGAAGGTCCTCCTGCATCTATTGTTCTTGCAGTATTCAAAACTATAGATCTAGCAGCATCCAATAATGTGATACTATCAGCGATTTTAAAACTAACAGCTTGAAAATTCTTGATGGTTTGACCAAATGCTTTTCTTTTTGTGCTATATTTTGTAGCAATTCTTAAACAAGCTCGTGCTGATCCTAAAGATCCTGCGGCAGTAGTTAGACGTTCGGGAACCATCATCTGGTAAAAAATCTTTCCGCCTGCCCCCTCACCAAGTATAATATTCTCTTTTGGAACTTTAACATCTGTAAATTTTAACCGTCCTGCTCCTCCTCCACGAGTGCCTAGCAGTCCAAATAAATATTCAGTACTTACTCCCTCAGATCGATCAACTATAAATAGACTTAATGCATTGTGGGGCTCTGCTTTAGGATCTAAATTAGTGCGAGCATAAGTTAAAAAGAAGTCTGCACCCTCAGCACCTACAACAAATCTTTTTTCTCCATTTAAAATGTAATGATCCCCTTCTTTTTCAGCAGTGCAGGTTGCCCCAAAAAAATCAGAACCCCCTCTTGGTTCAGTTAATGCTTCTGCGGTATACTTTTTACCTTCACACATCGGTTTAAGATATTTTAATTTTTGTGCTTCGGTACCATAGAAATTCAAAGCTTCTCCACAAATTATTGGTAAAGAAAATAAACAGGGTAGAGAGCTTCCTAACACTCCAATTTCTTCAAGAGCAACCACCTCACATTCCCAATTTAATCCTCGACCCCCATATTTCTTTGGTGTTCTCATAGCTATTAAATTATGCTTACCAAGTTTCTGTAAAAATTCGATTGGATAATTTATTTCTTCCTTATCCATTTGCTTTAGTAGAGAATGCGGAACTTCATCTCTTACAAAATTTCGAACCTCTTCCTTTATTTCTTTCGCTTCTTTAGAAATAATATAATCAAACATGTTTTAATCTCCCTAGAACAATTAATCTATGATAATATAATCATAGGTTCAATAAAAATAAATTTTACAAAATAACATAAATTTGCTTACTTTATTAAAACTTTAGTATAAGAACCTATATTAAGCAACAAATGTTATATTACAAACTAATAACTGCTTAAATTGATTGATTTATTAATGTTCAAGAAGTATTCTGAATATCCAAAACCTTTTAGAATCCTAGTACTTGCCACTTTTATAGATCGGTTCGGGGGTTTTCTTCTTTTTCCATTTTTTTCTTTATATATCACAGAGCGTTTTAATGTAGGATGGACTGAAGTAGGGTTCATGTTTACAATGTTTTCAGCTGGAAGTTTAATTGGTAGTACTATTGGAGGTGCAATGGCTGATAAGTATGGCCGTCGCTTGATGGTAGTGTTTGGATTGATAACTAGTGGAACTGGTAGCATCATTCTGGGTTTTATAGATAATTTGGCATTATTCTATATTGTTGCAGCTATATTAGGTATACTCGGCGATTTTGGGGGCCCTGCTCGACAAGCAATGGTAACCGATTTATTAGGAAAAGAAAAGCAAGTTGAAGGTTTTGGAATTCTTCGTGTAGCTGTTAATCTTGCGGCTGTTGGGGGTCCAATACTTGGAGGTTTTATTGTGTCTCAATCCTATCTACTTCTGTTTATTTTAGATGCTATTAGTAGTATAATTACAGCAATTATTGTCATAGCGGTCATCCCTGAAACAAAACCACAATTAGAAGAGGGAAAACAACATGATTCTGTTATTAAGACTATTAAAGGATATAAAGAAGTATTGAAAGATTGGCAGTATATATTATTTTTAGCAATATCTGCAATAACTGTTATAGTATATATGCAAATGAATAGTACCTTGTCAGTATATTTATATTACACTTATGGTTTTCCAAAAAATATGTTTGGTTTTTTGTTGAGCATGAACGCTTTAATGGTGGTAGTATTTCAATTTTGGATTACAAAAAAAATGTCAAAATATGCACCGATGAGGGTAATCGCAGTAGGTACATTATTATATATGATTGGTTTTGGCATGTATGGTTTTATTTCTGAAGTATATCTGTTCTTCATAGCTATGATAATCATAACTATAGGGGAAATGATTGAAATGCCATTAGGACTGTCTATTGCAGGAATCTTTGCTCCAGAAGATAAAAGAGGGCGATATATGGCAGTTTTTGGCTTCCATTGGGCAATTCCCAACCTTTTTGGAGTATTACTCGCTGGATTAGTTGGTGATACTTTGGGTGGTCAATGGATTTGGTATTTTGCTGGCATTCTTTCTCTCGTTGCTGCAATTGGATTTTGGTTATTACATAGAATAACAAAAGATAGATTTAAAGGTATTCATGAATCTTCAAATTCGCTTCTTTAGAAATAATATAATCAAACATGTTTTAATCTCCCTAGAACAATTATTCTATGATTATATAATCATAGCTTTAAAAAAAATAATAATTAGATGAAATAAATTTAATAAAGCAAAAAAGTTTAATTTTTCAAATAAAACTTCAAATAAACTTTGGAGTTCGTTTAGAGTTCAAACAAAATCACTTTATATGGAGTAAATCCTTTTATTTATAAATATTATATCAATTTAAATTAACAATTAGTAAGTAAGATACAACGAAACTGGTAGATTGGATATGTTTGCAAAATTTAAACATACATTCAGCGAGTATCCCAAATCATTTAAGGTATTGACTCTTGCTACGTTTATTGACCAACTGGGGACTTTCCTTTTATTTCCTTTTTTTGCTATCTATATAACCTGGCGTTTCAAAGTAGGGATGACAGAAGTAGGATTTATCCTATCAATTTTTTCAGCAGGAAATATAATAGGAGGAGTAATAGGAGGTGCATTGGCAGATAAATATGGTCGCCGCAAAATACTCTTATTTGGTTTAGTTGTGAGTGGGTTAGGAAGTATATTAATGGGTTTAGTTAATGATTTAAACACCTTATTGATACTTGTTACATTTTTAGGTCTGATAGGTAGTTTTGGAGGTCCAGCACGCCAAGCTATGGTTGCAGATTTGCTTCCAAAGGAAAGACAAACAGAAGGATTCGGAATTCTTCGAGTGGCATTTAATTTATCAGCAACCATTGGACCAGTTTTGGGAGGCTTTTTAGCTTATCAATCTTATATGTTTTTGTTTATTGCTGATGCCATAAGTAGTATAGTAACAGGTGTAATTGTGTTTGTAGTTATTCCAGAGACAAAACCTCAAAAACCAGAAGATAAACCAGAAGAATCAATGCTTAAAACGATTACAGGATATAAGGAAGTATTAAAAGACGGAGTATATATGGCTTTTCTATCGGTCTCAGCAATAATGGTTTTAGTATATATTCAAATGAATAGCACACTTTCAGTATTCTTAAATACATATCACAATTTTCCTACAGAAAGTTTTGGATTATTATTAAGCATGAATGCATTAATGGTGGTCCTTTTCCAATTTTCGATCACAAGAAAAATATCAAAATATGATCCTATGAAGATGATGATCTTTGGAACATTATTTTACTTGGTAGGATTTACTATGTATGGGTTTATATCAGATGTATATCTTTTTTTTATAGCCATGGCAATCATTACGATCGGAGAAATGATTGTAACTCCAATTGGAACAAGTGCAGCTGCACTTTTTGCACCCGAGGATAAAAGAGGGAGGTATATGGCAATGTTTGGATTCCACTGGGCAATACCAAATCTTTTTGGAGTAATCTTGGCAGGGTTAGTTATGGATAATATTGGACCCAATTGGGTTTGGTATTTTGCAGGCATTTTATGTTTCATTTCAATGATAGGGTTTTGGTTACTTCGAGGAGCTGCGAAAGCTCGTTTTTCTGAAGAGAAGGCATTGATAAATGTAAAATTTGAGGAAAAGACAACCTGATTATTTTTTATATATACGATAGATCGTGAAAGTTGAGTTCACGGATATTCAGGGAATTTTTTTTCTCAACGATATATAATATTTGAATTTATTCCCCAATTACCCAACTCAAGCTTCTTCTACGAATATTCTTGTTTATTCTAATTCCATTATTTATATTTTGCTTTAAGATGTATAAGACATAAGGAAATTTTCGATCTCATGTATAATTTTGTAGTTTCTCTCTTTACTTGTATTTATTTCGAATATATTTCCTTTCATAGAGAAAATAATTTTATAAAAATCTAAGATTTTTATGATTTTTGGTTCCTTTATCGAGAATTGGAAACCAATAAAGTGTTTTTTTTTATTTACTTGTTCTCTAATTTTGATTTTCTCCTCTTTCGATCGTTTACTATAATCCTTTAAGTTTTGAATTGTGTACAGACCATAAATATCTCGTATTTTATTTACAATTGGGTTACCTAAGATAAAGAATTGAGTAGCCGATAAATTTACATTTAAACTCTCAACATCAGAAATTTGATTATCGCTAAGATCTAAAAATTTCAAATTTTTTAAGGCATCAAACCCTTTTAATATCTCTATTTGGTTAGAACTAAGATTTAATTTATCTAATCCTGCAAGTGGTTCAAGACCTTTAACTTCCGTTATGCTATTACCGCTTAAATCTAAATTTTTCAAATCTATGAGTGACTCAAGACCTTTAATATCTAAAATATTTGAAATTCCTTTTTTTGAAAGATTTAAATATGAAACTCCTCTTTTCATTTTGACAAAATATTTCTTTCCATTAATTTCTACAGACATTTTTCTAAAAACCTCCCAAAATAATATCCCAAAGACTTGTATCCTTTTCTTCTTTACCAATAACCATGATTCGCTGGTTAGTTATAAAGATCCTGCCTTTATATAAGGTTGATTGACTTTTATTTCGAAGCTTTCCTTGAAAGTATAATAATAGTTTTTCATTATCTAAAATGAAGAACTTTTCTACAAGATATTTTTCCAGTTCAATTAGTTGATTAGAATCTATTTTAGCTCTTTTGAGAATCTCTAAATAGGATCTAATAATTTTCTTTTTTGAACCAAGGACTTGTGTTTTTTCGAGTAGGAGTTCTCCGAGAAAATCGTAAAATATCTTAATATCAACTGATGCTACTCTCTCAAAGACAGTTCGCAATATAGAACCTAAATTTTTGGTATTAACTTGTTCCTTTAAATCATTAAAAAAAAAATTTTGAGAATTTGACATCTTTAATTGTGTTAATTGTTAATTTTAAATGATAACTGCATAATTCTTTAATTAACTAAAATTTAATCTTTTCGAAACTTGGATTTTGTTAATAAAGTATAAACTTTATACTCTTTAAGAATAAATGTTCAGTTTCACGATTAAATAGATATACATCAATATTACTATGATATCACGCTCATAGTATGAAAATTGGAGAAAATTTTTGAATAATTTATAATCTAATAACTTATTCCTTCTCATCTCTAGCAATTAACCATTTCCATAGGACAATCATGAGAACAAAAATTAGAGCTGAAATGGTTGGAAGCGTTTGTGAAGGTAAATAATTTATAATCACTCCACCGAGAATGGGTGATATTATCTGACCAATACTGGTTAAAGAGTTATTAACACCTAATATACTACCAGCTTCTTCTCTTTTGACAGCATTTGTTAATTTGCTTGTAAGAATAGGGCGAGCTACCCCTGTTCCAAACGCTATAAAGAAATAAGGTACATAAACTATCCAGTACGTCGAAGAAAATATAAGAAAAACCATTGCAAAAATCATAGAAAAAATGCCCATTCCTAAAGTTTTGTTTTCACTAAATTTTTTCAACAATGGATTAATGAGAATACTTTGAAAAATAACCCTAAGCACGCCAATCCAAGCCATATAAAAAGCAACCTCTTGGGCAGTCGCATATATTTGTTTATAAGCAAATAAAGCAGATGAATTCATAAAGAGGAAAAATCCTAAATTATAAATGAAAAAAGCCAAAATTAAACCTCTAGTTATAGTAGATTTAAAGAAATACTTTGCTTCTTTAATAGGAATCATGTCTCCAACCTTGAAAGCTAATTTTTCCTCTCTTTTACTTAGAGATTCGGGTAAAAATGCTATTACTAAAATTATTGAAAGAAGGCTAATTCCAGCAGCAAAAAAAAAAGGGAGTTGAAAAGTTAATTGATAACAATAATCCCCCAATTAACGGTCCAAAAATTAATCCAGCACCAAAAACCGCGCTTGAATAACCAAATATTTTAGTTCGATACTTTGGATCTGTTACATCGCTAATATACGCCTGGCTAACAGTCATGTTACTTCCTAAAAGTCCGTCTACGAGACGAGCAGCGATTAATATCCAGACATTATTAGCTATTCCAAGAAGAAAGAATCCTATTAGTGTGCTCGTTTGACTAAATAATAACAATGGTTTTCTTCCGAATCGATCACTGAGTTTGCCAGTAATTGGACTGGCAAACAGTTGGCATATACTAAAGATACTCAGAATTAAACCAATCTGAAAAGCATTTAAACCTAGAGACAATCCCAAAAATGGGATTACAGGCATCACACTGCTAAATCCTAAGACTTCCGTAAATTGAATCAGGAAAATGATTAATAGGCGTTTATCAAATTTTATTTCTTGAGCTGGTAGTTTCGAACTAAAAAATCTTCACATCTCCACATGTTCATATTTAAAACTAACTTTTATCTAAGAGAGATGTAAATTATTTAAGTTTTATGTCTATATTATCAAACTTATATCTAAAATACATATAAAAAGAGTTAGCCTTTCTTGACATTGACGATCTCCAATGGGAAAGAGGGGATTCGAACCCCTGACCTCTTGGTGTTTTGCTCGATCAATATATTGAAAGGGTTCCGAACCAAGAATCATACCAAGCTAGACTACCTTCCCAAAAAGCGATCTAAATATTAAAAAGAAAAAAGCTATTTAAAATTTATAAAAAGACACTATATTGATTAAATTTCAAATATTTTTCTTGCCTTATCCTCATTAATAGTATTATTTACTAAATCCCAGATTTCACTATAGAAAAACTGCTTATCATCTTTAACCACAAGGGGTAAACTTTCCACACAAGCACTCATATCACAGTATAAACTATTAAACGTAGGATTCTTCATTAATGAAACATCAAAATCTTTAGGATCCTGATAATCTAACACTTTAAATTCGACATTCTTTCCTTTTAACCATTCTAATAATTTCTCACAGAAAAAGCAACTTTTTTTAATAACAATTTTATATTTGGTCATGATTATAAAATTCTAAAAAAGAAAATTAAATCTTTATCTTATAATTTGAAAATTATAGCTTGATTTCAAATTTAATATTTAAATATTCATACCTTGAATTAAGGAGATCTAGTATTCTTGTTGCAAAGTTCTTTAAATTTAGTGCATGAATTGCCTTCTCGTCTGCTTGATTGTGATAGAACTCATGAAGCATCTTTCTTGTTTTTTCTGGGCCATTTTCTTTAAAAAACTTTTCCCAATGTATTGAAATCCTACATATCGATTTTATTATATCATCTGGATATTTTGAATTATCTAAAATTAAGTGGTTATATTTTATTAGAGATTTACTTACACTTTCGAGATAATCAGCAACACCTAATGAATAACGACATAGACTTATTAGATTAGATGTCGTTCTTGTATTTCTAGTATTTGCCGCTTGTTCAAAACAGGACCATGCTTTTAACCATTCATCTTTATGAATTCCATTAATTCCATCATTTATCATAGCAACATTAATAATATCACTCAGATCAACATCATGTCCTCTTTTTATTTTCTTATCGAAGATATTCTTAAGACTCGATCCCTCAAGATAACTA
>Ga0307433_1001088_pt1 | contig 16347 bp, 9 predicted proteins | sample SalMarWE160210MG_FD_202166 | JGI IMG/M metagenome (GOLD analysis project Ga0307433, IMG submission 202166) | Salt marsh sediment microbial communities from the Plum Island Ecosystem LTER, Massachusetts, United States - WE1603-210 | ecosystem: Environmental > Aquatic > Marine > Intertidal zone >... | reverse complement strand
ACTGATTACACGAACAAATTCGCCTTTACCTCCAGTTTCCCTGCCAAGATAGACGGCGTATGGTACATCTACTACAATAGTTCTGTTCCTTGGGGCCACTTCGAGCTTAATAACTGATGCTTTTTCCCGTGATGTGATTTTGCCGTAGAAAGGTAAATAGGCCGCCTGCTGATAAAAGCGGGCGGCTTTTTTTGCAACAGTGTGGTTGGTATTGGCGGAAGAAAACTGCATCACAGCCAGACAGAGCTTACAAAAAGAGGGTTGCATGGTCGGAGTCTCTTTACCCCACCAAAAAATTATGCCAAATAATTCCTGTGAAAAAGCTTGCAATAGAGCCCTGTTGCGATTAGCATTACGCAGCAAATACGGCCTTTTTATAAGCAAGAGCAGGTATGGACGAATGGATGAATTTTAGAACATTCCAGACGATTTTAATCAAATGTCTTGCGCGGCTGTTTGTCGGTCGGAGAAATTCTAATCAAATACACAAGTTAGAAAGGAAAGTACTATGAGTAACGAAGTGCAAAAACTGCCATTCAGAGAAAAAATCGCATATGGTTTTGGGGACCTTGCTTCAGTACTATACTGGCAAACCTTCATGCTGTATTTTACCTTTTTCTACACGGACGTATTTATTATTCCGGCTGCTGCTGCGGCTACCATGTTTCTCATAAGCCGAATTTGGGACGGCTTCAATGACCCGATGATGGGCATGATAGCCGACCGCACAAAAACTCGTTGGGGAAAATTCAGGCCTTATATACTTTGGTTGTGTGTGCCGTTCGCGATTGTCGGGGTGTTAACTTTTACTGTGCCTGACTTTGATCCAAGGGGAAAACTTATTTGGGCTTATGTTACATTTATTGCTATCATGATGTTGTATACAGCAATCAATATCCCCTACACGGCGTTGCTTGGTGTTATCTCACCAGATTCAAAAGAACGCACTACCGTCTCTTCCATAAAATTTCTTTTTGCCTTTGCCGCGGGAATCATCGTTTCCGCCTCTTTGCTGCCTATGGTAAAATATTTTGGCAAGGGGGATGAATCAATTATTAATGCCAAGATGAACAATCAAATCATTAGCATTAACGAAGTTGGAAGAGGAAATGCGAGAGTTATTTTATCTGTCGAAGATTCTGAGGGACTTCCCGGCGAATTGGAATTCAGATTTAGAGTCAATCCGGCTAATAATAATTTTCCTGCCCTTGTTCATCCAGTAAGCGATATTAAACTGGAGTCCGGTTTTAACACGCATATAATTGATATTTCCGGCGTCTTTAAAGGAAATGGCGGGAATCCGTTTGAATATGCGGTTGAAAACCAGAATGAGAATGTGGTGGAGGTTGAACTCAAAGAAAAAACGCTGTTGGTCAAAGAAAAACAAATTGGAAATGCAAAAATCAAATTAACGGCTACAGATAAGTGGTGGGGTAGTAAGGCCATCGGTTTTTATATTGATGTGATTGCGAAAGGCAACCGTGAGCCGATTATTAAGGATTCAACGAAGGATTTCCAGTTAAAGAGCGGTTTTGGAAAAGAAGAAATTGACTTATCTAAATTCATCAGCGACCTCGACGGAGATATTTTAACATTTGAAGTAGAAAGTAGTAATACGAAAGTAATATCGCCTGAAATCGACGGCAGTAAACTTACTTTTTTGGAATTAGGAAAGGGTATTGCTCAAGTTACTATTACTGCTACTGATGGCAAAGGAGGGCGTTTAGTCCATTCGATTAAATACTTGGTATCTGCAGCTACGAATAATCATCCTTATGTCAATACGTCGGTTGATAATATTGTTGAGACTGTTGGCTTTAATGTATATGAACTTGACGTCTCCAAATTATTTGTTGATCCGGAAGGTGGGTTTCTTCAGTATAAGATTGAGGTCATCAATGAAGCAAATGGATGGCAATATTCATTTATCGCTTACGGGATTGCGGCTGTCATTTTTTTCCTGATTGCGTTTAAGGGCACGCGCGAGCGGGTCCAGCCGCCCAAAACGCAAAAATCGTCCGTTAAAAAAGATATATTCGAGTTGATAACCAACGGCCCGTGGCTGATACTTCTCGCCACAACCATAACTTTCATTCTGTTCGTTGCTGTACGCGGCAGCGTGACGGCACATTACTTTAAATATGTTATTGGCTCGCGGGAACTGTCTTTGCCTTTCCTGACAACCAAAACATATAGTTTTGAAGCATTGGTGTCGGCATTCAATACAATTGGACAGCTTTCAGCGTTAATTGGGGTAGTATTTGTGAGCTGGTTTGCCAAAGTAGTCGGCAAGAAAAAGGCCTTTGTTATCCTTTTCATTATTGCAATCACAAGTACGGCTTCTTTTTATTTTCTTCGTGCCGAACAAATGGGCCTGATTTTCCTGCTCCAAATTGTCGGCTCGATGACCGGCGGACCGCTCAGTGTTCTGTTGTGGGCAATGTATGCGGACGCTGCTGATTACGCTGAGTGGAAGCGTGGACGCAGAACAACAGGTTTAGTCTTTTCCGCTTCGACTATGTCGCAGAAATTCGGATGGGCTTTCGGTGCTTATATTGCACTTATGCTCATGTCTCAAGTTGGATTTGAACCAAATCAGGCGCAATCCCAAGAAAGTCTGAAAGGTTTGATTCTGCTGTTCAGCCTGATTCCTGCTGGGGTTGGTGTTTTGTCGATTTTATTATCACTTATATACCCATTAAATGATAAACGCGTTGAAAAGATTGAAGCCGAATTACGAGAAAGGCGAAAAGCCAGCGGTGAAGACGTCGCAACCGCTTAACAAGCTAATGTTACACGGGTGGCTGATAGAAAAGAGTACAAACAATGAAAAAGACAATCATTGGTAAGCCATTGCCCAAAATGCCGTGGCAGGAAAAACCCAAAGACTGCCACGATGTCGTGTGGCGATACGATAAGAATCCGGTTATTGAAAGAAAGGCGATAAAAAGCGGCGACAGGATTTTCAACAGCGCCGTCATCCCGTATCAAGACGGATTTATTGGTGTTTTCAGGGCAGACCATAAAAATGGATATCCTAACTTGCATCTGGGCAGAAGCAAAGATGCCATTGATTGGGAGATTGAAGAAGAGATTATCAAGTTTCATAATGAAGACGGTACCCCGGCTGAGCCAATCCTTTACGGTTATGACCCGCGATTAGTGGAGATTGAGGGAACGTATTACATTACATGGTGTAATTACTTTAACGGGCCTACGATTGGAGTCGCCAGGACACAGGATTTTAAGAAGTTTATCCAGCTCGAAAATGCCTTTTTACCGTTTAATCGTAATGGAGTTTTGTTCCCAAGAAAAATAAACGGTAATTTTGTAATGCTTAACCGACCAAGCGACAACGGCCATACCCCCTTTGGGGATATCTTCCTGAGCCAGAGCCCGGACATGACATATTGGGGAAAACACAAGGTGGTTATGAAAACCACCCATTACTGGTGGAAGAACACTAAGATTGGAGCGGGACCTATACCGATTGAAACTACTGAAGGATGGTTATTAATCTACCATGGTGTTTGCACTACTTGCAGCGGATTTATTTATAGCATCGGTGCGGCATTATTAGATATTGATGACCCATCCAAAGTAATAGTGGACTGTGAGAACTACATATTAACTCCGGAAGAGCCTTACGAGACGATTGGATTTGTTTCCAATGTAACATTTCCCTGTGCGACGCTGCATGATTCTGAAACCGGAAGGATTGCCATCTTTTATGGGGCTGCCGATACCACTTGTGCACTTGCTTTTACCCAGGTGGATGAACTCATAGACTATATAAAAGCGCATCCGAATAAACCACTATAAGAAATAAGACAAAATGTTTTTTGAGGAGATAATGATATGCAGTTTGGGCATTTTGACGACGAAAATAAAGAGTATGTGATAGATAGGCCGGATACGCCGAAGTCATGGAGTAATTATCTTGGTTCCACGGAATACGGCGCCATAATAACCAACAATGCCGGAGGATATAGTTTTTATAAATCCGCTGCACAGGGCCGTTTTACGCGTATACGCTTTAATGCGATTCCTATGGACCAGCCCGGGCGCTATATTTATATTCATGACCGTGACAGCAAGGATTTTTGGTCCGCTTCCTGGCAGCCGGTAGGCAAGTCGCTTGAGGAGTTTAAATCAGAGTGTCGTCATGGTACCGCGTATACGAAGATTTCTTCTGAATATTCGCTTATTAAAACCGAGACGCTTTATTTTGTTCCTTTAGGCCGTAGTTTCGAATGCTGGTTGCTTAAAATAACAAATAATGACAGCAAAAAAAGAAAACTGAGTCTGTTTACTTATGTTGAATATGCCAATAATTGGAAGTTATCGCAGGACCTTATGAATCTTCAGTATTCCCAGTATATATTGAAGATGGATGTGATTGATAACATCATAGACCATGGCACTAATGTTTTTATTCCTCCCAAGCCGGACCATTTCGAGGACGATGGGCAGGGACGTCATACCTTTTTGGCTGTCGTAGGAGCGGATGTCAAGGGTTTTGATACAGACCGCGAGGTTTTTCTTGGGCCTTATCGCTCGTATTCCAATCCAATTGTTGTAGAGCAGGGACAATGTAGGAATTCATTGGCTGTGGCAGACAATGGGTGTGGTACATTGCAGGTCGATGTCGAATTGGAGCCGGGTAAGTCCAAAGAATTGATTTTTCTGATGGGAATTGGCGCTGCTGGCATTGAAGGGAAAAAGGCAGTTCAGGAATTTACCAGCCCGGAGAAAGTTTATGAGGAATTTAATCAGTTAAAGAAATACTGGCATTCAAGGCTTGAAGGGATGACAGCAAAAACTCCTGACCCGGAATTCGACAGCATGATGAATATGTGGAGTCCTTTCAATTGTTTGATGACCTATGCGTGGTCCAGGGCCGCGAGTTTGATTTATTGTGGAGCGAGAGATGGTCTTGGTTACCGCGATACCGTCCAGGACCTTCTTGGTGTTTTGCATACAGTTCCTGAGGAAGCATGTGAACGCCTGGAGCTTATGATAACCGGCCAGGTCTCGACAGGCGGTGCGATGCCCGTGGTAAAGCCCTGGGCCCATAATCCGGGCAGTGAAAAGGCACCCCAGGAGGAAGAATACCGCTCGGACGATTGTTTTTGGCTGTTTAATACTATACCTGCTTACGTTAAGGAAACAGGCGACATTTCATTCTTTGACAAGGTTCTTCCATATGCGGATAAAGGTGAGGATACGGTGCTCGGTCATATGAAACGGGCCATCCAATTCAGTCTGGACCGTTCAGGTGCACATGGGCTTCCCTGTGGATTAAAAGCGGACTGGAATGATTGTTTGGAGCTTGGTCATAATGGAGAGTCTGTATTTGTTGCATTTCAGCTTCGTTTCGCTTTAAAAACATACATTGAAATTTGTGAAACGCTTGTCAAAGCCGGTGAAATCAAATGGGCTAAAGGACACCTTGAAACTCTGGATAATAATCTGCAAAAACACGCATGGGATGGTGATTGGTTTATGCGGGCCTACCGTTATGATGGTATGAAATTCGGTTCCAGGGAAAATAATGAGGGTTCTATCTGGCTGAATCCCCAGTCCTGGTCTGTCTTTAGTGGTCATTCAACTGCTGAACAGGCTGAGAAGGCAATGGAAGCGGTCAGAAAGCGGCTGGCAACTGATTATGGCGTTATGATATGTGACCCACCATACGAAAAAACAGACCCTAAAGTTATTAGAGCCACACTATTTAACAAAGGGATGAAGGAAAATGGGGCAATATTTTGCCACACTCAGGGCTGGGTAGTCATAGCAGAAACGATATTGGGTAATGGTGACCAGGCATATCAATATTTCCGTGCATCTATGCCTGCAGCATATAATACAAAAGCTGAAATTCGTCAGATTGAGCCTTATGTTTACTGTCAATCGACACACAGTAAGTACAGCCCGCGTTTTGGCGCTTCACGTATACCATGGTTAAGCGGCTCAGCAACCTGGGCTTATTATACCGCAATGCAGTACATTCTCGGCATTCAGCCGGATTACAACGGCTTGAAGATTGACCCCTGTGTTCCTTCTTCATGGAAGGAATTTAGTGTCACCAGAGAGTTCAGAAAGAAAACATTTAACGTCAAAGTTCAGAATGACTCAGGAGTACAAAGAGGGGTGAAGAAAATAATCATCAACGGCCAGGAAATCCTAGGCAACCTCATCCCCGTCTCCGAAATGAAAAAAGAAAATGATGTCGTCGTCGAAATGGGATAAGTGCGCAAATGAGAGTTTTATTCATCGGCGGGACGGGGATAATAAGCGCAGCGGTGTCAAAACTGGCAGTGGAAAAGGGAATTGAGCTGTATCTTCTCAACCGCGGTCAGCACAGGGAATTTGTTCCCAAAGGCGCCAAGGTCATCAAAGGCGACATCAGGGACAAAAAATCGGTTAGCCAAGTGCTGAAAGGGAAAGATTTCGATGTCGTTGTTGACTGGCTTGCCTTTGTGCCGGAAGATGTCGAATATGATATAAAAATTTTCAAAGGCAACGTCGGCCAATACATATTCATCAGCTCTGCGTCGGCTTATCAAAAGCCGGCGACGCACTGGCTCATTACCGAATCGACGCCGCTTGCAAATCCGTATTGGCAGTATTCGCGTGACAAAATCGCCTGTGAAAAGCGGCTTATGACCGAATACCACGACAATGGTTTCCCTGTCATAATTATTCGACCTTCGCTGACCTACGGCGTTACAATGATACCCGCGGCGATTAACAGTTGGAACAAACCGTGGACTATTGTTGACCGGATGCGAAAGGGGAAGAAAATTATTATTCATGGCGACGGTACTTCGTTTTGGACGATGACGCACAACACCGATTTTGCCAAAGGTTTCATCGGCCTCCTCGGTAATACGCAGGCCATCGGCCACGCATTTCACATCACATCTGATGAGGTGCTGACATGGAATCAGATATACCAGGCGATAGCCGACGCTGCAGGAGCAGACCTAAAGCCGGTATATATCCCTTCTGATTCTATTGCCAAAGTCAATCCAGACCTTGCCGGCACCCTGTTGGGTGATAAATCCTGGTGTGCCGTTTTCGACAACAGCAAAATCAAACGCTTCGTCCCCGACTTTGCAGCGACGGTGCTTTTTGCACAGGGCATCAAACGCTCGATTGAGTGGTTCGAGGCCGACCCGGAACGCTGTGTGGTGGATGATGATTACAATCGCTTTATGGATAGCTTGATTGCCGCCTACGAAAAATTATACTCAAAACTACCAAAATGAATACAGTCCCCTCCGACCTTATAACGTCGACAATTGTTTGCTACTGGTTACTATCCAGGTTTATCATTTGTTCGGTGTAGGGCGAGTCGGTCTTATATTAAGATTCGACTTTTATCTTGAAATTTTCTGCAATAAAAGGTAATTTGCAGCGTCTTTTTATTAACTAAGAAAGTGCAGGTGATATTATGAAGATTCGTTCGATAATCGTAGCACTCGTTTTGCTCTGGGTTTTTTCCGCCGCATTTGGTGCAGAGGCGGTTCCTAAACCTCAGGACAAGCCTATCGAAGTAAGTTCGGCTATTCGGTTGAATTCGCTTGGCTATCTGCCCAAAGCAAACAAGAAAGCTACAATTGTCTCAAAGTGCTCCGATTTTGCTGTGAAAGCAGTCGGTGATAGTAATGCCGTCTATTCCGGCAAGGCATCAGGTCCGTTCTATCAGCAGGATGTTAACCAAACCACTTGGATTGCGGACTTTTCCAAAGTGAATAAGCCGGGAAAGTACTATATAGATGTGCCGGGCGTCGGCAAATCTTATGAGTTTGAGATAGGCGATAAGGTTTATAACTTCGCCCTTTATACGGCTATGCGGGCGTTCTATTTGTGGCGATGCGGTACAGCGGTCGAAGGCGATTTCAACGGCAATCATTATTCTCACGCCGCGTGTCATATGGATGATGCCTGGCAGGATTATGTAGGTGAGCCTAACAGCAGAAGAGATGGTACGGGCGGCTGGCACGATGCCGGCGATTTCAATAAGTACATCGTCAATTCGGCTGTTACGGTGGGGGCGCTGTTTTTGGCGTGGGACCATTTTCAGGACAATCTCAAAGACCTCTCGCTCGATATTCCCGATACGGCACCGGGTTATCCGGATTTTCTTAAGGAAATCAAATGGGAGATTGACTGGCTTTTCAAAATGCAGTACCCGGACGGCTCCGGAAGGGTCTGTCATAAATTGTGCGCTTTGAGATTTTGTGATTTTATTATGCCGGAAGATGAGAAGGACAAGCGGTACTATGCTGAATGGAGCTCGGCAGCCACGGCTGATTTTGTCGCAATGATGGCTATGGCGGCGAGATATTTCAAACCTTATGACCCCAACTATGCACAGAAGTGCCTCGATGCAGCGAAGCTAAGTTACAATTTTCTAAGAGAAAACCGTGAGAACAAGATGAGCAAGCGTGAGCCATTTAAGACCGGCCATTATCCTACGTTGGATTACGATGACCGGCTTTGGGCGGCGGCTGAAATGTGGGAGACCACGGGCGAGGAGCAATACCTTCGAGGTTTTGGACGGGGAACATGGCCCCATGACGACAAGATAAGCTTTTACTGGGATTGGGGTGATGTGAAGAACCTCGGCATGTTCACATATCTGCTGAGCAAAAGAGGAGGCAAGAGAGATTCGCTTGTTGTTGATATTAAGCGGGACTTGCTCACCGTTGCGGATATGCTCGTCCTCAAAGCGAAGAAGGATGTGTATGGCAGGTGTCTTGCAGACGAATATAGGTGGGGCTGCAATGGAGCAGTCGCAAGAGAGATTATTACCTTAATGGTGGCTAACAAAGTATCACCGAATCCTGACTATGTTAACACTGCACTGGATGCTATTAGTCACTTATTCGGAAGGAATTATTACGGCCGGTCTTATGTTACCGGCCTTGGGCATCTGCCCCCTATGAATCCTCACGACAGACGTTCAGGCGCCGACAAGATTAAGGAGCCGTGGCCGGGTTATATCGTTGGGGGTGGACATTCCGCGACGGATTGGCAGGACGTTACAGAAGATCCCAGGACCAATGAAATTGCTATCAACTGGCAGGCCGCCTTGGTTTATGCGCTTGCTGGTTTTACCAATGCACAATCCAGATAAGACCGCAGGAGGAGCAGCTCGATTTTAGTATTGACATACATGCGGTTTGCGTATATAAAAACCTGCTAATTATCTAAAAGTTGGCACAATTGCACTAAGAAATGTTGTTTTGAAAGGTTTTTAGATATCAAAATAAGGAGATGATGTGCAGCTTCACGGCCTTGATATAGGTATCATAATTGCCTATATGGTTGTTATTGTCATCGCCGGACTTTTCCTCTCTCGGCGTGCAGGGAAAAACATCGACTCGTACTTTCTTGGGGGTAAGAAAATTCCCTGGTATATATTGGGGGTTTCGAATGCTTCCGGGATGTTTGATATAACCGGCACGATGTGGCTGGTAACGTTATTTTTTGTATATGGCGTCAAGAGTATCTGGATTCCGTGGGTCTGGCCGACTTTTAATCAAATATTCCTGATGATATATCTCTCAGTGTGGCTTCGCCGTTCAGGTGTAATGACCGGCGCAGAGTGGATACGCACGCGTTTCGGTCGCGACCTCGGGGCGGAGCTTTCGCACATTAGTGTTGTTATATTCGCGTTGTTTATAGTGATAAGCATGCTGGCCTACGCTTTTCAGGGCATCGGCAAGTTCTCGCAGATATTTCTGCCGTGGGACCTCGCGCCGCAGACGTACGCTATTATCTTTATGACTATAACGACAATTTATGTGATTTTCGGCGGAATGTATAGCGTGGTTCTGACCGACGTTATTCAATTTGTTTTGATGACAATTGCCTCGGTATTCATTGCGGTAATAGCGATTCAGCGGGTTAGTCCCGATGCACTGGCGGCAGTAGTGCCCGACGGCTGGCACAACCTGTTTTTCGGCTGGAAAGTGAATCTGGACTGGTCGGGACTTATTGCCCATGTAAACGATAAAATAGCAACCGATGGTTTCAGTTTGTTTACAATATTCTTTATGATGACGCTTCTCAAAGGCGCTCTGGTCAGCATGGCAGGACCAGCGCCGAACTACGACATGCAGAGAATCCTCGCTACACGCAGTCCCAGGGAAGCTGCACTTATGAGCTGGTTTGTATCGGTGGTCTTGAGCCTGCCACGGTACCTGATGATTGCAGGAATAGGGGTTTTGGCCTTGGTGTTTTTCAGCGGTAGTCTCAATGAAATGGCTACGGCAGGCCAATCTATCGATTTTGAGCAGGTCCTTCCATATGTAATAAACAACTTTCTGCCGATTGGACTGGTTGGTGTGATTCTCGCAGGTCTGTTTGCGGCGTTTATGAGCACCTTTGATTCCACTGTTAATTGTGGTGCATCGTATTTGGTCAACGACATCTACAAACGGTACATCCATCGCAACGCCTCGCCCAGGATTTATGTATTCGCCGGTTACTTCTCTTCGATTCTCATTGTGGCCGTCGGAATTTTCTTCGGATTCAGGACCGGCTCGATTCACACGGTAACTCAGTGGGTTGTAACAGGTCTCTACGGAGGCTATATGGCTCCAAATGTCCTGAAGTGGCATTGGTGGCGATTCAATGGGTTCGGATATTTTGCCGGTATGATTTCGGGTATTGCTACCGCGACTACCTGTGCGATTATCTTTCACAGTCAGCCGACAATATGGACTCTCGAGAAGAATCTTGCGGTCTTTCCGGTCATTCTGGCGGTGAGCACGTTTTTCTCAATCGTTGTGAGCCTTCTGACTAAGCCGGAGGATGAGGCGGTTCTGAAGGATTTCTACCGCACTGTTCGGCCCTGGGGCTTTTGGAAACCAATCCAGCAGAAGGTGCTTGCAGAAGACGCAAACTTCAGGCCCAATAAAGGATTTGCACGAGATATGATAAACGTGGCGGTCGGTATCGTCTGGCAGGTAACTTTTGTGCTGGTTGCAGTTTATCTGGTCCTTCGCAGGTTCGAGCACCTTGCAATTTGCCTTGTAGTTCTTGCGGCGACTTCGGTCTTTTTGAAACTAAACTGGTACAACAAATTAACTGATTAATTAAACTTGGAACCATAAAAGGAGAGCGTAATGTCTAATGAAAATTATAAAGATGGGGTTGCCACATTTGTTATGCCTCACTGGCGGGATGAAAATGTCGTGACCAAAAGGTATCTGGATGAAACACTGGAAAATATATTTAATCAGACGGATTTAAATTGGCAGCTTATAATTGTTGACGATTTGTCCCCGCGTAAAGAGGCGATTGACTATCTGGATGAGGTAAAGGCGAAACACCCGGATAAAATATATATTATTAGAAAGAAGACGAATAATGGTCCCGGTCATTGCCGAAACATGGGTATAAAGTGGGCGTATGAACATAATTCACCTATAGTTCTCTTTAACGATTCAGATGACATCTCTGACAAGCGACGGCTGGAAGTGGCAAGGAATATCTTCGTAGGGGACCCTCAGGCAAGCGTGGTTTATTCCACCTTTAAGGTTATCGATGAGAAGAGCAATATAGTGCCGATGAAAAATTTGACGCAGTCCATTGTTGAAATTTTAGAAGGTCACCAGGGTAATCCCCCTCAGGGAATAAATGCCTGGTTAGAGATAGGCACAGAAAAGGGATACACGAATCTTACCTCAGCCACAGTTGTAGATACGGAATTGGCCTATAAATATCCTTTTCCAGCCGAAAAAGTTTCTGAGGATTCAAATACATGGATGAGATATTCAGCAGGTGGCGGAAAGTTCGTCTATTCCGGGGAAATACCAACCCTTTACAGAATTCCTCAGCATACAGCCGGTTCTTCTTCCCGCTCGAGAGAGGGCGGCAAACATGGATTTTACGTGGCAAAAGCTCGGGTTGATACGGATGGTTTTACCCGTGCAGTAGAGATTGCTCTTACCAATGGAAAGATAAAAGTCCAGCAGAGAGATGAGCTTCTTATAAAATTTTATCTAAAACTTGGGGAAACGATGTACAGAGAAAACGAGCTTGACATTGCTCAGGAGCAGGTTGAGCGTGCGAAGCTTATAGATAAAGAAATATCAGAGAAGGTAACTCGGGAGAAAGGTTTTCAGTCCTGGGCTAAGATATAATATTCATTTTCTTTGTGGAGTTTAGCTTATCGTTCTTGTCGCCACGCGTCAGAACTTTCCGCCCCTGCGGTTGCGCCGGTGAAGGGAATATGAACTTCAATTTTTTCGGACCGGCGTACTGCTCGTGCAAGTGCATTTGGGCTGACTTTCACAGGACTCTTAACCAATTCAGGAACACTGTAAGTCTGAAGCAATGAATCGTAGTATGCAGGGTCTTTTTGTGGAAGAATAAACGGCTTATATACACTCCCATCCTTATCAACATAGCTGAAATAGATTCGTGTAAACAGCCCATCCCGCCGCTTGCTGCTGAAAACCAGCCACCGGCTATTGCTGGAGAAGCTGTGCCAGGATTCTGAGAACTCACTGTTGATTATGAGCTTATGATACTGACCGGTCTGCAAATCCATCATATAAAGGTCGCTGCTGGGCTGATAAACGGGGAAGCAGCCGTATTCACACATACAGAATACCAGAAACCTGCCATCCGGTGAAATACGGGGACACAAAATGCTCATTCCTGTTTCTTCTGTTGAAAGAACTGTCTCAGGCTGGCCCCATTCGTCTGTTTCCACATCATAACTGATTCGCATCAAATTGTATTTGACTTCATCGTAATGCTCAGGTGGCACTTTGTTGCGGTCGGTCCACAATATTGGTGCACTGCAATAATAAAGGTATCGGCCGTCCGGAGACCATGTCGGATATGTTTCCAGTTTATCTTTTTCGGATAAACTTGGTGCCGCTTTTGTTTTCTGACTGCCAACTATGTAGTAGCATATGGCTGAGTCGAGGTCAACGACATCACGAATTTCCTTTGTGTATTCATGAAAGAACTGCCAAACCTTATTCAAGGAGTATGCTGCCAGCCGGCCACTCGGATGCCATGATGTATAACCCCACCTTGTGCCGATTTTAGCGACATTTTTGTCTATTGCCATCAATGTTGAACTGCCATGGGTATCGCTGCGAATACCTATTGTCATGCGCCTGCTGTCATTATTTAAAAATGTATGGCAGTTAAGACAGCCTTCGCCGAACGAACGACCGTGCAAAATCAGCCTATTATCATAATTACCGAGGTTGCGCTGGTAGATGCCAATTTTTCTCCACCAGTTAAATATCGGCTTCATAAAGCGATACACAAGATAGGAGTCTATTTCTTCATGGGTAATCCTGTTGCTTATTTTTTCATACCGGCTCCATTCGTTGTCCTTATCTTTTACGTAAATGTCAAAGAGCAGTTCCTGCCCTTGATTCTTGGTTAAAAGCTGTTTCCATTTTTCCGGCGGTATTTTAATGCTGCCGGTTTTGCTGAATACATCAAAAGGTTCTCCATTTGTCGAGTTTATTTTGACCAGGTATGCTGAGCCGGGCTCAAGGACCATAAAGTTCAGAGGTGCTATATTGGGTGGAATAACCGTTCCTGTGTAATCCGGTTTAATTTTTGCTGCCCTTGAGATGGACTTATATTCCTTGATAACTACTGTTTTCACTCGCTCGATGCGCCACAACACCAGCGCTATTGCAACAATCAAAAAAATCAGTATTAGATAACCGGATTGTTTCTTCATTTCATTATTTTTGGAAGTTCAAAAATATAATAGAAAAAATAACTCTTTCCGAAATTTGATACGAGAGCGTCCCTGGCATTTTGTATGTTGCGCTGGTTGCGAGAGTAAATCCTGCTAAATTCTGCGCCCTGCATTATGGTTTCTGGCTGGAGTTGCCAGCCGTGCAGGTCCATCTTCTTACCGCCTGTGCCCATAATATAGATTACAATCGCTTCCTCGTAATATTGCGGCAATCTATTGTAGCCTATCTCGTTGAGGCGACCGATATTTTCTATGAGCTTTCCTGTCTGGCCGGTTAACAGATAAAAGGCCATCATATATTCAAACGCCATCTTGTTATTCTTATTTTTATCCAGAAGCTGATAAAAAAAAGCATCTGCCTCAAGCGCAGAACGGTCGCTGTCTTTTTCTATCATAACCGAGCGTATGTGTTGAATTGTTTTGTCGTTGGCCAGTTCAGGGTCATCTTCGAGGTGCTGAAGCATCTCTCGCCCGCGATGGCCGAATATCAAATCCTTGCTTAATACTCTTAAAAATACCTTTGCGGCCTCCACCTGACCTTTGGCCAGCTTTATTTTCGCGAGCTGTTCAAGAATTAAAGGACTATTTCCAACAATTTCCATAAATTCAAAAGCGTCTTTTTCGGAGCCGCCGGTGTATCCAAGTTTCAAAAGCAGCTCGCTGCTTTTCATAAATCTCCTTGCGGCAAGTTTTTTGGGGTCGATATTAGTAAGCAGCAAAGCTGGGAGCTGTTGTGGGTAACAGAACATTTCATCACCAAGCCTGCCGGTATAATACAGCGCCCGGTTGATGTCGTGAATACAGAAAGCATCATATGATTCAGGCCGAATTCGGCGAGCAGTCTGGAGAACTTCAGGCCACATCCTCTGGTGTGCAAAGTAGTCTACCTGCACCAGTTTCTTCTTTGTACCATCGAATGAAGCAAAAATGCTTACAACGAGAATAGCAGCCAGCAAAGTTGCTTCTATGGCCCATTTAACTTTGTTATTTTGGGAAAATCGCCATACCCCTGATTTTTTACTTTTTACTTTTAACTTTTTACTTTTAACTTTTGACTTCCATCCCCATAACCCCACTACAAATAACACCAGTGGGAAGAAAAAATAGATACAAATTGCGGTAAGCCGCGGGTCATACTCTAATGGAACCTCGAACAATTTCTGATATATAATTTCAGTTTCTAAACCAAAAATATATCTGAGGACGAGATAGTGGGTTAGCTGAGTTGTGCCGATTGCCGTTGTCAGAAATAGCACGCTGAGGATTCTGCGCCGTCTGACAAAAAGTTCATGAATCGCTGCCAGAAATGCAAAGATAAAAATTGCACTAACGGCAATATAATACAGCATGGCAAACATAACCAAAAACACCAACATTCTGGTAATACTGTTGCGTGGAGATAACTTTTCATACGCAACCGTGAACCAGAGTGCTGCCAGCAAAGCTATAAAAGCGGTTAATTGACTATCATAACGATTATGTATCATCAGTAACATAGCCGCTGGTATATAGCATATGAGCTTTAATACCTGTCCTGTCTGGGTTTGTGGTGTCACAAACATACTGATAAGCATCCTGGTGGCAATGTACAAAGAAAGGGCAACTGCTGTGACAACCAATGCCCCCAGCCATGAGAAGTAATAAAGTTGTGACAAAAACCCCCCTATATATTCGACTACACCGCCTGGGTAACTCAGCGAACTCCTGAGAAACTCCCAGTCCACTGAAAAAGCCGGATAAGCTGTGAAAGTTCCGAAGCCGTGATAAATAAGACGGGGTTCAATAAATAGCCAGACATACAGGTAGAAGCATGCGAAAAATATTATGGAACCAACAGGTATGTTCCGGTTTCGCCTGCTGCCCCCCCACGTCTTCTTGTCGAAGACAAGAGCGGGGGGAGACGCAGAGGCACGCCAGGATATTTTGGGCTCGGTGGAGCACATTGTAATTATTTCTGCCAGCGGTTACGTAACACTGCCTTTTAATCGTACATATTTATACGTCAGCTTGAATTGCAGCCGTTGCCTCGATTTCGACGAGCAGGTCGTCACGACAAATATCAGCTATGGCAGTTAGAGTCGGCCAGGCCAAATCGCTCCATTGATGGCAAAAAAGCTTTTCGATTTCCGCCGTTTTGCAATAGGCAATGGCCTGAACGACATCACCGTCGTCGCATTGCATTTCGTGTAGAACCGCTCGTACATTGTTGATTGATTCTTCGATTTGTTTTTTAGCATCTCCGATATACTTCGTTTTACCATCTTCACCAATAGAAGCTGTGCCGGAGACATACACTGTATTTGCTGCTTGGCTAGTCGCCTTTGAAGCACGTGAGAACGCTGAGCCGTATTTTAAAGCCGAATCCTGACTTCCACCTGCTTCAAGATACTCCAGCGCATTCTCAGGCTTAATCACGGAGATAAGGTCCATTGCAGGAACCACTCCATTGTGGGGCGCAACACCTATTCCTGTGCTGGCAGGCAGTTTATTGATACCCCTTTTTGGGGCGATAAGCCCGCGCTCAACGAAAAACTTATTTCTCACACTGTTAAAATCGTCATACCATGAGAGGATGTCACCAAGCCATA
>Ga0307433_1001086_pt1 | contig 16356 bp, 10 predicted proteins | sample SalMarWE160210MG_FD_202166 | JGI IMG/M metagenome (GOLD analysis project Ga0307433, IMG submission 202166) | Salt marsh sediment microbial communities from the Plum Island Ecosystem LTER, Massachusetts, United States - WE1603-210 | ecosystem: Environmental > Aquatic > Marine > Intertidal zone >... | reverse complement strand
CTTTAGTTGAGATTTATCGGAGGTTAAGGCCGGGCGATTTAGTAACTCCTGATACTGCAAAAGAGTTGATTGAAAATGTTTTTTTTAATTTTGAAAGGTATGACTTATCTAAGGTTGGCAGATGGAGAATGTGGCAGAGATTGCCAGAATTAAAAGGGAAGGCAAAAATTGTTCCGGAAGACAGGACTTTAAAGCCAGAAGATGTTATAGCGGTATTGCGGGAGATTATCAGGTTGAACAGCGATCCGGAAGCAAAACAAGACGAGATCGACCATTTAGGAAATCGAAGAGTAAGAAGCGTAGCCGAGGTTTTACAAAATAGAATAAGGGTTGGTTTAATGAGAATGGAAAGGATTGTAAAAGATAAGATGTCTACTTTGGATATTCATAGCTTGGTTCCGGCTCAATTAATTAACCCTCGGCCGGTTATGGCAGTTATTAGGGAATTTTTTACTTCCTCTCAAATATGCCAGTTTATGGATAACGAAAATCCCCTGGCTGAGCTAGAGCACAAAAGAAGGTTGTCGGCTACTGGTCCCGGGGGGTTAACCAGAGAGAGGGCAGGATTTGAAGTCAGGGATGTTCAACCTTCTCACTATGGAAGAATCTGTCCAATTCAGACCCCCGAGGGTCCGAATATCGGATTGGTTAATCATCTAGCTTCCTTCGCTAAAATTAATCCTTACGGGTTTATTGAAACGCCCTATTTTAAAGTGGAGAAAGGAAAAATTACTTCTAAAATTCAATATCTTTCAGCCTTCGAAGAAGAAAAATACAATATTGCCCACGGAGGTACGTTGATTGATGATAGTGGAAAGATTATTCCCAATAAAGTTGAAGCTAGAATGAAAGGGAAGCCAGGATTAGTTGATAAGAGCAAAGTGGATTTTATTGATGTTTCCGCTGAGCAATTTATTTCTATCGGAACCTCTTTAATTCCTTTTTTACAGAATGACGATGCTAACCGAGCTCTTATGGGGTCCAATATGCAGAGGCAATCTGTTCCTCTTTTAAAACCTGAAGCGCCTTTAGTTTGCTCGGGAGTAGAAAAAAGAGTGGCAAGGGATTCAGGCCTTGAAGTAATTACAGAAGAAGACGGAAAAGTAGCCGAAGTTGATGCTGATCATGTAGAAATTAGAAGTTCAAGAAAAAAAACCAGAAGTTATCCTTTAAAAACTTTTATAAAAACCAATCAGTATACTTGTTTTCATCAAAAACCGGTAGTTAAAAAAGGACAAGAGGTGAAAAAAGGAGATGTTTTGGCAGACGGTGGAGCAATTTCTCAGGGAAGATTGGCTTTGGGACAGAATATTTTAGTTGCCTTTCTTTCTTGGCAGGGATTGAATTTTGAGGATGCAATTATCATTTCAGAAAGATTAGTAAAAGAAGATTATTATACTTCAATTCATATCGAGAATTTTAGATGCGACGTGAGAGAAACAAAATTAGGCCCGGAGCTTACTACTTGTGATATTCCTAATGTTTCGGAGGAAAAGCTAAAAGATTTAGACGAAGAAGGTATTGTCAGAGTAGGAGCTGAAGTTGGGCCTAATGATATTTTGGTAGGTAAAATTTCTCCCAAAGGGGAGACTAGTTTGACCGCTGAGGAAAGATTGCTGAGGGCAATTTTTGGGGAGAAGGCAAGGGATGTTAAAGATGCTTCCCTGTCAATGGAACATGGGAAAAGAGGAAGAGTGATTGGAGTGAGAATTTTTTCCAGAGAAGAGGGGTATAAATTAGAGCCGGGAATTATAAAAAGGGTTGAAGTTGAAATAGCGGTAACCCGAAAAGTTCAAGCGGGGGATAAATTGGCCGGCCGTCACGGGAATAAAGGAGTTATTTCTAGAGTTATGCCGGAAGAAGAAATGCCGTTCCTGGAAGATGGTACACCGGTAGATATTATTTTAAATCCCTTGGGAGTATCTTCAAGAATGAACATCGGGCAAGTGTTAGAAACTCATCTTGGTTTGGCTGCTAAAAAGTTAAATTATATTGCTATTTCTCCTGCTATGTCTGGCGCTACCGAAACAGATATTAAACAGGAATTAAAAAAGGCAGGTTTTTCGGAGGACGGAAAAGCTATTTTATATGATGGGAGAACTGGTCTTCCTTTCTCAGAGAAGATTACAGTAGGTATCATATATATGATGAAACTGATTCATATGGTTGAGGATAAGATTCATATGCGTTCAATTGGCCCTTATTCTTTAATTACTCAGCAGCCGTTAGGGGGTAAGGCGCAGTTTGGCGGACAAAGATTTGGAGAAATGGAGGTTTGGGCTTTGGAAGGATATGGCGCTTCCAATGTTTTACAAGAGATGCTGACTATAAAATCAGACGATGTTTTAGGAAGAGCAGCGACTTATGAGTCAATTTTAAAAGGAGAGCAAATTAAAACTCCAAATATCCCAGCTTCATTTAATCTTCTAGTTAACGAGTTAAAATCTCTTGGGTTGAGCGTAGAAATAAAAGAGAAGTCCAAGGGAAAAGAAGAAAAACCAAAAAAGAAAGAATTTTGAATTTGGACTCTTGAATCTAGAGTTAAATTCAAAATTCTTTATTCTATTTATGATTTCCATTCAAATTTTAAATTTTAAATTTTAAATTTATGCGTGTTTCTGATTTAGAAGCCATAAGAATAAAAGTTGCCTCGCCTGAAGAAATATTGTCTTGGTCTCACGGCGAGGTTACAAAACCAGAAACTGTCAATTATCGGACCCAGAAAGCCGAAAAAGATGGTCTTTTTTGTGAAAGAATTTTTGGTCCGGAGAAAGATTATGAGTGTTATTGCGGTAAATACAGGAGGATTCGATATAAAGGAATAGTTTGTGATAGATGCGGGGTTGAAGTAACGAAATCTTCAGTGAGGCGGGAAAGGATGGGACACATAAAGCTAGCTTGTCCTGTTTCTCACATCTGGTTTTTAAGAGGAATTCCTTCAAGAATAGGGATGGTTTTAGATATACCTATGCATCAATTGGAAAAAGTAATTTATTTCGCGGCTTATATTGTTACTGATATTAATAAAGAAGCGAAAGAAAAAACTTTGAATAGAGTTGAAAAGGAATACAAAGCAAAAGTCAAAAGCCTGTCTCATGATCCCCATCTTAGCGGGGTGCCCCAGGATCAAAAATCCTCGAAGAAGCCCCGCCTTGGGCGGGGTCCTGCGGGGCGGATAAAAACCAAAAAGAAGAAAGAGCTGAAAAAAGCTTTAGAAGAATTAAAAATAAGAAGGAATAAAGCAAGGGAGGAGATTTTGGGAATTAAATTCTTAAAAGTTTTGTCTGAGGTTGAGTATTATGATTATTCCTTAAAATACGGCGAAGTTTTTGAAGCAGGCCCCGGAGCTGAGATTTTAAGAAAGATTTTTGAAAAAGTTGATTTAAAAGAAGAGATTAAAAAATTAAAAAAAGAAATTGAAAAAGTAACAATAACAGCTCAAAGAAAAAAATTAAGAAGATTGAGATTTTTACAAGCATTGCTTAAAGCTAAAATCAGACCGGAATGGATGCTTCCAACTGTTTTGCCAATTTTGCCTCCCGACTTAAGACCAATGGTCCAATTAGACGGTGGCAGGTACGCCTCTTCTGATTTAAATGATCTTTACCGAAGAGTAATTAACCGAAATAATCGCTTAAAATATTTATTAGAAATCGCGGCTCCCGAGGTAATTGTAAGAAATGAAAAAAGAATGCTTCAGGAAGCGGTAGATGCCTTAATTGATAATAATATGAGAAAGGGGATCTTAACGACTGCTACTACTGGAGGGAAACGGCTTCTAAAATCTCTAGCTGATATGCTTAAAGGAAAGCAGGGTAGGTTTCGGCAGAACCTTTTAGGGAAAAGAGTTGATTATTCTGGAAGGTCAGTAATTGTTGTTGGGCCAAAATTAAAACTTCATCAATGCGGTCTTCCAAAAAAAATGGCTTTGGAATTATTTAAACCGTTTGTCATCCAAAAGATTTTAGAGAAAGAGCTTGCCTATAATGTTCGGGGAGCTTCAAAATTAATTGAGGAAGAAAGTAATGAGATTTGGGCGATTTTAGAAGAAGTGGTAAGAAATAAACTGGTTTTATTGAATCGCGCTCCTACTCTTCACCGACTAGGGATTCAAGCCTTCCAGCCGGTTTTGATTGAGGGAGAATCAATTGAAGTTCATCCAATGGTTTGCAGATCTTTTAATGCTGACTTTGACGGGGACCAAATGGCGGTTCATCTTCCTTTGAGCGAAAAATCACAACAGGAAGCGAGAGAAATAATGCTGTCTACCCTTAACTTGTTAAAGCCTGCTACTGGCCTGCCGGTTGTTTCACCGACTCAAGATATTATTCTTGGCTGTTATTGGCTAACTAAGATTGCAGAAGGCAGTAAGGGAGAAGGGAAAATTTTCTCCGGCCCTAAAGAAGCTTTACTAGCTTATGAAGCAGGAGAGATAGATTTAAGAGCCCGCATTCGCGTACGAATGCCAAGCGGTATTACAGAAATCTCAATGGGAAGAATTTTGTTTAATGAAACCTTGCCTGAGAATTATCCATTTATTAATGAACTGATAAATTCTAAAAAAATAGAGAGAATAGTTGGAAGAATTATTGAAAAATATAAACAAGAAGTCGCCGAAGAAACATTAGATAAAATTAAGAACTTGGGATTTGAAGCAGCTACTATATCTGGAATAACATGGGGGATGGACGATTTAATCGTTCCGCCAGAAAAGAAAAAAATTATTGAAATTGCCGAGAAAGAAATTGGGTTGATTGAAAGCCATTTTAGAAAAGGTTTGCTTTCCGGTGAAGAAAAAAGAAGCAAAATAATTGAAGTTTGGACGAGAGTGAAATCAGAAATTGAAAAGTTAGTGCCAAAAACTCTACCGAAAATGGGTCCGATATTTTCAATTGTTGATTCAGGAGCTAGAGGATCTTGGAGCCAACCGGTTCAAATGACTGGGATGAAGGGCTTGGTAATTAACCCGGCAGGCCAAATTATTGAATTACCTGTAAAAAGTTCATTCAAGGAAGGATTTGATGTGTTGGAATATTTTATTTCTACCCATGGAGCAAGAAAAGGAACAGCGGATACTGCCTTGCGGACTTCAACTGCTGGATATTTAACCAGGCGTCTGGTTGATGTTTCTCATGAAGTAGTAATTTTTGAAGAAGATTGTGGAGACAAAACGGGTTTTGAGGTATTCAAGAAAGAAGCTGATGAGATAGGCCAGGATTTTGCTTTCAAGATTGTCGGCCGAGTAACTTTAGAAGATATAAAATCTCGAAAAAATAGGAAGAAAGTAATTGTGAAGAAAGGAAATATAATTGATTGGGAAGCAGCAAGGCAAATAACAGAAGAAGAGATTGAGAAGGTTAGGATTCGTTCTCCTATTAGCTGTAAATCTACCCGAGGGGTTTGCCAGAAGTGTTATGGCTGGGATCTTGGTTTGAATAAGCTAGTTAAATTAGGAGAGGCTGTAGGGATTGTGGCTGCTCAGGCTATTGGAGAACCGGGCACTCAGTTAACCATGAGAACCTTTCATACGGGTGGGGTGGCAAGCGGAGGAGATATTACCTTTGGTCTTCCCAGGGTTCAGGAGGTTTTTGAAGCAAGAATACCAAAAGGAAAAGCAGAGATTTCTCAAGTAGATGGAAAATTGTTGGAGATAACTCCGGAGAGAATAATAAGAATTAAACCTCAGCCTATGGACGATCAGGCGAAAACTGTAAAAATTTCAAAATCAAAACGGACTAAAAAAGAAGATATTATTGAGTATAAAATACCTCCAAAGGTGGCAATTTTGGTAAACAAAGGACAGGATATTAAGAAAGGGCAGCAGCTTTGCGAGGGAAGTTTGGATTTAAAAGAAGTATTTAAGTTAAAGGGCGGCGAAAGAACTCAGCGGTATATTTTAGAAGAAATTCAGAAAATTTATGTCTCTCAGGGGGCAGTTATTCATGATAAGCATATTGAGGTAATAATTCGTCAGATGTTTTCTCGGGTAAAAGTTAAAGACTCCGGAGACAGTTATTTTACAACTGGAGAAATTATTGAAAGAACTAAGTTTCTTGAGGAAAATGCTAGGCTAAAAAAAGAAAAAAAGAAATTAATAAAAGCCGTTACTGTTTTGCTTGGAATGTCTCGGGTAGCTCTGACTACAGATTCCTTTTTATCGGCTGCTTCTTTCCAAGAGACTTCCCGGGTTCTAATTAAAGCGGCGCTTCAAGGGAAAGAAGATAAGCTCCTCGGATTGAAAGAGAACGTGATTATTGGTAAACTAATACCAGCAGGCACCGGATTTAAGAAATAGTCTTCTCAAAGCTGTGTTTAAAAGAAAAAAGCATAAAAAGTTCAAAAAACTGCCCAGAGAAAAGAGAAGCTCGGGTCGTTTTGGTTTACCCGATGAGATTAAGCAAATGATTTGGGGTATTGTGATGATTTTAGTGGCAGTGGTAATTGGGCTGAGTTTTTTTGAGAAAGCCGGTAGGGCAGGTGAAATTTTTATGAAGGGAACCAGATTTATAATAGGCGAGACAGTTTTTCTGACTCCTCTAATTTTTATTTTAAGCGGATTAATTTTTTTAAGCGCCAGAAGCGAGGGAAAATTTTTTAAGAAAGGAAAAAAAGCTTCTTGGCCGGTAATTTTAGCCACTTTGATTTTAATTTTAGGACTTACTGGAATTTTAGGAGGCTTTAATTCTGAAGTTAGGCCTGGAGGCTGGTTGGGTTATATTTTAAGCTGGCCTCTTTTAAAATACTTTGGATTTTGGGTAACTCAACTTATATTTTTAACCCTGGTTGTTATCGGCGGTTTAATTTTTTGGCAATTTTTAAGCAGGCCTTCTTCTAAAAAAGAAAAAGATGCTGAGCCTTCAATTTCTCAGAAGGAGGCTCCGCCTAAAAAATCTATTATTAAAAGAATTTTTGCTCCCAGATTTAAAGTGAAGGAAATTCATCCTTCTTCTCCGGAGATTAAACGTCCCGAAGCTCCGCTTAGCGAGATAAAGATGGAAACTTCGTTAAGCGGAATTGGAGCTAAAATTTTTTCCTACCAGCCTCCTCTTATAAAATTATTAGAATCTGACCAAGGATCTCCTACTAGCGGCGATACCAGAGTGAATTCAGCTATTATTCAAAAAACCTTAGAGAATTTTGGGATTGAGGTTACGATGTCAGAAATAAATATTGGGCCAACTGTTACTCAATATACCTTAAAGCCAGCAGAGGGGGTAAAATTGTCTAAAATAACATCTCTTTCAAGTGATTTGGCTTTAGCTTTAGCCAGCCACCCGATTAGGATTGAGGCTCCCGTTCCCGGGAGGTCTTTAGTGGGTATTGAAGTGCCAAATAAGGCTAGGGCTCAAGTTAGACTGAGAAATTTAATAGAAAATTCTAATTTTCAACATTCATCTTCAAATTTGGTAATTGCTTTAGGAAGAGATGTTTCCGGCCAGCCTGTATATACAGATTTAACTAGAATGCCTCACCTTTTAGTAGCAGGCGCTACCGGAACCGGCAAGACGATTTTTCTTAATTCTTTGATGATGAGCCTTCTTTACCAGCCCAGCACTTCTACAAAAAGCGCCGGGCCCGAAACTTTAAGATTTATCTTAGTTGATCCTAAAAGAGTTGAATTTCCGGTTTATGATTCTCTTCCCCATTTATTGTGTCCGGTAATTTATAATGCCAGGAGGACTATCGCTGCTTTGAGGTGGCTTACAGGCGAGATGGAAAGAAGGTTTGATCTACTGGCGGAAATTAGAGCAAGAAATATTGCAAGTTTTAACGAAAAATCTTTAAGAAATGGAACAAGCCCCTTGCCCTTTATCGTTTTTGTTATTGACGAGTTAGCCGATTTAATGGCAGCCAAGGGGAGAGAGATTGAAGCTGGAATTGTTAGATTGGCTCAAATGTCCAGAGCGGTTGGCATCCATTTAGTAGTAGCTACCCAAAGGCCTTCGGTGGAGGTAATTACCGGCTTAATTAAAGCAAATATAACTTCCCGTGTTACTTTTCAAGTTGCTTCTCAGGTTGATTCGAGAACAGTTTTGGATAGTTCCGGAGCCGAGAAGCTTTTAGGTTCGGGAGATATGCTTTATATCTCAGCTCAGACTCCTAAGCCCAAGAGAATTCAAGGCGCTTATACTTCAGAAAAAGAAGTTAAGAGAGTGGTAAGAGATATAAATTCTAAGATTCAAGGACCCCAATTTCCCACAGAAACTCAGGATGAATTGCTTCAGGAGCTGGAGAAGGATTCAGGGAAGTTGGAGAGAGGAATTACGAATTTTTCTGAAGAGGAAGAGCCTCTTTACGAAGAAGCAAAAAAAATTGTTATTGAAGCTAGAAAAGCTTCTGCTTCTTTGCTTCAGAGAAGGTTGCGGATAGGTTACGCTAGGGCAGCTAGATTGATAGATATGTTAGAAGGAAAAGGGATAGTTGGACCGGGAGAAGGAGCAAAGCCAAGAGAGGTGTATGGAAACGCAGAAGGCCAAGAGATGGAGAGCGAGCAGCCGGAAATTTCTGAAAGCGAAGATGATTGGCAGAAAGTGTAAGTCGATTTGCCTCTTTTATTAAAAAATGCTATTTTAAAAATAGGTATGGCTAATAAAAAAGAGAAAAATCCGCCAACTGGCGGAGAAAAAAAGGATTTAGAGGAAGCAGTAGACGAAATTAGACAGCGTTTTGGCGAGGGAGCAATTATGAAACTCAATGAAGTGAGAGCGGTTGATGTTGATGTTATTCCCACGGGTTCTATTTCTTTAGATTTGGCTTTAGGGGTAAAGGGAATTCCTCGAGGGAGGGTAGTTGAAATTTTTGGTCCTGAATCGGGCGGAAAAACAAGTTTAGCGCTTCATATCTGCGCTGAAGCTCAGAAAAAAGGAGGAGTAGCTGCTTTTATTGATGCTGAACATGCTTTAGATCCTGATTATGCTAGGAAGATAGGGGTAAATATTGATGATCTTTTAATTTCTCAGCCAGATTCGGGAGAGCAAGCTCTCCAAATTGTTGAAACTTTAATTAGATCAGGAGAAATTGATGTTGTTGTAATTGATTCGGTAGCAGCCTTGACTCCCAAAAGAGAAATTGCCGGAGAAATGGGTGAATTTCAGATAGGCCTTCAGGCAAGATTAATGTCAAGCGCTTTAAGGAAACTATCTTCAGTTGTGGCTAAAACCAAAACATCTGTTGTGTTTTTAAACCAAACCAGGATGAAAATCGGGGTAATGTTCGGAAATCCAGAGACAACACCCGGCGGTTTGGCTTTGAAATTCTATTCCTCGGTAAGAATTAATCTAAGAAGAGTAGCTCAAATAAAATACAAGGATGAAATTATTGGTAGTAGAATTAAAGCAAAAATAGTTAAAAATAAAGTAGCTGCTCCTTTCAGAACTACTGAGTTTGATATTTATTATAATGAAGGCATTTCTTATCTAGCCGACATTTTAAATATTGGTTTAAAAAAAGGAGTTGTTAAGAAAGCGGGTAGTTGGTATCAATATGAGAATAAAAAATTGGGACAGGGGATGGAAGGCGCGAAGATATTTTTGAAAGATAACCCGGAAGTGGTAAAACAAATAAAAAAGGTAATAATAGAACAAGCCTAAATTAAAAACGCCCGTTTGAAATAGAGCGTCTTTTATAAAAAGGCGTTTTTTGTTTTAGAATAAATTATTTCATTGTATAGGGAAGCAATCCAAGATGCCGGGCTCTTTTAATAGCTTTTGATAGTTTTCTTTGATGCTTAGAACAAACTCCAGTTCTCTTTCTTGCTCTTATCTTGCCTAATCCCGAAATAAACCTCTGAAGAAGTTCTGTGTTTTTGAAATCAATTTCTTTTATATTTCTTTGGCAAAAATAACAATCCATAAATTTTGTTTAACCAATATAATGATTACCCTTTTTTATATTTTCTATTTTCTCTAATGGCTGTAGATTTTTTAAAGACCAGCATTGTTTAAATTCCAAATCATCTGAAGAAGTATAATTAAATAAACTCCTTGGCCTTAAATGGTCAACTGCCCAATAACTGCCATAATTATCCCAATTCATTTTACTATTAAATTGTTTTTCTAAATGTTCTATTAACTCTTCTAAGCTATAGCTGGCCAGAGTTTCCCATTTTCGCCCAGCTTTTTTATTCTTTAAGGAAACCCAAATAGCTGTACCCATATTTTCATCAAGCCGATATCTTGGGTTTGTTTTCCTTTGGTATTTTTGCCATTTTCCTTTATACTGTAATCTTTTTTCTTTGTTCTTTTTGTTATACTCTTTTTGACTCGTTAGTATCTTTTCTCTATTTTTCTGATAATAATCTCTATGTTGTTGCAATCTTCTCTTCCTATTTTTCTCTCGCCACTCTTTCTGATACTGTTGCACCTTTTCTTTATTTTGCTGATAATATTCTCTGTGACGCAGCCGCATTTTCTTTATATTCTTTTGATACCATTTCTTACCAGATAATCGCGTTCTCTTTAATATCTTTTCTTTATTCTTTTGATAATACTCCTTCTTATTTTGTAATATCTTTTCTTTATTCTTTTTATAATATTCCTTCCTATTTTGTAGTTCCCTTTTTTTGTTTTTATAAGCCATAATTCTTAATTCAAGAATATATGTTTATACAATAGCGAATCAATGTTCTTAAGGGTTTTTATCAACCCTCAGAATGGGATACTCTTCACGTCGATTTCTTCCTCCTTGTCGTCTGGGGGGTTTCCGGCCGTGGTTGCTTGAGGTTCTTCGGTAGAAGGGGGTTTTTCTTCGTCTTTCCCTTCTTCAATAATCGGGATGTTTTCCTGAGATATTTTTTCTTGGGGCTGGTTTTGATTCTGATCAGAAAAAGATTGGGGAGGAGCAGTTTGAGAGAAACCGCTTCTCGGCCCTAATTGTAGTCTTTCGGTTATAATTTCTGTTCGATTGCGCCTATTTCCAGAAGAATCCTGCCAGTTTCTAGTTTGAATTCTTCCTTCAATTAAAACCATTGAACCCTTTTTTAGATATTGCTGAGCGATTTCTGCAATTCTTCCGAAAGCAACAATATTATGAAATTCAGTTTGTTGTTGCTTCTGCCTTTCTTTATTATAAAAAATTCTATTAGTAGCTATACTAAAATTAACTACTGATTGGCCCGATGGCAATGCTCTGGCAACGGGGTCTGCGGTAAGGTTTCCTAAGACAAAAATTTTATTTAAATTCATACTATTTAGGTTTCTTTAAGCATTTCTTCTATTTTTTTATCAACTTCTTTTAGCTCGACTTTTCCAGCTTTTGACTGGCGAGATAGAGGCTTGTTTGCTTCAGTTATTCTTTGAGAAATCATCGGTTTTTTTCGCAGGCGTTTCTTTGCTGTAATTTTTTCCGGAGTCTTTATTAAAATCATATAGCGGAGAATTTGATTTTCGGCTTTTAATTTTTTCCCCAGGCTCTTTAATTTATCAGGATCTAAGGAAAAATTTAAGGAAACTAAAAAACTATCCTCTTTCTTTTTTATAGGGTAACCCAATTTTTTCTTAAAAGGCTTAGTTATTTTTTCTAAAGTGCCGGTTTCTTCTTGAATAAAGCTATTTATCTTTGCCGACATATTTTTTAAATCTTCTTCAGAAAAATCTGATGGGATTAGATAAGTTAATTCGTAATTTTTCATCATATTTTAAACTCAATAATATCTCCGTTTTGAACAATATACTCTTTTCCAACTGTTTTTATTAATCCTAACTCTCTTGCTTTACTCCAAGAGGCTGCCCCGACTAATTTTTGCCAAGAGATTACCTCTGCTTTAATAAATCTTTCTCTAAAGTCAGAATGAACTTTTTCTGCAGCTAAAAGAGTATTTGAGCCACGTTTTAGAATTCGGGCTCTAGCTTCCTTTCCTCCCGTTATAGTGTAGAAAGTAATTAAGTCAAGGATATTGTAGCAAGAAAGGATTATTTGGTCAAGCTGAGATTGAAGTCCCAACTCTAAAATTTCAGATGGAGATAGATCGGATGCCTCTTCCTCTATTTTCAAGTCAATATTTAAATAATCTGGATTTATTATTTCTCCTCGGGTATTAAAAAGATAAACAATAGGTTTCTCGGTTAAAAACTGGTATTTTTTAATTGCTTCTTTTTCTTCTGGGGGCAGATTTAATTCTGAGATTGGCTTTCCTTGGTTAGTAGATTCTTTAATCCTTTTTAAAAGTTCTATTTCTTTTATATTTTCTTTATCTTCTTTTGCTTTTTTTTCTAATTTCTCAATAATTCCTTCAATAATTTCAATATCTTTTAGCAAAAGTTCGTTTTTGATGATTTGAATGTTTTTTTTCGGATCAGATTTTTCTTTAAAAGCGCCAATTACTTCTATAATTGCATCACATTCTTTAATGCGAGAAAGGAATTGATTGCCTAGCCCCTCGCCCTTATGGGCTCCTTCTATTAATCCTGCGATGTCTACGAACTCAATTACTGTATTAGTAATTTTTTGGGGACGGACTATTGACGCAATTTTTTCTAATTTTTTATCCGGCACTTCTACCACTCCTACGTTTGGATTAATGGTTGTAAAAGGATAAGAAGCAATATCAACCTTTTTTTTGGTTAAGGCCTTAAAAAGAGTTGATTTGCCCGTGTTCGGAAGGCCGACAATGCCTACTGAAAAACTCATAGATTTATGTTATCATAGTATAATACATCTACATGAAAATCAATCCATCTATTTTTAAATCATATGATATTCGGGGTATATATCCTGAAGATTTAAACAAGGAAACTGCTTATAAGATCGGCCGGTCTTTTATTGAATACACAAAAGCTAAAAATGTAGCAGTTGGCCGGGACGCGCGGCTTTCTTCTCCGGATCTTTTTGAGGCGTTAACTAAAGGGATTATAACTCAGGGGTCTGATGTTTATAATATAGGCCAGGTTCCAACAGAAGGAATGTATTTTGCTGTAAGTTATTATGGTTACGATGCAGGAATTATGATTACAGCAAGCCATAACCCAAAAGAATATAATGGGTTTAAGATGATAAAAAAGGAAACAGAGAAAGCTAAAGTGATTCGGGGAAAAGATATTCGGGAAATAGTTGAGCAAAATAATTTTACAAAATCTGAAAAAGTAGGAGTGATTAAAGAAACAGATGTTTGGTCGGATTTTTTAAATCATATTTTTTCTTTCGTCGATGTTAATAAAATGGAACCCCTTAAGATAGTAATAGATGCGAGCAATGGTATGGCAGGAAAAGTTATTCCTTTGCTTGCTTCCAGGCTGCCTATTGAAATTATCTCTTTAAATTTTAATTTAGACGGCAATTTTCCTGCTCATTCGCCGAATCCTTTACTTGAAAAATCATCTGATGAGATAAGCCGAAAGGTTTTAGAAAAAAAAGCCGACGCCGGTTTTATTTTTGATGGTGACGCTGACAGAATTTTCCTAATAGATGAACAAGGTAAATTTACCAGAGGCGATATTACTCTTTTGTTTTTAGCTAAATATTTTTTGAAGAAAAGTCCCGGTAAAGGAGTAGCTTATAATATAATTTGCTCTAAGGCCGTGTCTGAATTTATACAGAAATGGGGAGGAGAACCTATCAGAACTCCTGTCGGGTTTGTTAATGTTAGGGAGGGAATACTAAAAAATAACGGAGTTATGGGCGGAGAAGTATCAGGGCATTACTGTTTTAAAGATAATTTCTATTTTGATTCTGGATTCATTGCTTTTTTGGTTTTGTTGCAAGTAATTTCGGAATCAGGCAAAAAAGTTTCTGAAATTAAGAAAGAATTATCGCCTTATGCCAAGTTGCCGGAAATTAATTTTGAGATTGAGAATAAACAAGCAGTCTTGGATACGATCAAAGAGAAATATTCTGACGGAAAGCAAGATTATTTGGATGGAATTACGGTAGAGTATGATAACTGGTGGTTTAATCTTCGTCCCTCCCAAACCGAACCTCTTTTGCGCTTAGCTATAGAAGCTGACGATGATCAACTTTTGGAGCAAAAGAAAAAAGAGCTCACAGCTCTAATTAAAAAATAGTTATCAACGAGGATAAGTCGAATTATGTCAGGCCTATTTTTTGGCGAGTTTCGGTCATTGTGCTCTCGGCGACGACTTTAGCTCTTTTTGCTCCCACCTTAAGGGTTTCTCGAATATAAACTTCTCTGGCGAGAAGCGCTTTTCTTTTTTGGCGAAAAGGCTCTAAAGAATCTATTAAAAGTTGGGTTAGAGATTTTTTAAGATAGGCATAGCCCTTTCCTTGGAATTCTTTTTCTGATTCTTTTATTGTTTTTTCACTAAATAAACTATAAATAGTTAGAAGATTAGAAACTCCGGGCTTTCGGCCTGGATTATATTTTACTTGCTTGCTTGTATCTGTTACGGCTGACATTACTTTTTTCTTAATCTCTTCAGGTTTTTCAAAAAGAGAAATATAGCTTACTGGCCCTAATGATTTTGACATTTTCTGTTTAGGATTATTTAGAGCCATAATTTTAGCTCCAAGTTTCGGAAGTAGAGCTTTAGGTTCAATAAAAGTTTTGCCGAATTTTTGGTTAAATTTTCTGGCAATTGTTCTGGTCAGTTCAATATGTTGGACCTGGTCTTTGCCTACTGGCACGGCTTCTGTTTTGTAAAGCAGAATATCAGCTGCCTGTAAAACAGGATAGGTTAAAAGGCCGGCATTGATATCTTTCTTAAATTGTTTGCTTTTCTCTTTAAACTGAGTCATTCTTTGCAGATCTCCGATTGGGCAGACGGTATTTAAAAGCCAGCAGAGTTCTGTATGTTCTTTAATATCTGATTGAATAAAGAAAATGCTTTTTTGGGGATCAATTCCGACTGCCAAATGGGCAATAGCAGCTTCCATGATATTTTTTTGAAGATTTTCCGGTTTATGGGGAACAGTCAAAGAATGTAAATCAGCAATAAAAAAAACACACTCATTTTTTTTCTGAAGTTCAACCCATTGTTTAATAGCTCCTAAATAATTTCCTATATGAATTGAGCCTGTTGGCTGGATGCCAGATAAAACTCGCATAGTTATACTTCAATAACGACTGGTAATATTATCGGCCTTCTTTCTGTTTTAGAAAAAAGAAAGCTGCCTATCTTGTTTTTTATTTCATCTTTAAGATGGTTCCGATTTATTGCTTTTCCGCTCCCGGTTGATTTATTTACAATGCCAATCACTTTTTTTCGAGTTTGGGCAAGCAATTCCTTCGACTCCCTTAAATATATAAACCCTCTTGATATTATATCAGGAGAACCCTTAACTTGGCCAGTTTTTTTGTCAACGATTGCTATAATTACAAACATTCCATCTTCCGCTAATTTTCTCCGGTCGTTTAGAACTATTTCTCCGATATCTCCGACTCCGGAGCCATCAACAAAAACATAATCGCTTGGAACTTTTTTCTCCAGAATATTCATCTTTCCTCTATCTATTTCTATTACAGAGCCATTATCGGGAACAATAACTTCGTCTTTTTTATATCCCATACCGTAAGCAATTTTAGCTGCTTCTTTCAGCATAAAATGGTTGGCATAAACTGGGATTAGATAGGTTGGTTTAATTTGATTTATTATCTCTTTAATATCTCTTCTGTTGCTGTGGCCTGAAGTATGGACATCCATAATATTGCTATGGATAATATTATCAGAAAGACGGTAAAGCCTATCTTTCAGTTTTTGGATAGTTCTTTCGTTTCCTGGGATAACCGAAGCCGAGAAAATAATTGTATCGTTTTTTTTGATTTTTATAAATCTATGAGTTCCTCCTGCTATTCTTGGGAGAACTGCATTTTCTTCTCCTTGAGCTCCAGTGCAAAGGATTATAACCTTATTGTCTGGGTAATCACTTATTTTATTGATTGGGACAACATTTTCTTTTTTAAATTTGATATAGCCTAATTTTTTTGCAGTTTCTATAGCCATCTTCATGGAAAATCCATCTAAGGCCACTTTTTTATTTGTTCTGGCGGCATGTTCTAAAACTTGCTTTATTCTTTCAACCTGGGAAGAGAAGGTGGCAATAATAACTCTGCCGGGAGCAAAATCTATTAATTTTTTTAAGTTAGCAATCATTTCTCTCTCGGGAACAGGCTCTTTGTTATTAATTGCTCCAATGCTTTCTAACATTAAAATGGTAGGCTTGGGTAATTTTGCTAAATGGTTGTATTTTATTTCAGCTCTTCCTATAGGTTTATGTTCTATCATCCAGTCCCCTGGGTGAATAATGGTAGCCGAAGAGGTTTTTAGAATTACTCCAACGGCATCTATTATGGCGTGGTCTACCGGGAAAAAACTGATTCGGAAAGAACCAAGCTTAATTTCCTTTTCTATATCTCTTATGTAAGTTGCTTTAAGAGACTTCGAACTTCCCTTTAAATGATCTTCC
>Ga0307433_1001085_pt1 | contig 16359 bp, 13 predicted proteins | sample SalMarWE160210MG_FD_202166 | JGI IMG/M metagenome (GOLD analysis project Ga0307433, IMG submission 202166) | Salt marsh sediment microbial communities from the Plum Island Ecosystem LTER, Massachusetts, United States - WE1603-210 | ecosystem: Environmental > Aquatic > Marine > Intertidal zone >... | reverse complement strand
TTTGTAAAAAAAGAAACCACTAAAGCGAGGAAAGAGTTTTGAATTTTAAGCTCTAAGTTCTGCTCTCATCGAAGCTTGTAAAAAAATCCGGCATAACTAACGTTTATACAAAGACATACGGAAAAACTTCAATCAAATACGCAGGTAGTTATAGGCAAAAATCGAAAATTTTAAATTTTTTTTATTTCTTTTTTTGCAAGAACTTATAAAATTTCGCACTTCAAAAAATCAGCCAAATTTCAATCAAATACGCAGGTTCGTCCAATATTGGGGGCGACGTCAGCCCCCGTATTGCGCGATGCGTGAAGCGTATCGCGTAGAGTGGATGAGGGGCAGACAAAGGATAAACGATTGACGAGGGAAGATGGACGAAGGACGACAGATGACGGACGAGGGAATTTGCGATTTACGATTTGCGATTTTTCTGTGGCAGATTTTTTTATCTGGCTGTATCTAATAAGGCCGAAGCCAGTTTGTTTTATGAGTTGTGCGACTTCGTCGAATCTTTCCGGTTTGCGCGGGACTATTGCCAGACGCAGGTCTTTAAATTGTTCCTCTTGATTTAAGCTCTTAAAAACATTAAGGATGATTTTTTCTTCGCCAGGACCTGTACCGCCTGCGACCAACAACCTCTCATCGCCAATATTTAGCTGCTGGGCAAGAGTATCTGCTCCTTCAACTTTGTCTGTGATTTGGGCGGTATCGTATTTCAATGAGCCGGTGACAATGACTGTCTCGTTCGGACAACCGATTTCTTCAAACCGCTGGGCATATTCCTGCGTCTGAGCGAGAACGAGATGAACTTTCTGAAAGAATGTCTTAGCAATCGGCTTTATTATTTTATATCTGGAGAAACTCTTGTCACTTATCCGACCATTGATTACAGCAACGGGTATGTTTAGCTTCTGTGCGATTTGAACAAAGTTTGGCCAGACCTCCAGCTCCATCAAAAGGCAAAGTGCCGGCCGAATAGCACGAAAGGCACGCTGCACTACACAGGAAAAATCAAACGGAAAGTAAAATACCGTATGCTTGTTGCCAAATAAGGCATTCGCACGGGCATAGCCGGTATCGGTCGTAGTGCTTATCACGATTTCAAAACTACTGAATTTGTTTTCAAGCTCTTCGATGATTGTCCTTGCCGCATTAACCTCACCAACACTCACAGCGTGCAGCCAGATACATTTTTTGGCCGGTTCTTTTCGCGTGATTTTACCAAATCGCTGCCCCCAGCCGCTCCGGTAGCGCTTATGCCTCACGGCACGATATATAACTTTAGGGCTATAAATCACCCCAGCCAGCAAATATACAAAATCAATCAATGTCCTCATTGACAATCCCTGCAAAACATCAATTGCATAATCATATTTGTAAACTACAGTTATGTCAAATAAATGCTCATTTGGAAGCCAAAATTGACGTTTGACTGAGCAGAAAACTTCCTAAAAACACGTCCAAATATGTTATAATATAAAGTGTAACAGATGAATAATTTTATGGAGTAAAGGGTCGATTTATTTAAAATCGGGTCATCCTATGAATTTTCCTGGTCATTTTAATAAGCTGTTTCTAAGGGGCAGAAAGCGTTGTGCTTTATTACTGGTTTTATCTGCTATGGTTCTCGGCATAACGCAGGAAGCTCTCTATGGGCAGGATGCCAACAATTTCCAGATCGATGGGACATTGCCATTTGGCGACATACCCTATGTCTGGGCACTATTTCGTCGAAGTCCCGGGGGCGAGCCCTTACCTGACCCGCAGGAGTATACGCTTCAGATGTTTTTTGATACCGGTGCTTCCGGGATATTGCTATCTCTTGAAACCAGAGAAGCTCTTGGCATATACGCAGAACCTAATGCGAATTTCGTTGATGTCGGGGTAGGAGGAGAGGAGAATTTTGAGGTATCTGAAAGTTTATACATAGCTCTGGCAGACTACGACCTGATGGAATACCCAATTGAAAGTCAATTCCATGAAGATTTGGGACCCTGGAGATTGATGTTGGCTATGGACTACGCCGATTTCCAAGCTATCGATATTGTCGGCATTCCTGGAATGGCTGGTAAATTGGTTGTTCTAACAGTAAAAATGTTTGACGTTTATGGATTTGAGATTCCGTACTATGTGACAAAAATTATGGAGCCGAACGACCTCTCTATCCCGGAACTTGATATTGAAGTTAAACTGCGGTTCACTAACTTCCTTTATACTTCACACCCTAACAACGTAGGCCCACTACCGGTATTAGGCTATAATCCTGTCATCGAAGACATTCAAATCGATTACCAGGGTAATAGTTCTATCGGTGATTGGCTTTTGGATACAGGCGCTCAACTCAGCATGATGTCATGCGCCCAGGCAGAAGCCATTGGCCTTGTCGATTCTAACTGTAACCCGATAGTGGAACCAGAATTTTACCAGCCGATAGGAGGCATCGGCAGTCAGGTTGAGGCGCCGGTATTTCTGATTGACACTGTGTCGATACCTACTCTTAACGGCTTTGAGCTGGTATATGGCAATCCTTATGTCGGGGTCTTAAACATAGGAACCATTGATGAGCATACCGGTGAGCCTATAATACTTGACGGAGTATTTGGAACCAACTTTCTCGGCTATTCGTACAATCTGGACCTTGATATCGTAATGGGACCTTATAACAGCATTGTTTTTGACACCCAAAGAGCAATTCTTGGATTTGATGTGAATGATATTTACCCGGTACCTGATACCCTGCCAAACCAATGTGGAGATGCAAACCATCCCTGGCTTGAGGGTGATATCAATCGTGACTGCTGGACGGATGTGGAAGACCTTGGGATGCTATCGTACGAGTGGCTTACCAATAATTGCGACTGGCTTAACTGGAACTGCGCCGGTTGTGACTTAAACCGTGATAATAAAGTAGACTTCAAAGATATGGCTCTATTGATGAGCAATTGGTTAAACTGCACGTGGGATGGGACAGGCAATTGATACCGAAAATTCCACGCTGGGTTTCTAAAGACTTGCTCATTCGGCATTTATACGATGTTATCTGAAGGCGGCTTTTGATGATGAATTTTACTTTATTTTCGCTGCGGATTTGGCCAGCAGAACGATTTGTTTACCTATACTTTTGCAGACGTGCAGAAATGAAAACCTAAGTGGAATCGGTTTTGCAAGCTCAAAATCCGCACACGTATTTTCTGGAAACTCATCGCCTAAAATCTTTATTTTCTCCGGCTCACAGCATCCTAACCCCATCTGCCTCGCCGTTTTTGTAATCGGCAGCTCTTCCGGCTTGATATTGACGAGCTTACAGCATACTGTTTCACAGGCAATCGGCTCGGTCCCGCTAATGAGCCAGCCCAAAGGCCTCGTCCTGCCGCGTATTGGCCCAGCACCATCCATCACCATCACACCATCAATTATAGTCAAAGCAGGATTTAGAAACTTAAATATCTCGATAAGCAGCTCACAAAAATCCTCAAAGTTTCCGCCTTTTCTGAAGTGCCACAGTGCCTTCCACTTGCCACTGACACAGCCGAACATATTTTTAACCGCAAATGTCGCCACCAACTGTTGATGCGTTTTGAACTTCGGCAGATTTATAATTTTGTCGGCATCCAACACTACTGAACTTATCCCCACTTTAATATTATTTGCTCCTATACGACACCATTTTGGTTTATCAAGCTGTTTTACCGGCACGGATAACCTTTTCAGGGCTTCTTCTAATTTCAATGCCTTTAAACACGTAAACACATTGCTCCAGGCAGGTGAATCCCCGACAAATGGTCTTGCACCAAAATCTTTTAACAGCCGGGCGGTCTCGATAATCACCGCAGGATGTGTTTGGGTGGCATATCGGTGAGACCTCGGAGCAATGAAATTCGGCTTAAGCAGAACACTATCGCCTCTGCTCACAAATTTGTCCAATCCGCCGAGAAGCTCGAACTGCCTTGCTAAGCTATCGGAAATTTTGGGCTGGCTGTAATCGCTGCATCGAATCAGTGTAACTTTTGCCTCGGCCATTTCTGACTCACAAGAGGTGCCGGTAGTTAACCGCTTATTCCAGAATAAACCAATATGAATACCCTGACAGATGGTTTAAGTTCGGGTGGTTTAAGCAAGGTTTCACCAAAAAATAAACTTCCTTTTGGTTTGCTAAAGAATAAGCCGCCTAAAGCACTTTGGTCGCTGATGTATCTTTCGGGCCCCAACAAGACAAAATCACCCGGGCTCATTTTCAATCCGAAGGCCAGAGGGTCAAAAATAAATTCATGCCTCCGCGCACGTTCAGCCAGGTCTGGGACTGAACCGTTTATAGGTACCGAAAATGTCGGCTCTGCAATAATGCTGCACATATCTCTTGAGCCGGAGGCTTTCTTAGCTCTCACCCGCAGTGAAAGTATTCCCGGCCCAATAGTAGTTTTGTCCGTTAATCCACCACTTGAGATATAAAGAACTTCTTGCTTGGTGTTTAACCTGGCCACTACGACATCACTGGTTTGACTGTCAGCTAACAACAGCTTCACTGTTACTACCTTTTGCCCATCGGCAGCACGCAGCAAATCAAGCATCGGATTCCACATCGGAGCCTGGCCGAAGCGGACGAAAAATGAATTTGCCCGGAAAGCTTTGTAATCCCGAAACCGCAGCGGTTGAACGTATAAAATCTTCCAGATATCATCCAGCTTGTTAATGTTTTCAGCCGGGATTTCAAAGATATGCACGTCAAAATTTATCGCCTTTAAGAATTGCGACTCGGATTGCTCGCTGCTGGCGGATGGGGCTATATCGCTAATCTTGACCTGCTCCCATATTGGCTTGTTTTTTTCGGGGATTTTGCATCCGGTTACCAGCAGGCACACACAGCTTAAAACTACAACTTGTCTGACGACAGTCAAGATTTGAAAAACGCGAACCATAAACACAGATTACCTATAAAATAGAGAGCTGTCAATGCACACCCATTGCTTATTACCGGACATTTGTCATAATATCGAGCAAGCAGTATTTAGCACCCGGCATCGAGAAATTCTTGACCCGCTGCTTTTTTTTAATATCATTATCCAAAATAAGCAAAATAAAAGTTTGAAAGGAACAAAAATGAAAGTCAGCAAACGTGCCCAGGAGGTTCCGCCTTCGGCGACTATAGCCGTTACCGCGCGCGCAAAGGAACTAAAAGCTCAGGGCGTTGATATAATCGGTTTTGGCGCGGGTGAGCCGGATTTCGATACGCCCGATTATATTAAAGATGCAGCTATCCAGGCCTTGAAAGCCGGCCAAACAAAATATACAGCCGCAGCCGGCATAGTTGAACTGCGGTCCGTAATCGCCGCAAAGCTCGAAAAGGAAAACGGCCTTAAATATACCCCTGACCAGATTATCATCAATATCGGCGGCAAACACTCGGTTTACGAGGCAATGCAGGCAGTGCTTGACCCTGGTGACGAGGTTATACTACCAACGCCGTATTGGGTAACATATCCGGAGACAATAAAGCTTGCCGGTGCTACTGCAAAAATCCTTAAAACAGATAAAGATAACAGCTATAAAATTACCACTTCGCAGCTAAAAGAGGCTATCACAGATAAGACCACTATGCTGGTGCTAAACTCGCCCAATAATCCAGGCGGCTTCACATATACACCCGAAGAGCTAAAAGCCATTGCCAAGGTCCTCGAAGGTACAAAGGTGTACGTGATATCGGATGAAATCTATGAAAAGCTAATCTATGGTGACACCAAATTCGCCAGTTTTGCCTCACTAAGCGAAGATGCTTATAATAGAACCTTAACTCTCAATGGCTTTAGCAAAACTTTTTCGATGACCGGCTGGCGCCTTGGATACACAGCAGGGCCGCTCGAAGTTATAAAGGCAATGGGACGCCTTCAATCTCATATGACTTCTAACCCCGTAACCTTCGGTCAGTATGCGGCAATTGCGGCACTGAATGATACGAGCGATACCGTGGAAAAGATGCGAGTCGAATTCGAACGCAGAGGCAAATATATGACAGAGAGGCTAAACAGCATTGAAGGCATTGAATGTACGAAACCTACCGGCGCTTTTTACTGTTTCCCTGATGTTTCCAGCCATTATGGCCGAAATATTAATGGTACAAAAATCAACGGCAGTATGGACTTTGCGAAAGCTCTTCTGGAGCAGGCCAATGTTGCCCTCGTTCCGGGCCTGCCATTTGGTTGTGATAATAATGTTCGTTTGAGCTTTGCCTGCTCACTCGACAATATAACCAAAGGATTAGACCGGCTACAAGAATGGCTGAGTCAATAGAATTGTCGATTTACGATTGCCGAATGACGATTGAAAAATCAGAAATAGGAATCGAAAATTGGAAATAGGAGTGTGAAAATCGAAAATCGAAAATCGAAGATTGAAAATCGTCCTGCTCTATCCGGCTGGCCTATGATTTTCGGCTGGCTGGCAATGTCGATTTTTGCTTTCCATGCCTGCACGCATATGGTTGCCGCTGGTGACACATGGGTCGCAATGGCCTGTGGCCGACACTTTGTCAATCACGGAGTGGACACAGTCGAACCATTCAGTGCTAACTCACATAAGGCAGGACCAACAGAAGAAGAAATAAAAACCTGGCCCAAATGGGCACAATGGATTACCAACACCGTTGGCATCGAGACTGTCAAAAAATGGCATCCTACCGGCTGGGTAAACCAGAACTGGCTCACGCACGTTATCTTTCATCTGCTGGTGCCTAAATCGTCCTATGCAGACGGCACAAGTTTTACTTCCAACGCACTTGTTTATTGGAAATTTGTAATCTATATTGTGACTATTGTTTGTGTTTATTACACCGGCAAACTATTAGGCATCAATCCGGCTCTATGTGCAATTTTCTCCTGCTTTGCATTATTCGTAGGCCGTTCTTTCCTTGACGTTCGTCCTGCCGGTTTTTCGAATATGTTAGTAGCAGCTTTTCTCCTGATACTCGTCCTTACCACATATCGAAACGTCTTATATATCTGGCTTATCGTCCCCATAATGGTTTTTTGGTGCAATGTTCACGGCGGATATATCTACGCATTTATAATGCTCATTCCATTCATTGGGTTTCACCTGATGACCGCTTTATCCAAAAAATGGACTGCCATTTTATATAACATCACTGCCTGGCCAGTCTTTTACCTTGCTGCCTCCAAAGCCGGCTTTACAATGGTCATTCTCTTGTTCTTTTTTATGATTATAATCTTTGATATCGCATTGATATTTTCCAAAAAGAACCTCGTTTCCATCGGATTGAAAGGTGTCTACCACTCAATCGCCGCGTATATTGTCACTTTCATAGCTGTGGTCCTGTTCAATCCTTTCCATCTAACTAACCTAACTCATACCTTCATCATCAGCGCCAGCAAAAACGCCGAACGCTGGCGTGATGTCCATGAATGGCACCCGGCTTTCGCATGGGACAACCCAGTCGGAACCGCTGTGCCATTTCTGGTAATGCTCATTATCGCATTGGTAATGCTTGCACTGTGGGGCATCATTCTAATTGCCACTTCACGCTCATTTCACCAGCGCCCCAAGCACAAATCATACACATCCGATGAGTATGACTGGCCTAAAATCGATTTGGCGATAATGACCATCGCTGCCCTTACAATTTATATGGCTATTCGCTCCCGCAGATTCATACCAATCGCAGGGATAGCTGCCTGTCCAATTATAGCAATGCTCATTGACCAGATTATTCGAGCAATTTCAGCGACACGTAACTTAGGCAAACATCATCGATTGACTGTCCCGCCAATGCCGAAAAACATTCAGTTTTTCTTTACCGCTCTTGGTGCGGCGGCAGTTTTGTTCTTTGGTATCTGGTGGGGGCTTAAATTTAAGAGCGTCTATCTCGACCCCTGGCCCAGCGACCCAAAATTAACCTCTATTTTTATGCGGATGACTGCCTCGGATGCAAAACCCTTCTACGCCGGCAAGTTTATAAAAATGAATAAATTAAAAGGCAAAATGTTTAATTACTGGACCGAAGGCGGCTTCATCGCCTGGGCCCAGCAGCCGGACCCGAATACCGGCAAAACGCCTCTGCAATTGTTTATGGATGGAAGAGCACAGGCAGCTTATAACAGGAAAACATTTGACCTCTGGACTGGCATTATATCAGGAGGGCCAACCATACGAGAGGCCCAAGTAAGAAAACGTGCATTGACTTCTGACGATTATATCGAAATCAGTAAGTGGATTGGTAAGCAGTTAAAAAAGTACGATGTCTGGGCAGTTTTGATGCCCGCCGCTCAGTTTGATAAGCCTTTCGTAAAGGGCCTCGATTACAGTCCCAACTGGCAAGTCGTCTACCTTGATAATAAGCAAAAATTATTCGTCGACATCACAACCCCTCAGGGAAAAACACTTTTCGATGGTGTATTTAATGGGAAAACCCTATTCCCTGACGATTTCACCAAATACCTTATAAAAGCCCGGTTCTGGCTTTTATTTGCCGAGGGACAAAATGCAAAACGGCAGGGGCTTGATTTTGCTTTCAATGCCTTCAATTTAAACCCCTCACCAACCTCAATAATGCAAATAGTCGTTACTGCAGCAAACTTCGCAGAGCTAAGACCTCATATTGAGAACTTCTGCAAAAACTATGTCGACACATTCGCAAAACATAATGATGACTGGATAAAACAGGACGGCTATCGGCTCAAAAGCGAAGCTGCTCGGATAGCAAGCATATACTTACTTAATCTCCGTAAAGTGCAGAGTAATAACGAGCTCAGGAAATTTTACTCAGCTCAAGTAAAACAATGTTTAGATGAACGAACCAGAGTGTATAATAGCAAAAGGTGGTAAGATGGCCGGATGCTCGACGAGAATCGAGAATCGAGAATCGGGAATCGAAGCACATTCCATCAGTATCTTTTTCCCCTGTTATAATGAGCAAGATAATATCACCCGCACTGTTGAACAGGCGCTTGCCGTCCTTGAAAAATTAAATTTTGACTTTGAAATAATTATCGTTGACGATGGCAGCTCCGACTCGACAGGACAAATTGCTGATAAAATAGCCGACCAAAACAGCAGGGTAAAAATCGTCCACCATCAGACCAACCTCGGCTATGGTGCCGCCCTGAAATCCGGCTTTAAAGCAGCTACAAAAGAGCTTGTTTTTTACACCGATGGCGATGGCCAATTTGATATTAACGAACTGCCGCCATTGCTGCCCTTGATAAAGCAGCATGATATCGTTAGCTGCTACCGGTTAAACCGCCAGGACAGCTTCATACGCAAAATTAACGGCTGGTGCTGGTCAAAACTGACCTGCCTGCTCTTTGGCATCAAAGTCCGAGATATTGATTGTGCCTTCAAATTATACAAAAGAGAAATTTTTGATAATATCGAATTGTCGAGTTCCGGTGCTCTTATCGATGCTGAAATCCTGGCTCGCGCTGCCCGCAAGGGCTGCTCTATTACTCAAAAAGGCGTACATCATTATCCGCGCGCTGCTGGCGTACAAACTGGTGCTAACCTGAGAGTAATTCTTCGCGCCTTCAAAGAGCTATTCATACTATACAACCGAATTCGAAAAGAAAACTCTGGAACAAACACAAGTGGCGTATCACGGGCTTCCAGCCCGTGATACCACGGCCAGGATGGCCGTGGTACTGTTACGAAATATGACCAAATCGAAATTCAATCTCTTTATCTATGGCTCGCTGCGTGACCGCAGAATCTTTCAGTCCGTCTGTGGTTTGAGTCTTACCAGAAAGCCCTCTAAAATCAGCGATAACTTTCTCTTTACCGAACCAGCTCTGCTGCCACACTATCGAAGGGTTAGCCCTGACAATGTCTATTTTTATGCCGTCAAAGCCTCATCTTCAAAAATTGAGGGCTTTTTAATCCACGATGTTCCTGACCGGGCAATGGCTGAAATCGATGGTTACGAAGGAAAACGCTACCAAAGAGAAACCGTAACAGTCAATACAGCACATGGCTCTGTCGAGGCACAAGCTTATTTAGTAAGTCATGAGTCAATGAAAAAGTACTTCGGAGATAGATTTCATGTCAATTTGATACACGAATTATGGCTGCGAAAGCGCATTGAAAAATTCATCAAAAGACACACCCGCCCCGGTGAAAGAACCGTGGATGCTGAATTGGAACGACGGGCTGAAAGAGAGCTGCTTGCAACTACCGAACGTGACCTTGTTATGAGCCATTATCGAACCGATGCCGTCAGCGATTATTATCTCGAACACGAGCTTGACCGTCCCAGACCGAGCATAAAATACTTATATGACGACCCACAGGCAAAGCCCTTTGTCAAAAACTATCTGGCTTTAGTGATAAAGCAGGTGTTATTAAATCAGCTCGATGAAAAAATTCGGGCTCAATATCGTTTCCGGCTCGAGCGTATGTATGCCTCAGAAAGATTCTACAGACGCTCCTCGGAAAGATACTTCAAACGCTCCGTAAGTCTCCTTATTGCCCTGCAAATGTTAAATGCAAACAGCTCCGATGTTGATTTGGTTATCCAGAAGTGCCTTGAAACGATGCCATACGAAAACCCTGACCTGATTGACTATATCAAATATGCGGCACATGCAGCCGGCAGCTTCTTCGACCGGCGTGTTGTCCGTGCACACCTGGACCGAATCCGTTCAAACATTCAGCCGGGACTCGTCCCTCTCGGGGCTGAAATTGAATTAAGCAATCTCGGACATGCCGCAGTAAAACCTCAAAAAACCAATCAAAAGGCCGTTGACTCTATATATGATGGTTTTAAATACTTTCATGATTTCCGCCTGGACATTTTATCCTGGAAACTCGGCGGATATATTGATGACCACACCGGCGCAACCGACCAGGCACGACGTTCCGGCTTCCTGGAGCTTGCCCCGGGAAGATTAAACGTCGAAGGCGAGCTATCCCGGCCGGCAACATCAGACCCTTGGCTTCTCAATCAACTGATTCACGGAATTGTCGCTTTTTACCATGTTCGCCCGCACAGCCTGCATTTGTCTTTTCAACTGCGAAAACGTCAAATCGGCAAGCAAAAAATTCTGCCTTTAGGCTTTGTTAAGTGCCTGCTCGTCCTCGGCGGAGGAGCCGAGGTAAAAGCCACAGGCCATCTATGGGTCTCAAGGATGGGTTACGATGAAATAAAGCAATATGATTACGGTGAGGAACTTATCTTTGCCAGGACCAGCAAACGCAGATGGTATCTGGCGCCAGATGAAATCGCCGACAAAACCCCCGCACAGGCGACCACCCATGTCCATCAATATAAATTTATCCGTCTGGAAGAACGAGCAAACTATGAGCCGTTAATCCTCTGTCTTAAAGGCCTGCAGTTGGCCTACAATCCTGCTGATTACTTGACCGCCGAACAGTTAAGAACGAGTAAAAAGTTACAGCGGGAGTATGAAGAGCTGAAAAAATGGTCCGTCGAGCCAACTGAAATCAGCCCACAAACGATAAGAAAATTCTTAAATGCCGTCCAGGATGGCTTAATGAATGAGGGCCACCACCAACCCGTCCACAAATTACACTATATCGATTGGGTGTTAAGCGCCATTGATGTACAACTGCGTATGTTCAACAAGCAGCTCAAAAAAAACGCAGAACTATAGCACAAAATTCAAAAATATATAGCAATAAATCTCTCCGAAAGAGTAATATTTTGAAAATTGTTACCTGCCCCCTTTACCCCGTTAGAAAGAAAGCTCCGTCCTTTGGGCTGGGTAAAAAATACATAGTGCCGGTGGGGTTTACCCGCCTACGGTGGGTTAAAAACCACACCCGAGCTTTCTAACGGGGTTTACACCATTATGTAGATGCTCTCCTTCTCATACTCTTCAATTAAAGTCCCGATAAGCTCCTTAACAGAGATGATTTTATCTACCCGATAGGCATTAGCTCCCGCAAAAGCAAATCCATTTTCAAGATCACCTTTTTTTGCATTCGTTAACGCAAGACCAATACAATACGGCACATTTTTAAAATCACAACTTTTCAGACACTTCCAGGGACATTTGAAAGTTTCTTTAACTCCTGACGAGACCCGCTCAAGAAACTTATTCCGTATCGCTCTTCCAGGTAATCCAACTGGGCTGTCAATTATGACAATATCCTCTTTTTTGCATCTTATATACGCCTCCTTAAATTTTGGGGAAGCATCACACTCATAAGTTCCAACAAACCTGGTCCCCATCTGCACTCCCTGAGCTCCTAACTGCATAAATTTATGAATATCCGCGCCTGTATATATCCCTCCAGCGGCGATTACCGCAATGCTTTTATTGAATTGCTCTTCGTAGGGCTTTATAACAGAGAGCACTTCCGGCAGAATCTTTTCCAACGCATAGTCAGGATTATCGATATGCTCTCTTTTGAAACCGAGGTGTCCCCCGGCTAACGGGCCCTCTACAACCACCGCATCGGGGATATGAGAGTATCGTTTTGCCCAGGATTTAAATATAATTTTAGCCGCTCTCCCGGAGGATACGATAGGAACAAGCTTAGTAGCAAGCTCTCCCAGTCTATCCAGTGGCAATGTCTCAGGAAGCCTTATCGGCAGGCCTGCACCAAGAAAAACCATATTCGCCCCTTCATCCACGGCACATTGTACGAGGTCGTCAAAATCTGAAATGGCCACCATTACATTTACACCGATAATCCCGTCCGTATTAGCTTTTGCCTTTCTTATTTCTTTCTGCAAGGCTCTTTTATCCGCTTCCTTTAAGTTTGTATCACAGTCCGGCTCAAACTGACCAATTCCAGCAGTGGCAATAACTCCAATACCGCCCTCATTTGCGACAGCAGAGCTTAAGCTTGACAAAGAAATACCAACGCCCATACCGCCTTGAATAATTGGTATATTAGCTTCCAAATCACCTATTCGCAGTGTTGGTATCTTTTTAAAGCTCATATATTATCTCACCTTCAAAACCATGTAGGTTATACGCTTATGTACCCTTCCTGCTCGTCAACCAACAAACAATAATGGTGTCAATACTTGCTCAACTTTCAACCGCAGGGAGGAAGCTGACCTTAGCGGGCAATGACACAATGGTCTTACTGCCTGTTAACTGATGTCCCGGTTTTCACATCGCTCACTTAGGTGAAAAAAGGAAATTCGTCGTTTTCACGATACGATGTTCAGCTTCAGCAAGGCCGTACTTTGACCGCACAAGGACGGTCTTTTTCGCCTTTGCCAATCTCGTATTCGACCTTCTGGTCTTGAGTGAGTGATGTCCCGCCTTGGACTTCCGAGTGATGGACGAATAAATCGTCACCGCCATCATCGGGGACGATAAAACCGTATCCCTTCTTTTCGTTGAACCATTTTACTGTACCTGTACTCACGTGTTTTTCTCCTTAGGTCCTTGTTCCGGGACCATAATGCAAATTCTATCGTCTTTTATCAGGAGTAAGCCGTCGTGAAATAACGGAATACTCTTCACCAAACCTATTATTGAAACAAGAGACAAAGCTAAGTAAACAAATATTTTAAAATACTCCGGCCAAAAGTCTTAAATTATCCTTTCAGCTTTTTGATAGCAAATTTGGTTATTTTATCATGGTCGAATGCCAAATCTTCCGGCAGTTTTTCTATATCGAACCACTTAGCTTCTGCCGCATCGTCGCCGGCCTTTATTTTGTCCTGCCCCTCGGTTGCTATACCCGTAAATACTATTGTAATCTGCCTGCCCCTCGGGTCACGGCCCACGTTGCCGAAGGTATGCAATTGCTGCAGCGATACGCCTTCTAATCCTGTTTCCTCTGCTAATTCTCGTGCTGCCGAATCTTCCAGCTCCTCATCCATATCCACAAATCCGCCCGGCAAAGCCCATCTGCCTTTGAATGGTTCATTTCCTCGCTTGATAAGCAGCAGTCTGGCCGCATCCTGCGAAAAAGTAAATACAGCGATATCGACGGAGACCATCGGCCTCGGCCAGTCATAAATATATCTGCCCTTTTTATCCATAGTACGCTATTTTAGTCTCAAAATAGATAATGTCAAGCTTTCTATATCGCAAACCTGTGGTGAGCAAACCTGTCCCGAGTTCAATCGAAGGAGTCGAACCATCGAAAATCAAAAATTCATTTGCCTGTCCTGCTTGCCCTGCGTAGTTGAACAACGAAGCGGGGAGCACCGTCGAAGGATTTATCCGGCGGGTTTTGTTTCTGACATTCGAACATTAGAATTTGGGATTTATTTCGAATTCTCGCCTCGGCGTAGCCAAAGGCGAAGCCGGGTAGGATTTAGATATTCGAATTTCAAATCTGTCCTCTGTCGTCTGTCCTCCGTCATCTCTCGTCATGCCGAGGGTTTATTTAGCCCCGAAATTTACCCGCCTAAGGCGGGCCTGTTTCGGGGGTTCGTTTAGCCTCGTCATCTTGATGACGGGGTTTCACTTAGTTTCACCTATGATATGATTATCTACTCAGGATGAGATTTCAGTTGTAAATGGACTGATTTAAGGTAAAATTGAGAGTCAATTCAAAATCAAAATTTTAGGACGTCCAGATGGTACTTATTAGACCGAGACTAACAGATTGCTTTGATATACCCATTTGTCAAGAAGATGCGGATTTTGCGATTCCATTTTTGGATGAAGACATTCCGTTCTACCTCGATCCTTTTCTGCTTTGGCGATCGCCTTCGATGGTAGATACAAGCCTTCATGCTATGTTGGTCAATTCTTTCAACTATCTAGGTTTTTTAGTCAAAAAAGGTAAAGAAAAAACTGCGAGAGAAATTCTCATTAAAGCTTCAGAGTGTAACGAGGTAGGCTTGGGTTTTTCCGGAACCCGCCACGGACACAGAATTGGCACAGAAACCGCCAACGAGATTCTTTCGCTTTTCAGCCTAATTCTACAAATTACGAAAAACGGCTTCACTCATTTTGAGGAGATACAACTATACGTAGACCAAATATCAAAAGATAGAATTAGCGATATCACTTGCACCTATCTTAAGTCATGGATCATTGATTACACTATTGACCAATGCAAAAAACTCGGAATCCCTACATTTGATATTACTTTGGATAATATTTACGACGAAAAAAAGAATGTTTTTAAAAGGGAAGGCGTTAAACTGCCACGTAATCCACAAGACAAAAGGCCAGTTCTTTTAGTACCCAAAAGATGGTTAAGATGGGTGCCGTGGATTAGTTGTGACAATTACATAAAAGATTACTTTGTAGAAAAGGTTACAGGAGGAAAAGAAAAACTAAGCAAAATCGAAATCCTTAATTTCAATAGACATAATTATGGAGTTGTTCAGGTTTATATAAAGCAAAAAGAGAAGACGCAAAGTGATTGTCATAATGATCCACTTTTCAAACCAATCCCAATAATCTCTGCTAAGCGTAAGTTTTCGTCGATAGAAAAATTACCAACCGGCAAAACTGATAGTGCTGATAAGAAATATGAAGACTACATTTGTCAACTGCTTTCATCTTTGCTGTATCCTCATTTGGATTTTGCAGCAGAACAGGTTAGAACAGTATCTGGCGTACAAATTAGGGATTTAATTTTTTACAATACCCGTTCTGAAAAATTTCTACAAGATATTCATGAAAAGTATGGCAATAAACAACTGGTTTTTGAGCTTAAAAATGTGCGAACAATCGAGAGGGAAAATATAGCCCAGCTTAACAGATACATGGCAAATGATTTTGGTAAATTCGGGATTCTTGTAACTCGTAACCCACTTTCAAAAGCAATGTTCAAAAACACTATTGATCTTTGGTCTGGCCAGAGACGATGTATTATAGCTTTAACTGATCAAGAGATAGAACTAATGGTGAATGTTTATGAAAGCAAACAAAGGCTGCCAATTGAGGTTATTAAAGCAAAGTATATTGAGTTTAGCAGGGCATGCCCTGTTTAGTATATTTGAAAGGTTATAGAATTGGATATTTTTTAAGGATATTTTAATGAAGAGCAAAGCTGAAATAGATAAGTTTATCAAACTTATGGTTCAAATAGACAAGATTTTAGATGAGTTTGTAGAACTTTCTAAAAAGAAGCCAGATAATGTACTTAACGTCTTCAAGCTTCAACTAGTCAATACAGTACTGAGAATATCAAATGAAATCTTGGACAAAGAAAATAAACCATTCCCTGACTTTGAGGAATTTGGTGATGAGGCAATACCATCTAATAGTGATGTTGTAATGATTTTATCCCAATATGTAGCATGTTTAGATAAATTCCGTCACGAGAATACAAAGAAAAACGACGATCGTGATTGGGTGTGGGTAATCAAAGGGAAGTTATCTAGAGTTTATGCCCCTGATCCATCCCATTCCATCCTGTCTAATAGATAACAAATGTAATTTTGGAGCAATGTCTTAATTGTATGGAAAATCT
>Ga0307433_1001082_pt1 | contig 16392 bp, 13 predicted proteins | sample SalMarWE160210MG_FD_202166 | JGI IMG/M metagenome (GOLD analysis project Ga0307433, IMG submission 202166) | Salt marsh sediment microbial communities from the Plum Island Ecosystem LTER, Massachusetts, United States - WE1603-210 | ecosystem: Environmental > Aquatic > Marine > Intertidal zone >... | reverse complement strand
CAGGCGAAGCAGATCCTTCGGCGGGGTCTTGCAGGCCACCGCGGAGGCCATCGCCGCATCGATGGCCGCCTGCGCGTCCTCCTCGCTGGCGATCGGCCCCGTCTCCTCGGCGAACACGTGGGGGGCCATCCGCCTGAGGACGGGCGTGAGCGCGGTTCGCAGGGGATCGTCGCCCGGCCTCGATTTCAGGAGCGCCCACAGATCGCGGACGATCTGCTCCTTGACGTCGGGCGGACAGCGCCTGTCCCCCGCCTCGCGGAGGAGGCGCTCGGCCAGTTCGGGGCGGCCCGCCAGGCGGGTGACCGCCTCCACCACCAGGTCGGGGTGCTCGGGGGCCACCGCGCCGACGGCGGCCCGAAGCACGTGCCACCGGGGATCTTCCCATGGTGAAGCGGGACCGCTTCCCGAGTTGCCCATCATCTTGTCGACGAGCCGACGGATGGTGTTGGGCGCCTTGCCGCTTTCAAGTTCGGCCGCAAGTTCCCTGATCATCTCCTGCCGCGCCCGGTCGGTCGCCGCCGACCCGTTCGGCCCCAGGAGCCGCAGCGTCATGGCAAGCCCGTAGGCTCGTTCGCCCGACAGCCGACTCCGCCAGGAGCGGATGCGTTTCTCGCACTCCGGCCACGCGGCCTTGCCGAGCATCCTGAGGGCGCCGGAGGTGTCGCCGAACATGTTGTGGCTGCGCAGCCGGGGACGGTCCAGCAGAACGGGTACGGCCGCCGGGTCGCCGATCGCGCCGAGGGCCTTGGCCGCGGCGAACGTCATCGGGCCGGACCCGCCGCTGGCGCGGAACGCCTCGACGAGCGGCCCGACGGCGGCACGGACCCGCTGTTGGCCCAGCGTCTTCGCGGTATCGGCATCCAGCGGGGCCTTCAGAAGGTCGGGAATTCGCCTCTCGAACTCCGCCGCGCGGCGCACGCGGATGAGCATCGTCGCGCCGTGCAGCGTGTCAAACAGGTAGATGCCCGGCGGCGGCGGCCGGTTGCTCGTCAGGATGGTGAGGTCGAACGGCCCGTTCATGCCGGGCGAGAGTTCGATCTTATCGCGCTTCGGTTCGCCCATGTCGTGGGGGAACTGGTGCCGCAGGTCGTACTGCTTGGTTGTGGTCGGCTGGCCGTTTGCCTCAATGGCTCGCCAGTAGGCGAACATGCCGCCGAGGAGCAACGATGGCCGTTTCACAGGCCCCTCTGTTTTGACGCGAAACCGCAAGTCGATCGGCTCGCCCGCGTCGATCTCCGACGCCTCCGGGCAAACGGTCGCCTCGAGCCACACACCCCCCTCGCGGAGCGGTCCGGCCGTGTCCAACTTCCACGCAGGGGCGAACCGTTCCACCCACTCGCGGCGATCCTGGAGCGGGCGCTTCGCCATGTCTAAGGGCAGCCCCACACGGCTGAACTCGAAGCCGTGCCCGTCGTCGGTGGGGAAATCCTCCCGGTTGGCAAGGACCTCCAGCAGCGGCTCGCGGATGAGCGGCGAACGGATCTCGAGCAGCGCCCTCAGCGCCCAGCACCGCACCAGCGGATGCTCGTCCGCCAGCATCGGACGCAGCACCGGGATGAGCGCGGCGTCCGGTGCGCGGGCGATAGCCATCGCCGCCGCCGTCCGCACCAGCGGGTCCGCGTCGCGTGTGACCGCCTGCCAGTCGGGCGGCTGCTCGTCCAGCAGCGGGTACCGCTGGAGCGCCGCGATGCGGTCCCATCCGTCGAGTGTGTAACCGGACGCCCACGGGTCGACCGCCGGCGCTTGGCCGTTGGCGCACATTGCCACAAGGATCGCGACGAGAACCAGCCCGATCAGCGCAAGAAACGGAAGCAGGCGTCTCATGAGTGCGTTCCTCGCATGACTCCATGCGTGCCGATGGGCAGCGGCCTGCGCTGCGCGCCAACAGACCGAACTCTTACCACAGGGCTGCCGCCTTGACAAGCGGCAGGTCAAGCGAATCGCCGCACAAATCACCTCCCCTGCAAGAGTACTGTTCGGACGTGGGTGTGTCAGTTCTAGGGTTTGATCGAGATGGGCAATGTGGATTAGCGCCTCTGGTTGTGGTTCCCCGAGTCATCAGCGAGGCGTTACCGGCCAACGAGCGCCATGTGTGCCTGTGGTTACCACAAGAGTTCAGGCGGTGTCTGTAATGCCTTCTGGACCCCATCGGAAGGGGAAAACGAGACCAGAACCCGGTCGTGAGACAATGGCATAGCGGGCCCCCGCCACCAATCCTTTCACACGGGCCTCGGTGAGGCTACTGGCAACTTACCGGAGCGAGAGAAGAAGCGCCGGGACCAGCATGGTTTTGCCTTGTTGCAGGCTGTTTCGCCCGCGATAATGCCGGCCTCAACTCCCAGAACGTCGTCTACTCGACGGACAAGGCGAACCTGAAGGCGTTGGCGGCGGCGCTGGCGAGTCTGATGCCGAAGTGAGCGGCTGTCGGGCAAGACGGCCCTTCGCAGGAAGTGTTTAACAGCCATGCGCGTCGAAGACCTGAACGTCGACCAGGACCGGCTGGCGGCCGTGTGCGAGCGGTACGGCGTGGCGCGGTTGGAGGTCTTCGGCAGTCTCGCGCGGGGCGAGGCGCAGGCCGACAGCGATCTGGACATCCTCGTCACGTTCAAGCCGGGTGCCAAAGTCGGCCTGGCGTTCGTCGGACTGCAGCGGGAACTGGAGACGGTGTTCGACCGCCCCGTGGACCTGCTCACGCGTTCGGCGGTCGAGCGGTCGCCGAACAAGTACTTCCGCCGGTTCGCCCTCCGGAAAACGGAACCCCTCTATGAGCGCGCTTGATCCGCGCGAACGCGACTTGGTGAAATGCGAGGATATGCGCATCTGAGGCGAGCACGATGACCGACGCCGGCGAGACACAAGGCATTCGAGATCGGCTCGAGCGATTCGGCGACCCCCGAGAGAGTTGGCGGTGGGAAAGCGGGGAGGTCGACTATGTGGCGCAGTTTGGGCTCACCGCCTTCGACGTGCCGAAACTGCTGACCATTGCGCGGGAGTGGGCTGAGCCGATGGACTGGCCGGCAGACAAAGGCGACATGTCCGGCTATGCGCCGGTCCACGCTTGGCGGTGCTTGGCGCAGTTGGGGGCAACGGAGGCCGTTGACCTGCTGGGGGGGATGATGGACCCGCTGGACGCGGAGGGGGACGACTGGTACATGGAGGAGTTTCCCCACGCCTTCGCGTGGATCGGGCCGGCCTCGCTGGGGCCGCTTCGAGACTACCTCGCGGACCACACGCACGCCGTCTATCCGCGCGCCGCGGTCGCCGACGGCTTGCGTCACTTGGCCGGCCGTCACCCGGAGACCCGCGACGACGTGGTGAAGGTTCTGTCTGATGCCCTGTCCCGGTTCGAGGACACGGATGAATCGCTCAATGCGTTCATCATCACCTACCTGCTGGACTTGAAGGCGACCGAGGCCAACGAGATGATTGAGCGGGCCTACGCGGCCGACCGCGTGGACATCTCGGTGAACGGAAACTGGAACGACGTGCGTGAGGAACTGGGTATCGAGGGCTTGGGGCTTGTCCCGGAACACCTGGCCAGCCAGACATGGAACTGGCTCCCGTCGGATTTCGAACGCGTGGTAGAGAGGCTCGCGAACCCGCCACGCCCGTCGTTTGAAGCCGAGCCTTCCCCGCCCCTCCAGGCATCTCGAAAAGTCGGCCGGAACGACCCGTGCCCATGCGGAAGCGGCAAGAAGTACAAGAAGTGCTGCGGCCGGTAAGCGACGGCGAAAACGGCCGGATCAGGGCACAGCAAGTACAAGCACGGTGAGACAAACGAAGCCATCCTGGTTGTAGATGAAGTCCAGATTCCAGCACTAAGCGGTCCGAGACAAGTCCTGTAAAGTGTATGCGCGGCGGGTCTCCGCACCCGCCACGATTCATCGGGTTTTGCGCGGTGGTTGCGGAGAACCACCGCGCACAACTTATCTCGGACCGCTTGGGACAAGGTCCAGCCGATGGGGCTGAATACCTCGTAGCCGGTGGGCGCCCTTTGATCCGCTACGCCATCTACACCCGCCAGTCGGTCTCCAGGGACGACGACGGCGGGAAGTCATTGCGGTCGATGGTCTCCTGGAACTCGATGCCGCGCAGGCGCCATCGTAAGGAGAGCCGTCGGAACCGGTTGAGGAGAAGCCCGAGTAGCGGCGGCTCAATTGACGCGCAGGCCGCCGTGGCCGCCGCCGTCGGCCGGCGGAACGGGGTGATCGGGGTTCCGTTTCCACTCGGAGAGGCGGTTCATCTCGCGAACGGTGTCGATCTCGGGCTGCGTGAGCCCCTCGGCCAGGAGATGCTCGTCGGACCGCCCGCGTTCAATCGCATCAAGCACCAGGTCGATCCGGTCGTAGTCCAGGCCCAGGCCCACCTCGTCCGTCATGCCGTGCATCAGGTCCGGGGATGGCTGCGCATCGGCGATCTCACACGGCAGGTCGAGGTGCCGCGCCAGTTGGCGGACCTGAGTCTTGTAGAGGCCGGCCAGCGGCGAATGGGGGAAATCGTCCACGCCGTCTTTGGTGAACCATCCGGTCATCACTTCCGACCGGTTGCCTGCGCCGATCACCAGGGCGTTGCGGTCGCGGGCCTTCTTCTGGAGTACCTCGCGGCGGTAGATCCCCCGCTCGTTGGACGCCGTCTCCACCTTCCTGACGGTCAGGTTGTAGAAGAACCGTTTGACCGGCTCGTCCTCGAACTTAGGTTGGCGCAGCGTCGTCATGAACGGGGTCTCGCCGCTCACGAGACGGTGGGTCCCGTGAATCACGTGGCGATTGAGGAACCGCGACAGGCCGGTCAGACGCATGATCAGCGGCGAGTACAGCCCGCGTTCGCGGAGCACCTGGGTGATCTCCTCGACTTCCAGTTCCAGGCCGAGCCACTCCGCCATGAGGCGGGCCTTGCGCTGCGAGTTCTTATTGCTGGAACGGTCCGGCAGAAAGCAGACGTGGAGCGCTTCCTTGCCCAGGAGGCGAACCACGAGGGTTGCCAGGACGCCCGAGTCGATGCCGCCGCTCAGGCCCATCAGCAGACCGCCGGCGTACTCAGGCTCGCGGATCCGGTGAAGGTTGGCCGCGATCTGTTCGACCGTTCGGGATTCGTCGATCTTCAGGACCGCTGCGGCAAAGGGTTTCGCCGTCATGAGTGTGCCTCCTGTGCTCTGTTCATTGTCTTACGCCTCGCCGGCTGTTCGGTTGTCCCGTTTGCTGGAAGCCGGCCTTCCAATCCCTCGGCTCGCCCGACAAGCCCTGTCTCTCGCCGAATTCTCTCGACATCGAGTTCGCGGACGTACCGCACGAGATTCTGCCACCTGCGGTCGAAGCCGAACCCGCCTTCAGTCATTTCGCGGATCGCCTCTTCCTTGCTCCGCCCGCATACGACGACGCGGTAGACCGCGCACATCATGCCCGTCCGGTCGGCCCCGCGCCTACAGTGCACGAAAACGGGTGTGCGATCCGGGTCCGTCACGATCCGCAGGAACCGAACGGCGTCTTCGTCCTCGGGGTGCCAGGTCCGGAACCAGATCCGCTCGTAGGCGAGGCCCGCGCTGGCGATCTCACCCCGGTCCGTGCCAGTCGTGCGAAGGTTCACAACGGTCTTGATGCCCATGGCAGCGAGTTCCCCGAAGCCCTCGGCCTTGGGTTGTCCGCCGCGATACAGATCGGCGTCTACCTTGCACAGGTTCGGTACCCCCGTCGTTGAGATTGGCTGTGCCCAGGCCGCGCGCTCCGCAGCCGACGGGGGTAGGCCATCCACCCGGTGCGGCGAGTCGTGTCGCAGGCCCCCGAGGCAACCGGCAAGGGCCAGGCCCCCTGCTGTCAGGATCACGAGCCGTATCCACCGGCACCCGGTCGCGCGGAACAGTCCGGCTTGTCTCACGTGGCCGCCTCCCTTCTGCCGACAGCGGATGCAGAGGACGATGGGACGACAAGGAGTCTGTATTCCCACTCCACTTCACAAAGGGTGTAAGGGACACCGGCCCGGTCCAGCGCGCCGGCCAACGGTTCGGCGGTTCCCTTGAAGGTAATGACCCAGGAGCAACGGCCGCAGTCGGCCTTGACGGCCCGAACCAACTCGTCGAGGTCGTAGTCGAACGTGGCGGCCACGGGCCTGCTCGCAGCGACCCGTGCAACGCGGCCGTCGAGGTAAAAATCGAGCCCGTACTTGTCCGCTCTGCCGAGGACCGCGAACCGCGTGCCGGGAACCTCCTGGGCGAGCATGGCCTCCGCCAAGGGGCGGCTGTCATGACGGTTCGGAAGGTGGGCAATCAGCCCTTTCCCCGCCACGATCAGCACCGCCGAAACAAGTGCAATCGCCCAAACGGTGCGGCCGAGGCCCGGCCCAGCATGCCGGATGGCCAGCCCCCGCGCTGTGGCCAAGGCGGGGATGGGCATCAGCGGCAACACGTACAGCGGCAGCCGCGAGGGAACGAGGAACAGGACCACGAGCGGCACGAGCAGCCAGAGGGCCAGGAAGACGGCCTCGGGGTGGTCCGACAGCCACTGCTTCATCCCCGCAAGCCGCAGCGCTCCACACCTGCGCCACACGAGCCCCGGCCAGAAGGCGACCCACAGGCCCAAACCGAGCGCCAGCGGCGGGAGGTAAAGCAGGAAGGGCTTGTGCCACTGGGGGTTTCGCCCGAACCGGTTCGCCGTGAGCCGGTCCCAGAACTCATGCTCCAGAAAATAGTTCACCAGGTCTGGGTGGCGCAACGCCGTGTAAGCGTACCACCCCAGCCCGACAACGCCGAACAGGACGAGTCCGGGCAGCGAGAGGAGCCGGGGGCGGGGTTGACCTCGGCGCCGCATCCACAGGTCCAGCGGCACGACCGCCAGCAGCGGGAGCAGCGCCGGCGGCCCCTTCGTCAGGAAGCCCAGGCCGAAGGCCGCCCACATGAACGCAATCCACACCCGGCCGTGCGATGATTCCGGCGCGCGGTGGGCCCGCCAGTACGCCAGGACGGCCAGCACCTCCCAGAGGGGGAGCAGGATGTCCGTGGTGGCGACGTTGGCGGCCCCGGCCGCAAACGGGCTGGTGGCGTAGATGAGCCCGGCGAGAAGCCCGGCACGCTCGTCCCACAGCGCCCTACCGAGCAGCGTAACGCCCCAGACCGTCACGACGAAGGCGACGGCCCCGTACAGCCGGACGCCCCACTCGTTGCGGCCGAGCAGGGCCATGCCGCCGGCCATGGTCCAGTAGGCAAGGGGCGGCTTCGCCCAGTGGGGTTGCCCGGCAAGCGTCGGCTGGAGCCAGTGCCCATCGGCCAGCATCTCGCGGGCGCACTCGGCGTAGCGCGTTTCGCTGCTCTCGTACAGGCCGCGCGTGCCCTGGAAGGCGAAGGCTGCGACAATCGCTAGGGTCACTGGTAGTGCACGAGCGATGCGCGAGGGCGCGCCGGGGCGGGGAGCACACGCGTCGTTCACGAGTCGGCCCCCTCCGGCGTCGCCTGGTCTGCACGACGTTCGCGGTAGACCAGCGTCAGGTTCCGCAAGTAGATGATGCTGCCGAGCGATTGGCCGAGGATGAAGATGGGGTCGGCCCGGGCCAGGGCGTAGAGGAGCAGGCCCGTGCTTCCGCCCAGACTGAGATACCAGAAGGCCAGCGGTATGACACTCTTGCCACGGCGCTCGGAGGCGATCCATTGGACGACGAACCGCGCGGTGAACGCCAACTGGGCGACGAGTCCGAAGGCGGCCCAGAAGTCAAGTTTCGTCACCAGTTCCTGCCACATCGTCACGCTCCAGTTCTTGCACGCGATGGGCGATCGCGCGACGCTGCATCCAGCGGACGGCGAAGCAATCGCGCAGGGCCTTGAAGACACGGTTCCACACGCCGTACTTGGCGCGTCCGGCGACGCGAGGCCGGTGCCGGACCGGCACCTCGATCACGCGGAACTCTTCCAGGCGCACCAGCGTCGGCAGGAATCGGTGCAGGCCGGTGAAGAGTTTCACGTGCTCCATGCACTCGCGCCGGAAGACCTTCAGGCCGCACGCCGAGTCGTGAATGTCCTCGTGCGTCAGCCAGTTGCGGACCCCGTTGGCGATCCTCATTGAGACCCGGCGCAGCCAGGGATCGTTGCGCCGGGCACGCCAGCCGTTGACGAAGTCGCAGCGGTCGGACTCCACCAACTCAAGCAGTCGCGGGATTTCGGATGGGTCGTTCTGCCGGTCCGCATCCAGCGTGGCGATGCATCGGCCGCGCGCGTATCGCAGGGCCGCGTCCAGCGCGGCCGTCTGGCCGGCGTTGCGCCGCAGCGCGACGACGCGAAGTTGCCGGACCTCGCCCGTCAGCCGCGCCAGCACCTTCAGGCTGTCGTCCGTGCTGCCGTCGTCCGCGACCACGATCTCCCACGGCCGCCCCAACGGCGCCATGACGGCCGCGATCTCCCGGACGAGTTCGGGCAGGTTCGCCGCCTCGTTGTACGCCGGGGCCACCACCGACACGTGGACGGCATCAGGAGCGGGCGAGCACATGGTTGCCCTTCTTCCGATACGGCGCGTAGGTCGGGTCATCGGCGCGGCGGGGCTCGTTGATCTCTAGGACGGCCTCAAGCAGCGCCGGCGGGCAGCCACGCTCCTCGGCCGACGCGATGATCGCCGAGACGTCCTTCGGCAGGCACTTGCCGGAGAAGCCGCGGTTATCGGGATACACGAACGTGTGGTCGCGGCTGATTCGCGGGTCGGCCAGCCAGACCTCCCGCAACTCGTTGTAGTCCACGCCGTGGGCCCGCGCGATGTCGTAGAACTCGTTGCAGAAGGTCACCTTCGTGGCGTAGAAGGCATTCTCCATATACTTGGCCACCTCGGCCGTCGTCGAGTCGGTGAAGTAGAAGCGGACCTCGCTGTGGTGGTACCGCTTGTAGAGGTCCGCGACGGCCGAGCATTCCGGGACCGGCCCGCCCAGAATGAGAAAGGTGTGCTTCGACGCATCGGCCAGCGGGTGAGCCACCGTCTCGCCGATGTACTCCGGCTGAAAGATGACCGCCTTGCTCGTCGTGTCGCGCAGCCGCCGTGTCGTGCCCGGCGCGACCGTCGAACGGATGATGATCTGCGGGGCCGTGATCCAGGCCACGCAGTCCTCCACGACGGACGTGTCGCACGCCCCGCCCGGGCCGATGGGTGTCGGGACACAGATGAAGACGAAGTCGCAGGTATTGATGCGGGCCCGGTCCGCCGCCGTACCGTCCACATCCAGGGTCACGGCGTCGTCGCCGAAAAGACGGTGCATGCTTTGGCCGACGAAACCATGGCCTACGATGCCAACGCGTAGTCTACTCATCGGGTACCTCCTGCCTTTGGGCCCTTGTCGGCCCGACGCCCGGAACGTGCAGCCTCAGCGGATCGACCGCCTGCAGCAGAACGACCTCGCGCGAGGCGAAGCGGTTCAGGGTTGACCCCGGAAGGATTTCCCGCCACGGTCCGACCCGTTCCACCTCCGCGCGCCATGGCCCGCTGCGAGTCACAAGCAGTCCCCCCGGCGCGTGTTCGCGCCAGGCAGCAACATCGGCTTCGCTGCCGAGTACCGGTATAGCCTGCCCGGCGTAGAACAGCACTTGGGGGCCGACTTCTCCGTAGCACGCGACGGCTTCCTGCTGCTCGGGTGCCCGCTGAGCGATGTACCGACAGATTGCGGCCTCCGTGTTGGCCTGGGTCAGGAGCGGACCGACCACCTCGCGGTAGCCGATCGTCAGCACCACCAGCAGCGACAGCGCCAGCCCGGCCAGGGCGCCCGCCGGCCGCCCACGAATGTAAAGGAACAGCGAAAGACCGAGCCCCAGCGCCGCCAGCGCCCCCAGAACCGCCAGGGCCAACCGGTATTCCGGGAGCCACGCTGCTGCCGCCAATCCAGCCGCCAGCGCCATGGGAACCAAGGCCCCATGAAGCACAACGCCCCATCGCCAAGGTCTGGTCAGCGGCTGTGGCGGCCGCATCAGCGCCTCCAGGCCGAGCCCCGCGAAGACCATCACCGGCGGCACGGCGGGCAGGGCGTAATGCAGCCGTTTGCCCACGCTGAAGGAGAGGAACACCAGTCCCCCCAACCCCCAGACCAGCAGGAAACCCCATGCCGGTCGCGACAGCGCGCTGCGCCTCACGGCCAGATAGAGCCCCAGGCCGAGAGGCAGAATCCACGGGAGCCAGAGAAGCGGGGCGCGCGCCGCGTAGAAATAGAACGGCTTCTCGTGACCCAACTCCCCTGCGTACCGCCCCAGCGATTGGCCGTACCAAGTCGCCAGCGCTTCAGGATGGCGCTGGACCACGGTCAGAACCCACGGTGTCAGCGCGGCGACGAGCAACAGGGGGCCCGCAACCGGCAGGAGCCGGCGCAGTCGTCGGCGCCGGTTGGGATCGAAGGCGACCGTCGCCACGACGGCCAAGCCCAGGAAGGCAAGTGGCAGTGGACCCTTCGTGAGCACGCCGACGGCCAGACTCAACCACATCGCCACCGCCAGCAGTACTTGCCGACGCCGAACTGGTTCCCCGAGTCCGAACCAGTACGTGAGCATGACGGCCGTCGTCCAGAAACACAGTTGCATGTCCGCTTCGGCCCGGCGCGCCCACATGATCGCTGCGCCGGAGGTCACAAAGGTAAACCCCGCGAAGAGGGCTGACCGCCGTCCACGTGCCCTGTTCACCCACAGCACCAGCAGGACCGCCGTACCGAGGCAGGCCAGGACGGACGGCAGCCTCGCACTCCACTCCGTGACCCCGCCGGCCAACAGAGCAAAGGCTCCGCCAATCCAGAATGGAACGGGGGGCTTGCGGAAGTCCGGCTTCCCGGCGAAGTGAGGCACGAGCCATCCGCCTGTCGTCATCAACTCGCGGGTGCGCTCGGCGGCCAGCGCCTCGTGACTTTCGAGAGGCCACGCGCCCAGATACGGCAGGTGCAGAGCCGCCCCATAGGCAAGAAGCAACAACATGGGCAGCAGCAGGCGGAAACGTCTCTCAGGCGGCCGGCACGCCGGCCGTACGGAGACCGACCGCGTGTTGCTTGGGCACGCGCGCTCGACGGTTACCGTTTCCCGAATCATGCCCCGGAGCATACCACCGCGACGTGACGAGAACGTGACGGGTGGATGACGAATCCGTCATCTTGGGCAAAGAAATGAAGGTGCGTCAGCGGGCCCGCGGGACCGTAAGCGTGAAGAGGCTGCCTTTGTCCGGCTCGCTCGCGACCGATACGTCGCCGCCGTGCGAGCGGGCGATGGCACGAACGATGCTCAGCCCCAGACCCGTTCCGCCGCCGCTTGCGCGTGCCGGGTCCCCTCGGGAGAAGCGATCGAAGGCATGGGGCAGGTGTTCCGGGGCGATGCCGCAGCCGGTGTCACTTACGCTGAACCGGTAGAAGACCTCGTCGATGGCGCCGCTCACTTCGACGCGTCCACCCGGCATCGTGAACCTGATGGCGTTGTCCACGAGGTTCCCGATCGCGCGGAGAAGGCGCTGCCGGTGGCCGCGCAGCGTTGCAGCGTCTGCGCGGGCGAGCCGCAGGCAGACGCCCTTGTCCTCGGCCGGCCCCTCGTACAGGCTCACCACCTCTTCCAGGAGGCTTGGTGCGTCGATGGTTTCCTGTTGCGCTGCCGGTGTGCCGCCTTCCTCCCGGGCGAGGAAGAGGAGGTCCTTGATCAGGCGCGACAACTCGTCGGCATGCTCGCCGATGTCGCCCAGTGCCGCGCGGGCATCCGCGTCGCTCAGGCGGTCTGATTCGAGGGCGATGTCCGCCGCCGCACGCAGCCGCGCGACCGGGCCGCGCAGTTCGTGCGCGGCATCGCCTGCAAACCGTTCCAGGCTTTGCACCGACGCTGCGAGCCGATCGAGCATCACATTCAGCGTCCGCGCCAACTCGTCGAACTCGTCGCCGGAGTGGGAGTCGGGGAGACGCCGGTCCAGGTTGGAAGCCGTGATTCGCGCCGCCTCCGCCGCGATGGCCTGCATGCGCTTCAGCGGTCGTCTCAGCAACCGATAGGAAGCCACTCCGCCCACGGCAACGACGGCGAAGCCGACGCCGACAAAGACGTACGCATACTTCGCCATCCTCTCCTGGACCTGACCAAGAGATATGCCGACCTGGCATCCGATGAAACGCCCGTCCTGGGCGGGCACCGGATACAGGACGCTTATGCTGTCCGGCCGGTCGGCCCGTGAGTGCCGCAGGTGCTGACGGTGTGCCGCCAGGACGGAGCGGATCTCTTCCGGCGAGGGAAGACACCGACCGGAGAGGGCCGGGGGGATCGTCCACCGCGCGGCCCCGGAGGCGTCAAACACCCGGTAGAACACCTCGTGCTCAGACCGGCTCGCCGTCTCATGCTCCAGTTCCTTCCTCAACACCTCCTCGTCCCAGCCGGATTGCGTCAGGTGGTAGATGAATTGCCGCACGTCGCCTTCGAGGACTTCATCCGTCTCACGCTCCAGGCTCCGCTCGAGCCCGTACCAGAACGCCAGGAACACGACCAGAACGGCCACCGTCAACAAGGAGGCGAAGCCGAGCATGGTCCTGACGTCGAACCGCCGGAAGACGTCTCGATTAAGCCTTGAGAACATAGCCGACACCTCGAACCGTGTGGATCAGGCGCACCTTCCGGCCCTCGTCCACCTTCAGGCGCAGACGCCGCACGTGAACGTCCACCACGTTCGTGCCCGGATCGAAGTCGTAGTTCCAGACGTGGTTGATGATCATCGTTCGCGTCACCGTCTGATTGCCGTGTCGAAGAAGGTACTCCAGCAGGGCGAACTCCTTGGGCGTGAGGTCGAGTTCCTCGTCGCCCCGGAAGACCCGATGGGCCACCAGGTCCATCGTCAGGTCGGCCGCCCGCAACTCGATCTCCGCAGCGTCCGTTCCCCGGCGCAGCAGTGCGCGCAGCCGGGCCTGGAGTTCGGCGAAACTGAACGGCTTGACGAGGTAGTCATCCGCGCCGGCATCCAGGCCGCGCACACGGTCATCCACGCCGTCCCGCGCCGTCAGCATCAGCACCGGGGTGCCCACGCCCTCGGCACGCATGGCCGCAACCACTGCCATTCCGTCCCTCAGCGGCAGCATCACGTCCAGGACCACGGCGTCGTACGGCCCGGCGGTCGCGAGGCGCAGGCCCTCCTTGCCATCGAACGCCGCATCCACGGCATAGCCGGCTTCCTGAAGCCCCCGCTTCAGATAGCGGACCATCTCACGATCATCTTCGACAATAAGCACGCGCATGGTACTTGTGTCTCTGCCATACCGCGGTTGCGGGTTGAGGGACGTTCGGTGCGGTCCGTCTTGCTGCGAACTGCGCCACGCGGCAAGCCAAAAGCCCGGATGCTCCGGGCTTGCCGCGCCGCCTGCGGCCAATACGGCCCCTGTCCCCCTCAAGGTGCCGCACGACGCCCCGGCCCGTCACCCGTCTTGGGGTCTGTGATTATAGAGTTGCGTCTGCCCACCCGCAAGGCGCGGCGGAGGCCGTTCTGTGCCATGCTCCGACGGCAGTGCTTGACGGCCACTTGATGCGCTCCCACCGGGAGGCCCCGTTAGGGGCGGTTCCCCAAAGAAAAAAGGTTCATGACCCATTTGCGGGGACGTCAGAGCGAAGGGCTGAGATTCTCCGAGCCCAGGGCAACGCCCTGGGTCGGCGGGTGGACCCCGGAAAAGGGAAGCCCTGAAAGGGCGCAAGAGCCGTTTGTAACGCCCTTTCAGGGCTTGGCACGGGCCATCTCATCCAAACCCCAGGGCGTTGCCCTGGGCTGACGAATGGGAGCCTTTCAGGCTCCCCGGTAATGGGACATGAACCAGAAAAAACCGGGCGGGGGGTTGACAAGTTTGGAAAATCGCTATATAGTGGAAAAGTGAAAGGGGGACGCAATGGCACGAGCGAGGCAAACCCGGCGGCCGAGGCGCCTGGCCAAGGCGACCGAGACGGAACCGTGGGACAGGGTGGCGCGGACGCTCAAGGCGGTGGCGCACCCGTTCCGGCTGCGGATCGTCGACCTGCTGGAGGACGGCGAGCGGAGCGTCGGCGACATCGTCGAGGCCCTAGGGGCCAAGCCCGCCATCACCTCCCAGCAACTCGGCCTGATGCGCGACCGCGGCGTCCTGGCCGCCCGCCGCGAAGGGAACCACGTGTACTACCGCATCGCGAACGTGCATATCGTGCACGTCATCCACTGTATCCGGGAATCGTGCAACATGAGCGACTCGGAATCCTAGTCGGGAGGAATGCCATGAAAGGTGCCATTATCAGTGGGCTTGCCGGTCTGGTCGTCGGAGCCCTTGTGATGGGCCTGGTGGTTGTCAAGACCATGCCGGGCATGATGATCGTCACGCGGCCGAGCCGGCTGGGCTTCGAGGAAACGGTCCAGGCCGTCCAGAAGGGCGTTGAGAAGCAGGGCTGGACCTCGCCCGGCACGATCAACATGAACACGAGCATGGCCAAGCACGGCGTGACGCTCGAGCCGCAGGTCCGCGTCGTCGAACTCTGCAAGGCCGAGTACGCCAAGAGCGTGCTGACCACCGACCGGTACGTCGCCAGCCTCATGCCGTGCGCGATCGCCGTGTACGAAGGCGACGACGGCAAGGTGTACATCTCGAAGATGAACACCGGGTTGATGGGCAAGATGTTCGGCGGCACTATCGCCAAGGTGATGGGCGGAACGGTTTCTGAAAGGACGATGGCAGCGTGTACCTCGACGTGACACAATGTATTGGCTGTGGCGGCTGCCTGATGGTCTGCCCCGCGGAGGCCTTGCGCCGGATGCCCGACGGGACCATGCGCATCAACACGGTGCGTTGTCGGCAATGTGGGGTTTGCGCCGACGCCTGCCCCACCGGCGCCATGACCCGCGACGGAGAGCGTAAGGAGGTCCCGAAGTGACGATGCGTGCGCGTATGACCGAGGTTGCTGTCGAGCACCCCTTTCTGGTGGCGGCCTGCGTGGTGCTGATTTCGGTGGCCTTTATCGTCGTGGCGGGTGCGCCGAGCCTCTGGCCGAAGGCCCTTCCGTTTCTGAACGCGGTCCGGGTGGACACCGACCCGGAGAACATGCTGCCGGAGGACGAGCCGGTCCGCGTCTTCCACGACCGGATGAAGAAGGTTTTCTCGCTCTACGACATGGTGGTTGTGGGCGTTGTGAACGAGACGCATCCGGAGGGCGTGTTCAACCCGGAGTCGCTGGCGAAGATCTACCGGCTTACGGAGTTCGCCAAGTCGCTCCGCTGGCCGCGCGAGGATGATCCGTCGAGGAAAGAAGGGGTGGTGGCGGCCGACGTCATCGCCCCCTCGACGGTTGACAACATCGAGCAGGGGGGGCTGGGGGCGGTCCGGTTCGAGTGGCTCATGCCAAAGCCCCCCGCCACCGAGGCCGAGGCCCTCGCCGTCCGCGAGAAGGCCCGCAACATCCCGTTCCTGGACGGCACGCTCGTCTCGGACGATGGGCGCGCCCTGGCCATCTACCTGCCGCTGACGCGAAAGGACCTCACGTACCGCGTCACGACCGCCCTTCACGAGAAGATCGCGGAGTTGGGCGGGCCCGAGGCGTTCCACATCACCGGCCTCCCGGTGGCCGAGGACACCTTCGGCGTGGAGATGTTCACTCAGATGGCCATAAGTGCGCCGCTGGCGATGCTGGTCATCTTCATCCTGCTGTTTGTGTTTTTTCGGAAGTTGCTGCTCATCGTCCAGCCGCTCATCGTGGCTCTTGTTTCGGTGATCTGGACGATGGGCCTCCTGGTGGCGACCGGGCAGACGATTCACATCATGAGTTCGATGATCCCGATCTTCATCATGCCCATCGCGGTGCTCGACTCGATTCACATCCTGTCGGAGTTCTTCGACCGGTACCAGGAGACGAAGGACCGTCGGCAGACGGTCCTGCACGTCATGGACACGTTGTTCACGCCGATGCTGTACACGTCGCTGACGACGGCGGCGGGGTTCGCGTCGCTGGCCCTGGCGCCGATTCCGCCGGTGCAGGTGTTCGGCCTGTACACGGCATTCGGTGTGATGACGGCGTGGGTGCTGACGGTTACGTTCATCCCGGCCTCGGTGATGTTCATCCCGGCCCGTCGTCTGGAGAACTTCGGGCTGAAAAGGGGAGAGGAGGCGGCCCACGCCCGGACGCCCATCTCGCGGCTGCTGGCGGCCGTGGGGCGAGGGACGTACCGCTTTGCCCCGGTCATCCTGGTCGCAACGGCGGTGGCGGTCGTCGTGGCGGCCTATGGCATCAGCCTCATCCGCATCAACGACAACCCGGTCCGCTGGTTCGAGGCCGGCCACCCCATCCGCGTGGCCGACCGGGTCCTCAACAGCCACTTCGGCGGCACGTACATGGCGTACCTGGAACTGGAGCCGGCCGAGGGGGCGGAAGACGCCGCCGGCTTCGCCTCCGGCCTGGCCGAGCGCCTGCGCGCCCGCGGCAAGGAATTGGAGGACGACTAC
>Ga0307433_1001079_pt1 | contig 16428 bp, 12 predicted proteins | sample SalMarWE160210MG_FD_202166 | JGI IMG/M metagenome (GOLD analysis project Ga0307433, IMG submission 202166) | Salt marsh sediment microbial communities from the Plum Island Ecosystem LTER, Massachusetts, United States - WE1603-210 | ecosystem: Environmental > Aquatic > Marine > Intertidal zone >... | reverse complement strand
GGATTTTGAGGAAAGCTATATGGGAGAAGAGAATCTCCTAAAAAGCAAACTCCATAACTTAGGAAAAATAAATGGAATTCAACTTATCCCTGTTGATAATATTGAAGAATTATACTTTATATTGAAAAATATCTATATTTATAACAAGAAACAAGGGGGAATTTGATTGAGTGAAGAAGGCTGGAAGCAAGATAATACCTCTTACTTAGTGTTTGCCTGCAAGAAATGTCACCAATATTCTTATGTAAAAACTACTCAAAAGACTAAGAAATGTTTACGCTGTGGTCGAATGCACCGAGTAGGTTCAATCCTTTCTGAAGGAAAAATTGTTAATGGTATGACAGCAGCATTAGAGATGGTGAAGAGAAAGCAGGCTGAATTTGCTGAATATCCTCAGTTCCAAGCAGAACAAAGTTTTAGTATCGCATCTAAGTATAATGAACGTGAATGCACAGAATATAATAAAAGAAAAAGAAAAAAGATATTTTCACTTGAAAATGAAGAACAAAATTTCGATGTAAAATTCAAAGAAATGTTATCCGATCTTTCAAAAACACATACCACCTTTCCAAGCTATTTAATCGCGATTATGGCAGATAAGTATGCGATTCCAAGTAAGCTATTACCTAGCCTTATACAAAAACTGGTTCAACAAGGGATTTTAAAGTATTCAAATAAAAATAATCTCTATTTTTTTTCAAATTGAAGTAAGGCATCTTTAAATTCCAACTTCATTAAAGCTCTGAAAGTTGGATGACGTTGATTAAATGGCATCTTTTCCTCTCCTGAATAGATATCTTCTTTTTGCTTTGTAACGAAGAAGCTTGAATAAGGTTGTACTATCTGAGAAAGAGCTTTTTGGAAAATCCCAACATCCTCTATATCAAATGAATATAGTTTATGTTCTTTTTTTTGCTTACCCTTAATACTCATAAATCTTCTTTAATCTAAATCTATATAAAGAAAAATTTAACATTTTAAAAACAATGTTATTTGATTGAATAGAAACCCTTAAACAAATGAATTTAAATTAGAATCATTAAGAATTCACACTTTTTTTATATATTAATGCTTTATTTTAGTTAAGGTGAATTTTTATGAATATTGGTACTTTAGAATCTGGAAAAGTAATAATTAAAGTATTGACCACAAATACTACAAGTATATCCATTTTGACGGAAGAAAAATTCAAGGGAAAGGTAATCCAACCTCTAACTAAAGCAAATAGAGTAGTCGGGGAACATGGGTTATCAATGAGTATTGAGGTGATCGAAGCAGATGGTAAACATTTATATCTAATTGATACAGGAAGTTTAACACAATCCATTTTTGAGAATGCAAAACAATTAGGTGTTAATTTATCTGATGTAGAAAAATTAATTTTGACGCATGGTCATTTTGATCATTTTGGAGGGCTCCTTGCATTATTGCCCCAACTTAAAGAAGGAACAGAATTTATAGTAAATCCTAATTGCTTCATGCAAAATTATGCTATTATGACCAATAAAGGAATTGAGCTCACTTCAGATGATCTTTCTCTTGGTTTAAGACAGTTAGAAAAACAAGGAAAAATTAAAATGTCCAAAAAGTTCCCAATGCTTGCTAAAAATACAGTCTATAATCTTGCGGAGCAATATAAGATTAATATAAATGAAACTGAAAAACCTACTGAAATCCATAATGGAATAGTATCTAGCGGTCAAATTGAACTATTTAATCCCGAAGAAGTTACAAAATCTCTCTATTTGCAAAAAGAGAAGACAAGCTTAGAAAAACATACCTTCCGCGATGAAACTGCTATCTACATCAATATAAAAGATAAAGGATTAGTTATTTTAACGGGATGCGGTCATTGTGGTATAAAAAATATAATTAAACATGGACAAAAATTAACTGGAATTGACAAAATATACGCCGTTATCGGAGGGTTTCATGAAGAGTGGAACCCAGAAGCGCTTGTATTAGAAAAAGTAAAATATTTAGAAGAACTTAATCCTGAGATTATTTGTGGTATGCATTGTACAGGGTTTACATTCAATAAACTTATGGCAAGACATCCTGCTCACACATTAGGAATTATAGGAACCGAATTCCATTTATAACTTTTTTTTTAATTTTTTAATTTTTTATCTCTTGTCGAGTAATTCCTTAAGATACAATTTGATGAAGTGTCTTTGACTATTACAATAATCTATGCGTTGTTGAGCGGTAAGATTTGCTCCACTTCGCAAAATATCGTTAATAAATTTAAGCGTCTCAAAGCTCTGATCTTTCTCTTTCTCGAATTGTTTAATAATATAATTATTTTGGTCTTTATCGGAGGTCTTATAAACTAGAAACTCCAAAATTTGCAATTCACGATACTTAAAGTCTCGTGAATCTTTTGTGAATAAAGGATCCATATCACAATCCGGAAAAGGTTTACTTAAAAATTATATCAAAACTATAAAAAGGAAAAATTATATAATTATTCTTTTGTACCAATTATATTTTTGCAAAGATTTAGTCCCAATCCTGTTTTTCGATGCAATAAAAAAGGATTTTCCTTTTTCACTTGTGTTGCAGTCCGATATCCTGCGTTATAGATAATTCTGGCTCGTGCCCGCGCAACGTTTGGTAATCGCAGTACTAAATCAAACAATTCTTCTCGAATTCCATAATGAATTCGAATTTTTAGAGTTTCGCACATTTCAGCGATATGAATCAAATTATTTTGGATGTTAAAATCTGTTTCACTTAGATGGATAGCAATTATTCCAATAAATGCAATTATTCTTTCTAAATTATCACGGACAGAGTATAAATCGCCTGCCATGAGTTTATGGCGCTCGATGATCTTTTCAATTGGCTCTTCATCAGTCCATTCTAAAATCGGTTGAAGAAGCTTATAGTCCCTTACTCTATACTCTGCTTTTAAAACATCGTAAGCTTCTTTAATAATATCTTGAAAAGTTTCAATTTGGTTTTGTTCCAGCTTTTGGCGTATTAGAACCCCTGAAACGGGATATAAATATAATCTTATTATGAGCATACCAAATTGAGAGCATTTAAATAAACCTTCCTTATTTTTTATCAATAAACCTTTTTCAAATAAATAATTTAAGACGTATTGGTTTCTCACAGATTTCGGAACGATATCATTAACATATTTTTGGAAGTTTTCCTCGGGCAATTCAATTAGATAAAGTAAAAATGAGGTTATATGATCACAAAACTCGAAATTAAACTTATCATTAGCATAATTATCAGATATGCCATTTTTAAACCCACAAGAGCATCGTATGCCCGTTTCAATATCCATTTCACAGATATATACTCCAAAGGCAGTTTTTAAGTAACCTGAAATGGTTGAATTTGTTAATTTGGCAATTTTAAATTGAGAGTTTTTTTTCTGTAAATCTTTTACCTTTAAAGGCTCAGAATGAAGTTTCAAGATATTTCTTGGTGAAATTTCTTTAATCATAAGTAGCTGCTCAATAGGTATATGCTGGTCTTTCATTCTCTCTTTAATACCGAACCAAAAGTAGGTTTTTTGAAAGAATTTAATTAGATTTTCAAGAGAAATATATCTCTCTTGATACACCCGTAGCAATACTTGCTCCTGTAAAATATTGATCTTGTTAAGTCCGGAATGGAGATCATTGTATTTTGGAAGATATTTTTTAAGAATATCAGAATATGTAAAATAATGATCTTCCACCCAGTTCCGCTCTTCTATATCGTTTACTAAGAGAATTCCATAACCCACTTCATCAAGCCCAGGGCGTCCTGCCCTTCCCAGCATTTGGAAAATTTCATTTGCGGAGAACGGTTTGAAGAAACTAAAACCGTTTCCATTTTCATAATATCCCGTGAAATTTTTTATATTATGACCCGAAGTGACATATCTTCGGAAATCTTTAATAATTACTGCCCGAGCAGGCATATTTATCCCTGCACTGAGAGTAGATGTGGTGAATATCACTTTTAAAATTCGCTTGCGATACGCATTTTCGATACTTATTCGTTCCTTTGGCAGTAATCCCGCGTGATGAAAAGCTACTCCATATTTCACAGCTTTTTGGAGTTCTAGATTTCCGCCCTTGATTCTTTTCAACTTCGCTTCCAATTCTCGGCATAATCCTAATTTCTTTTCAGAAATATGGTTTTTAACGAATGTTTTTAAATTTTGAGCAGCTTGCTGGGTTGCTTTCCGTGTATTTAAAAAGATTAAGAGCTGACCATCATCTTTTAAGATTGAATTTATGACTTTTTTTATTGTAGAGTCTTTATTTTGGGTTACTTCTACCTTATAATGAAGGGGAACGGGTCTCGTATCAGAATTAATGAGAACTGTATCATTTCCAAGAGAAGAAAGCCATTTATTGAAGAAATGGGGGTTAGCAATAGTAGCTGAAAGTCCTATAATTTGTGGATTATGAAGGAATTCATTCAATCTCACAATCAAAGATTCTAAACGTGGACCTCTGTCACTTTCAGCTATACTGTGAATCTCATCAATAATAATAGTCGATATAGTTCCTATCCAATCTTTATCGTAAAAATTGCGCAAGAGAGAGTCCATTTTTTCAAAAGTCGTTACAATGATATCAGCATTTCGCAGTCTGGAATCATCAACATCGTAATCGCCAATAGAAAGCTCCACAATAACTCCAAAACGCTCATAACTTCGCTTAAAATGGAAATATTTTTCAGTAGCTAATGCTTTAAAAGGAACTAGGTAGATCGACTTTCCAAATTGCTCAAATACACTATGAACGGCACAAACTTCTCCGATAAGAGTTTTACCAGAACCCGAAGGAGCACAGACCAAGAATGATTTCCGGAAAAAAAGTCCATTTTTTATCGCCTCTTTTTGAATCTCTCGAAGAGTGAAAATTTTTTGCTCAAAAAGGACTCTCAAAATCCTTTTATTACTGATATATTGGAAAATCTCTTTTGTATCTTTGCTTTCCTGAGTTGAGTTTTTAGTAAAGTTTAGAATTGTAATGTACCATTCACTGCATTAATGATTAAATATAGTATGTAATAAAGAAATAATCCTTTAATTTAAAGGAAAAAAGAGTTAAGGTTTTACCATAAACGTTATTCAATAAAGAAAAAGAAGAGGAAAGACAACAAACTTCAAATAACTTTTTTTGGTAAAAACCTCATAATTTATTCGGTTATTTTATACTAAGATGTAATTCTGTTAGTATTATTTAAATAAAAAAATAATAGAGTAAGAAAAAAAGAAATTTATTATAATAATGGTATCCCAAATAGAATCGCAATTAAAACTTCGCTGGTTGCTCCAAAAAATATGCTATTGATAATTATACTATTAATTATCACGCCACTAAATTTTCCAGTTTTATGATAAATAATGCTATTCATTACTGAAGCCATCAAAAATGCAAAAAAGGCTCCCATAAATGAGGGATTCCCATTATACCAGAAGGATATAAACACGAAATAGAGATGTATGATCAATATTATTATTGACAAAGTTAACGTCCTCATTTTTCGAGATTTCATGAATCTTGAAAGTGGGAATAACACTTTTCTATAGAAGATTTCGCTTGATAGATAAAAGGGGAAAACCGTAAATGAGATCAAGAATGCGGTAATGTCATTAGGATAAAAAACAGCCCATGGAATCGTAAATGCAATTAAAAAGTAGAATCCTAAAAAGATTCCTGGAGACATAATTGCATATAAAATATTCCTTAATTCGAGCTGGTCCTTTATTGTCGCTTTAAAATCTTCGAAATTATAACTCTTCCTGTGTATAAGAAAAGCGGCAAGCATTTTAAATAGGAAATACCCCGCAATGAGAATAACGGGAGTTATAAAAATCGCTAATAACCCAATTAATGAAAAAGTTATAACCCAAAGAGTAGTATATGCCAATATTGCGATTAGAAATTTCGATACGACCATCTTTTTTTGTGATTTTTCTGGTACTAGTTCCTCCCTAATTGGATTTTGCTGTAGAATATATTTTGAAAAATAGATCATTAAGCTCAGCACGGATAAGCACATACCTATTAATGTAAGAACCATCAAAATCAGAGTTGTAACGAACGTCAGAGTAATCGGACCATTAATTATTTCGGAACCAAAAAAAGTATTCTCAAACCACTTTATAGTTTCAATCATCACTGTATCGGAGATGAGAAAATGATCGGATATGAAAGAATCGGTTATATTTATTATCGTACATCCAGTTAAACTCTGAGCTACTAATGCGTGATCATCATAACTTACTGTAGCATCACCACGAGCATGAATAAGAAGTAAATTTTTCGGATTTGTTGAATTTAAAAGATTAACGGGATTATACTCCTCTAGTCCTCCTAATGTCATATTCACTGCCCCAGCCCAAGATATTGTCGCTTCAAACCGACTATCTAATGCTCCATTCATTAAAACAACTAAACCACCTAATGAATGGCCCACTAACCCAATTTGAGAAGCATTAATACGTTCATCGTAAACATTCAAGTTCTCAATAGCATCCAATAATTTTGAACAATCCTGGGCGAGTCCTAAAACTCCAGTAACGGGATCAATCTTTGAAATATCTCCTTGACTCTCACCATGACCTTGATAATCAATGCAAGCAACAAAAAAACCCCTTTTCGTGAGTTCCAACGCGACTCTAGTATCCACATCTTTTTGCCAACCAGATCCATGTGCAAAAATTACTAAGGGATGCTTATCTTGAAAAGGTAGTTCTTTACTAGGATAGTGTAAATTTGCATATAATACAGATCCCGCTGAATTAAATTGTACTCGTTCATAAGCAGGATAACTCTGAAAGCGATTATAATACATTGTTGATGCTGAAACTGCGAAAAAAATTAATGGTAAAAGTAAAACTATTATTCTTAGATTTATTTTTCTCGTATTTATTTTCACCATAATTTAATATAAGATATACTCATAATATTGGTCTTTATCCTTTATATATATTAGAAGAATTTTTAGATGGGATACAAAATTTTTTTCTTTAAATACTTCAGATATTATCTACTCTAAGTATGACTAATGAATTTGAGCAGTCTCTAAAAGAAAAGTATGATTTAGATTTTGCCTATGAAATGGCACAACAAGCAATTGATACTCAAGATTATGATCAATCTCTGCAAATATCTCGAAAAGCATTAGCGGAAGCTCAGCAGCACAATAAATTTGCGTGGATACGTATATTTGAGAAATTGATTGAAAATATTTTACAATCACAAGAAAAATCTCAAGTTGATGGTGAGTTAAATTATAATTCTGTAAAAAATCAAACTGAATTAAACAAAAGATCTCCTTCTAGCATACAAGAGGATGAAAAAAATAAGCAAATAGAACAAAAATCAGCACTATTAACCTCTTTGCAGTCCTCCTTAAAACGATCTGATTATTTTTTGCTTCCCAAAGAGCACTCTCTTTCAATATATTTTCATGGAATTGACGGTATTGCCTGCAGAGTTCTTAATGCATCTCCTTCCAAACAGATACTTCTTCTAATTCCTTTTAGGGTATCTACATCACAAGAAAAAATTATTGTCACCGAAAACTCTATCAATTCCAGCAGGAGTAGTGCCTCTCCAATATCCATTACCCCCATTTTGAAAATATGTGACACCATTTTAGAGGGTTTTTTGACTAGTGGAGGATTTTGTGACTCTCTTTCCCATTTACTACAATTAGATCTACACATCCAAAAGACATCCTCAAAAAAGCATCTCTCTCTAATTTCAGGTACAACTAGATATGTAATCCGTGTTGAACCACTTTTTGTTTTACAGAATGTACCAGGATTTAAAGAAAAATCTATTTTATTTGCGTATCAGAGGCAAAATAACCTCCATGTAATTAGTATGAGTCAATTAGAACGCTATCTCGCATTTTTAGAAAAGAAATTATTTTTTATTGAAAATTTTGCTCTTTCATATCGCGAACAATTCAATAGCGAGTTATTAAAAAACAAACGAAATCAAAACATTCGCAAGTTAAGTTATCCATTTATTACGTTTGGAATTGTATTTGGATTCATTTTAGCATCAGGATTATACGATTTTCTTAAAATATTTATCACATTAGGTTATGCAAGTATCGTTGTTTATATTGTCGGGTTAATTTTCCTCTTTCTACAATATCAGAAAGTGAATTCTAAAGTAACTGACCAATTTATAACAACTCATTATCAAGGATCACTTAGCTTTGATGAAGCAGACTTAACTTTAATTAGAGAAGAACTTTCCATTGATGAGATGGTCCAGTTTAGTTATGAGTGTTTTGGAAAAAACCCCACTTATAAAATTCTTGAAAAAATAGAAAAAGAACAAATTGAGAAGCTATCTATCCCAAAAAAACCATCGAAAGAAATATTACAAGTATTTGAGACTTCAGCTTTATCTTCAATTAAATCTACTAAGAATGAGAGTCAAAAATTGCAACAAAAAGATCATACTCTCATACAAAAATATAGTACCTTCCTTGATGATTAAGTTACTTATTTTTTATCCTAATTTTTTCTTTAAAAATGATTAAAATATGTATACTATAAAAAATAATGGTATTGTCATGAATCTTAAGTCCGGGTTTAAAGGATTATTTATACTTGGTATTTGTCTATCCTTTCTCTCGCTCTTTTTTGAATGGTATTCTTTTCAAGCGCGAGATTTGGAAGGTAACTTAGTTGTATTTTGGAATCTTTATTTATTTATGGGATGGAATACAATATTTCCGCCAAATTCATGGTTTAATGTGGTATTCATGCCAAATGGAGACACTGTGCCGTTTGTAATGAATGTTATCTATATTGGGATAATGCTTATTAGTGTATACTCTGTAATTTTTTCAGATTTAGAATATTCTGATAATTTAGAGAAGGGTAAAAAGTATGCTTATGTTCATATTTTATTATTATCACTTAGTGGATTTTATATTTGTATAGTTCCAATTTATTATTTGGTTTCTCAAGAATTATTTTTTCCTTATCTTGTCTATATGGATTTCGAATTGGAAGTCACCTTTTACTATTCAATTGCTGTGGGATATATCTTGCAATGCGTTGCATTTAATGCTATGTTTCCTTATTCAATTTACTATTATTTTACCACAACACATTTCAATAACCAAAATAACACTAGCGAGACAGTTCTTCAGACTATAATTACACAAGTGCAGGAGTCACTGGATTTTGATAAGCTTATTGCTGAAGAAAAAGTTAAATTACAGCTTGAACCCGAAGAAAAAAAGACTATAGTGCATCAGGAAGAAGAAGTCAACCAAATTTATAATCAATTTTTAGAAACAAGGCGGGTAAAATGAATCAGCATCTTATTGATTTAAAGTTAAAGAAATTAATTGAGTTATGTTCTGAAACATTAAATTATAAGAAGATCGCGGTAGTAGGTTTTATCCTTCTGAGTAATAGGGTAGATGAGATTGGAGTACGATTCGGGATTAAGCCTCGTAATAAGGAAAAAGGTGAAAAAATATTCGAATATATGAACATAATTAATGAAATACTCAATATTAACTTCAATATTCCTTTATTTAAAGAATCTATGATAGAAGATATATGTACCATTGAACTGCTCTTCCTTCGTAAGAGGGGAGATATTTCATTACCATATATTAAGGATATTCTCACAATTTATTATGATTTAAGAAGTATAGATATTCCTGATGTATTCCAAGTTATCTCAAAAGATCAAATGTTTCAAGGTTCTTCCCTTAAAGTGTTATCTTTTTTTTCAGGTAAAAACAATGAGATAAAAGGAGGGAAAATGCGCCCTCTCATATTACAAAAGCTTAGAGAGGAGGAACGTCAAGCAGAAATGAGTTTAGCTCAACAATTTGATCGCACTACTTTTGAGAGAACATTACAATTAAAAACTATTAGGCAATCTATAGAAAATCAGCGTTCTGGTAAGATTAGAATACAAGGGGCTCTAAAAGATAACATAAATTATATTCGCTCAAAAGAAAATATCCTTTATTACCTTATTATTGGTTGGCTTCTATTATTTATAATGTTAGGAGCAATTATTATTTTTGAATCTATAATATATCCTGAAATCACAGTAGGAGTAAGTCCCTACCTACTTTTAGTTTTTGGACCATGTCTCTTCCTGATATTAGTATATAGATTCTATAAAAGAATTAGAAGGTGAGAATATTATGACAAAAAATTACTCAGAAATATTAAACAAACAAGGAGCTTTTTCCCCTAAAAATAATGTCGAAAAAGATTCTCAATACCAATTTCTTAATATATGGGAAGAAGATATTCCATCCTTTAAGGATATAAGAACTTCTATACTGAAATCTGGTATTTTCATGTTGTTAGGTATTGTCTACCTAATTACAATGTTCTTAATTTCTAAAAACTTAATGGTTGCTATTGGAGTTATGTTGGGATATTTCCTCTTTTTTATTATAATTTTCCGAGATAAATTCGATAATTTAAAGCGACTTTTCCATTTTAGAAGCTATAATTCATTTCGAAATTTCGAATTTTGGCAATTTCAAGGTGATACCTCAATAGTTTTAATAAGAAATCGCTATGAATACACTACTACAGCACTAAGAATTTTGCAGGTTGAAATTCTCCCTGAAAATGTCAAAGGTAATCTGAAAAAGTTAATTAAAGCATTAGCAATAGCTTATATCCCATTTACTTATCAAATTGTTCAGAAACCACTACTTTCTTCACTAAATGACGAATCATCTTTTCAATATGAATCAAATAGATTCAAAACCCTAATTTATTTCACAATTTTTTATGATCTCCAAGGATCAATAACTTCTCAGAAATTTCAAACCTTTATCGATAAGCTAAATTCATATACAATCTCTTTAAAGAACAACCTTCATTCAAATTTTCATCATTATAGAGTAGTTGATCTCAAGGATACAGCTTTAATTGATGCTTTAAGAACCTCATTTCTAAAGAAAGAACCAAAAAATGAAAGAAATCAAGAAAAAACGTCTCAAGAGGCAAATAAGTATAGGAAAAAAAAAAATGCTTTACGATTAGCAATTAAAATTATCTTTATCCTAATACTTGTTTTCACTGCTGATGCATTACTTGCTAAATTGCAAGTGAATCTTTTTTTGCGTGTAACATTCTTTGGAATCTTTATTGGCTTAATTATTTCCCAGTGGTGCTATGAATTACTTGAAGTCATCACATTAAGGAAATCTATATTATTTAAATCTGATAAATTTCGATATTTTGACCTATTTGAGGGAATTTCCTTTTATAAAGTAACTGGATCAAAAAATACACTTTTCTTTCAAGGAAATAATTCTATTTTAGGGGGTATGAAACAACTCCATCTCACATTTGCTATTGCGCCTCTGATTTCTGCTCCTAATAAATTTTATCAAGCTCTAATCGAAGCAGGAATCCCCTTTACTTACACTATACAATGTTTACCGACTTCATTCTATAATTTCGAGAAAAAATGTAGGAAATATCTTAAAATTCGTGAGCAAAAAAGAATCTTAAAAAAAGTCTTATCTACTGCTAATGAAAATAATTGGCTTCAAATGAGAGGCGGTATTTGGAGAGTTATGTTGACATTATCAACTTCTTATGCTGAATTCTCCCAGGATATTACAATCGATCGTTTAGAAATGATAGAATCAGTCCTTAATACAAACATAGAAATTGCGAAAAATGCATTTATATCAAACTTCCCAAACTGTAATTTGGAGCTCCTTCAATCTAAAAGTTTAGAATCGGGAGTTCTTTTTGAAGCGTTTAAAAACAATAGATTTACGAGATATGGGACCCATTTAAATAGTATAGTACTTCAAGGTTATGACTTAATCTCATTAACATGGTTAGCCGATGAATTTAAAAAAGGGATAGAAACCAAAATTGCCGCAGAGTTTAATAGTCCTCTCCATCTAGAGAACTTTATTACTATTGGCTATACCATTAATACAGAAACACTAACCCGAGAGATCCCAGCAGGATTTATGAAATCTCAACTGGATAATCTTCTAATTACCAATGGTCGATCGGAACAGCAGCACCTTCTTGTTATGCGAATTGTGAGGGAGTTAGTAACAAAAGGTTATCCTTCACTGATATTTGATTTCACAGGAGAATGGTCGCGTATAATTCGAAGTTTTCAAGGAACTAATCTCGAGGATTCATTCCTCTATTATAAAATCGGAAAAACCTTCAATCTGGACTTAATACATTCTGGAATTCCCTATGATCAAAATAATATCGATTACTTGGATTATATGTTTGAAGCCTATGCCAACTGTTTTAAAAAAGATGATCGCACTATTGAAATATTTAAAAATTCGCTTAAACGTTCCTTAGATGCAGGAGAGGACCTATCAACCAGTACAATAGCCTTGGATTTGCTGAGCAAACCAGATTGGAAAAAAAGGGAAGAATCTGCAATCAATTCGGTAATCAATTTCTTCCATGAGTTTTCTAGAGACGAGCTAAATTTCTTCCACATATATTCTGAGACTTCCACTTCCCAAAATCTTATTAATGATATTTTAACCAGTAAACAAACTAATATAATTGACCTATCCCAACCAAGTAGTCTAGAAAAAAAGGCTTTTCTTATGTTTGTAATACTTGCTAAATGTATCCATTATATCAAAAATAATCAAGATTTCAATGCGAAATTCCTTATCTTACCCCATATTGATGTGATATTCGACGCATTCTTTTTAGATAAAAATATGCGCTATGGGAGAATCAATAAATTTTTCGATCCTTTACGAAACGCCGATTTTGGGCTTATCTGTATGGCCTCCCAAGCACGATATCTCCATTCCAATCTATTTACTGATTTCGATAATATAATCTGTTTTAAAGCGACGGATAGCCGAGATATAGCGATCTTAAAAAACACGATGGGTTTGGACACAGTGCATGGTACAGGTATTTACAGCAAAACTAGGAATGAATCCTATCAAGTTAAATATCTTATGAGTATGCGATCTAAGGATGCATTGATGAAGCGAGATGATATCTATCAACCTTTTCCTATAGAAGCGGATTGGGGTGTATTTGAAAACTCACCAGTAATGACGTGGGTGGAGATTATTTCTTATATGAGACAACAAGGCTATGATTTAGAATTTGCAGAAAGAAAGTTACTGGCTCAAGCAAAAAAAACAGTTTTCGAAAAAGATTTTGGGAATTATAGTACTTTCATTGATGAAATCATAGCTTTTTTGGGAGATTTACGGACTATGGATCAAATTGGAAATATATATGCCGAAACTATTAAGAAAGAGCTTAAAATTCGGTTGAATTTCAAACTTTCTAAACTTACGCAAAACAAAAAGCAAAAGAAACAAATCCGAGACGATATATTTCAAATCCTTCTTCAACATGAATATTTAAAAGAACACCATCCCGCACAAGCAAGTGGTTCTGAATCGATTCGCACCTCCTATTATGTAGGACCACAATTTGATAAAGCCTTAGAGGACTATATTCAAGTCAAAAAGCAGATTTCCCCTACGGTAGAGGTAATCCAGCAACAATCGGATGGTGTGATTCTACCTGACAATCCCATTTCCGACCGTTCATTACTCTCTAAAACTACTCTCGATTCTCATAAACTACAAGAAGTAATAGCAAAGGAAATCGGGGAAACATTATTTTTCGATCTTTTTGAAATCTATAAAGCAATCAACCACAAGGACTATCGGACAGGACTTGAAAAAGCCCAAGAGTATCTCACACACTTTATCTTTCAAGTTTATAATGAGTATTACGATGTAGATTATGTTATTACTAAAAGCGATTTAGAACGGTTTATTTCTGATTTAACCCATTCTAAGGGATTTCCGTTCAGTTATGACGAGTTTAAGAAGTACATGAATCTATGTGAAAGTATATGCTTTACCGAAGACAATTTGGAAGAGACTATTCAAACCATCTATACCCAGTTGGAAATGATTCATAATAAAATCAAAAATTACATTTATTCGAATTAATAAAGAGATTTATGCTTATTATGACAGTTATGGATGAAATTGATCAGCTCACAGATGCCTTGGAAAAGTTAATTTTTCATAAAGATGAACTAAGAGAGATAGGAAAATCAATCACTCAACTAAAAGATGGTACATGCACTCCTGAAAAGTTAAAAACCAAATTATTGGAATCACGCATACGAATGTTTAATGATATCGTTGAATTTATGAAATTTTTTTTCACACACATTGATTCAAATGAGTCAGAAGAACCATTACCTCAATATCTTAGGAAAGATCTTAAAGAAAAGAATTCTTTACTAACCGAAATAGCAAAAAGATTACTAACCATAACTTTGGAAAAGAAAATTGGCAAAAATAATAATATAAAAAAATAAAATTTTAGTTAATATCGTCGATATATTTTAACCATTCATCCCATAAACTGGGCTCAGAATAATGATTCTGGACACATTTCTGTAAACTATAAGAGCAATCCCTATAAGTATCATCTTTTTCATAGTTTTTATCATCAAAATACATTCAAAATACCTCTGCAACTTGTTAATTATAGATAAAAGCGCTAATTGATGAATCTATTTAAAGAAAAAATCTAAAAATCATTCTGTAAACTTAAAATCTTTTATATTTGGACAAGATTAATGGTTCAATTTCTAGACAGAAAAGTAATTTTTTCTTTATATAGATTAACGAATTTAGACTTTTCACAATCAGTACTATGAAATGGATATTATATGATCACCCAAGAGATTATACCCTATCCTGTAGTTCCCTACAAGAAACTATTTCCGAGCTCAATTGATGCCTTTTTAGAGCTTTTTGAAGGAATACTTGATAGTGAGAGTATGGAATATGGAATGAACCTAGAATTTGTCATCGATAACAGGATCGATAATCCAAAAGTGAGCCCTGTTCTCCGATTGGCCAAGTCACATGAAGCTAAATTCATAACTCAGATTTGTAAAGAAGTTTATCAGCACACTTATCCTTATAAAGAGTTAATGGACGAAAAAACAATTCAAGACATGATTAGAAGCCCTGAACATCATTTCATCTTGTTTTTAGTGGAAGATCAAGTAGTGGGATGCTTTCGCTGTGCGCTAGATTTTTCTCAAAAGAAAGGGTATATGGGCGGATTCATGCTTAAAAGTCCTTATCATGGTACCATCGATGTGGTAAAAGCCATCATTGGTTCTTATGTATGGATGTGGAACACTTTTAAGGATGAGATTTTAGTATGGTACTGCGAAAATCGGACAGCGCATGCGGCTTCCCAGTATATAACAGCTGTATGTGGTATTCACACCATAGCCCTCTTTCCGAATAAGGATGTATTCTACAATGAAATTGAATCAGATGTCATGGGCATCACGTATCAGAAGCATGTTCTTCCTAGGTTGCGAAGGAGTAAACATCCATGCTTGATTGAGAATGTGATCGATTGTTATTTATATGCAGATAGGCTCTACAATTTAGGTAATTTCAATTTAGTATCATGCGATCTTAAAGTTGACACGCGAAAAATACAGGATTTACAAAAAAGAGTCGTGATCTCATGTACAAGAGATACACATGATTATCAGCATATTCGATTTTCTATAGAGGCAAATAATGCTTCATTTACTTTTCTACACACCCCTCATATTCAAAATTGCGAAAAAATTACTTATCATGTCTCTTCCAATGAAGAATTATTCGTTTTTATGGAATATTTTAGAGATTACATGAAAGAGCATCAAGTAAGATATAGTGAAATCTTTGTGTCTGCATATAAACCCCATTTTCAGAAGATATTAATCGAGTTTGGTTTTAAGGCAAGGGGATATGTACCTTGTTGGAAGTATCATAATAAACACCATTGTTTTGAGGACCATATCCTCTTTAACTATTATGAAGGTGAATTGAGAAATATCGATCTTCTTCCTGAAGGGCTGCAATTATTTGAGATCATTGGTCTCAATAAAATTGAAAGTGAAGGCTTGAACTTAAGAGAAATTTATTAAGTTTAAGAGCTACAAATTTTTTAAAGACTTAATCAAAGGTTTTTCTTATTTAAATTTAGAAATTTTGTGAAATTAAAAAAGTATTAAAAAAGAAAAAAGTTATTTCTACTTTTTAGAATTTATCAATTCAATATTCTGTAGAATCTTATTTTTATTAGGATCATTATTTCTAAATCGAATTATTGATTCCAAAATTTCGTCTTTTGAACATCCTATCGTTTTAAGAAATCTTTCAATGCCTTCAGCATTAAATGTGCCTTTATATATTGAATGAGCTATTCTTTTATACAATCTCAACCACTTTCTTCGATTTACTTGACGGACTCGATCGTCAGGAGTTTGTCTTACAAGTTCAGCATATTGTAAAGCATAGGTAAGTCCCCCATAACGATAGAAGTCGTACATTGCGGCAGCTTTAACAACATGACAATTCGTTAGAATAGGATCT
>Ga0307433_1001076_pt1 | contig 16487 bp, 17 predicted proteins | sample SalMarWE160210MG_FD_202166 | JGI IMG/M metagenome (GOLD analysis project Ga0307433, IMG submission 202166) | Salt marsh sediment microbial communities from the Plum Island Ecosystem LTER, Massachusetts, United States - WE1603-210 | ecosystem: Environmental > Aquatic > Marine > Intertidal zone >... | reverse complement strand
TTGGCTCCCCGCTGCAACGGAAACGTTCTGGACACCACGTTTCTTGTTCACGAAATCTTCACCAAAAAAGACAGCTTCTCTGCAGCAGATTTGGCATGCTCAGCCCAATCCTACTTGGCTAGGGGCTTGGCTCAACTGGCAATAGAAGAGGCGGAGAGGCTGCAAGTCAAGCATGTTGGCTTCTCTGGGGGAGTCGCCTACAACGAACATGTCACAGCAACCATCAGGAAAGAAGTGGAAAGTCAAGGCTTCAAGTTTCTTGTTCACCATCAGATTCCGGCTGGAGACGGAGGAACCTCCTTCGGTCAAGCCATCGCCGCAGGCTTCCAGAAAGAGTAATTAGTGTAAAAATGTATCACAGCAAGGCATAGAACAGGATTAGAGTGATGTAGATGAGGTTCTCAGGTTACACTGGTAGAGACATCCTTCTCAGCTTGACAGTAATCGCTGGGTTTTTTATCATTTTGCAGTTCATAGTGATTAACCAAATCGTACCTGCCCTGCTGATTCTTGTTGGTCTCGTAATCCCTTTTTCGCTTGTAGCCAATGAATATCGAAAGGAGTTCAGCGAATTCCAATGCAGAAAGTGCAACCACAACTTCAAGGTTTCACATCTAAGATTGGCATTAACCATACAGTTGCGAGGAAAAGCTCCTGCCCCCGCAGGAACCGCGGCTTACCATCTGAAATGCCCAAAATGCGGTGAAAAATCATGGCTTGTTCCTCTTAAATAAAGAGAACCTAAACACACTTTAGATAACTTTGCTTCTTTGCAGAGAAAACCAATAGGTTAAATGTCCATTTACAGCAAAAAATCTTTTTAGGTTTTTTCTCTTCGACAGCGAAATTTAGGTTCTGGAATACCGTAAAAGGAAAATGGCAAAAATTGGCAAAAAAAGGAATGCTGAATTTTAATAATTTAGTATTCGTTTACATCTGCGTTTTCTAATCCAACAAGTTCGAAATCGCTTTTACTATTGTTGTTGCATTCGGTGTTCTGGCATCTTGGAGGAATTCGACTTTCGTTTAGCGTTATAGTTTCACATCTCAGACATTTCCATTTTCTTTTACCTGTCCAAAGAAAAACCCGAATTCCCTCATTTTTGTATAATGGTGCAAACCGTTGATAGCTGTCTGGAATAATTACTACTGTATCTGGAAACTTATCTTGATATTTTTTCACTTGACGTAGAGACTCACCAAAATCCCATTTGATGTCATTTTCAACTTCAATCGCAATTTTTTCTCGTGTTTTGTTTAAGTAAACAATTATGTCTGGAGTTATCTTTTCAAGCTCTTTATAGGGGGGCTCGGTTAGTTTCTTAAATCCATCTCTATGGTAATACTTCCAATGGTGAGTTAGTCCTTCAATTGTATATTTGATGTCTAGAGTACCAACAACCTTCTTAATCAGTGCTTTTTCTCCTACATTTCGTTTTCTGGTGGGTTTAAAAAGTTCAATAAGTAATTCATCATCGATTGTCATTGAACATCACTAGAATGTTCTATTCGATCCAAATAAAATTAATCGTTCAACAATTGATTTTCACTTAGCCGATAGTAAAATAATAATTAAGAATAGACTATCATTATACAGAGGGTCGAAAAATGTCAGACTCTGAGGTTCAAAGAAAAATTCTTGAAGTCTATTATGAAAAATGGAAAGACTTTTCACGTTATTACTCTGCTAAGGACATCAAAATAGATGGGGTTGAAAAAGAGACCATACTTGTTAATGCTCAATTTTTGGTAAAAAAAGGAATGCTTGAAAAGGCTAGAACACTTGGTTTCTTAACTAAGATAACCGTTCATGGAATAGATTTTATTGAAGATCAGAGACTCTCAGAAGAAGTGGGGAAAAGAAGACGAATATTGGAGGTAATTAATGATGAATTTGAAAAAGAACCTCGAATATCAGTATGGATAGGTAAACTTATCGAAAGAACAGGCTACAATGATGTTGAGCTTAATAGAAATATCTGGTATCTTGAAGGAAAAGGGTTTGTCAAAGTAAGCTGGACAACAAATGGAGCGTCTTCAGTGGAAATCACAAGGTATGGTATAGAAGCTCTAAAACAGCCTAGCGCGTTAGAAAAAGAGGTGAAGGTAATGTCAAATGCTTACTCAATCCTGTATCAACTTGAGAATGGGTTAAGGATATTTATGGAAAAGAAATTGAGAGAAGTGTTTGACGCAAATTGGTGGGAACGAGGAGTAACTCCAAACGATATACGAGAAAGGGCAGATGCAAGAAAAGCTTCTGAACAATCAAATCTAAGTTTGATAAATTATACAGAATTCGGTGATTTAGGAAGGATAATTGTAAACAATTGGAAAATATTCGAACCAGTTTTCAAAACACAAAAAGGAGTTATTTCCAGACTTGAAGAGTTAGAACCATTGAGAAACAAGATAGCTCATTCAAGATTGCTTTCTAATCATGAACTGGAAAAATTGAATTTGTTTTTTAAAGAGATTACTGATTTCATCACATAATTAGTTCTCATTAGGAAAAACATTAACCTAGTATAAATGGGGGCATCTATGAGCGGATTACTTGACGGTATTGGGGAAGTCTTTGCTCGAATATTAAAGATTCTTGGTTTATTTATTTTAGCAGGTATTATCGGAAATTTTATTCTCATCGGCATAACTGTTTTGACTGGAAGTTTTGCCGACAAAGTAACGGGGCTAGTAATGATTGGCGTTCTTGACATGATTCCATTTCCGCTAAACCTCTATTTGAGTTCACAACTCAATCTCACAGGATTCATTCTTGAGTTATTTTTACAGATAATAATCTTTTTATTACTGTTTATTTTTCTGGAAAAATCAAATGGCAGACATTAACAATTTACTACCATAAAACTACAAAAAAACGGGTAAAAACCAATAGGTTAAATAAAAGGGGAGTTTAGACACTTTTTAGTGCCACAAAAAAGCTTCGGAAAGTTCCGAACTGGCATGGTGAACATAAGATGTGTCTCGCTATTCCGGCTAAGGTTCTAGAAATTCATGGAGACGTTGCCAAAGTGGATTTTGGGCAGGGCGTCGCCCGAGAAGTGAACATTATGCTTGTGGAAGCCCGTGTAGGCGAGTATGTTCTGGTTCACGCCGGATACGCAATCGAGAAGCTGGACCAAAAGGCTGCCGAAGAGAGCCTGAATATGTGGCGAGAAATTTTAGAACAAAGTTAAGATGTGAACCGTTTTGGCGAACAATAAGGAAGTAGTGAAGGGCGAAGAAGTGACCCTAGAGATAGAGCCTGGAACGGACATCCTGGAAGTCAACAAGCAGCTCGCCCAGAAGAATCTGAAGCTTATGCGGGAACACAACGTGAAAGCCATCGATGTTATGGGGTCTATAGGCGCCGGAAAAACCAGTCTAATCGAAAAGCTGGTTCAAGCGCTGAAACACAAGTATAGAATCGCAGTTTTCAAGGGCGACCTAACAACAACCATAGACGCTGACCGCATCGGGCGTCACGGCGTCAAGGTTGTCACCATCAACACTGGACTAGAATGTCACTTGGACGCCAACGTGGTTGCGAGGGCTGTGGAAAGAATCAGCCTACAAGACATAGACCTATTGATTATCGAGAACGTTGGCAACCTAATCTGCCCCGCCGAGTTTCCGCTGGGCACAGAGAAGCGGGTGGTCGTCGTAAGCGTCACCGAGGGACCCTACATGGTGATTAAGCATCCCTTCACCTTCATGACCGCAGATGTGACGGTTATAAACAAGAAGGACCTAGCCGAGATAATGAAGGTCGACGCCAAACAGCTAGAGAAACAGGTTAAAGAGATAAAGCCGGACATGAAGGTTGCTGTTACCAACGCCCTAACAGGAGAAGGCATAGAAGAACTGATCGAGGCGCTAGAACTATAGTTTTGGGGGCGCATACCAGACAGTGCATGAGCTTTCCATGACCGCACAGATCGTTGACAGCGTCCTAGAGGAAGCAAAAAAGCAGGACGCAAAAAGGGTCACAGAGGTCCACTTAGTCATAGGCAAGCTGACGTTTCTGGGCATCGAGCAGGTTCGCTTCGCCTACAACATACTGGTCAACGACACAATCATGAAGGGCTCAAAGCTGATCATTGAAGAGAAAGACGGGGTTATCGAGTGCCCAAGCTGCGGCTACAAGGGAGCAATACAATGTGAGGATGACCCCGCCTATCACGTGCCCATCCCAACTCTCAGATGCCCAAAATGCGGAAAAGCAGCAAAAATCCTTGAAGGAAAAGAGTGCACAATAAAACGCATAAAAATGCTCAAGTAGGAAGGGGACATGCAGCCATCAACTAAGCAAATGGAACAGTTCAGGGACCCAGCATTAGCAAAGAAGGTTGCGGACCACATCAGAAAGCTTGCTCCACCCTATGAAACAAAGTTTTGCCACGTCTGCGGAACCCACGAGTGGACAATCACCCACTACGGACTACGGTCTCTTCTTCCCAGCAACGTGGAGGTGATTGCCGGACCAGGATGCCCCGTCTGCGTAGTTCCAGCAGCCGACATTGATGAGGCTATATCCTTAGCAAAGAAGGGAGTAACAGTCACCACCTTCGGCGACCTCATCCGTGTCCCCGGCTCAGAAACTTCCCTCCAACAAGCTAAGGCGTCGGGAGGAGACGTGAGAATAGTGTACGCTCTAAGAGACGCCATACAGATGGCGGAAAAAAATCCGGACAAAGATTTCGTGTTTTTGGCTGTCGGCTTCGAAACCACATCGCCATCCACCGCCATCGAAGTGCTGAACAAGCCTCCCGAAAACTTCAGCTTCCTTGTTTCTCACAGGCTTATTCCCCCAGCCATGGAGCTGCTGTTGGGCATAGGAGACCTGCACATTGACGGCTTCATTGCTGCTGGCCACGTTTCCACGATTATAGGGTTGAAGCCCTACGAAGTTTTCACAGAGGCTTATGGGATGCCCACGGTGGTTGCCGGGTTCGAGCCCCTGGATGTCCTCTTCGCCATCGACATGCTACTGCAGCAGCTGAAGGATGGAGTGGCCAGGCTGGAGAACGAGTATAAACGTGCTGTCTCGTGGGAGGGCAACATCAAAGCTCAGAAACTGCTGGCTCAGGTGTTCGATGTGGTGGATGGACGTTGGAGGGGATTGGGAAAACTTCCGAAGTCAGCTTTGGCGCTGAAGAAGGAGTTTGAGGCGTATGATGCTCGGAAAAAGTATGACCTGAAAATCGGAAGTTCACGGGACATTTTGAAGGGCTGCCTCTGCCACTTGGTCATGGTTGGAAAAATTAAGCCTCCCGAATGCCCCAGCTACCTGACGAGCTGCGTTCCCGAGTCTCCGAGAGGACCCTGCATGGTCTCGAATGAGGGCACATGCAGAATCTGGGCAAAACACAGACTCACTAAGCTGTAGGTAATGTAGGTTTGCAGAAAATAGAAAACCCGAGTTGGGTCTAAGCCCTAGGTGCATGTTAAGCCCGACGAGGACATCGTTTTTGTCGTCCGCTTATCGTCAGCCTTTTTGATAAGCGCACTCGACGCCTATACGCATTACACTTTAGGTATTGTCCAGCCCTTTGAAGCGGAGTCTTTGCCGCATAAAGGTCTTCAGCCGTTTCGACCCATATGCTCTATGCTTCAATGCAATACCAGAGCGTGCTCCCCAACTCGGGTAACATATCATCTAGCGATAGTGGAAGATATAGTTTGTCGAAATATGGGACATCATACAGACGGGGAAGCGCAGAGTTTTTTTAACATTTTTTTGTCAAAAAACTGGCTATCTCCTAACCTGCCCAAAGCCCAAGAACATGCAACGTAACGAAGAGGCTTATAAGAAGATTCGTGTTGCGTGGGAACAAAATTAGCTCTCAAATCATTGTAAGAACGCGAAAAAATTAGCAGGTTAAACTTAAGATTGAAGTTTACAGTCGGGTGTTTTTGGCGAATCTGCCGTCATCCCTGCTTGAATGCATTTTGTCAACGTTCTCTGTTAACCAGCCGATTCTCTTTACCTCTCTTTGATCAAAATCTGGAACAAAAGGCTTAATGTCCAAAAGTGGGGTGCCATCAATTATATCCACATCCTGTATATGCAGAATGTTTTTTTCTTTTTCAGTGAGGCGCACAACCGATAACCCAACCGGATTCGGTCTTGAAGGCGCACGAGTAGAAAACACTCCATGGAGCGCATCATCCATAAAGGGTTTAACCAGCAGAGAACACTCTTGCGCCAGATGACAGTGATAGAGCAGAATCAGATGCGAAAAGCCCTCAATGTCTCTTAACCCGTCAACATACTCTTCGGCGACCTCAATGTAGCCAGTAACCCCTCTAGCAGCAGCAGACTGTATCGGAACATCCTGAGGCGCCTTAAAAGGAGAATGAACAACACCAATCGGCCTGTAAACAACCTCACTCATCCAACTCAACCCACAACACCATCCACCAGAAAATCAGCACACCCTCTTTTCTGAGTTTTGGCACAAAAGAACGGACATCATCATTTACGCAGTTTTCTGTTAGCAGATTCTCGGAATCGGGTCTCCGACTGGAGGCGCCAAAATCCTTTTTCCGCCCACCACCGTTTCCAGAACAACCTCGCTGAAGTCTCCTGTCGTTTCGCCTATGATTTCTGCGTCTCTGCCCTCCTCGGTTTCTCTTAGGGCAGCCAATATTTCTTCAGCCTTCTGCGGCACAACTCCTATGAGCACTTTGCCTTCGTTTCCAATCTCCATGGGGTCAACTCCAAGCATTTCGCAGGCAGCCCTGACGTCTCCCCGAATAGGCACCTTCGACTCCTCCACCATTAAGCCAACCTTGGATTTTGTGCTCCACTCGTTCAGCGAGGTAGATAAGCCTCCCCGTGTGGGGTCCTTCATGGCAACGATTCCGCCAACCTCAAGCAGCTTCAGCGTCAACCTGTTGAGTGGAGCAACGTCAGATTTTATGTTGCTTCCAAAATTGTAGCCCTCCTGAGCCGACAAGACGGTTACGCCATGGTCTCCCACTGTGCCCGAAACTATTAGCTTATCGCCCTTTCTCAGGTTAGAGTCCAGAATCCAACGTGACTCAAAAGAGCGGTGCTTCTTAACTTCGGCTATGTTTTTTTCCAGCGCCTCGCATCGTCTTCCTATTCCAGAAGTGTTGATGACGCATCCGCCGAAACCGCATTTCTCAACAACCTTTGTGTCGCCTGTTACAACATAAACGCCGGCTTCTCTGCAGGTTTGTTCCATGCTCTCCAAGATGCGATCCAAATCCGCTAATGGAAGACCCTCCTCCAGCACCAAACCGCACGTAAGAGCCACGGGCTCGGCGCCGACCATCGCAATGTCGTTGACTGTGCCAGCCACAGCCAGCCTTCCTATGTCTCCTCCGGGAAAGAAGAGGGGCTTTACGGCATGCGAATCCGACTTTAGAACGATGTTGTCGATTACCGCTGAATCGTCTAGGGCTTCCAGCGGAACCTCGGCGCTGCTTCCGCCCAGATGCTTTAGAACATGGTTTTTGATCAGGTCAGCCATGATGGTTCCGCCGGCTCCATGAGCCAAAGTTATACGTTCCATCGAAGATTCCTCAGGAAAGATTGAGAAGCGGCATTCTTAAACACTCCCGAAAAAGACAGAAACGGATTTTTCTAAGATTGGGCAACTGCCCCATTTTGTCTTTGGGTGTTCAGAGTAGAAATCAATAAACTTTATAATAGCTTATGAAGCCTAATTCACAACCAAGCTGCAATATCTCCGGAAAGACCGCAAAAGAAAACATTGTTTGGGTGGGGAACTTAAAACGCCAGTAAAACTGCTCAGAAACGAGAAAGAAAACGAGCTGGTCGTAGAGAGGGTCATGCACGCCAAACGCTATTCACTCACCCTGAACAAAGACAGGTGCACTGGCTGCGGTATCTGCACGGAAATCTGCCCCCGAGAATCCATCACAGTTACAAGGACCCCGAAAGCAGAGGGAGAAGAAGCGAAGCCGCCCACGGTGACTGTCAACGAAGAAAAATGTAATTACTGTGGCATGTGCGATGCCATCTGTCCCTTCGGGGCTTTAACCGTAAGAATCAATGGGGAGCATGTGATTCCCGTTGTCAGGAGCGAAAGCTTCCCCCAGCTAGTGCGGGAGATTAATGTTGATGAAACCAAGTGCGGTTTGGAATGTCTAGAAATTGAGAATCCATGTCCATTAGACCTCATCAAGGTAAAAGTGCACACCAAAGACGGAGAAGAGGTAACAGACGCAGATTCGACAAAAAACAAAAAGGATCTGAAAGTCACATTTGAGATAGACAAGGAATTTTGTCCCTGCTGTGGGCTCTGTGAAACCGGATTTCCTGACGGTGTGATTAGGGTAGAAAAAATCTTCGAGGGAAGTCTGAAAATTAATAGCGAAAAATGTCCTGAAGGCTGCCATGACTGTGTTGATGTCTGCCCTATCCCGGGTGTCCTGTATCTTTCGGAAGACGGGAAAGTGCATGTTAACGAGTCTAATTGCGTCTACTGCGGCGTTTGCAGAATCATTTGTCCAGAGGAGGAAGCCCTTGAGCTTACCAGAACACGCATACGTCACACTCAGGTTCGCTCCGGCGCATGGAACAAAGCCCTCGAAAAAATTGCTTCTACAACCGCTATGATTAAGGAACTGAAAACCAAAAGCGGAAAGAGACGCCAAGAAACCGTCCAAGGCAGATTTCCCCCAGAGGCGGATGACAATGTCTGAGGAACTGCGGATAGGAGTTTTTGTCTGCCACTGCGGACTTAACATCGCAGGCGTAATTGACGTGAAAGAGTTGACCGAGTACGCTCGGACGTTGCCCGATGTGGTGGTAGCCATGGACAACCGCTACACCTGCGCCGATCCGGGGCAGGAGGAGATCAGGAAAGCAATAAAGGAGCATGGTCTCAACAGGGTTGTTGTTGCGGCGTGCTCGCCTCGGATGCATGAGCCGACCTTCCGGAGAACCGTGGCTGATGCGGGGTTGAATCCGTATCTTTTCGAGATGGCGAACATAAGGGAGTTTGCTTCATGGTGCCATCCCAGCACGCCCAAGGAGGCGACTGAGAAGGCTAAGGACATCGTGAAGATGGCTGTTGCGAAGGCAAGGCTGCTTCGAGGTCTCGAGACGATGGAGGTTCCCGTCACAAACAAGGCTCTTGTGATCGGTGGGGGAATCGCGGGGATAAACTCTGCCCTAGACTTGGCGGCTATGGGCTTCAAGGTGTATCTGCTGGAGAAGGGCGAGAGTATAGGCGGTCACATGGCTGCGCTGGACAAGACCTTCCCAACGTTGGATTGCAGCATATGCATCGAAGGACCAAAGATGGTGGACGTTTCCCGTCACCCTAATATCGAAATAATATCGTACGCCGACCTTGTCAGCGTCGAAGGCTTCGTTGGAAACTTCAAGGTGACCATCAGAAAGAAGCCCAGATACGTTATCGCCGAGAACTGCACGGGCTGCGGAGAATGCAGGGACGCTTGCCCCATCGAGTTTCCTAACGAGTGGGACGAGAACTTGGGCATCAGGAAGGCGATTTCGGTTCCTTTTGATCAGGCTGTTCCCCTTGTTTACACAATCAACAGGGACTACTGCATCGAATGCTTCAAGTGTGTGGATGCTTGCGGTGCACGCGAAGCCATCAATTTTGAGCAGCAGCCGGAAGAGGTTAAGATTGAGGTGGGAACAATCACTGTTTCAACTGGTTTCGACATTTACAGACCCACTGATGATAGTCGATACGGCTACGGCAGATTCGACAATGTCATCACTGCCATGGAGTTCGAGAGGCTGATTTTGGCTGCGGGACCAACCGGCGGTCATGTTATACGTGCCTCTGATGGGAAGCAGCCTCGTTCGGTGGCTTTCATTCAGTGTGTCGGCTCAAGGGATGTGAACAAGTATGAGTACTGCTCTGGCTTCTGCTGTATGTATGCGTTGAAGGACGCTGTTCTGCTTAAGGAGCATTACCGCGATGATGTGGAGGTCTACATCTTTTACATTGACATGCGCACCAACTTTAAGGGCTACGAGGAATTCTATAGAAGAGCCCGCGAGCTGGGGGTGAACTTTATTCGGGGAAGAGTTTCCCAAGTCAGCGAGGTTCCGGAAACAAGGAATCTTCTCGTCCGCTCAGAGGACATGGCGCTTGGGGAACCGCTTGAGTTAGAGGCGGAGCTTGTGGTTTTGAGCACCGCGGCGATTCCAAGCAAGGGAACAGATGAGGTTTCCAGAATCTTGAGCATAACCAGAGGGGCAGACGGCTTCTTTATGGAGAGCCACCCGAAGCTGAAGCCTTTAGACACGTCTGTTGACGGAATCTTCTTGGCTGGGGCGTGTCAGGGGGCAAAGGACATTCCATACAGCGTGTCTCAGGGAAGCGGAGCCGCGGCAAGAGCAGCCACGGTTCTTTCTCAGCCCACATGGAAGATAGAGCCCATCATAGCTGTTGTTGACCCCAGCAAATGCCGTAACGTGAATGCAAAGTGCGGCGTCTGCGTGGATAAGTGTCCGTATGGCGCCATAAAAGCGAAGGAAGGGCAGGCTGCCGTGGTTACGGCTGCCATGTGTCATGGGTGCGGAACCTGTGTTGCCGAGTGTCCGGCTGATGCCATAACTCAGATGCACTTCACGGATGCGCAGATTTTGGCTCAGGTCAGGGCTGGTTTGGAGGAGAATCCTGAGGGCAAGATTTTGGGGTTCCTGTGCAACTGGTGCTGTTATGCGGGTGCTGATTTGGCGGGGACCAGCCGCTTCGAGTATCCTCCCAAAATGAGGGCGATACGGGTTATGTGCTCGGGCAGGGTGGACAAGGATTTTGTGTTGGAGGCTTTCAGGCAGGGCGCGGGCATGGTTCTGGTTGGCGCGTGTCACCTGCCTTACGATTGCCACTACATTTCAGGGAACTACAAGATGAAGTCTAGAATGGACACTTTGGCAAGGATTTTGGAGAAGCTGGGGCTCAGCAAGGAACGTTTCAGGGTTGAGTATGTGTCGGCGGCTGAGGGAGTAAAGTTTGCGGCTATCATGAGGGAGATGAGTGAGCAGCTGGAAGCCTTGGGGCCAGAGAAGATTAAGGCAGAAAACGAGAAGCTGAGACCCCTGTTAGACCAGATGCTTTCAAGAAAACAGAATAAATAGTTGTGCAGCTGTTTTTCAGGAAAAAGACTGTTTTCAATAATGCTCTGTTATTAGGCTCCTAATATGATTGTTGGGTTGGTGTTTTGGGTAGTTTCTGTTTGCAGATTATGATCAGCAAGGTTGCGGTAATGAGCAACGGCAGAATAATCCATGAGGGAAACTCTGGGATAACCTCGATTTCTATAGGTTCCATCATTGGATTGTTGTCTTGGTTGTCTTCGTTTATTATGTATGGTGTGTCGCCTAACCCGTCGGCGTTAGAGTCTGTTCCGTTATAGTCGCTAAAGTAGTTTTGGTTGATGATGTTTTGGGAACCGTTATATCCAAACGTCTTTGCATACCATTCCCATTCCCCCGAGGGGAACTGCTCTATGTTGTTGATGTAGTTGTTGTTTGTAATCGTGTTGTTGTTAGCAACGTAAATGGATGTTCCAATTCCTGAGTTTGAAACCTCATTTCTAGCTATTGTGTTGTTGTCAGCATACTGAAGCCTAATGGCTACGTCGTCACAATCCGTTATTGTGTTCTCCGTTATTGTGTTGTTTGTGCTGTACTGCCAAATCTGGATTCCCTCAGTACAATTGTCAATATAGTTTCCAGCTACCAAATTGTAGTTTGAGTAACTTAGTTGGATGGCGCTTGAGAGCCTAATTTGTTCAAAATAGTTTTCAGTTACGTTACTGAATGAGGTGCCGACTAAAAGTATGCCATGCTGATTGCCTGCTATCCTGTTTCCTGAAATGCTACAGAACTTCACTCCGCCTACTGTTATTCCCGCATAGCCGTAAAGCAACTTGAAACCAGAAACTGACACACCATCACACCATATCGTTATGGGTATCCTGTATCCTTCAGGAGGATTCCCATCAATCACCGTTGTGTCCACTTTTTCTCCAACAAGAGACAACGACCTGTTAACTACAACGTTTTCATGATAGGTACCTTCCTTCACAAAAACTGTATCACCATCTGCCGCATTATCGACGGCTTCTTGGATAGACGCATAATCGTCTGGAACAACAATTGTCTCGGGTTCTGCTTTCACTATTCCATTTTGGGGAAGAGACACTATGACAACAGAAAGAAACAGCAAAAGAGCAAGAACAGATGCATATCGTTTCACTGTTCCTCTCTCCTTCGGCTTAGTTTTTGTCTGTATATGACCGCCACAACTAAGAAAGCAATTAGAGTGGTCAGTAGGGGTGTCCAAGAGGGAAACTCTGGGACTACAATTGGTTCCATTAAAGGATGGTTGTCGTAACAGCCTACGTCTTTATCTTCACTAAGCCAATATACCGTAAAAGGTGTGTCTCCGAAGCCGTCTCCGTTATCATCCACGCCCTTGTATTCTTTCCAATAGTTGCCGTCAAAATAATTATCTCCAGGTGAATGCTGAAACCACATTGACCAAACCAATCTCCCAATGCTGTTTCCAGTGATGTTGTTGTCATAACTATCAATCAAGTCGACATCAATGAAGTTATCCAGCAGCTCATTCCCGATAATGGTGCACCTGCCAGCAAACTTTAGCTGAATACCCATATTGCCCCCCTTAATCCAGTTTCCTTCGATAGTGCAATTATTACCGGAGGCTATTCCACACCACCAGTTCGAAAAATTGATGTTCTTGATTTTGACACCTCTTCTTCCAATCAAGTTAATACCCAAGTCATTCCCTTCTAGAGTGTAGCCTGCTCCATCAATTACAATATCGTCTTTTTCCACAACGATAGGACTGTAAACGTCGCCAGTGAAGGTGTAGAGGTTTCCATCTCTCAGAATCTTATCTGTTCCCCCAACCGTTCCATCCTCTCTGATGTAGATTGTGCCTCCAGCTTTCACAATCTCAACATTTGGAAAAGCGACCAGAGCCAAAGAAAGAAGCAGCAACAGAGCAAGCAAGATTGCAGATTTTCTCAGTCTTCTCCCCTCAACCTACTCTTGGTTAGTCTGCGCCTGTGAATAACTGCCACAGCTACAACTGCAACTAACGTAATCAGTAGGGGTGTCCATGAGGGAAACTCTGGGATTTTTTGTGAAGGCAAAGGAAACTGTGACGGGTCAAAGGTTGTGGAAACGGGGCTTGTGAGTGGGGATTGGTCTGAGTCGCTGCCGTCTGAGGCTACGTTTCCCATCTCCTTTTGATTGTTGCTCCAATAATTGTTGAACACCGTGTTGTTTACGCTTGGACCTTGGTAAACAAGCCCGATGTCGTTATCTATGAAGTTGTTCTCAAAAATGATGTTGTGGGAATTGGAGCCATAAAGGTATAAGCCTATTCCAACGTTTGACCCAATATTGTTGTTGACGTCGTTTCTGGTTATGTTTGAATAACTGAGGGAAATCCATGCGCCATGGAAGTCATTTCTCGCTATGGTGTTGTATGCCATGTTAAAGTGGCTTGAAGACATAATGTTAAGTCCGGCGCTGGAGTGGTCGATTATTTCGTTGCCGATGATGCTGCAGTTAGTGCATGACCTTACGTATATGCCCTCGTTTCCGCTGCGAATCATGTTTTGGACAATCACAATGTTTGACGAGTTCTCGACACTTATGCCAGTGTAGCACCTGTCGAACGTTACGTTCATGATAATTATGTTGTCCCTGTTCGAGATGCGAATCGACGGAAACCATCCTATCGGCGTCATGAGCCCAGCGGTGTTAACTTCAGGCGGTTTTGTGAGCTTGAAACCGTTTCCATCAACTATAACGCCGTCTTTTTGGATCTCAATAGTTTCGTCGATGTCCCTGACAAAGGTGTAAATGTTTCCAGTCTGCCGTATGGCTCCTGCCCCGCCTTCCACAGTTCCATCTCCTCTTATGTAAATCGGCGTCGGCAACGCGGGAAGCGGCGTAAAATTGGCGTTAACAGAGCTGGCGAACAAAATCTCAACTAGAATGAGGACAACAATGCCGATGAATAGTAGTGCTGATGTTTTCTTTTTCATAAGCATCAGACTTCGCGCTTCTATTCCCTGTTTTATACCGCGTTGTTTCGACTGTAAAAGGGTTTTTGTAAAGAATTCTTGACCAAACAAACCACGTCTTAGTCAAATTTTCTTGACAAAACTTTTTTCCATTCTTCACCGAACGATTTCACGTTTCTTTAGGCAAACTGTGCACCAACGTTTCTCCTCGGTTTCGAGTGTTTACTTAAAAAACCCTCAAAAACAACCTCTTTTATAAAACGCTTATTTCAGAAATAATCCTTTTTAAACAGTTATTTTCGTGAACTAAGCTTAAATCAGCCATATTCTCTCTATTGTGTCTGGTGACACATGCTTTGGCAGCCGTTTCAGCCGACGACGTCCGCGACGTAATCAACGTAACCTCCGAAGAGGTTCCAGACGACAAAATCTCCAAGATGATAAAGCGAGCCGAAGTCACGGTGGAGCTGGAAACAGACAGGCAAGTGGACAGCAGCAACTGCAGCGACGCAGAAAAAGAAGCCATAACCGTTCTCTCCGCCGTCTACACCATCTGCTACCTAACCGGAGGCTCAGCCGTGGGACTAAGCTTCAGTGTGGGAGACCAGAACGTCAGCGCCCTACAGGATTCTCCGCCGCTAACGGTTCTGCAGGCCGAGCTGGAACGCATCCTAGCCAAGCTGAAGGGGTCAACTCTGAGGAGAGCATAGAAAGATGGGAACAGTTCCGCAGCAATACTTTGACTTCATCATGGATTACGCCCCGTACTTCTACGTCATCCCGGGAACAGGCGTTGACACCGAATGGGGGAGAGGTCCAGCCGCAGCCGCACACGCCATCGACTTCCTAGACGAAGCATACCGGAGCAGCCAGTTTGAGAGCCAAAAAATGGCTATCCACAACAAAATCGTTGAATTAGCAGACTACCTTGTTTCTGTCCAGTGCACAGACGACGGTAAACTGGCTTACGGCGGCTTCCAAAGCAAAGACGAAAGCACAGACTACTACAGCATCGACGCCATGCGAGCAGTCCCAGCGCTCCTGAAAGCCTACACGTTGACAGACGCCACATCATACCTTGACGCTGCCACATTGGCTGGAGAAACCTTCCTCCACAACATGCAGCACAAACCCAGCACACTTGAAATACATGACAAATACTATGGAGGCTTCGCTCAGGCAGTCACCATCACAGACGAGTGGCTCCCAGAGATGCACATCATAGACCTCTACGGCTTGATTGCCCTCAAAATGCTCCACAACAGAACAGGCGAAAACCAATATCAAACAATAATCAACGATGCTCTGGACTTTTACCGAAGCGGCTTCGAAAACCTGTACAGCCGCTACTCTCCTCCCCCCAGCGGAGACGGCGAATGGCACAGAGTAGGCACATCAGACGTTATCTACGACGACGACTTCGGCTACGCCCTCACAGGCCTCCTCTATTATGAGGGATGGAGCAACACAGTCAAACAGGTCTACTGGAACATCAACAGTATCGGTCCAAGCGCAGACCATCCCGCCTACAATCCCGCGGTCTGCTGGTCAGGATACGTTGACGTGGTCACAGGAAAGGTCGACAGCGACTACTACGACTCTGTAACATCCGGAATCCTGTGGCAGCTCAGAAGCGGACACGACAAATCGGCGCTGGAGTTCAGTTTCAATGTGATAAGCGGTCATGTGGAGGAGTTCATGTATTGGGGCGCCAAATTCGGCGACTACAGCCCCGTGGAAAACAGGAAATCCACTGTAACTGTTTCGTGGCTTTCCCTCCTCTTCCTGAACTACCGTCCGCCCATAACAGCCTTCACCAGAATCCTGCGCAGCCACGGCGAAGACGTGACACTGTATCCGGTGATTGAAGCGGAGCGGTCGGTGTCCTACGGGGAGGGCTTAACCATCAAGGCGTTGGTCAGCACCTCCAGAACCGACGAAATTGTCATGGAGCCGGGCTACATCGTCAACGACCACATCACAGTTCACACTTTTGCGCCCATCCGCCACCACTACAAAATCCGACACAGGGGCGTCGACTACGAGGTGGGGCCGGTGGAGGAGTACAGTTTTCAGGGAGAGCTATTGTCCCGCAGAGCAGTTTGCAGGAGGCTCATAGGCTAATGGCGGAAATCGAAGACCCGGTTGTGACTCTTGCGCGCCTCTTGGACAAGAACATTCAGGTTGTGAAGGACGACGGCTCTCTGGCGGATATCTGCGTAACGACGGAGTGGTATGACAGGGAGCTGCTCAAAAACGTTGATGGACAGGTTACGGTGGGTTTGGACCACAGCGAAGACCAGAAACTGGGTTTTTCGGCGACCCTGCGACGAAGAGTCGGGTATGCCCGAGTCAAAATCTGGGTGGTCGACAAGCCCGGTTCTGCGGCAAAGCAGATTCCCATCATAGCTTAAGCCATTCAATCGAGCTTCACGACGGCA
>Ga0307433_1001075_pt1 | contig 16492 bp, 15 predicted proteins | sample SalMarWE160210MG_FD_202166 | JGI IMG/M metagenome (GOLD analysis project Ga0307433, IMG submission 202166) | Salt marsh sediment microbial communities from the Plum Island Ecosystem LTER, Massachusetts, United States - WE1603-210 | ecosystem: Environmental > Aquatic > Marine > Intertidal zone >... | reverse complement strand
TAAATTATGGTCGCTTTGGACAAGAGCGTAAATTTCAGTATCTGGGTTCCATGAGTCTGCACATTTGCCTACTGCGAAAAAAACAACGATTAAATTACCTTCAATTTTAACTGATTGAAATTGATGATCGCGACCTGTTACTGGTACATGGGGAAAATCATTTAGTATATCATAACATGGGGCGATGACAGCGAGGTCATTATGCCCGTAAGGTTTATGGTTCGCAGTTGAATCAGCCTCGTTGTAATCTTTTAATTCATATATTTCTGCATACCAATCTAAGCTTGGCTCGTCATTTAAAACAAAACATCTAAACGAAGAGGGGTGTATTTTAATTTCATATTTTGCTATCTCGGCCTGTAACCGGTAGACCATTTGGCTTTTTCCTCTAAAGTCACTTTCATCGTAAAGAATTGCTCCATATTTTGTGTTCCCCGAAGGAATAACATAGGCCCATTTCGCCTTATTATCAAATTTTTTGGAAACTGGTCCCGAAGGAGAGGCATACCAACACTTCTCGCTTATTTTTCCTAATATTTCATCTAATTGTTGTTGTATTATCTCTTGTTCTTCTAGGGTTTTACCTTTAGCGCTATCTCTGATTGCGGAGAAATTAAAAACTTCATCTACTGGTTCTTTGCAAAGAAGAACGCCGGGTTTTAAAGTAGAAAGAATAGGTTCTATGCTCTCAAGGTTAAAACTAATCAATTGAGGGTTGATATTTACTAAAATTAAGTAAGAACCGAAAAGGATAACTAAGCCCAAAAAAGCAGCTGTAATCCGGTCTTTAGCATCTCTTATCTTTTCCGGGTTTCCAGCTGAGGTAAAATATTCAAATCCGGCATAAATCAAAACTGCCAGAGCGATAAAACCGCTTATCCAAATTGCAAAATTAAATATATATTTGACATAGTTGGAAATTCCTCCCCCCATACTCGGAGTGGGGACTCCGGGAATGTCCGGGTAATCAACTTCTAAGGGTTTTGGCTGGAACGCTGCTTCAATAAAAGTTTCGGGGATAAAGAAAAAACAGAGAAAAAGGAATATAGTTGTTATAAATAAAATTTTTTTCATAGTTTATTTTAGATCTTAACTGTTCTCTCTTGCGTTTTTTTAATATTGTCTATAATAGTAATTATTTCATTGCAAATCCCAATAATTTTTCCTGGAAGCGAGCTAATTTCGTCAACTTGTTTTTGAATATCGTCAGTTGGGCAAGGGTTCTCGCCCTCGCATTTTTCTGGCTGGCAACCCTCTAAGAAATCATGGCACTCTCCTTTGCATTTCGGTTTGCATATATCTGTATCCCCTACATTAGTTAAGCATTCGTCGGGAAGCTGAGATACCTTGTTGACAGGTTCTTCTATTTCTGCAATAGCGTTAGCTAGTTCTTTAAGTTTATCTTTCAAGTTTGGGCTATTGTCTTGCTTATAACCTCTTTCATATTCTAACCACTGCTTTTCATCTTTTAAATAATCAATTAATTTTTGTTCTGTTTGTTTTGATATAGCTTCTTCATACCAGCTAATTTTAACATTCAATACTTTTTCTATTTCAAGTATTAAATCTTCTCTTTCAGAAAGAGCTCTATTTTTATAATAGAGGATTTCGTCCTTCCGGGCAATAATTTTTTGTTGATTATCTTTGATTTCATTGGAATCTTCACAGGGGTAATGATCGTTTGGCCCAGCGTAGCATCGGCGGGGTTGGCACGAGTCGCCGTCGCTTCCTCCCTCGCAAAGACACAGGGACTGGGTTCTTTCACAAGCGCATTTATCAGTCAGCTCTTGTATTTTTTCAGCCGTGCTTTTAATCTCATCGGGAATTTGTTTTACGTTTTCTGCTATTTTTTTAATTTTTCCCAACAAGTCGGTAGTGATCAAAGGAGACATTGGAGTTTCGGGGATTTTAGATTCTTGGATTTTTGGAAGGCCGGGTAAATTAAAAATAGTTAATTGGGGATTAATGGTGATTAGAATTAGGTAAGAAAGAAGTAAAATAACAATTCCTAAAAAAGCTGCTTGAATCCGTTTTTTAGCCGTTGCCATAATTTCGGTCTTACCGGCAGAAGTGTAATATTCAAATCCAGACCAAATTAAAACCCCTAAAGCAATTAATCCCACAAAAGCTATGGCAAAATTAAAGATATATTTTACATAATCAGTTATGGGAGTTTCTATCGTTTCCGGCTTGACTCCTTGGATATCTGGATATTCAACTTCTAGTTCTTTAGCAAAAACAGAAAAAGAAAAAATTAGAAAGAGAAGCGACAGAAGGAGAAAAATAGTAATTTTTTGCTTCTTTGTTTTCATATTTAAAACTGACAGCAGTAAAAATTAAGTTTGTGACGGCACTTGTTGATATCGTCGGGCAGAGCGTCTACGCAATCGTATAAACACTCCTTATATTTTTTGTAATCTCCGGATAGATAACAGTTTTCTAAACAATCTTGAAAAGGAGCTTCTTCCAGGCAGCATTTCTGGATTATTGTTCCGCCGGGGCCTTCGGGGCCGGGAGATCTTTCAGAGCTCTTGCAAGTAAGCATTGAATTAATCAATTCCGGGACTTCGGTTTCTTCTAAGGGGACGTCGGTAACACAATACCTCATTTCTTTTCTAATTTTTTCTTCTAAATCCTCTAATATCCCCGGGGTTACCTCCTTGATTATGGGGAGGATTCCAATAGTGTCTATTTTTTCTTTTGGGGTGCTCCCATCACTTTTTTCCTCTATCAAATCGGTAATTTCTTGATGGATTCTTTGGATTTCTTCAAGTTGATCGTCAATTTCTTCATAGGGACAAGGAGTGTCTTCGTCTCTGTCTTTACATTCGCTAGGGTAGGGTCCGGAAGAATCGGCGCAACAATAAACCCAACCCTTGCAGCCTGGTATACAATGATGATGATGGCTGCAGAGGCATCCAAAACAAGTACAGCGGCGCTCACATCCTCTTTTAGAACTACACTGGCTGACTAAAATCTCTAATGTGTCAACTGCGTCAATTAATTCTTTATCCTTTTCTATAAGCGTTTCCATTCTTTCCACTAATTTATAACCGACTCGTTTTGTTCTATCAATGATTTCGCCAATTGGTATTTCTGTACTGCAGGCCGGAGATTCTTCAGAAGCAATTTCTTCAACCGTAGGCATGTCTTCCATTTGTTGTGATATATCGCCCGTGGTGTCTATATACTCTGTTTTTCCTAAAATAGTTCCACTGACCGGGCAATAGAAAGTGGCCCAGTCTCCTCTTATTAATATCTCATCCCAGAAATTAACTTCTCTTAATATATTCCCTCCGGCTTGGAAAGAATCCTTTTTTGCTAAAAAATCGGCCAAACTGTCCAGCCAGTCATAACATTCCAGTATAAATTCTTCTGCTCTTTCTAATTTATCCAGTTGCTCTTTCAAGAGACGAACCTCTTTTTCTGTTTTTACCTGTTCTTCTGTAAGGCTAGTTGTAATTTTAATATCATCCCCAGAGTAGTAATCGGGGTATGTAATCTCTGTCCCTAAGTAGATATTTTCAAGGTTTTTTTGTTCAGCATCTTGGATATCTCCTCTAACCTTTTCACAGGGGTCACAAGTACAGGGTTCTGTCGCACCGCATCCTCCACAATCACATTTCCAGGTTGTGTCTCCTGATACATTACTGCCACAGGGGTTTTCGGGGTCAGTGCTACGACAGGTGCACCGGTGAGCGTAATTGGTTAGATCTTCGCTTTGTTGTTTGAGATTGTCAGCAAGAGTTTTTGTTATCACGGAATTGTTATAAATTCTTGGTGTTCTTGGCGTTTCTTTTTCAATGCAGTCTCCCCATTTTCCATTCCGAAATTCACACCAAGGTCCTATTTTAAGGCATTCAGTTTCATCACATATATTTATTGCACCTTTTCCACATTCATCGCATGAAATTATTGCTCCTGCAAAAACTCCTTTTTCGATTATTGTTCCAAAAGGAAGTTCAGTGTTTATAGAGGTTCGGATTTCTTCAATAGCGGGAGGCGAAGAGATTTTAGGAACTTGTTGGCCATTTTGAATTGGTTCGGGCTCTGGTATTTGAAAGATAATAAGTTCGGGGTTAATAATGGTAAAAACAATATAAGATCCAAATAAAAGCAAGAGTCCAAAAAAGACACCTAAAAGTTGGTTTTTAGCGGAAGCCATTACTTCTGGCTTGCCGCTTGAGGTTAGATAACGAATTCCCCCGTAAATTAAAGATCCTAAAGCAATTACTCCGGCTATCCATAAAGCCAAGTTGTAAAAATATTGGACATAAAGAGAAAGGGTTTGTTCTCCGGGGATTAAGCCCTGGTCGATTTTTTGAAGAAAATCTTGAGGGGGGTCAACTCCGGGGAGGTCTGGGTAAGTTACTTCTAAAGCTAAAACAAAATTTGCTCCTAAAAGAAAGACAAGGAGCAAAGAAAAGAAAAATAATTTGGAAATTTTCTTTTTAAACATTTTAATTTAGCCTGGCAACCGGGCTTCTGTAGATTATGCAAGCATTCGGATAACCCAGGTTGGGAGAATGTCGCTTACTACCGGAATGCGTTCAATGAGGAAAGGGATGAGTGAGGTTTTAAGGGGGACTTTAGCAATCAGAACCAGTAATCCTATAAAAACTAGTTCTAAGGGTAATTCCCATAATTGGTCGATAAAAGGGATCGGGATGAGGTCAAGAATTTCCATTATCACGGCAAAAAAAATTAAAATCATCCCGCCCGGCGAGAGAAGAACGCCAGGAGGAATTTTTTTAAACCATCCTCCTTTTTTCTTCGGAACTTTTATAGATTGTTTTTCTTCTGCCATTTTAACTATCCTAGCTTTCTAGTTCTCTTTTGGCCTCTTTAATTTTTTGGACTTCTTCAGGAGCAGTAGTGATTATTTGGTCCTCGGTATAAGAAGCCAATACTTTAATTAAAACATGTTTTGTTCCGGCGAAAAATATTCCTTCTCCGACCGGAGACTCTAAAAGCAGCATTTTTTCCTCTTCGGTAAGATTAAAGGTTTTTTGAACTACTTTAATGGTAGCCGGACTTTGTTTCATTAAAAGCATCAAAGATGAGTTGGTAACGATTGGCTGGCCGTATTCAGATTTCATAAAGTCGTTAACGTCCTGAGTAATGGTAGTTACTCCCAGCCAGTATTTTCGAGCTCTCTTTACTGTTCCGAACAAGAAAGAGGCGCCGTCTTCGTTTTTCATTAGCCACCAGGCCTCATCAACTATTAACATTCTCTTTTTTAATGTAGACCTAATTGTATTCCAAATATATCTTAAAACCATAAACAAGGCCATAGGCCTCAGTTCGTCTTCCATGTCTCTGATGCCGAAAACAACCAGTCTATTTTTCATATCTACGTTAGAGGGCCGGTTGAAAAAATCAGCATAAACGCCTTTGGTAAATCTTCGGAGCCGTCTGACTAAAGATTCTGTTCCTTCCATTGTAGAAAGCACTGCTTCAAGGTCTGACATTAAAGGAAAAGGAAGTTCTTTCCCCCAGTTTTTCGGATCGCTTTTTGAGGTAATGTCTTTTGCTGCATAAGTTGCGCTTAAAGCCTGGTCCATAATGCCGTCTTCTTCCGGAGTTAAGCCGCCAAGCATTACTCTCATTAACCCAACCAGACCGACGATGTTTGTCCTCAAGACGTCGTCGGGTTTTTCGTCTTCTCTAGGGGTGGGCAAATCAAAAGGATTAATGTGGTAAGAAGAAGCCAGGGAGATATTAAAAAAAGATCCTCCGACCGCATCCGCTAAGAACTTGTACTCATTTTCCGGATCTATAATTATCGCGTCTACGCCCAGCATTAAATATCTTAGTATCTCTAACTTAACAGCGTAACTCTTGCCTGCTCCTGATACTGCAAAGATTACCGCATTAGCATTAGCTAAAGTGAAACGGTCAAATAAAACTAAGGAATTATTGTGTTTGTTAATTCCGTAAAGAATTCCCTCGTTAGAACTCAAGTCAAAAGAGATAAAAGGAAAGGTGCTTGAGAGAGGAGCAGTGTTCATTAAATTATTTACCATTAGCTGGTCTAGGTTGTAAGGGGAGGTGGAAATAAATCCTTTTTCCTGTTGGTAAAGAGTAGGCTTGATATAAATTAATCTGGATTCCAAAATAGACCTTAAGCTAGTTTCGATATTTCTTAATCCTTTTTCCGTATCGCTATAGATAGTGATATAAAGACCGAAACGGAACATTCTTTCCTGGGCTGTTTGAAGCTTATCTCTCAAATCTTCTAAATCTTGATAAGCGGTTTCTAGGGTAGGGTCGCGAATTAGTCCTTTTTCTTCTCTTTCAGCAATTTCCGCTTGCACCTCAGTAACTCTTCTCCTTAATTTTTTTAAGATTTTTTCACTGGCAATCGGGTGGAGATAAAAAGAAATATCTATTGGAGTATTTAAGTTTATTATCGGAGAAAGCCAGCCGGTGCTTAAATATCGGGGATAAGAAAAGATAAAATAACTTCTGGAAAACCGCTCTCCTATTTTAAGGTAACTCTGCTTAACTTCAATAGAAGACGGAGCGACAATATCGGCGATTCTTAAAGGTTCTTCAGCAAAGAATTCCTCCGGGATTTTTGTTTTTCTTTTTAAAAGCTTGTTAAAAATTGGTATTTTCATAGTAATCTCAGACAATGGCTTGCCCGAAGGGCAAACATTCAAGGTTCTGACGAAGTCAGGTTCTTAGACAATGGCTTGCCCGAAGGGCAAACATTCAAGGTTCTGACGAAGTCAGGTTCTTATTGAGTTAGCTCCGGAGGAATTTCAGGATAGTAGCCTCTTTCTGCTTCTAAAGGGTGGTGCAAGCTCCAGAAAAGTTCAGTAACTTCCAAAGTGCTTAAGGGGATAGATTGCAACCCACAGGCTCTCAAGCCTAAAATCACAAACTCTACTCGTTGTAAAAGTTGATTTTTGGCTCGTTGAAATATTTCTTCGGTTAAAGCTAATTTGGGTAATTTTTTCTTTCCGCCCGTCATTTGAGCTTCTATAAGAGAGAAGGGAACTACTACATAAAAAGTTTTCTGCATAATATTCCCCCCTTCCATTATGCCTTTAATGAACTTTCGATATTCAGCAATTTGCAGTTTAAGAAGTTCATTTTCTTCTTTTTTTTCAATTTCCTCTAATTTGTCTAAATAGCCGACAATATTAAGGCGTCTAGATTGAATAACTATTTGGCAAGAAAAATCCAAAGAGTTCAAAAAATTCTGAAACTGGTATAGAATAGCGTTTTGCTCTTCGGTGGATTTCAAGGCGAAATTTAAAGACGAGACCATCAAAATTGATCTTAGGCCTTTATTTTTTAAGATAATAATTCCGTCTCTGACTTGGTCAAATTTCAAAAAATTTTGAGAAGAAAGTTTGGCCATAGTTTGGATTAATTAATGCGAGCGAGAGAAAAATGAAAGTTTACTTTCATTTTAACCGAGTGACGCATTAATATAGTAAGGAGGATAAAGTTCTCCTTTTACTCTATTTATCGGCGATTTTTTGTTTCTAAATAAGTAAGCAGTTCGCTTAATTTGCTTTTTCCGGCGACTTTTAATTCTGATTCTTCTTTAGATTCTTTCCCCCCTGCCGTTTTTTCGCCGGTCAATAAACTCTTTTCTTCTTTCTTAATAATTTTTGGAGGGACAGACTTTTTTTCCCAGAGATAGATCTTGGGCTTGAAAAGAAAACCGATAAAGTTTTTTATATAAACAGGAAGAGAGGTTTTTTCAATTTTTAAAAAAGCTAAAGCAAAAGCTCCGCCTAATAAAAATACAGCCACAAGTATAAAAACAAACATTGGCAGAACGAAATATAAAAGAAGGCAAAGTCCGCCGGCAGTTCCGATGAATATGAATTGCTTAAAAGTAAAAGGACCTACTATTTTTGCCTCTTTTTCAATAAATTTAGGAACGGTAAACTCCATAACTTTTAACTTATTGATTCTCTGTACCCATCACTTCTTTTTGGTTTTTTTTCGGGAGTTTCTTTTAGGGGAACTGTTTTTGGTTTTATCCCGGGTTTGATTTCTATCTTATAAAGTGCCTCTAAGCTTTTTTTAACCGGAAGGAAAACAAATCTGGCTATCTCTGAAGCAACTTGGCTAGCCTTGTTTTTTTCTATTTTTAAATCTTTTTCTAAAACAACTGAAAGTTCATTCGGCGGTAAAAGCCCGAGAAATACATACCCTATGTTTTTACTGATATCAAAAAGCGTATCTTCGTTTGTGATTTCGTTTTTATGGCAGATTTCGTAAATATTTTGAGCAACTTCCTTGGAAAAAGCGGCTTTTTGAAGGTCTTTAGGAAGATTATTATAAAGTTCCCGTAGTTGTTCTTTTGGGTAGTCAGGCATACTCAGTAGAGGAATTTCGAATAGGCGAAGCCCAATAAATATCTTTTCGAAATTCTCGTGTGTTTATTTAAAGTTTAATAATTATGAACCGTAATTCCCTTACTGCTTCGCCCGGCGAAGATATTTTTCGAAATTCTCCTACTGGGCATAAGCTTAATTTATTGTACCATAACTGAAAAAAGCAACAAAATAAAACCCGCCCGACAGAGAAGCTGGAAACTCATCCTTTTTAAGATGTGGGAAAAAGCAAGAACTGAGGAGGCTTTATTCGAGTTCTTCTTCTAATGGGGTAAAATTTTCTTTGGGGAGTTTTGGAAGAACTTCTGCCATAAATTGGCGCCAGATTGGAGCGGCGGTTGTTATCCCCGCTCTTTTAGTCATTGGGGTATTGTCGTTGTTGCCAGCCCAGACTCCAACTACAATAGAAGGAGTGTAGCCAATAGTCCAAGCATCTCTATAATCATTAGTTGTTCCGGTTTTAGCTGCTGTCTGATAGTTCGGAAAATATAATGAAGAGTGAAGCCCGAATAAGGGGGCTCTGGCTTCATTATCTGAAAGAATGTCATTAATTAATATGGCGGGTTCTTTTTCTAAAACTCTTCTCGGGGTTTTTTTATTTTCTTCAATAATATTTCCCTCCGAATCTTCAATTCTTAAAATAGAAGAAGGAGGAATCCTTAATCCCTCGGTGGCAAAAACTCCGTAAGCTGAAACCATGTCTAGCAACAGAACCTCTCCCCCTCCCAAGACAATTGAGGGTCCGTAATAAGAAGGGGAATTGATTAGAGTAGTGATGCCAAATTTTTTGGCATTTTCTATACTGTCTAGGAGCCCGGCCAAATTGACAAGGACTTTGACAGAAGGGATATTTAAGGATTGAGCCAGAGCTTCTCTTAGAGTAACCGGTCCTCTAAACATCCCATCGTAATTTTGGGGAGTATAATGTTCTCCTCCCCAAACTCCGAAATCAGTTGGTTCATCAATAACGACGGTTTTATCGTCGTATCCTTTTTGGAAAGCGGTAGCGTAGACAAAAGGCTTGAAAGAAGAACCGGGTTGGCGTCCTATTCCATAGGTGGCTACATTAACTTTTGGATCAAATGAACAATCTATTTCTGGAATTGCGGAGCAACCTTCAGGATATGGTTCTCCAAACCAATCTACCGAACCAACCATTGATAAAATTTGGCCGGTTTTTGGATCAATGGCTACCAAGGCGGCGTTATAACATTTATATGGTTTGTTTTTTTCAACTTTTTCTATTACTGCTTTTTCAGCTGCTTGCTGAAATTCCCAATTCAGAGTCGTATAAATTTTAAATCCTCCCTTTTCCAAAAAATCTTTGCTGTATTTTCTGAAAAGATATTCCTCGGCATAAAGAACAAAATGAGGAGCTTTAATTGTCTGTTTAATTTTAGCAAAATTTAATTCTTCTTGCTTTGCTATCTCAGCTTCTTCTGGAGTTAAATAGCTCTCTTTTGCCATTCGATCTAAAACATAATTTTTTCTGCCAAGTAATTCGTCTGTATTTGGGCCGAAAGGGGAAAGATAACTCGGAGCTTTGATTAGAGCAGCTAAAGCAGCAGATTCGGCTACTGACAAGTCCTTGGCTGATTTGTTAAAATAAGTTTTGGAAGCGGTCTCCACTCCGTAAATATTAGGACCGAGAGGAATTTGGTTTAAGTACCATTCTAATATCTGGTCTTTAGAATAACGCCTTTCCAATTCTAAAGTTAAAATAATTTCTCTTATTTTTCTTTTAACTGTTTTTTCCAGAGTCAGAAAAGTTGAGCGGACGAGTTGCTGTGAAATTGTGGAACCTCCGTAGAGCGGCCTGCCTATTTTTAGATTAACCCAAATAGAACGGAGGATTCCCTTAAAATCTATTCCGTGATGGGAATAAAAATCAGCATCCTCGGTAGATATTACAGCCTGTTTTAGATGCTCGGGCATTTCGCTTAAAGGAATAATTTCTCTTTTTTCTTCTCCATAAAGCTCATAAAGCAAAACTTCTCCGGTTCGGTCATAAATTTTAGTAGATTCAACAAAAGCCCTTTCGGTAAATTTTTCCGGCCGAGGAAGATCTTTGGCATAATAAATAAAAACAAAAAGAAGACTGAAAGAGAAAAACAAAAAACCAAAAAGGCCAATCTTTAAAATTAGAAAAATTACTTTTTTCTTTTTGCTTCTTTTTCCTTTATAGATCTCCCGATAATATTTTCTCTCAGCCATAATCTTTAGAGTGTAGGATTCGAACCAGAGTCAAATTTAGAAGAGAAAGAATAGGTTAAGTTCAAGGTGTTCCGATCGAAGGTGTGTCTTCAAGACACACCGAGGAAGAAGAACGCAGAAATTGACCTATTCTTTCTCTTTCCTTTGGGCGGGCGTATTTTATCCATCTTCTGCGTTGTTCGTCGCTTATGTATCACAGAGGATACACTTTACTCCTCACGCTTTGAAGATGAATAAAATGCGTTCCGCTAAATTGATTCTGGTTCGAATCCTACACTCAATTTAATATCTTTTTGTAAAACTCCCCGGTAATTGGCAGAAATTTGATGAAAACTCTTTTTTGAAAGAGACATAGGGCCTCTTTTTTGTTCTGCTTGCTCCGTGAAAATCTATTACGTCAATATTATATTCTTGGAAAGATTTCTCGAATAAATTGTAGTGCATAGCGTGGCCGATTCTATTTTTCTTTCCTAAGTCAGTTTGGGCGGTAAACATAATTAATAAAATTTTACTATTGTCTTTTTCAGAAAAATCTCTCGCGCAAACATTAAACAAATATCCAAAAACAAATCCCATCATATTATTATCTTTTGAAAAAGCCAAAGAAACCAGGCAGCTCTCCGACATTTTTTTGAATATATCTATCTTCTTCGGCTTGAACCCTATATTCTTGCTGGAATTTAAGTATATATTATAAAGTTCCTTAAATTCATTTTCCGTTAATTCTTTTTTAATTACAATTTTAGATTTATTATAACCATGCTTAATTTTATTTCTTAGCTTGCTTATTACTTTAAAATTATCTTTGCTGAATATAATGGTTTCTTCGTCTTGGTGTATGTAGGGGATTTTTTTGTATCTGTTATCTTTGAGAATATTAATTACTTCATCTTTTCTTTCCCTGCAGTAAATCATTGGCAGGTCTATTGTTATTCTGCCGAATTTAATTTTGTTTATATGTTCTATAAAATTTAAAAATCCCTGTTTTATCTTGCAGTTTGGGCCAAAGGGTATATAGATATTTTTCCAGAATAGTTTTTTAGAAAGTTGATATCTATAATAGAAATCCTCGCCTTTATAGAACTTATAGCCAAATTCCTTAAATTGAATTGGGTTAAATAGATAATGTTGGTCTGACATAATTTACAAGTCCGTGTTTTTATTTTATGATAAACTAATATGGAAATAAAGGAAGCTTTAGATAGGTGGGCAGGTAAAGTTTATCCCTCAAAAGAGAAATTTTTGAGAGCTTTAAGAGCAAGAAGATTGGTAATTTATCATGGAGTAGATCCTACTGCTCCTGATTTGCATTTGGGCCATTCTACAAACTACCTTTTGTTAAGAAAATTTCAAGAATTAGGCCATAAAATTATTATTCTTATTGGTGATTTTACTGCCCAGATTGGAGATCCAACAGGAAAATTATCTGAACGAAAAGCATTAACTAAGAAACAAGTTCTTAAAAATGCTGAGACTTATAAATCCCAAATAAGCAAAATTTTAGATTTTAAATCAAAAATAAACCCAGTCCAGATTAAATTTAACAGCGGATGGTATGAAAAAATAAAATTTGCCGACCTGATGAAATTAATGGCTAACTTTACTCATGGGAAAATGATTAAAAGAAATATGTTCCAGCAAAGATTAAAGAAAGGCCAAGAAATTAATTTTATTGAGTTTATATATCCAATGCTGCAAGGTTATGATTCGGTAGCTATAAATGTTGATGTTGAAGTAGGCGGGACAGACCAAACATTTAATATGATGGCTGGCAGGGACTTATTAAAAAAATATAAAAAGAAGGAAAAATTTGTTATTACAACAAAACTTTTAGAAAATCCAAAAACCGGAAAAAAACTAATGTCAAAGAGCGAGGGAAATTACATTGCGCTCAACGATTCTCCAAAAGATATGTTTGGCAAGATAATGGCTTTGTCCGATGAAGCGATAATGCCTTGTTTTGAGTTTTGCACAGAAGTTTCTTTAATTGAGATTAAAAAAATTAAAAATCCTAAAGACGCTAAAGCAAAATTAGCAAAAGAAATTATAATGATGTATCATAGTAAAAAAGAAGCAGAAAAAGCGACTAAAGAATTTGAGAGAGTTTTTAAAGAAAAGAAGTTGCCATCAAAGATTCCGGAAGTTAAGATCGGAAAGAAAAAACTTCCCATTTTAGATTTATTGGTGAAAATAAAATTGGCTTCGTCAAAATCTGAAGCCAAAAGGCTAATTTTACAAAAAGGGGTAAAAATAAATAGTAAAGTTCAAAAAGATTGGAGAAAAGATGTTGGAATAAAAAAGGGAATGATAATCCAGGTTGGGAAAAGAAAATTTGCTAAGTTGTTTTAATCTTCGATTTAAGAGCGTAACAGAGAGCTATTCCTAAAGCATCAGTGGCGTCATCTTTCCTTTTGTTTTTATCTTTAGGTTTTTCTTCTAAATTAAACAGGACCTGAATCATTTTTTGGACCTGTTTTTTTTCTGCTCTGCCATAACCCACTACTGCCATTTTGACTTGGAGGGGAGTGAATTCATAAACTGGAATTTTTTTCTTGGCAGCAGTCAATAAAATTACTCCCTTTGCCTGGCTAACCGGCATAGCTGTTTTTAAGTTTTTGAAAAAATATAAACTCTCAACAGCCATTATTTTTGGTTGGTGTTTTTTAATTAGTTTGTTAAGTTCGTTGTTTATTATCTTCAAACGCTCTCCGGCTTCTAAGCCTGGATTGGTTGTTATACAGCCATAGTCGATAACTTTTATTTCTTTTGTTTTTTTAATAACGCCAAAACCCGTTGTTGCTGTGCCCGGATCGATGCCTAAGATTATCATATTTTTAAGTTAGAATAAATGTCTTGGACAGCATCGTTTTCATCTAATGCTTCAAAGAGTTTCTGGCAAGTTTCTTTTTCTTTAATGTCAATCATTTCTTTTGGGACCCAATCTAGGGACGAAGAATCTATTTCAACTTCCTTTTCTTCTAAATTTTTTTTCACTTTTTCCAGTTCTCCGGGTTTGGTGTAGATATCCAAAATGTCCCCCTCTTGGTGGGGTTCATCCCCCTCGGGGGCAGCGTGCCAATAAATATCTTCTGCTCCGGCCTCGATTGCTTCTAATTCTAATTTTTCCTTATCTTTTAATCGTTCTTTTTGTAATTGGGGGTCTATAATAATTGCTCCCTTTCTTTCAAAAAGCCATTTAACAGATCCTTCGCTTGCTAATTTTCCGTTATTTTGGCTTAAGATTTGCTTGATTTCTCCCAAAGTTCGATTTTTATTATCAGTAATACCTTCAATAATAATTGCTGTTTGTCCTGGTCCATAAGCTTCAAAAGTGACTTGTTCTAATTTTTCACTGCTGAGTTCCCCTGTCCCGCGCTTTACCGCTCTGTCTATATTATCCTTTGGCATATTAGCATTTTTTGCTTGTTCAATCGCTAATTTTAATTTTGGATTAGCGTTTGGATCGCCACCTCCCTCCCTTGCCGCAACCGAAATCAACTTAGCCATCTTGGAAAAAATCTTACCTCGTTTTGCGTCAGTAATCTCTTTTTTATGTTTTATACTTGAAAAATGGGAATGACCGCTCATAATAGTGCATAATATTTAGTTTTGCTTTTTTATCTTACTCTAATAATTGGATTTTGTCTAATTAGATTAGAAGGAGATTTTTGGAGATGTTTTCTTTTTAAGAAACAAGATAGCTGTCGCTGAAAAAATAGCAATAGCAAAAGCAGTTAATAGGGTAGATAAAAAACTAGAAGATTTAATTAATTTTTCTCCAATAGCAGCTGTTTCTTCTCCAAGAAACACAGCTGACAGAGACCCGTTCTCTGATTTTTTCTTGTCCTCCGAAGTTTTAACGAAGGAGGGTTCTTTTTCAGGCAGAATATTAGCTTTCTCAGGGGTTAAGGTTTCGCTCCAGAACCAATTTTCTTCTATTTTATTGTATGATTGGCCGACTAACGCCTTTCCGAAATCTACTGAGTCTATAATTTTATCATTGGGATTAATAAATTCTAACCCCTCACCGCTATTATTTAAAGTAATTTTAGTTTCCGGCCTTTTAAGGACTAAATATCCGAGAGGAGAAATTTTTGTATTGGCAGAAAAAATATAACTAGTAGTCCTTCCAATTTTGTCTTTAATTTTCCAGCTGGAAATGTCTACTTCAAAATCGTTTTGATTGAAAATTTCAATCCATTCGTTTTCCAAGTCCGGCCCTTCCGGCGATGGCAGAATTTCACTAAAAACAATTCCACTCGGATAACTCATCGCTTCATCTGACAGAGATCCGTTCTCTGGAGGCTTTTCGGTTTGGGTTTCAGCCAACTCCTCGGGTTCTGGCTCTAATTTTTCCTGAGGACCCACCCAGGCTAATCCTTGGTCTTTGATTTTTTGTAAAGTTATTTCTCCTATCCCTTTAACTTTGATTAAATCATCCAAAGAATTAAAAGGCCTCGCTTCTATTGTCCTTTGAGCCAACACAGGTCCGATACCGATTATTTTCTCCAGTTCCTCTGAAGAAGCGGTATTAATATCTATTAGAGAAGCTCCCTGTGCGACAAGAGGCAAGAATAAAAAGAAAATTGAAATAGTGATAACTCCTGAAAATGTTTTGGAGGACATATTAATTTAGTGTAGCAAATACTACCTGAATAAAAAATCTACATCGAGTTCTTTGTATGTTATAGGCAATAATAGTAGGCTGGCATTTCCTGCTTTTTAAGGAGAAGCCGGGCAGCTGTTTTAAGCAATACAAAAAGGGCCGGCTATTCTTAGCTAGCCCTTTTATCTGAGACCATCTTATTCTTCCAAATGGCCCCTGCCGAAGGCAGGTTCTTAACTTAAGACTAGTCCTAGAGGGGAGTTTATTAGAACCCTGCGTCATTCCTTTTTTCATCTTCGTAGAGATATCGTCTACCTTTGTCCTGTCTGCTTTTGTTTATATCCTTGTTCGTATCGGTGGACCCCACCATTAAAAGAAGAATAAAAATAATAATGAGATAGACGAAAGTTGCAATAAGAATATGTATACACCTCCTGTTAAACCCGCTCACCGTGCCATTTCCCACCAACATGTTGTAGGCGATAACTCCAATGAAGCCCAAGAGGCAAAGTACTGATAGAACGAACAAGGGAGCCGCAGTTGCTTTGCCTATATGCCCTGGTGTTGAAAAAATTTTATTCAATTCCGAAAAAACAAAGTATGTTCCCACGGCACAACCAGTAATACCAATCAGCCAAAAGATAAAAAAATATCCTCCAGAAATAGTTTCCGTCCATATTTCACTAATAATAAAATTCATTTTTATCTCCTTTCATTTTTAAAGAACAGTTTTATTAGTACTATACTAAAAGATACCACAAAATTATAGTTTTGTCAACAAATCTATAGGGAAGTGGTTTACCACGGGCAAGAAATCAGGTTCTTACTAAATCCCTTTTCCTTGCTTCGTTTTTAGATACCAAACAGGTATTCACAAACACAGAAAATGTTGTATTGTAGGGACAATCCATTCAGAATCGTTCCCGTTAAATTATAACAAATATTATATAAAAGCCCGAGAAAAACTCTCGGGCCAATGGCTTTGTCCGGGACTAGGATTTGAACCCTTCTCGGTTACCTGTTCATTAATCACTTCTTCCGTGGTAATTCTATGCCAAGATCTCGACAAATTTTCTTTGCTAAAAAGTTATCAATTTCGTTGTGTCGTGGAATAGTAGAACTCCGCTTCATTTGAGGATTAAAAAAGACGCTATGTCCTGCGCCTTCTCTAATGAATATACATCCGTTTTTAACAATATGTTTAATTAAATCTTTCCGTTTCATTTCACAGAAACCGAAAGTGGCTCTCGAATGATTTTCCCTTTAGAAATTTCTTTTTTAGTAATAATTCTATTCGTTTCAAGAATTA